>Ga0209415_10015866_pt1 | contig 12171 bp, 9 predicted proteins | sample PeaSoiSIISIP2007_FD_187696 | JGI IMG/M metagenome (GOLD analysis project Ga0209415, IMG submission 187696) | Peat soil microbial communities from Weissenstadt, Germany - SII-SIP-2007 (SPAdes) (version 2) | ecosystem: Environmental > Terrestrial > Soil > Wetlands > Peat | place: Germany... | reverse complement strand
CCCGCCGTGGCAGGGACAGCTTGCCCCAGAGAACCGGTCACTCGTACTGTGCGATGCAGGCGTAATTCCCTTCCGGATCGAAGAACGAGGCGATCAAACCGACGGTCGGGATCGCGGTCTTGGCGAACTTGATCGTTCCCCCGTTGGCCTCGATCAACTCGACCGTCTTATCGACATCCTCGACCGAGATCGTGCATTCGTAGCCTCGGATCCCGGTTCCGGTGATCGGCTCCTGGCGCTGCTGCATCGCGCCGTGGATGCCGTCGCCGGTGTCGATGAGAAAGAAGCCGGGAGGGCCCCAGGCCTCGAACTTCCAGCCGAAGACGTTGCGGTAGAAATCCATCGCCCGCACGACGTCGTCGGCGTTGATGGAAAAGTGCGAGATGTTGAAAGGTGGCGCGTGTCGCATGAGTGCAGTATCCTCTCTCTAGCGATTGGCATATTATCGATGGACAGACAAGAAATGTCGAATTTACGACAAACCGAGGGCGATCTGATCGCCAGGGTCTGGCCAGCGCGCCACGTGCCGGGGACTCGCATCGGCTTCCGCTACGACGACTGGGGCCAACTCGCCTATGCGGCGGAAGGTGCGATCACCGTCGCGACACCGGACGGATCCTGGGTCGTCCCGCCTTACCGCGCGGTCTGGGTGCCTCCCGGTGTGCCCCACGAGATAATCGTTCATGGGAAAACAACCTTGAGGTCGCTCTATTTGCGGTCCAATCGGGCTCTCGGAAACCAGAGCCGGGCCATCGCGCTGACTCCTCTCGCGAGGGGGTTGGTCCTTCACATCGCAGCCGCGGCGCCTCTCAGCCGAACGATTGCAAGTGACCGGCGGCTTGTCGCCGTGCTGCTCGATCATCTGCGAGAGCTTCCAATTCTTCCCGTTTACTTGCCCGAGCCGGCTAGCGAAAGGGTTCGCCGGGCGGCAGAAATGCTGAGGCGCTGGAACCTGTCGGCGGACGAAGTCGCTCGGTCGGTAGGTCAGTCCAGGCGGACTCTGGAGCGGCTTTTTCGAGCCGAAACGGGATTGAGCCTGGGAGCTTGGCGGCATCAGGCTCGCCTGCTCGAGGCGATGCGCCTGCTCGCGCAGGGCGAATCGGTTGGGGAGACGGCGTTTCGGCTTGGCTACGCCAGCGACAGCGCGTTCATTTACGCGTTTCGCCGGGCCTTCGACTGCTCGCCCGGTTCGATGTACGCTTGACCGCATCTGCCTTGTACGTGAGATACAAGACGCCCGGCCAGCTCCTCGGGTTCAAAACCCGTGCCACGATCGCGAGCAATCCCCACGCTTGCGCGCGAGCCTCGCTCCGGTGCATAGTGAGGGTACGTCTAGCTCAACGGAGGGATGTGCAGAAATGAAACGGCTTTCGATTTGGTTGGCCCTGGCCGCGCTCTCGGCAGCGGGATGCAACAGCGGCGGTGACCAGGGGACCTCGACAGGCATCGCGCCAACTGCCAACAACGCCGGCGGACGGACCGGAAACGCCCCAGCCGCAGCGAAGAAGTTCACGATCACGCTGATCGCCAAGAGCACGACGAACCCGGTATTCCAATATGCGTTGTCGGGCGCCAAAGCCGCGGCCGCCGAATTGGGGCCGAAGAACCACGCCGACATCGTTATCGACTGGGAGACGCCGGACCATGAGGACGGCCAAATCCAGGCCCAGAACATCCAACAGGCGGTTAGCCGCCATGTCGACGCCATCCTCATGTCTTGCTCCGACGCCACCAAGGTGACGAGCGCGATCAATAACGCGGTCGAGGCAGGCGTCCCCGTGATGACCTTCGACTCGGACGCTCCCGACTCCAAACGCTTTGCCTTCTACGGCGTCGACGACATCGACACGGGCAAGCGGGTGATGGACGAGCTTGCCAAGCAGATCAATGGCAAGGGAGTCGTCGCGATCCTAGCCGGAAACCAGAACGCACCGAATCTACGCAAGCGCGTTCAGGGTGCGACCGACGCAGCCAAGGCATATCCCGGCATTAAGCTGATGCCCCAGCCGATCTACCACCCCGAGACTCCCGAGGATGCGAGTTCCGCCGTGATCAGCACGATGAACGCGCACCCGGAGATTACGGCCTGGGCGATGATCGGGGGTTGGCCACTGTTCGCCAAGAGTCTGCTCACCGAGCTTCCCACGCGCAATGTGAAGATCGTCTCGGTCGACGCACTTCCTGCGGAACTCGCCTACGTCGACGCGGGCATCGCGCCCGAGCTTCTCGCCCAGCCCTGCTTCGAGTGGGGGCACACTTCGGTCGGAATCATCATCGACCATGTGCTCAATAACAAGCAGGTGCCTGTGATCAACCGAATGGACCTCGTCCCTGTCACGAAAGCCAACCTTGGCGATTGGGCGCGCACGCTCAAGGGCTGGGGCGCGGACGTCGACCAGAAGTATCTGGACATGAGGTGAGGGCGCGCTTTGTCACTCCGAGCTTGCTTTGTCATTCCGAGCTTGCGAGGAATCTCGACCAGCCCGGAAGAGATCCCTCGTCCCTCGGGATGACAAAGTAGCCCCTACCCTGCCGAAGCTTCGGAAGAGCCCAAACTCCAAACTCCAAACTCCAAATTCCAAATCGAAATGATCTTAGCAGCGCTTTCCCTCGCCCTGGCGACCCGCGCGGTCGGCCTCGAATCTCTCGATCTCACCAAGATGCTTTGCGGCTGGGAACACCCGCGCGCGAACCAATCGGTCGGAGGCAATCCGCTGAAAGTCGGAGATGTGTCCTTCGAGCATGGGGTCGGCACCCACGCGGTTTCGCAGTTCAGGATCCGACTGAACGGCGATGCCGAGTCCTTCAGCTCTCAGGTTGGCGTCGATGCCGAAACCGCCGAGCGCGGCTCGATCGACTTCAGCGTCTGGGTCGATGGCCATAAGAAATGGGATAGCGGGGTGATGAAGGGCGGCGAAGCTCCCAAGTCCTGCTCCGTGCCTCTGGCGGGCGCCAAGGAGTTGATCCTGAGCGTCGGCGACGCTGGCGACGGGATCGACTACGACCACGCCGATTGGGGCGATGCGGTGATTAATGTGAAGGACGGCGCGCCCGCTCCGGTCGCGTTATCCACTGAGATCAAGGTCGAGCCGCCGATGCCGATCCACTACGGCGACCCGCCCGGCGTGACGATCAATGGTCCGCGGGTCATCGGCTGCACGCCCGGCCGCCCGTTCTTGTTCAAGATTCCGATGACAGGAGTGAGTCGCGGGCCGACCCAGCAAAGTGGCTCCCGCATTCGGATCATCGCTGGCTCCCTTCCTAAGGGTTTAGTTTTCGATGCGAAAAATGGGATCATCTCCGGCTCAGTTCAGCTGCCGGGAACCTACCGCTTTACAGTCCGCGCGGACGGTGGCGGGCACAGTGACAGGCGCGACTATACGGTAGTTGCAGGCGACCACAAGCTCGCCCTTACGCCTCCCATGGGCTGGAATTCGTGGAACGTCTGGGCAGGCGCGGTGAGCGCCGACAAAGTGCGCGCCTCAGCCGTGGCCTTCCTCAAGGCGGGCCTCGCCGACTACGGCTACCAGTACGTTAACATCGACGACACCTGGGAGGCCGGGCGCGACTCCGATGGCATGATTCAGACAAACAAGAAGTTCGGCGACATGAAGTCGCTCGCCGACTACATCCACTCTATGGGGCTCAAGCTCGGCATATATTCGAGCCCTGGCCCATCCACGTGCGCGGGATTCACCGCCAGCTACCAGCATGAACTGGATGATGCGCGCCAATACGCGAATTGGGGCATCGACTACCTCAAATACGACTGGTGCTCCTACGGAGGCATCGCCCCGCGCCGTCCTTCGACGGCGGACTACCAGAAGCCGTATCTCGTCATGCGCGAGGCCCTCGACCAGGTTGATCGCGACATCGTCTACAGCCTCTGCCAATACGGCATGGGCGATGTGTACAAGTGGGGCCATTCGGTAGTCGGAGGCAACCTCTGGCGCACGACCGGCGACATCAACGATTCCTGGGGCAGCATGTCGAGCATCGGCTTTTCCCACAGCATCCGCTCGCCGTACGTCCAGCCTGGCGGCTGGAACGATCCCGACATGCTTGTGGTCGGCCGGCTCGGTTGGGGGCCGAATCCCCGCCCGACGCGGCTGACCCCGAACGAGCAGATCACCCATATCACGATGTGGTCGATGCTCGCCGCGCCCCTGATCATCGGCTGCGACCTGTCCAAGCTCGACAAGTTCACGAGGGCGATTCTCTGCAACCACGACGTCATCGAAGTCGACCAGGACCCGCTGGGCAAAGCCGCGACTCAACGGATCGTCGACGGCCAGCTCGAGATTTGGGCGCGACCGCTCTGGGACGGCACGATTGCGGTTGCTCTTTATAACCGGGGATCGGAAAAGGCGGACGTGAAGTGCGATCTCGCCAAGCTAGGCTACAAGACGGCCCAGCCGGTGAGGGACATCTGGCAGATGAAGGATCTGCCGGGCAAGACGATGCTCGTGCGCGGCATGGTCCCGGCTCACGGGGCAATGCTGTTCAATGTCGGAAAGCCGAAGTGAGCCGAAACGTCGCAGCCTAGGGGGGGGTCAGCCGACCAGGAAATCCCCGACCGTGATCGGCAACTGGTCGACGTTGACCTGGTTGAGAATCACCGGCTTGTAAGCGAAAACGCGATGGGCGAGGAAGGCGGTGTGCCCGTCGCGGTCCTGGGATTCGCCGATGATCGTCACATAGGGCGAACAGACGATCGCGTGGCCGTCCCGGCGATAGGTTTCGTCGAAGCAGGTGACGTTGAGCAAGCCTGTCTCGTCTTCGAGGTCGAAGAAGACGACGCGCTTTCCGCTCGCGGTCGGGGGGAAGCGTAGCCGGATCGGGTTGCCGACCACGATCGCCTTTCTTCCCGGCTTGAGCCTTCGCGTGGCCTCGGAGGTGATCCCGCCCCGGCTCGCGACCCGCTCGCGCTCATAGGACATGAGATGGCGGTCGACGTCGAGTCCGAGCACCCTTCTTTCATGGATCGCCTTCTCGGCGCAGGTGAAGTCTTCGATCCCCTCCGGTATCTCCGGCTCGGGCATCACGATCGGCAGAGCCTCGGGATCGAGTTCCTTGGCGTAGTCCAGCGCGGCCGGGATCGCCCAGAGGAGAGCCCTTCGATTCTTTTCGACAGAGTCGAAAAGTCCGCAGAGGATGAGCTGCTCGAGTTCGTTCCGCTCTGGCCGGATCTTGGCGACGAAGTCGAAAAAACTTTGGAATTTCGAATTTGGAATTTGGAATTCGGAGTCTGGATCTTGGAACCCCCTCCTCTTGCCGGATGATTGTGCCGGGAGGGGGCAGGGGGTGGATGTTCCGGGCTTGTTTCGAGTCCGTGGTTGATCCGGGAACCTCGAATCATCCGGACACCCCTCCCCAGCCCTCCCCTCAAGGGGAGGGAGCGGTTTCTCCGCGACCATCAACCGCGCGCCTAATTCGTTGACGTTCTGATACGAAACCGAATGCAGGGCCTGCAGCGGCTTCGCCGCAGTCAAAAGCGCGAAGGGCTTCGCGCACTCCCAAAGAGACTCCGTCTCGGAAATTCGCTTCCTCGTCTTCTCCGACAGATTTGCGATCTGGGCGAGGGCGACGCGAATGCCTCCTCCGGGCACGACGAGGCCCTGGTCGACGACGTCCTCGACCGTGAACTCTCCCTCGCTGCGGTTCAGGTCGGGAGGAAGGATGATCACCCCCCGGCCGCGGGCCTCGTTGACGATCGTGCAGGGTCCATAGTAGCCGGCCGGCTGGGCGGAAAGGAGGGCTGCGAAGTATTCGGAGGGGAAATTCTGCTGACAGTAGATCGAGCGGATCGAGATCTCCGCGAAGGCCAACGCATGGCCCTCCGCGAAGCCGTATCCTTTGAATCCGACGACGTAGTCAACGACCTTCTCCGCGATCGGCCGGCTGAATCCACGCTCGATGATCTTCTTCGTCAGTTCACCCGTGAGATCTTTGGTGAAATCCTCCCGGCGCTTCTTGTAGATCGAATCGCGCAGGTCCTCGGCCTGTCCGCTGGAGAAGCCGCAAAAGGTTTGAAGCAGTTGGTCGACCTGCTCCTGAAAGACGATGATCCCGTAGGTGTGCCCGAGGATCCTCTCTAGTTCGGGATGCTCGAAGGAATATTCCTCCTTCCCGAGCCGCCTCGCGATGAGCTGGTTGAGCTTGACAGCCCCGCCCACTCCTGGCCGGATGCCGGCTTGGACGAGACTGGCGTCGTGCAGGTCTTGGGTTTTGAGGCGAACGTGTGCCTGGCGCATGGCCGGCGACGCGGACTGGGGAACGCCGATCAGCTCGCCGGAGCGCATGGCTCGGTAGGTCTCGGGGTCGTCGGTCGGGATACGGGTGACGCTGAAATCGGCGGAATTGATCCGCACCCGGCTCTCGGTCCCGGAGAGCACATCCTGTCCGCGAAGGCAGAGCACATCGAACTTGTCGAAGAAGTATTTCGCGCTCCGCTTATCCCACTGGATGATCGCGAGATTGCGTGATTGACGATTGACGATTGGTCCTGAGCCTGAGAAAGATTGACGATTCTCGGAAAACGGTCCATCCCCCCAATTGTCAATTGTCAATTGTAAATCGTCAATTGAAGGGACAGAGGCCGACCACATCACTGGGACGGTTTCGCGAATCGGCCGGTCGGAGATTACGACGCCGGAGGAGTGGGCGCGCATGTTGCGGGGAACGTCCATCATCTTCTCGGCAAGCTTGAAGACCCATTTGAAACGCTCCTTCGGGATGTGGCTGCCTTTGAGCTCTGGCCTCTGGTCGAGGGCGGATTCGAGTTGGTGGGCGGGGACGCCGCCGTGGATACGCTTGGCGAGGTAGCCGATCGTCTCGTTCGGTAAGCCGAGAGCTTTGCCGACCTCGCGCACGATCCCGCGCGTGCAGTAGGCACCGACGGCAGCGACGGTCGCGACCCGGTCACGGCCGTATTTCTTGGTCAGATACTCACGGACATCGTCGCGATGGCGGGCCTCGAAGTCGATGTCGATGTCCGGCCGCTTGCTTCCGTCGACGGGCAAGAATCGGTCGAAGTGCAGGTTGTGCTTGAGAGCATCGATCCGGGAGAAGCCGAGGCAGAAGGCGACGGCCGAATCGACGACGGAGCCGCGCCCGCTGAATTGGATCTGGTGGGCATCCGCCCATCGCACCATATCGTAGGCGGTGAGAAAGTGCCGGGCGTAGCCGAGGCCGATGATGCGCTTCAGCTCGTAGTCGAGCCTTGATCTCAGTCTTTGAGTGATCTTCTCGTGACGCTGGTAAGCCCCCATCATCGTGATCTCGCGGAGGGCGTGGTCGTCGTCGTCGTAGATCTTGGGAAGCTGGGTGCGTTCGGGGAGCACGTCGTCGTCGCAGCGATCGGCGATCAACTGTGACACTGGGACCGCGGAATTTATTCCGCATCCGGGGCGGGATAAATCCCGCGGTCCCAGGTTCAGTCCCAGCATCTCCTCTGGAGTTCGCAAATACCGCTCCGCGTTCAAAGCCCGCTCGGGATAGCGGGGGGCCAGAGGTTGGGACGGATCGCGGGGAACCTTGCGGCCGACGATCTCCTCGACCGTGCAGAGGGTGTCGATGCAGGTCAGGATGTCCTGGACGGGGAAATCTTCGGGCCGGGCGTGGGTGACGAGTCCGCCCGCGAAGGACTGGAGATTCAGCTTTTCGGCCAGCTCGACAAGGAGCCGGTTAGTTGAGATCTGCCATGGCAGATAGGACTCTTCGATCTCGACGTAGACATTCTCTCGGCAATAGATGGCGATCAAACGCTGCACGAGGCTTTCGGCGCCGGAGAAGTCGCGGCGGATGAGGAGCCGGTTCAACTGCCCCGTGTCGCCGCTGGTGAGGCAGATCAGTTCTTCGGGAAAGCGGGCGAGGCGCTCCCAGGAGCACAAAGGAAATAAACGCGTCTCCTCGAGATGGCAAGCTGTGATGAGCTGGGACAGGTTGCGAAAGCCGCGCTTGGTGCGAGCGAGAAGAACCAGTTCGCCGCCATCCGGCATCTCGAAGGTGGCTCCGATGATCGGTTTGAGTCCGTGCTTGCGGCAGGCTTTGGCGAACTCGACGGCGCCGACGAGCGACATCGGATCGGTGATCGCGCAGGCATGTAGCCCAAAGCTTGCCGCGACGAGCGGGATCTCCTCGGCCAGCATCGTTCCCCGTCCGAAGGCGTAGCCGCTATAGACATGGAGAGGCACGTAAGGAGGCGCCTTTGACTTCGCGATCTGGACGGCATTGATTCCGCTGCAGCCGGTCGGCATTCCCCAGTCGTCGCGCCTGCTTTCGCGATTGATCAGCCTCCCCTTGTTCCTCGACGCGTCGAGGAAGAGGGGGAGGACCTGTGAGCTTGCGAACAGGGGTGGGGGTTCCTGAACGGCTTTCTCCCGCAATTGCTCATCGTAGTAGTTCGGCGGCAGATTCCCGCAAGCGGCAAAGACCTTCTCGTCGCGGATCTTCCGCGCGCGCTCGGTGACCTCGATCGTGTTGTCTTCCCGGTACGCCTCCTGCCCGGACGCACCGAGTGACGCGAGGCTGGGAAGAAGGATCTCCTCCTCTCGCCGGATTCCCTTCTCGTCGATGAACCTCCGGATTTCACGATAGGGCTCGTTCGCCCACCACTCGCCGGCCTCTCGCCAGACGGCCAAACATCTCCCCTCCTTTGAAGGAGAGGCAGGGGGTGGTTGACCGGCAGTCTCCCAACCTGGGACCTGAGACGGAACTGCACGTTGGGTATCAGGCGAACACCCCTCCCCAGCCCTCCCCTCAAGGGGAGGGGGTCCAGACTTTACGAGGTTACGACCAGCCTGTCGCATCTTTCCAGGCCCTCAATACCTGCTTGCGACGAGGCTCGACGATCTCGCCGCCGGTGAGAATGGCTGCGTCACCGAAAACGGTTCGGATGTGCTGAAACGCGGCCATCGCGCCGCGCTCGCGGTCGGCGCTCGTGGTCCGGCCGGTCAGCTCTTGCTGTATCCTCTTGGATTCGGTCACGTTCTCAAGCCTCGCCCTTATTGCCACGATGGGCTCCTCAGGAGGCGGGATCATCAGAAGACGAAGGCTCGCCAAGGCGGAGGGGTAGTTATGGATTGGCTTAGTGAACTTCCTTCTCCGCACGATACTGAAGCCCTCCTCTTTGTGCTCCTTCGTGTTCTCTGTGCCTTTGTGGTTGGAATCTCCATCCACTTCCAGCGTGACGACGAGATCCTTGCCCTGCTTATCCTCCTTAGCCAATCTCCGGCCAAGCGCCTGAGCGAGATCGCGAAGGGCTAGGTCGAGGGTTTGGAGATCCTCGACCGATCCCTCGAAGGGCACCCGCTCGGAGATGGAGTTAGGGGGATATTTCGCCTCGACCGGCTCAAAGAACCCTCCGCGCGCGCACATCAGGATATGGTTCGCGGCATCCCCGAACTGCGAGCGAAGGACGCTCAACGGGACCTGGGCGACCTCGCCGATCGTCGCGTAGCCGAGAAACTCCAATCGTGTACGATGCTCGGGATCGACAGGAGTGAGGAATCGCGTTTTCAGGGAGGCCAGGAAATCGAACGTTTGCTCTTGGCGCCTTTGCGGTCTTTGCGCCTTTGCGTGAGAGGCTCCGTGGGAAGCCGCCAAACGAGCGATCCACTTCGACCAACCCATTCCAGAGAGAACGCGCAGACCAGTCGATTCCGAAAGCCGCTCAATGAGCTTACGAGCGAGTGAAGAAGGATCGGGATGAGGGGAGAGATCGATCCAGGCCGAATGCTGCTCATCCGGCTCGACGACGTCGGAGAATTCCGTGCAAAGGTCCAGCCATCGGCCCTGAGCATCTCGATACGGCTCTTCCTCCCACGGGACGAACGTGCCTTCCTGGAGAATCGCCTTCGCCTCCGCGAGCGGCATGCCAGGGTAGATCTGTCGCTCCGCCGCGAGGGCATTGATCTCCAGCACTCGCTTATCGCGATGGATAACGAGGCACTTAGCGACAAGGAGCGGATCCGCCGCTTCGAGCGACTTTGCGTAGAAGCCCTTTAACCGCATGAAAAGAAAATAGTGCATATCTGTCTACTAAATCATTATAGGCCAGGAAGCGGGGGAATGAGGAGTGTTGGAGTGTTGGATTTGGAATGTTGATTGAGGATTGGAAGATTGAGCGCCAGGCCCCGGCACCTGACACTGGAACTCATCACTACCGGGCAATCCTCAAATCCTCCAATCCTTCCATCCCGATTCCCCCGGGTACCCTATGCCCGACCATGCTCGAGGGACGCACTTGATCGACATCAAAGGAATTCTCGATACCCTGCCGCACCGCTACCCCATCCTTCTCGTAGACCGCATCCTCGAGATCGATCCGGGCAAACGGATCGTCGGGCTCAAGAACGTCACTTTCAACGAACCCTTCTTCCAGGGCCATTATCCAGGCGAGCCGGTTATGCCCGGCGTGCTCATCCTGGAAGCCATGGCCCAGGCTGGCGCGATCCTGCTCATGACGGATCAGAAGTTCAAAGGCCGGATCCCCCTCTTTGGCGCGATCGACAATGCCAAATTCAGGAGGATCGTCTCTCCCGGCGACCAGCTCATTTCAACTCTTGAACTCGAATGGTTCCGCGGAACCGTCGGAAAGATGAAGGGAACGGCCACCGTCGACGGGCAGGTCGCCGCCGTTATGGAAGCAACCTTCAAGTTAATGGACTAACGATATACATTGGCCAGCATCCATCCCCTAGCCTCAGTCGACCCCGGCGCGGAACTAGCCGATGGTGTGGTTGTCGGCCCCTTCTGCTACATCGAAGCCGGCGTGAAGATCGGGGCCGGATGCCATCTCGACTCCCATGTGACGGTCAAAGGCGGCACGACCATCGGCAGCAAGAACACGATCGCTCAGGGTGCGATCATCGGCGGAGATCCCCAGGATCGGCGCTACCGCGGCGAGCCCACCTATCTTGAGATCGGCAACGACAACGTCATCCGCGAATATGTGACGATCCACCGTGGGAGCGAGGAGGGCGGATACACCCGGGTCGGCAGCGGCTGCTATCTCATGGCCTTCGTCCACATTGGGCACGACTGCCAGGTCCACGACAATGTCACGATCACGAACGGGGTCGGCGTCAGCGGCCACTGCACGATCGAGGAGCGGGTGACCATCGGCGGAATGACTGCGATCCATCAGTGGGTTCGCATCGGCAAGGTCGCGATGGTCGGGGGCCTCAGCCGGGTCGTGAAAGACGTTCCCCCGTTCATGCTCGCCGAGGGTATCGATCAGGCGGTTCACGACATCAATGCGATCGGCCTCCGCCGTTACGGCGTCACCCAGGAGAATCGGCTTGCCCTGCACAAGGCCTGCAAGCTGCTATTCAAGTCCCAGCTTGGGCTGACGAATGCGATGGAGACCGTTCGCCGCGAAGTCCCGATGACGCCCGAGGTCAAGTACCTCTTGGAGTTCGAGGAGCGCCGTTTCCGGGGCAAGAATGGCCGAGGCGACCAGCCGTAATTTGGGAGTGCGCGAAGCTCTTCGCGCTTTTCCGTGCGGCGAAGCCGCTGCGCAGGCATCCAAAGCGCGAAGAGGCTCGAGCTCTCCCAAAGGTCGCCATAATCTCAGGCATGAGGAAGAAGTGGCTCAAGCGTGGAATCGGAGGACTGCTTCTCGTCGCGATCCTCGTCGCAGGCGTGTTCTTCGGTCCGCTGGTTTACGGCCTTTGGCAAAAAGGCTTTTTCAGCCAAGGGGCTGCGAAGAAGCAATACGAAGGCACGAGCATCGACAACCTCAAATACATGCGAACGGCCCTCCTCGGCTATGAAGACTCGGAGGGCCAGTTCCCGATCGCCGGCGGCTGGATGGACGCGATCAAAAACCGCCTGAACACCGATGACCTCAAGAAGGGCGAGTCGTTCAAGAAGCTCGTCTATCCCGAATACGAAGGGCAGGATGGCAAATACGGCTACGCCTTCAATGACGCCATCAGCGGCAAATACCACGGCGACGTCAAGGACCCGAAGACGCCGATGGTCTTCGAGTCGACGGCAACAGAGTTGAACGCCCACGGCGACCCCGCCAAGCTCCGCCGCCACGGCGGCCTTGCCATCACGATGAACGGCGAGATCCTGCATTAGCCCGCAATACTGTTCAGATAAGGCGTCCGTCCGTGGCGTCCATCTCCAGATGGGCGAACTAAGGCCCCGTCGTGACGCTTA
>Ga0209415_10015864_pt1 | contig 12171 bp, 6 predicted proteins | sample PeaSoiSIISIP2007_FD_187696 | JGI IMG/M metagenome (GOLD analysis project Ga0209415, IMG submission 187696) | Peat soil microbial communities from Weissenstadt, Germany - SII-SIP-2007 (SPAdes) (version 2) | ecosystem: Environmental > Terrestrial > Soil > Wetlands > Peat | place: Germany... | reverse complement strand
CATTCGATCGAGCGGTGGTTGACCAGGAATTCTACGGGGATCAGCGCGCCGTCGAGGTAGAGCGCGTGGCCCTTGGTGATCCGCAGGTCGTGGTGCGGCACATTGTCGGCCAGCGCGCCCTTGCGCACGATCACCGGTGTCGCCGCGGCGCGCCGCCCGCGCGTCGCCAGCGCCGCACCGGTGCCGATCCACACGATGGGCCGCGCCACGCCGCGCGCCGTCACCACCAGGTCACCCACGGCAAGGTCCTGCACCTTGACCTGGCCGCTCGGCGTCTCGATCAGCGTGTCGATGCAGAAGCAGATCACGCCGGCATTCGTGATGTCCGTGCCGGTGGCGGCGTCAGGAGCGAGAACGAAATGGTCTCCCGCGTAGTCGCCCGCGAGTTGTTGCGTGTAGGTATTCGCCCCCACGGTGACCGACAGCACGTCGTTCCCATCAACGAACGCCGAGCCGCCGCCGACATAGGTGAAATAGGTCAGATCGATCGCGCCACCGACGTTCACCGTCGTGCTGATGGCACTACCACCGTTGGACAGGACCTCGTAGCCGCCGCTGTCGACCGTGGTGCTGATGGCCGTGCCGCCGCTGGGATCAGAGTAAATACCCTTGAACAGGATCTCGGTGCCGCCGCCGCGCACCACCGCGTCGATAGTCGTACCATTATAGCCCACGGTTTGGCTGCCGCCGCTGTTCACCGTGGTGAAGCTGGCCGTGCCGCCATAGTTCACATTCTCAGAGCCGCCGCTGTCGACCGTGGTGCCGCTGGCCGTGCCGCCGTAGTCCAGGTACTCAGCGCCGCCGTTGTTCACCGTGGTGCCGCTGGCCGTGCCGCCCTTGTCGTAGACCCACTCGGCGCCGCCGCCGCTCACCGTGGTGAAACTCGCCGTGCCGCCGGCCACGTATTCACGGCCGCCGTTGCTCACGATGGTGCTGACGGTCGAGCCGCCGGAGGACGCGTACTCCGCGCCACCGCCCATCACCGTGGTGCCACTGGCCGCGCCGCCCGTGGACACGACCTCAGTGCCGCCGCCGCTCACCGTGGTGAAGCTCGCCACGCCGCCGGCGGACACGAGCTCGCTTCCGCCGCCGCTCACCATGGTGCTGATGACGGTGCCGCCTGAGTACACGAACTCGGTGCCGCGACTGCGCACCGTGGTGACGCTGGCGCTACCACCGGAATACACCGCCTCGGCACCGCCGCTGTTTATCGTGGTGAGGCTGGTCGTGCCTTCCGGCAGGACGTATTCGATCGCGCCGCTGCCGACGACGATATCGTTGGCGGAATCTCCGTATACGGTGAACCCTGAAGCGGGCTGATACAGCACCACCCCGGTTGAGACGATCTGCCCGCCCGACAGCGTCGCATAGGTCTGCGCCCCGCCCGGGAAGACGAAGAGGTATCCGCCGCTGTTCACCGTGGTGCTGGTGGCCGTTCCCCCGAAGAACACCAACGCGGCGCCGCCGCTGCTGATGGTGGTGAAGTTGGCCGCGCCGCTGGAGAACACGTCCTCGATGCCGCGGCTGTTCACCGCGGTGCTGATGGTCGTGCCGCCGGCGTAAACGTCCTCCCGGCCGCCGCTGTTCACCGTGGTGCTGGTGGCGGTGCCGCCGGAAGCGATGATCTCGGTGCCGCCGCTGTTCACCGTCGCGTCACCGGTCGTGCCGCCGGACACGTACTCGTAGCCGCCGCTGTTCACCGTGGTGAAGTTGGCCGTGCCGTTGGCGTAAACGAACTCGCTGCCGCTACTGTCCACCGTGGTGCTGATGGCCGTGCCGCCGGAGTCCACGTACTCGTCGCCGCCGTTGCTCACCGTGGTGAAGCTGGTCGTGCCGCCCGCCGACACGGTCACGTAGCCGCCGCCATTCACCATGGTGCTGATCGCCGTGCCGCCGGACACGGACTCGGCACCGCCGCTCAAGGTGGTGAAGTCGGCCGTGCCGCCGGAGTACACGTTCTCGGTGCCGCCGGGGCTCACCGTGGTGAAGCTGGTGGTGCCGCCCGAGGATACGACCTCGTAGCCGCCGCCGCTCACCGTGGTGAAACTGGCCGTGCCGCCGGACACGTGCTGGAAGCCACCGCTGTTCACCGTTGTGCTGACAGCCGTGCCGCCGGACACGTACTGGTAGCCGCTGCTGTTGACGGTGGTGAAGCTGGCGGTGCCGTCATAGTCCACGTACTCGGTGCCGCCGCTGTTCACCGTGGTGCCGCTCACCATGCCGCTGAGGAACACGTACTCGGTGGCGCCGCTGCCCACCGTCGCGAAGCTGGCCGTGGCGCCGCTGCCGTCCACCCACAGGCTGCCGCCACTCAGCGTGGTGAAGCCGGCGGTGCCGCCGGCGGCCACGGACTCGAAGCCGCCGTTGGTCACATTGGTGCTGATGGTCGTGCCGCCGGTGTAGACCGACTGGGTGCCGTCGTTCAGCGTGGTGAAGCTGGCCGTGCCGCCGGCGGACACGGCCTGGGTACCACCGGGATTCACCGTGGTGCTGATCGCCGTGCCGCTGGAGAACACCGCCTCGGTGCCCTGGCCGCTCACCGTGGTGTCGCTGACGGTCCCGCCGGAGTACACGTATTCGCTGCCGCCACTGCTCACGGTGGCGAAGCTCGCCGTGCCACCGGACAGGACGTATTCCGTCGCGCCGCTGCTGACGCCGACGTCGCTGGCGGAACTGCCGTAGACGGTGAACCCTGAATCGGGCTGGTAAAGTACGACCCCGGTCGAAACGATCGTACCGTTCCCCGTCGTGCCGCCTTGTTCGCCGCCCGGCAGGACGATGAGGTAGCCGCCGCTGCTGACCATCGTAAAACTGGCCGTGGCGCCGGCGGACACGGCCGCGACGCCGCCGCTGCTCACCGTGGTGAAGCTCATCGCGCCGCCGGCGGACAGGAACTCGATGCCGCCGCTGTTCACCATGGTGCTGACGGTCGTGCCACTGGACACCAGCTCGGTGCCGCCTCTGTCCACCGTGGTGAAGTTGGCCGTGCCGCTCGACACGTACTGGTAGCCGCCGCTCACCGTGGTGCTGATGGTCGTGGCATCGGCGTACGCATACTCCTTGCCGCCGCTGCTGACCGTGGTTAAGCTTGCCGTGCCGCCGGAGCCCACGTACTCGACGCCGCCGCTGCTCACCGTGGTGAAGCTGGTCATGCCACCGCGGTCCATGAACTCGACGGCGCTGCTGTTCAGCGTGTTGCTGATGAGCGTGCCGCCGACCACGTATTCGGTGCCGTAGCCGCTCACCGTGGTAAAGCTGGCCGTGCCTCCAGGCTCCGCATACAGGTAGCCACCGAAGCCCACCGCGGTGCTGCTCGCGGTGCCGCCTGACGACACGATCTCGAAGCTGTAGGTGCCCAGAGCATTGACGCTGGCCGAACCGCCGGAATACACGAACAACTCGCCGTCACCACTCACCGCGGTGCTGATCGCCGTGCCGCCGGACAAAGACTCGTGGCCGCCATTCACCGTGGTGAAACTGGTCGAGCCGCCGGAATACACGTATCCGGCACCGCCGTACTTCACTGTCGTGCTGATCGTCGTGCCGCCCGCCGACACGTACTCGTAGCCGCTGCTGTTCACCACGGTGCCGGTGGTCGTGCCGCCGCCGGACACGGCCTGGTCGCCGCCGCTGCTCACCGTGGTGCTGACGGCGGTTCCGCCGTACACGTTCTCGTAGCCGCCGCTGCTCACCGTGGTGAAGCTGACCGTGCCCCCGGAGGACACGACCTCGGTGCCGCCGTTGGCCGCTGTGGTATAGGTGGCCGTGCCGCCGTCCACATACACCACGGCGCCGTAGTAGTACTCGCCACCGGCGTTAGCCGTGGTGCTGACGGCCAGGCCGCCCGAGTAGACGTATTCGGTGCCGCCGCTGCTCACCGTGGTGAAGCTGGCTGTGCCGCCGGAGGACACGACCGCGGCCCCGCCGTTGCTCGCCGTGGTACTGATGGCGGCGCCGCCAGCGAACACGGTTTCGCTGCCGCCGCTGCTCACCGTGGTGCTGACGGCCGAGCCGCCCGCGTAGACGTCCTGGGCGCCGCCGCTGCTGACCGTGGTGCTGATGGCCGTGCCACCCGGCAGGACATATTCTATCCCGCCGTTGCCGAGGACGATGTCGCTGGCGACGTGTCCGTAGCCGGTGACCGCTGAATCGGGCTGATAGACCACAACCCCAGTCGAGACGACCGCACCGCCCGCCAACACCGTGTCGCTCGCTGCGCCGCCTGGAAGGACGATGAGGTATCCGCCGCTACTTATCGTGGCGCTGATGGTCGCGCCGCCGGGGTAGACGATCTCGGCGTCGCCGCTACTCACCGTGGTGAAGCTGGCCGTGCCGCTGGAGAACACGAACTCAGTGCCGGCGCTGTCCACCGTGGTGCTGATGGCCGTGCCGCCGGAGGAGACGTACTGAGTGCCGTCGCTGTTCACCGTGGTGAAGCTGACCGTGCCGCGTCGAACACGTACTCGTAGCCGTCGCTGTTCACCGTGGTGAAGCTGGCCGTGCCGCCGTCGACCACGTACTCGTAGCCGTCGCTGTTCACCGTGGTGCTGATGGCTGCGCCGCCGGAGAACACTTCCTCGGTGCCGCCGCTGCTCACCGTGGTGAAGCTGGCCGTGCCGCCGGAGTAGACGTACTCGTCGCCGCCGTAATTCACCGTGGTGCTGATGGCGGCACCGCTATACACGTCCTCCTCGCCGAAGTAATTCACCGTGGTGAAGCTGGTCGTGCCGCCGGAGAAGACGAACTCGTGGCCGAACTCGTTGCCGGCGCCGCTCACCGTGGTGAAGCTGGTCGTGCCACCGTCGAACACCTGCTCGGTGCCGCCGCTCAGCGTGGTGCTGACCGTCGTGCCGCCAGAGTCCACGTCTTCGCCGCCGCCGCTGCTCACCGTGGTGAATCTGGCGGTGCCGCCGGAGAACACTTCCTCGGTGCCGCCGCTGCTCACCGTGGTGAAGCTGGCCGTGCCGCGCGAGTAGACGAACTCGATGCCGCGGTAATTCACCGTGGTGCTAATGGCCGCGCCGCCGGCGGACACCTGCTGGGTGCCGCCGCTCAGCGTGGTGCCAGTGGCCGTCCCGTGGTAGAGGAACTCGGCGCCGCCGCTCACCGTGGTGAAGCTGGCCGTGCCGGAGTAGACATACTCGTTGCCGCCGTTGCTCACGGTGGTGCTGATGGACGTGCCGCCCGAGCCCACGAACTCGCGGCCGAAGCGACTCACCGCGGTGAAGCTGGCGGTGCCGCCGTCTACGTTCTCGAGCCCGTCGCTGCTCAGCGTGGTGCTGATGGTCGTGCCGCCGCTGGACGCGTACTGGTAGCCGCCGTCGCTCACCGTGGTGAAGCTGGCTGTGCCGCCGGAGTTCACGGTCTCGGTGCCGTCGCTGCTCAGCGTGGTGCTGATAGCCGAGCCGCCGGAGGACACGTATTCGTTGCCGCCGCTGTTCACCGTGGTGAGGCTGGCCGTGCCGCCGAAGGAGACGACCTCGGTGCCGCCGCTGCTCACTGTGGTACTGATGGCGGTGCCGCCGGAGGACACGACGAGGAGATCAGCGCTCTCGAGCCCTATGTCGTGGCTCGTCACGCCGGAGGTCACGATGTAGGTCGTCACGCCGGTTTACTCCCTCTCAGTGGTCGGGATGCCCGTTCGGGCCGGGCACCGCTCGCGCCGAAGCCCGGAATGCGCTGGATGACCTGCGTCACCTGCGCCGGGCTAATCAGCCGCATGCACTCGAACTGCCGCGGCCTGCCGGCACGGCAGAAGATTCCTGATCCTGGAGGTGGGAAATCGGGTCTATCGGGATGTCGTGTCCGTCTTGCCCGGCAGGTTGAGCCGATATTCGCGCCGGGCGGGAACTGGACTGCCGGTTCTTCGGTCATCGCCACCATCCCGACGTGAACTGCCACGGCTCGATCGCGCCGGTCGGTCCGCCGGATGTCCGGATGGACGGCTGCATGGGTCCTGCCGGAAACACCTTCAGCTTGGCTCAATTCAACCGCATTGGTGCCGCGTCGCCGTTGACCTGGATCAAACCTCGGCCGGCGGGCGCTGCCGCGCGGGTCACGCCGTCGGTCGGCGTCGGTCTGACGGGTCGGCAGTGCCGAGAGCGTCACCCCTCGCCTTGTGGCATCCCGCTCGGGTCGCGCCAGCGCACCGAGCCCAGCATCGTCACCGGCGTCGGGGGCGGCAGTCGGGCGTGCCCTCGACGCCGACTGGGCAGGATGACGCGCACGCGGTGGTTGCAATCGAACCGGATGCCGTGTGGGCCCTATTGGGTCGGCAACCCTGGGCACAAGTGGGCAAGCCCGCGCGGCCAGCGCACCTGTCGCGATCGAGGGCGCGCACGATTAGTGCCGCAAGTCGTGCAAAAACAACTATTTATTAACAAATCAGGCGTACAGGCGATCGGGTCCGCACAGAATCCAGCCTTCCCCAGAATAGGGCCGGTCACTGATCTTGGCAATATACTAGAGGACAACGCGCTATGAAACGCCTGCTCATCGCCACGACTGCCCTGATCGGCGTCGCGGTCACCCAGAATGCCTGGGCCACAGATCCGGCAACCGCGACCATCGCGGTCACCGCCAGCGTGGACCCTGCGTGCAGCGTGACCGCTTCGACGCTGTCGTTCCTCACGGTGCCCGCCACCACGATTGTGAACGCCAACGCCACCATCAAGGTCACTTGCACCCTCGGCGCCACGTATGAAGTGGGGCTGGACTACGGTCTGAACTTTGCCTCCACCCAGCGTAACCTCATAAAGACAGGCGGCGCCACCCTCCTGCCATATAACCTGTACCATGATGCCGGCTATAGCACACCGTGGGGCAACAACCTCGAGGTGGATACCTACGAGGGCACCGGCAACGGAAGCGCACAACCGCTGACGGTCTATGGTCAGATCCCGAGCCAAGTCTCGGTGACCACAGGTGTCTACACCGACACGGTCACCGTCTCCGTCACCTACTGAGCCTATCGGCATCACGGGGTTCGCAAAATGCGACCGACACTGGTCCTGGCAGCGCTGCTGCTGCTTGCCTGCCCGCTCGCCCGCGAGGTCCGGGCGGCCTCGCTGGAGGTCACCCCAGTCCTCATCACGCTCGCCGCCGGGCAAACCGCCACGACGGTCGAGGTGACGAATCGCGGTGTCACACCCACCGCCTTGCAAGCCCGTGCCTATCGCTGGACCCAGGCGGGCGACGACGACGCACTGACCCCGACCCAGGACATCATCGTCTCGCCACCGATCTTCACCGTGCCCAACGGCGGGTCGCAGACCATGCGGCTGTTGCTGCGCGGCGGGGCCGCGGGCGGCGGCGAGCGCAGCTACCGACTGCTGCTGGACGAAGTGCCGTCGGCGAACCCGCCGAACCGGGAGATCGCCTTCACGCTGCGTCTGTCGCTGCCGGTGTTCACGGCTTCGTCGGGGCTCCCGACGCTGCAATGGCGGGCCGAGCGCGGCGCCGGCGGGCAAACCGTGCTGACCGCCAGCAATACCGGTGCCGCCTACGACAAGCTGCGCGCGATCGACGTGACGCTGTCCGACGGCAGCCATCCGAAAGTGGTTTCGCGCGGCAAGAATCCGTACATCCTGGCCGGCGCCGAGCGCCACTGGGTCGTGCAGGACCGTGGCGGCGGGCCCGGAGGCCCGTTGCACCTGAGCGTCGCCAGCCTGATGGGCAAGAGCGAGCTGACTCTGACGCCGTGAGCCGATGCAGCCTGGGTGCTGCCGCTCTCGTGGCAGCGCTGTTGGCAGCGTCCGTCGCGTCGGCATCCGAACGCACTCTGGCGCTTGAGGTGGTCATGAATGGTCGTCCGACCGGCCGGGTGGGCGCGTTCATCGATCGGGACGGAGTGCTCTACGCCATGCCGGCCGAATTGAGCGAGCTCGGCTTCGCCCTGCCGCGCGACCTTGCCGCCGGTACCGAGCCGATCCCGCTCGCTTCGCTGCCGAACCTGCGCGCGCAGGTCGACGAGGCCACGCAGACGCTGGTCGTGGAGGCGAGCGACGCCGCGCTGCTGCCGGCCGAGCTCGGCGGCGGAATGTCCGCGGTCCCCCTGGCGCCGCTGTCGCCGTCAGGCTACGGCGCGCTGCTCAACTACGATCTGCTGGGCACCTTCAGCGGCCAGCAGAGCGGCGGGGGCGGCCAGCAAGGCACCGGCGGGGCGCTGCTCGACCTGCGCGCCTTCAGCCCCTATGGCGTGTTGGAGAGCAGCGGCCTGGTCAACCTCACCCCCTATGCCGGGCAGGCGGCCGCGGTCCGCCTGGGCACCACGTTCGATTACGCCGACCCCGATGAGCTGCGCCGCTGGCGCGTCGGCGACGTGGTCACCGGGGCGCTGTCCTGGAGCCGGGCGGTGCGGCTGGGCGGCGGCCAGGTGAGCAGCGATTTCAGCCTGCGCCCCGACCTGATCACCTATCCGCTGCCGGTGCTCAGCGCCTCGGCCACGGTGCCCTCCACCGTTGACGTGATGGTCAACGGCATCCGCCAATTCAGCGAACCGGTGCAGGCGGGGCCGTTCGCCGTGCGGACGCTGCCGGTGATGACCGGCGCCGGCGAGATTGCGGTGACGGTGGCCGACGCGCTCGGCCGGCAGACCCTGGTCACGCTGCCATTTTACGCCAGCGCGGCGCTGCTGAAACCCGGGCTCGCCAGCTACTCGCTGGAGACCGGCATGGTGCGGCAGAACTACGGGCTGAGCACCGACCGGTATTCCGGCGCGGCGATGAGCGGCTCGTTGCGCTACGGCCTGACCGACTGGCTGACGCTGGAAAACCATGCGGAGGCGACCGACACGCTGGCGCTGCTCGGCGGCGGGGCGGTGATCAAGCTCGGCTCGTTCGGCGTCGTCAACGCCGCGGTGTCGGGCAGCGGTGCCCGCGGTGGCGGGTCCGCGGGCGCGGGCGGTGGCACGGGCGTGGGCACGGGCACGGGCGCGGGCGGCGATGCCGGCGGCCAGGTTTCCGCCGGCTTCCAGCGGGTTTCGCGCGACCTGAGTTTCAACCTGAGCGGCACCTACGCCACCGGCGGCTACCGCGACATCGCGTCCCTGTATGGCGCCCCGGTGCCGAGATCGACGCTGAACGCCAGTCTCGGCTACCAGCTTGGCCGTTGGGGGAGTGTCGGCGTCGGCTATATCAATCAGGTCCCGGGAAGCGGGCCGTCGGTCCGGTTCAACGGCCGGTCGGCGTACGACTTCTTCACGGGACAGCCTGTCTCGTTGGCCACCCTGAGCTACAGCGTCCCGATTGCCGGCCTCGCCTCGTTCTACGCCACCGGCTTCAAGGACCTGCACAACGATCACAGTTACGGCGTGGCATTCGGCATCAGCTTCGCGCTCGGCCCGTCGACCACGGCCTCGGCCGGGGGGTCGCTGGACAGCGGACGCACCAGCACCTCGCTGAGCGTCGCCAAGCCGGCGCTGGAGGCGAACGACTACGGCTACCGGCTGCAGGACCAGGAAGGGGTCACGCCACAGCGCCTGGCGCAAGGCGAGTACCTCAGTCCCTGGGGTCGCCTGACCGCCGGGGTCGCGCAGTCGCCGGGGCAGCACGCCGTGCAGGGCGGGGTGAGCGGTGCGCTCGCCTGGACGGCTGGCCACCCGTTCGCCAGCGACCAGATCAATGACAGCTTTGCCGTGGTGAGCACCGGCGGCGTCGCGGGCGTGCCGGTGTTGTATGAGAACCGGCCGGTGGGCACGACCGACTCCGGCGGGTACCTCCTGGTGCCGTCGCTGTTGTCGTACCAGAACAACCGGCTGTCGGTGGATACCACGCGGCTGCCGGCGGACATCGATGTCGGGCAGACCTCGGTTCTGGTGCGCCCGGCGGACCGGTCGGGCACGGTGGTCGATTTCCACATCCGCAAGGCGAATGCGGCCCTGCTGAAATTGCAGGACAGCAACGGCAAGCCGGTTCCACTCGGTTCCATCGCCAGGGTCGCGGGCGCCGAGGATCGGCCGGTCGGCTATGACGGCGAGGCCTATGTCACCGGATTGCAGCCGACCAACCGGGTGCAGGTGGCGTTGCCGAGCGGGGCGAGCTGCAGCGTGCAATTCGATTACCGGCCGGTGGAGGGGGACATCCCGTTGATCGGCCCCTTGCTGTGCCAATGAAGCCGCGACGCCGTACCGGGCCGGATCGGTTCGCCATCCTGGCGACCGCACTGCTTCTCGGGGTGCTGGCCGCGGCGCCCGCCCATGCCAGCAGCGGCGTGAGTTGCAGCATTTCCGCCACCTCGTTCGCGTTCGGCGGTTACCTGCCGTTCTCGACCGTGCCGACCGAGGTCACCGCCACGATCACCGTGAGCTGCACCGCGACCGGCGGCACCACCGGCACGCTGGCGGGGACCATCAGCCTGGCCAGCACGAGTCCGTCGTACAGCCGCCAGCTCACCGACGCCGCCTACACATTACGGTATCATACCTATCAGAACCCCGCGCGGACCATGTTCTGGGGGAATGGCAGCGGCCTTGGCGGCACGGTGGCGGTTTCCGGCAGCGTCCCCCCCGGTCCGCCATTCCAACAAACCTTCACCGTGTATGGACGCATCCCGGCACGCCAGGCCAGCGCACACGTCGGCGCCTATACCGACCTGATCACCGCTACTCTGACCTACTGACCCGGGGTTGGCCGTCCGGGTGGCTGTCTGGGCCCGGGCGACGTCGGGGACCATTTCGCGTCATACCAACGGTCATCAAGAATGGACCCTCCGTGGTTCGCAGGGGTGGTTTCGCGGGCGCGGCGGCGAAAGCATGCATGCGAGGAGCTTGCGGCGGAGCTGTTCCTCGGACTTCGGTCAGCATGCGCGTCGCTCGACCCAATGCGCGGCACGGCGCCACCAGGCTGATCGAGGCACCGCGTGGCGGATCGGTGCGCTCGCGTGGCCCGTTGTGGTCATGCTTCGGGTTGATCCTTCCGGATTCGTGACACTCACCACGCAATGACCGTACGAACGCGCAAGTCGGCAAGGAAGCAGGAAAGCAGGTTTTTACGCCGATTTCAGCAGATGCACGCGGATGCACGCAGATGGAGCGGACTGGATCACAGGCGGTTCGCTACGCGCTTGATCTTCGGGCGTGGCTTGCCGAAGTTCAGCAGCAGGCAGAGAGGCAGGCCGGTTGCTTTGAGATCGTTGACGCATTGGGCGCGATGCGCGTCGTCCAATGCCTTGACGGTTTACAACTCGACAAGCAGTGCCTCCTCGACCAGCAGGTCCACAAAGCACTCGCCAACCACCGTGCCGTCATAGGTGACCGCGATGCCGCGCTGCTGTGTGACGGCGAGTCCCGTCCTGCGCAACTCGTGTGCCAACGCATTGTCATGGACCTTCTCGAGAAATCCGACACCGAGGGTATTGAGCACGGTAAAGGCGCAGCCGATGACGACCCCCGACGGCTCATTCAGCCTATTTTCATCTGCGTGCATCTGCGTGCATCCGCCTTCATCTGCGTTAAACCCTTCTCGTTTTTTCGATGCTTCCAACAAACGATTGCCAAAGCGTTGACACGCCGCCGTCGCACCGTTCCGGCGGCCATGCCGGGAGATGCCAGCATCCAGGCATGCTTTCGCCGCCAATGATGACGATACGATTCCGCCATTCTCTTTGCCAGGCATCTGCAGGAAGAAGGTCACGGGCGCGCGCGATGGCGGCCTTAGCGGTTCCGACGACGGCGTCCTGCTGCTGGCGGGCGCCGGCGAGCAGCCCGGCCTGCTCGTCACGTTGCATTATCGACACGTCGTCGGCGATCATCCCCGACCATCGCGACCCGGCCCGGGCCTGTCGCCGGAGTTGATCCGGGGATCACCCATTCAGCGGCGAAGTGCGGCCACATTCGTTGTTCGTCCACATCATGGCCGTCGTTCATGCCACCGCAAGCGCCGGTGCCTCGGCACCGTAACGCGCGCGGCAGGCCACATGCAGCTCCAGCTCGAACCCGCCCTGCACGCCGTCGAACAGGGCAGCGGGAACCAGCGCGTCGCCATCCGTCCAGCGGAACCGATTGTCCGGCTCGTAGTCGTGGAACCCCTCGGCCAGCGACGCGTCCACCGCCTCGAGCAGCCGCAGCCGCGCGCCCTGGCGCAGTATGATCCAGCGCAGCGCCACGCCGAGCAGGCGCGGATCGCGCGCCACGCCGAGCTCCTGCGGCGCGGCGGCGCGCGAGGCGATGCGCAC
>Ga0209415_10015862_pt1 | contig 12172 bp, 11 predicted proteins | sample PeaSoiSIISIP2007_FD_187696 | JGI IMG/M metagenome (GOLD analysis project Ga0209415, IMG submission 187696) | Peat soil microbial communities from Weissenstadt, Germany - SII-SIP-2007 (SPAdes) (version 2) | ecosystem: Environmental > Terrestrial > Soil > Wetlands > Peat | place: Germany... | reverse complement strand
CCGACGATGGCCGTCCCCAAGAAGAAGACATCCAAGGCGAAGAGCCGTAGCCGGCGCGCCTCGAACTGGGTGCTCGGTCCACCGGCTCGCAGCCTCTGCCCCCAGTGCCAGCACGCCAAGCTGCCCCACGTGGTCTGTCCGAACTGCGGATGGTACAAAGGCCGACAGGCCGTCGAAGTCGACTAGTGGCCGCCGCCAGCGGGCCCGGAGACAGGTCCGCCTCAGCGTTGCCGGTGGCGGTCGACGCCATGGGCGGTGACCGGGCGCCCGCCGAGATCGTGGCCGGTGCCGTCCGGGCCTCCAACGAGCTCGGTATCCCCGTCGTGCTGGTGGGCCGACCGGGCGAGCTCGGGGATACCGCCGGGCTCGACGTCTTGCCCGCTTCCGAGGTCATCGGCATGGAGGAGGACCCCGCTCAGGGCGTCCGCCGCAAGAAAGATTCATCTCTGGTGCGCGCCGCCGAAGCCGTTCGTGACGGCCGGGCCCTGGCCATGGTCAGCGCCGGCAACACCGGGGCCACCATGGCCAGTGCCTTGTTGCGGATGGGACGGCTCAAAGGGATCATCCGCCCGGCGATCGCCACGCCGATCCCGCAGCTCGGTTCCCATCCCACCGTTCTGCTCGATGCCGGTGCCAATTCGGAATGCACGGCGGCCATGCTCGTGCAGTTCGCCCAGATGGGCGCGGCCTACGCTACCGCCCGGTACGGGGTGTCGGACCCGTCGGTGGCCCTGCTCTCCATCGGCGAGGAGAAGTCGAAAGGCACCCCTCTGGTCAAAGAGACCCACGCATTGCTCGCCGCCACGCCGGGGCTCCGGTTCATCGGCAACGCCGAGGGTCGCGACCTGATGCACGACGCCCCCGATGTGGTGGTCACCGACGGCTTCACCGGCAACGTCGCGCTCAAGACCCTCGAGGGGTCATTGCGCTTCTTCATGGACACCCTGCTCGAGGTGCTCTCCCGGAACGACGAGACGAAGAAGGCGTCCGAGGTGCTCCTGCCCTACCTCGCTCCCGTGGCCGCCGAGTTCGACCCCGACAACACCGGGGGGGCCGTTCTGCTCGGGGTGGACGGGATCTGCGTCATCAGCCACGGCTCGTCCTCGGCCCAGGCCATCGTCTCGGCGGTGAAGGTGGCGCACGACGTCGCTACCGGCGGTCTCGTCGATCGCCTCGCCCACGCTGTGGCTCTGTCGTAGTTCTTCCGACGCCCGACCCTCTCGCCCCCGGGCCCGGTGGGCTTGGCCGGCGCACGGTCGCCGAGGGTGGGAGCCGTACCCGTGGCGTCGCCGGCTATTGGAAGAAAGTGGCTCCCACCAGGTACTCCTTCGGTCAATAGGGCGACGTCGGGTAGGATGCCAGGCGAAACCTCAACCCGCAGGAGACGACGTGCCCGCAGAGACTCACGTGGAAAAGGGTCCGCTCGACCGCCAGCAGGTCTTCGAGCTGGTGCGTGACCAGCTCGCCGACATCCTCGAAGTCGAACCCTCGTCCATCAGGGAATCGTCCTCGTTCGCCGAGGACCTCGACGCCGATTCGCTCGCTCTGATCGAGCTGGTGGAGGCGCTCGAGGAGGAGCTGGGAGAACGCAGCGTGGGCTTCCGGATCGAAGACGAGGACCTCGAGGACCTCCGGACCGTGCGCGACGCCGTGGACTACGTCGTCGCCAAGCTTGGAGCCAGCTAAGACGATCGAAGATCCTGCCCCTGTCGACGGCGCTGCGGGCGCCGGCCCCGAGATCATCATCTCGGCCCGCTCCGCGCCCCCGGGCGCGGAGTCAGGCGAGGCACGGCCCGAAACCCCCGCGCCGTCGGCACCGGTCGTCGCCGGCACCACGAGCCCCGACCTGACGGCCCTTGTGGAAAGGCTGGGCCGACCCTTCGAGGACGAGTCGTTGCTCGTCCAGGCCCTGTCACACCGGTCGTGGTGTGCCGAAGCGGGGGGACGGCCGTCCAACGAGAGGCTGGAGTTCCTGGGCGACGCCGTCTTGGGCCTGGTGGTGGCGGAACACTGTTACCGCACCTATCACGACATGCCCGAGGGAGCACTGGCCAAGGTGCGCGCCGCCGTGGTCAACACCTCCGTCCTGGCCGAAGTGGCCGTCGAGCTTGATGTGGGGCCGATGCTGCTCCTCGGACGGGGTGAGGACTCCTCGGGCGGGCGCGCCAAGGCGTCGATCCTGGCCAATGCCACCGAAGCCCTGATCGCCGCCGTCTACCTCGACGGCGGCTGGGACGCGGCCGAAGGGTTCGTCCTGCGCATCTTGAAGGGTCGGATCGAGGAGGCGGCCGCCGGACCCGGTGCCGAGGACTTCAAGACCCGACTCCAGGAAATGGTCGTCCGCCGGGTGGGGAGGCTCCCCCAGTACGAGGTGGCGGGAACGGGCCCCGACCACGCCCGGCGGTATACGGCGACGGTGATCGTGGGCGGCGACGTCGTCGGTCACGGCGAGGGAAAGTCCAAGAAGGACGCGGAGCAGGCCGCCGCCCATGCGGCGTGGCCCCTGTTCGCCGAGCCGACCGATCGCGATCACGCCGATGGTGGGGTCGCCTCCCATGCCTGAGCTGCCTGAAGTCGAGACCATTCGCCGCGACCTCGAGAAAGAGGTCATCGGGCGCCGGGTGAAGACCGTCGAAGTGAAAGGCAAGCGGTCGGTACGCCGGCACAAGAGCGGGCCCGAGTTCCGCGACCGGCTCGAGGGTCGCAAGATGACCTCCATCCGCCGGGCCGGAAAATATCTGCTCGTGGGGCTCGATGACGACGACGTCCTCGTGATCCACCTGGGCATGAGCGGACAGCTCCTGCGGGCCAAGGGCCCGAAGGACCCCCTGGCCTCGCACACCCACGTGATCATCACCTTCACCCAGGGAGGGCAGCTCCGCTTCGTCGATCCCCGGACCTTCGGCGAGATGTTCGTGACCACGACCGACGAGCTCGAGTCGGTGGTCGAGCTTTCCCACCTGGGCTTCGACCCCCTGGAGGAGGTCATGAGCTGGGCCCGCTTCGGTCAGTTGCTGGCCGATCGGCACACGCCGCTCAAGACGCTGCTCATGGACCAGAAGTTCGTGGCCGGCATCGGCAACATCTATTCCGACGAGATCCTCTTCGCTGCCGGCCTCCGCTACGACCGGGGTTCGGACTCACTGAGCGCCCAGGAGATCCGCCGGCTCTACCGCGCCATGGTCGAGACACTGTCGGAGGCGGTGAAGTACCGGGGGTCGTCGCTGGCCGACGAGCAGTACCGGGACCTCTTCGGGGAGATCGGCGACTACCAGGGCCAGCACCAGGTGTACGACCGCGAGGGCGCCGCCTGCCGACGCTGTCGGAACTTGATCGTCCGGGTGAAGGTCAACGGTCGGTCGGCGTTTCTCTGCGAACACTGCCAGATCTGATCCCCAGATCGGAATCGCCAGATCGGAATTGCATGTCATCACGCCGTCCGTCTACCCATCCCCGCTTTGTCCGGCACGAAAGGTAGGGTGACCAACGGTGTTCCTGAAGTCACTGACCCTCAAGGGCTTCAAGTCGTTCGCCGACCCGTCGACATTGCAGATGGAGCCGGGCGTGACCGTCGTGGTCGGGCCCAACGGGAGCGGCAAGTCGAACGTCGTTGACGCCGTGGCCTGGGTCCTCGGCGCCCAGGGTCCGCGCACTGTGCGCTCCTCCAAGATGGAAGACGTCATCTTCGCCGGGTCGGCCGACCGCCCCGCCCTCGGCCGGGCCGAAGTGTCGCTCACCATCGACAACCGCGCCGGTCATCTTCCGGGTGGTCTGGCCGAGATCACCATCACCAGGACTCTCTTCCGCTCCGGTGACAGCGAGTACGCCATCAACGGCCAGCCGTGCCGCCTTCTCGACGTCCAGGAGTTGCTATCGGACTCCGGTGTGGGCCGCCAACAGCACGTGATCGTGAGCCAGGGCCAGCTCGACCAGATCCTCAATGCCCGGCCCGAGGACCGCCGGGCCGTCATCGAGGAGGCGGCCGGCGTCCTGAAGCACCGGCGCCGTCGGGAACGCGCCGAGCGCCGACTGGCGGCCACCGAAGAGAACCTTGAACGGCTCGGTGATCTCCTGCGCGAGGTGCGTCGCCAGATGCGCCCTCTCGAGCGTCAAGCGGCGGCGGCCCGTTCCCACGCCTCGCTGGCGGTGGAGCTTCGGGACCTGCGCCTGTTCCTCATCGGACGGGAGCTGGCCGCTCTCGACGAACGCCGGCGCGTCACCTCCGCCGAACGCGACCGTCTGAGCGCGTCCGAAGCCGAACTGCGGACGTCCCTCGAGCAGCTCGACACGGCCGCCGATGCCGCCGCCGCCGAACTATCGGCACAGCGCGAGGACGGGCTGGTCGCCGCCCTCACGCGGGTCCACGGATTGGGTGAACGGTGCCGAGGCCTCGGTGGGGTGCTGGCCGAGCGGCGTCGATCGCTGGTCCAGGCGCTCGAGGCGGCGGCCGACGCCGATGTGGTGTCGTCACTGGAAGCGGATGCGGCGCGTCTCGCGGCCGAGCTCGAGACAACCGCGACCGAAGCCCAAGAGCTTGAACCGGCCATGCAGGCCGTGGCCGAAGCCGAAGCCGAGTTGGCGCGCCAGTTGGCGGTCTCCGAGGCCGACACCGGCGATCTGGGGACGATGCGGGCCGCGCAAGAGGCGTTCGCCGTCTCACGCGGGGAAAGAGAACCGTTGCGCCGTGCCCTCGACCGCGATCGCGGTGATCTGGAGCAGCTCGACGAGCGGGCGGCCGTCATGGACGGGCGGCGTGTGACTCTCGAGTCGGAGACGGAAGCGCTCACGAGCCGACTGACGGAGGCCGAGAACGAGGTGGCCGCCTCGGCCCGCCGGGCGGAGGCGGCGCGTGTCACGGCGGCGGCCTCGAGCGAGGCGTGGGACCGGGCCGAGAGCCGCCGCCGCGAGGTGGAACAGACCCGCCACCGACTCGAGGCGCGGGCGGACGCCCTGGCGCGCGCCGCCGCCGACGCTCGCGGCGCCGCCGGAGCCGACGTACTGGCCGGAGTCCCCGGCGTCATCGGGTCGCTGGTCGAACTGGTCGAGATCGACGACGGCTGGCAGAGCGCCTTCGAAGCGGCCATCGGGGCCGCCCTGGCCGCCGTGGTGGTCAACGACACCGAGACCGCCCGCTCGGCGTTGACCCTGCTGCACGAACGAGACGTCGTAGGAACTGTCCTCACTCTCGACGCGTCGGCACCTCCCCCGATCGGGGATCTTTCACTTCGTCAGGACGTCGAGCCCGTGCGCGGCCACGTCCGCTCCGACGCTCCCGGCGTGGGTGGGCTACTCGACCGCCTCCTCGTCGGTGCTGTCTCAGTGAACGGCGGATGGCGTGCCGCCGTCGACTACGCCCTCGACCGTCCTGAACTGGTGGTGGTCACCCGGGCCGGCGACCGCTTCTCCTCGACGGGCTGGATCGTGCACGCCGGATCGGCCCCGGCGTCGGCGGTGGCGACCGAACAGGCGCGTCGAGAGGCGGAAGCGGCCGCATCGGCGTCGGGCGCAGCCGAGACGGAGCTCACCGCCGCCCGGGTGGCGGCCGACGAGGCCCGGGCGGACGCCGCCGCCGCCGTCCGTGACGCCGAGCGGGCGGTTGATCAGGGTCTCGCCCTCAACGAGGCCCTGAAGCGGGTCGCTGCCGAGGTCGTCGACCTCGGGAGAGAAATCTCGGATGCCGCTCGTCACCGCGTCGCCCTGACCGAACGCATCGAGCGCGACACGGTCCGCCTCGACGAGCTCGAGACCAGGTTGCCGGAGCTCGAGCGAGCCGCCACCGATGCCGATGCCCGTTTGCGCTCGGCCGAAGAGGCCCGCCGGCGCCAGCAGGACCGCCGGGCGCAGGTCGAAGGTCAGAGACGGGATCTCGAGGTGCGGATCGCCGGCTTGGCCGAACGGCGCACCGTCTTGTCGGTCCGCCTCCAAGATGTCGAACGGCGCCTGGCCGGGCATGTGGCGGAACGAGACCAGGCGGGGGAGCGCCGACGGCGCCTCGAGGCCGATGCCCGCGCCGTCGACCGCCTGGCCGTCGTGGTCGAACGCCACGGGGCGCGCCTCACGGGCCTGGGCGAGCGTTTGCAACAGCAGCGGTCTCGACAGCTGGCTGAGGTCCGCGCCGGAGGTGCCCGGCTCGATGATCTGCGCCGCGAACGCGCCGCCGTCGAATCCCGGATCACCGAGACCCGTGACCGCCTCCAACTTCTGGCCCTGGAGCTAGCCGAATCGGGCGTCCGCCAGGAGTCGGCCGTCGAGGCCCTGCGCCGCGAACTCGGCTGCGAGCCCGAGGCCGCCATGGGTGCCGCCTGTCCGGCCCTGCCCGACGGCGTCGACGCCGCGGCACGGGCGAACGCCATCGAAACGGAACTGGCATCTCTGGGTCCGGTCAATCCCCTGGCCCTCGAGGAGCTGGGCACGCTCGAGGAGCGGCATCGCTTCCTCGAGGAGCAGGTGGAGGACGTGCGCCGGGCCCGGCGCGAGTTGCATCAGATCATTCGCGCCGTCGACGACGAGATCATGCGCGTCTTCGCCGAGGCGTTCGCCGATGTGAACGAGCACTTTCAGGTACTGGTGGCCACCCTCTTTCCCGGTGGCACGGGACGCCTCGTCCTCACCGATCCCACCGACATTCTGGAGACCGGTGTCGAGGTGGAGGCACGTCCGGCGGGTAAGAACGTCCGCAAGTTGTCGCTGCTGTCGGGCGGGGAACGTTCGCTCGTCGCCCTGGCCTTCTTGTTCGCCGTCTTCCGAAGCCGGCCGTCACCCTTCTACCTGATGGACGAGGTCGAGGCGGCCCTCGACGATGTGAATCTGCATCGTTTCCTGGACCTCCTCCACGAGTTCCGCGACGAGGCTCAGCTCATCATCGTGAGTCACCAGAAGCGGACCATGGAAGCCGCTGATGCCCTGTACGGCGTGACCATGACACCGGGCGGGTCGTCCAAGGTCGTGAGTCAGAAGGTCCGGCGTCAGAGCGACGACGAATCGGCCGCCGCCTCCACGAATTAGGCCGCTCGACGACGGGGACGGTGGCTCGCCGGCGACGGCGCCGCCGGCCCGTCCCCGCCCATCTCCTAGGCTGCCTCCGCCATGCTCGCCCTCTGGATCGTCCTGGCCGTGGTCGTCCTCCTGGTGATCGCCGTGTCCTCGGCCACCTTGGTACGGCGTTCGGCTTCCCGCGGCCGCTCCTCCGCTGCCTCGCCCCCGGCCGTCCGCACGCCGCCACCGGCGTCACCTCCTGCTCGACCGCCTTCCCCTCCTCGGCCAGCCGCCCCCTCGTCGGCGCCGCCGGCCCCACCCGTCTCCCCGGGGGCACCCGCCGCCGGCGCCGAGGTGGCACTCCCGCCGGTCGCACCATCGGACGATGGGCCTGTGCCCGTCGGGGGCAGCACCGACGTCGTGGCACCGGCCGACCTGCGCGACCGGATGGGCAAGACCCGAGGGCTGTTGTCGGGGTACGTCCGGGCTCTGCGCGGCAGGGGGTCGGTCGACGACCAGACCTGGGACGACCTCGAAGAAGCCCTTCTCCGGGCCGATGTGGGGACGTCCACCACAACCGCCTTGCTCGACGATCTCCGGGAGCGCACCCGCCGGGGTGAATTGCGGGGACCCGACGCCGTGGTCGCGGCGCTCCGGGAGGCACTGCGAGAGACACTGGCGGGAACCGGAGACATCGGTCTCGCCATCGAAGACGGTGTCACCAATGTCTGGCTCTTCGTCGGTGTGAACGGCGTGGGGAAGACCACCACGATCGGCAAGATCGCTCGGCAGCAGTCGGCCCAGGGCCGCACGTTGCTGCTGGCCGCCGGTGACACCTTCCGGGCGGCGGCCGCCGAACAGCTCGAGATCTGGGCCACCCGGGCGGGCGTCGGCGTCGTGCGGGGGGCCGAGGGCAGCGATCCGAGCGCCGTCGTCTTCGACGCCGTCCAGCGGGCGTCGGCGCGGGGTCAGGCGCTGGTCCTGGCCGACACCGCCGGACGGCTCCACACCAAGGTCAACCTGGTGGAGGAGCTGAAGAAGATCCGTCGGGTGGCCGATCGCCCCCCGGGCCGGGTAACCGAGGTTCTCCTCGTCCTCGACGCCACCACGGGGCAGAACGGGGTGACCCAGGCCCGGCAGTTCCTCGACGCCGTCGGCGTCACCGGTGTGGTGCTGACCAAGCTCGACGGGACGGCCAAGGGTGGGATCGTGGTGGCCATCCAGCGCGAGCTCGGCCTGCCCGTGAAGTTGGTCGGCATCGGGGAAGGGCCCGACGATCTCATCGCGTTCGACGCCGACCGGTTCGTGGATGCTCTCTTCGAGTGACGCCGACGCCCCGGGGCCCTCGTGGCCGACCGCGGGTCGGGACGCTCCGGCGCCTCCGGTAACCTGAGCAGCCGCATGTTCGAGACCCTCTCCGACCGCCTCGAAGGGATTTTCGGCCGCCTGAGGAGCCGGGGCCGGCTCAGCGACGAGGACGTCGACGGTGCGCTGCGTGAGATCCGTACGGCCCTTCTCGACGCCGACGTCGATGTCCGGGTGGCCCGGACGTTCGTGGACGGGATCCGCCTACGGCTCGTCGGCCAGGACCTTTCCAGGAGCCTCAGTCCCGGCCAGCAGGTCATCAAGGCCGTCCATGAGGAACTCATCGGTATCCTCGGGGGCGAGACCCTGCGGATCAGTTACGCCTCGGCGCCGCCGACGGTCGTCCTTCTGGCCGGTCTCCAGGGTTCGGGCAAGACGACGACATCGGCGAAATTGGCACGCTGGTTCCGCCAGCAGGGGCGCAACCCCATGCTCGTCGGGGCCGACCTCCAGCGCCCGGCCGCGGTGGAGCAACTACGGATACTGGGTGAGCAAGCCGGCGTGCCCGTCTTCAGCGAGGCCACGGACCCCGTGACGGTGGCCACCGCCGGACTGAACGAAGCGCGGCGCCTCGGTCGTGACGTCCTCGTGGTGGACACGGCGGGACGGCTCGCCATCGACCAGGACCTGATGGACGAGGTCCGTCGCATCTCCGACGCCGTGAGTCCGCATTTCACGTTCCTCGTCATCGACGCCATGACCGGTCAGGACGCGGTGGCGACGGCCGAAGCGTTCCACGAGACGCTCGACCTCGACGGCGTCATCCTCACCAAGCTCGATGGCGATGCCCGGGGCGGCGCGGCGTTGAGCGTCAAAGAGGTCGTCGGGAAGCCGATCGCCTTCGCCTCCACCGGCGAGCGGCTGGCTGATTTCGATCAGTTCCATCCCGACCGCATGGCCAGCCGGATCCTCGGCATGGGCGATGTCCTGAGTCTCATCGAACAAGCCGAGCGCGAGTTCGACAGCGATGTCACCCAACGGGGGGCCGAGCGCCTCCTCGAAGGTCGCTTCACGCTCGAAGACTTTCTCTCGCAATTGCAGCAAGTGAAGAAGCTCGGATCTCTGGGGGGCATCCTGTCGCTCCTCCCGGGCGTGCCCAAGGAGCTCAAGAATGCGGGCGCCACCGTCGACGACGGCCAGATCACCCAGGTGGAGGCCATCATCCAGTCCATGACCCGCAAGGAACGGGCCGATCCTGCCGTCATCGACGGGGGCCGCCGCCGGCGGATCGCCACCGGCAGCGGGACCTCGATTCAGGACGTCAATCAGCTCTTGCGCCAGTTCAAAGACGCCCAGCAGCTGATGAAGTCGCCGGGGATGCTGGGCGGGATGCTCGGGGGTCGTGGCGGGAAGTCGGCGCCGCTGCTCTCCGAGCAGATGGGCGATCTGGCCGCGCTCGCACCGGGGGGAGCCGACGCCTTCGATGAATTGGGCATGGTCCCAGGGGGGTCCCCGCCCCTGCGGGTCCCGGGCGGTGGGGGCACCAAGGGCTCGAAGGGCGGCAAGAAGAAGAAGGGTGGCCGGGTCACCCCGAAAGCCGGTGGCAAGGGTCGATAGGGCCTCGACAGGGCCCCCCGGAGGCTCTTTTCGCCGCCCGGGCCCGCCACGGGTCACAATGGAAGGTCGGCACCTCCAGGGTGCGTGACGCTCACAGGAAGATCAGGAGAGTCAAATAGTGGCCGTAAAGCTCCGTCTGATGCGGATGGGCAAGAAGAAGCAACCGACCTACCGCGTGGTGGCGGCCGACAGCCGGTCGCCGCGCGACGGCCGGTTCATCGAGATCGTCGGCACCTACGCGCCGCGGGGCAAGTCGGCCGCCGAGCCCGACGCCATCGTCGAGATCGACAACGCCAAGGCGCTCAAGTGGTTGCGTCAGGGGGCCACGCCCACCGAGAGAGTGGAAAAGCTCCTTCGCACCTCCGGTGCCTGGGACGAGTACCGTCCGGCGGAGGCCAAGTGAGCGACCAAGATTACAACGACGCCAGTGCCGGCAACGCGGTGGACGACATCGATGACATGAACGACATCAATGTGGCGGACGACATGGCAGGCAACCGGGTCGAGGGGGGAACGGCGCGCGCCGTCCTCGACTACATCACGCGATCGATCGCCACCGACCCCGACGCCGTCGTCCTCGAAGCCGACGACTCGGGGCGTACCGTGCGCTTTCGCATCCATGTCGCCCAGCGGGACATGGGCAGGATGATCGGGCGACGGGGGCGGGTGGCCCAAGCCATAAGGACGCTCGTGCGCGTGGCCGGATCGCGGGACGGGGTGGAGACAAACGTCGACTTCGTCGACGACTGACGACCCTGGCCGTCATCGTGTCCCGGCGGGGACTGATGACGGACTGCTCGAGGTAGGGCGCGTCGTGCGACCTCACGGGCTCGCCGGCGAGGTCGTGGTCGACTTCGTCAGCAACCGCACCGAACGTTCCATGCCCGGGTCGGTCTTCATGACCGATGCCGGCGAGCTCCGCATCGAGAGCTCACGCCCGCTCCGCCACCGCTGGCTGGTCAACTTCGCCGGTGTCCACGGTATCGACGCCGCCGAACGTCTTCGTGACCGAGTCCTTCGCGCCGCGCCGCTGCATGACCCATCGGCACTGTGGGTCCACGAACTGGTGGGGTCGGCCGTGTTCGACAGCGCCGACGGACGCCCGCTCGGGACGGTGACGGCCGTCGTCGCCAATCCGGTGAGCGATCTCCTCGAGCTCGCCGGCGGCGGCCTCGTGCCGCTGCGGTGTGTCGTCGACCACGGTCCGGACCGGATCGTGGTGGACGTGCCGGCCGGCCTCTTCGACTGACGCGGCGACTGATCGGCCAGGGCCATCGATGCGCGTCGACGTCTTCACCATCTTCCCCGAGCTGCTCGAGGGCTTCAGTTCGGGCGCCCTGCTCGGTCGCGCCCGTCGCGACGGCGTCCTCGACCTGCGGATCCACGATCTGCGCGACGCCACGAGCGATGCCCGGCGTTCGGTGGACGACGCTCCCTTCGGCGGCGGGGCCGGAATGGTGCTCACTCCTGGTCCCGTCTTCCAGGCGGTGGAGACGACCGATGCCCCGCGGCCGCTCTACCTGCTCGGCCCCCGGGGTCGGAAATTCGACCAGGTCATGGCCGAGGAACTGGCCGGTCTGGCCGACAACGACCCGGGGGGATTCTCGTTGTTGTGCGGGCGCTACGAGGGCGTCGACGAGCGGGTCTCGGACCATCTCGTCGACGGCGAGCTTTCGATCGGGGACTATGTGCTGGCCGGGGGGGAAGCGGCCGCCCTGGTCGTGATCGAAGCCGTCTCGCGCCTGTTGCCGGGGGTTATGGGGAACGAGACCTCGGCCCGGGACGAGAGCTTCACCTCCGGACTCCTCGAATACCCCCACTACACGCGCCCGGCGACCTTTCGGGGCTGGGAGGTCCCCGACGTCCTGCGCAACGGCGATCACGCCCGGATCGAGCGGTGGCGCCGCCGGATGGCGCTCAAGAGGACGATCGAGGAGCGCCCCGATCTGATCACGGCCCGTGGCGGGATCTCCGACGAGGAGCGTGGTCTCCTCGAGACCGAGGACCGGGACGCCGCCCCCTGAGGCTCCCGGCGTTCCCGGCAGAGCGGTGGACGCGGTCCCCCCTTGCCTCCGGCGACCACGGCGCGGGGCCCCACCCCGCCGGGGGCGCTCGGCCCCACGGAGGTCCAGGATGCGGCTATTCTTGCGAGTTCCAGCAGGCCCCATGGGTCGGCCGTTGCTCGGAGGTGAGCACCCAGCCCGGGTGTCGTCTGAGCCGCTCGAAATCGACCCGCGAAGGGACGCGCGCCATGAATCCCACTGACATCGTCGAT
>Ga0209415_10015861_pt1 | contig 12172 bp, 20 predicted proteins | sample PeaSoiSIISIP2007_FD_187696 | JGI IMG/M metagenome (GOLD analysis project Ga0209415, IMG submission 187696) | Peat soil microbial communities from Weissenstadt, Germany - SII-SIP-2007 (SPAdes) (version 2) | ecosystem: Environmental > Terrestrial > Soil > Wetlands > Peat | place: Germany... | reverse complement strand
TCCCCGATAGCTCAGCTGGTAGAGCGTCGGACTGTTAATCCGCAGGTCCCTGGTTCGAGTCCAGGTCGGGGAGCCAAAAACAGAGGGTTAGCAGGTAAGGGTCTGCTAACCATCTTTCATTTAGTAGGCACATAGTAGGCGGGAGGCGCTTGTGGGGGCGATCGTTCGCTTGATGGGCTGTCCGTGGGCGACACCGGACAAGTCAGTAGCCCAAGAAGAGCAAGAGCGGGCGCACAAAATGGCGCAAGAGACGAGAGCACGGTTCCGCGTCGCCCTCTTCCATGAACTCGGCGGCGAGGCGAACGCTGCCAGGGTTCACGCCGAATTTCAGCGGATCCGCGCCCAATATCACCCTCACCAAGTGCCCGGCGAGGCCGAGGCAGGGCCAGGAGAACGCGCAGCAGTCGATCGCTGGGAGAGGGCTTACGGTCTTGCCATGGAGGCAGCCTTCAGTCTGTGGCCAAATCTCGCCAAGGGCGCCTCTGTCGAAGTCAAATTTGTGCCGACTTACCGGATACAGGTGCGTCGAGGACCGATCGGCGGTTACACCGGTGACCGCGTTCGTTCGAGCATTCCGTGCGGCGAATACATTGTCGACCACGACGGAAGCCGCCTGGTGTTCCGGGATGCCGATGCGCGCGGCGGCGGGCGCGACCTGACCGTTGACCTGGCAGAGTTCGATGAGCTCGCCGCGTTCCCTGAAGACCTTGACGGCACGCAACTCGAAGTGATCGGACCCATTGGCGTCGATTATGGCCGAAAAAATTCCGCCAACGCTTGAGGGTCGCGTCCGAGAAATTTATAGAGCCGTGGACGATCACGAGGCTCGTGGCGATATCCCAAAGGCTCTCATCGTTTCAAAATCTGCCCTTCGCATTTTCCAAGAGAATCCGGATTTCGCAGAGGCAAACTGGGACCTCTTTTATGATGACGGTGTCAAAAAAATCAAGGCAATCGTCGGCCAATGCGATTGGGAGCCGTCCGCGGACGTGCTCACCGAATGGACGACATTTGAAGTTCAACTGTCGAGTCGAATCGCCGGCAAAGAGGCGCGTTGAATCTGGCGATCTGCGGAAACTCTAGGGCCGTCCGCATCTGACCGCTGAGGGAAAGACCTGAAAGGGGAACGCGAATGCAAAACGGACCGCCTGGGCTTGGCAGCGAACACACGTACGAGGCCACCTGCGCATTTAGCGCGTACGTTGATCCGAAAGCACGGAGGATAAGGCTCGAAACGAAACAGGCCGATGGTTCCGAGGTACACCTTTGGCTGACGGCGAGTCAATTTGAACAATTGCTGCCGATCCTTCGACTCTCCGCACGAAAGCTTGGCATCCGGTGGCCAGAAGAACTGCCCGGGCAAGGTACATCCTGATTGTCTTGAAGGGGCCGGCGGCTACCAATTCTGCGGGGCAGGGCTCCGCGAAGTGAATCGTGATACGTTCGGCTTGAGTTTCCATTCCAGGCGCTAACTCAACGCTTCCCGCCGATCGCCAGCAGTAGCAGCGTCAGCACCACGACCAGGACCAGCAGCAGAAGCACGTCAGAACGTGCTCATACTCGAGCCGGCGGCAACGAAGCCCGGTGAGACAGCCCAGAGCGTGGTGCTCAGCGCAGTGAGCTGGGCTTGCTGGCCGCCGCCGTACAGGACAATTTGATTGAACGAGCTACCGCCTGTCCCGAGAAAAGTAACGCCACTCGGCGCCTGGATGGCAAACCCAGCCGTCGACGTACAGGATTGGATGACGTATTTCCGGACACCGTCAACACCGCCGCCAGCAATGCCATCTTTGACCATCGACAACTGGTAGGTCCCGCTGGACCCGGCAGTTAACTGACTTACCCCAAAGAAGCTCAACGTCCCGAGGGTAGAACTTATCACCTCTGTCTGCAGGCGTACGTCGAGAATGCCTACCAAATATCCGAACTGATCCAAGCCTGCATACCTACCTGCCCAGGTTGCAAGAATCTGATTGCGTAATTTGTCGATGAGCGCCATGGTTAGCTCGGTATGAATCTTCTTTTTTTGCCGGTCCAGGCCATTTTTTCCTGCTCTACCGGACGCACCGGAGCAGCCGCCTGCCGTTGCACGTCTTGCTGGCGTGGAGGGCCGCGGCGTGGCTCGGTATTCGTTCTGGCAGATTCGTTCGTGCGTGCGGCTTCTGCGCTCGGATACCCCGCTCTGGCGTCATGCCGTGGGGCGCCCCGTTCCTCAGCCCCCGCTGGTGTGCCTCCATCCCGGAACGTTCCGGAGGGCCGTGTCCCAACACCTTTAGGACGCGTCTTGCCAGTATCGAGACCTTTGGCAAACGCGAGTCCTTTCTTGTCTGGAGCGGGCGGCGCCCCGCCGAACTTACGTTCAAGCTGGTTAGCGCGTTTAGGTTTCATGGCCATTGGATTTCCCTTTTCCTTTCGGGTAGTGGCTCTCGATGAACTGCAATATGTGTGGCATCAAACTGAGCAACTCGGCTTCGTCCTTTGCCTCGAGCTCGGCTTGTTTTTTCCTGCGGGCAACGCCACTGACCTCGGGCGTGACCCGGGCCACCGGTTGGGCTAATGGCACTTGCGCAGCCGGTACAACCACGGGCGCGGGGTAGGTTGCGGCGCCCGCTAGAGCACCGGTGCCGATGCTGTCCGCGGCAGCGGCAATTGTTATCTGGGTTACAAAGCCTGTTGCGGCTCCTGCGCCAGCACTGGCAAATGCCGAGCCCTGCTCATCGGCACCGGTACCCATGACGTTCAAGTCCGGTGTCAGTACTTTGTTGCTGGCAGCGCCTTGCGAGTACGCAGTGGCAGGCGTGATGACATAGCCGACACCGACACCGACACCGGTTGCCGTAGCTCCAGCGAAAACGCCGGAAATAACTGCCTGTACCGCTAGTCTTTCCCCGCCAATACCCTGCGAGTACGCGGCAGCCTGGACCGCGTTTAGAGAGCAGTCTCCCGTCGCAACCCCTGTGCCGATCGCATCGGCAACGGCAAAGGCGAGCGTGCTGTTACCGATAGGAGCCGCTGCACCTTGACAGTAACCAGCGGCAGACACGATGGAGCCGCCAAGGGGCTCAACTAGCAGGGCTCCAGTCGCGCGCGTCATTGGATTACCGCGTCTTCAGGCTCGTACGCGATCAGTTTGACCTGGCGGGCCTCGCGTCTCTGCACGGTCTCGCTGGCCCTGGAAAGCGCAAATGCAACGCGGCGCGCTAGGTCGATATCATCGTCCTCGCTGAGGAATGCGCCATCTGCGCCAGTAATGGCTACCCTGTCGCCGAAGGCTTTCGGAGCCATGTGGGCCATAAGCCATTTCCTGGTGTCCACGCGCAGCCTCTGCTGCTGCACACCGGCATTGGAGATGCGTCTATTACCGTCCTCGTCCACGTCCATTGGCGGAGGCGCGTCGGCAATCGCAATAATTTCGTCGCCGAGGACGTGCATCCTGTCCACTTGGGCGATCTGATAGGCCGCGCGGAAGCTTGCATCGTCGCGCAAATGAGTCTGCACCGTCGTACGCGACGGCATGGCGGGATCTTTGCAAATCGTGGTCAAACTCTCACCATCCGCAACCCGCCTGCAAATTTCAAGTTCGAGCTCAGGCGTAAGCTTCACGCACTGAGTTTTCTCAGTGGACTGTTGTTTCTGTTTCCGGGTCATCGTCGTTACTACCGCGGTCGACCAGGCGATCTAATGCGGCATCCAGGCGCGTGCACGTCAATCCCCACCACAGGTGCTCGTAGGCCTCGTCTTCCGATAATGGCTTACCAAGGGCGCCAGCCTGCAGGCTCTTGAGATAAATAGGTTCGAGGCTACGTTCGGCTCGCGCCGCTACCGCCATTTCCAGTAACTTCCGGCGCATTTCTGGCGCCAGGGCCGCAAGCATCCGTGTGGCGTACTCGCGCTCTTCGATGTGGTCGGCGAGCGTCTTCTTGCTCATTCGGTTCCCATCCGCAGGTCGTAGAGCTCCCTCAGCCGGGCCTGCATGGCTGGACTGCGGCGGTACTCATCCGAGCCGATCTTGCGTTCAATTCGCGCGATCTCTTCTTCGACACTCTGACTCTGACCGCTATTTGTAGGCGCAGTCGGCATCCTTTGCTGGGACGCGAGGCCCAGGAGCCACTGCAACGTCTGCGGGTCATTGCACACGGCCCGACCATCCGGGAATCGGGCATTCGCGAGCACGTCGCGCAGGCCTGGCGCGGCGAGCTGGAGATAGTCGTTGATCTTGCTTACGTTGGAATTGAAATTACTGCCCCAGCGCAACTCATTGCGCGCTTGATATTTATCGGTCGAATCGCGCTCAGCGGTTTGTTCCGCAGCTTCCATCTGGAGATTTGAGTACCAGTCGAACATCGTGGCGACAGCCGTTTCATCCAGGCCCTTGGTGGCAGCATCAGCTACGAACCGCTGCGCAATGGGATCAGATTCAAACTGCGCCGGAATGGCGAATTGGGGAGCCTCCTGCGGTTGCTCTGCCGGGGCTTCCTTTGGTTCTTCCGGCTTCGATTGCCAATCTGCAGGAGGCTCGCTCAGTGCATTTGCCGTGATCCATTCAGGCGAGCCCTCTGCCGGCTGATTCTCCCAATAAGTATCGGCCATCACTCACTCGGTCCAGGAACGATGCGCAGCTCGCGCACGCCACCATCGGGGCCGCGCTTGCCCACGCGAACAGACCAATATTTTGGCGGGCTGGGGCGCGTATCAACGATCGGTTGCCCTGCAGCGATCGCCCGGTTTTCCATCGCGTCATAGCCAGCCTTGGCTCGCGTTGCCTCGACAGCGGGAGCCGTCGCAGGTGCAGAGGACTGCGACGGCTCCCTCTCGGCGGCACTAACCGGCTGGCCCCAATCATGTTTGATCCCACGCTGCTCTAGAAGAACTGCCAATGCGCGCTTGATGTCCGAAATGTCATTCAGCCCGGATTCGAAACGGCGCTTATCCTCCTCGAACTTTGCTGCAGCGGCCTCCTCCTCGAGGCGCTTGAGACGCTCGGCCCTGGCCGCTGCCAAGGACTGTAGGACGTTTACACCCATGGCTACGTGGTCGCGGACACGTTCCAGACGACGCTCCCCGCCCATGTGCTGGACGTCGTAGAAACGCTCATGGTCGAGGCTGTGACAGTCAACCAGGTCGCGCGCGGAGTCGTGGCAGAAGCCCCAGGAATTGATAGAACCACATCGCCGACCTTCATGCCGATGCCGCCGGCGTTGATCGGTATATAGGCTCCCGACACAGGTACCGCCCTGCCGCAGCCGGTAAAGTAACCGGTCGTCGCGGAGATGTCGGTACTCGAATCGGTCGAATTCTGATAGAGCCAGATGTTGGGCGCGCTACGGCTGCTCTGAGTATCCAGCGGAGTGAGCTCGTAAAGGCCGCTTTGAATAAACAGGCGCGGCGGATTCAGTGGGTTATACGTGGGCAAAATTTCCTCCTATCCCTACTCACGAAAGCGGCGGCGCGCCAGCACCGGGGGATTCCCAGCCGCTGTCTTTGATCTTTTCCTTGCGCTTGGGCTCTGGGGCAACCGGCTTCGGTTTGGGCGAATCGCCCAGGTGATCGCGACGGACGACGGGGCGCCATTTGCCCGTGGTATTGGCGGCGTGTACAGCTTTCAAGGACGTGGCCATCGGTTATCGCGCAAAGTAACGCGGGCCGGCGTTGGGACCACGCACGCTGGCGTGATCCTCGAGGAATCTTCGGGCATCTTCGAATCGCACGTGATGGTGGCCGGCATTTAACTGCACGCCATCCTTCAGGCGGGTGACGATGAACCCACCTTGCTCCCCAGGGTTGCTAGGACGAATCTGGTAACCGTCAGGTATACGAGACTCGCCAACCGGGCGCCTCGGCGGGATCTTCTTCGACCACAGCACGCACACATCGGCGTACCCAATTCCGACTTCATTGACCATGCAGTGATACATGCGCGTCCGGTCAAGCGTGACGCCATCTATAAGGTCAAACTCTTTAAGGTTTCTGCAGACCAGCGACCAAAAGGATGACCTGGCGATGTCCTCGTCGGTGGTGCCAATGGGAAAATCCACCCAGTGCCGGGCCCGCGCCCATTCCTCCAGCTTGCACGCATTGGCCGGAATAACTAGCGGCTCCGGGGGCTGGACTTTGACATCCGGCTTGTCAGGGGCACTCGCTTTTTGGAGCGCACTAGCAGCAACAGCGGCGGGGGTTTTATTGGCTTCGGCCTTTGCATCCTTGTCACTCATAGGACCTCACGTCGTTGCAATTGTCGAATTAGACAGAGGACTTGCATGAATGTCCGAACGAATCCCCCCAAACGTTCCTGTTTCCGCAATTAATTTCCGGACATTGTGGCGAATCGCCGGGTCTGACGGGACGCGATCAAGCCCGAGGGCACTGGCATGCCTTACCAGCCGACTGCGCACGGCGCGAAACAACTTGCCCTCGTCCATGCTTGGGCTCAGCCCCGCCAGGATCGTGCGCACAGCATCGTGATTGCGTTGGGCTAGCGAGCGTTGGTCCAAAGCAAGCCGCAGCCGGCATACGAGCTCGCTAGCAACCTCGACCGACAACGCGGTGTTGTGCCGGACGCTGTTGCACACTGCCTCAACGTCGGAGCTGGCAAGCGTCGTGCGCATCATTCCAACGCATCCGACCAAAGATGGTCGACCAAGGCAAATCGTTCCTGGAATGTGACTAAAGAAACTATCGGGTTGTCCCTTCCTGCCGCACAGTACGCATTCCGGCCACCCGGGGCCGGACCCATCAAGCCCCCCGGGACAACCCTAATTGCGAGGCACACCATGCACAGCAACAAATCTTATTTCGCCGTTCTTCTGGTTATCGTCATCGCCTCGGCACTGATTGCAAAAGCCGCAGTTGTGATTACTGGCGTTGCCGTCTAACTATGCCGTTCGCACTCGGCGGCGTTCACCGCCGCCGTCTGCAGATCCATCTTCCCGCCCCCCCCCAGGACAACCCTTACAAGTGCCATGCGCAGCAGCCGACTCTCAGCCGGCGGCGTCTTCGCGTTGTGGTGGCTCGTTAGGTCGGCCATGGCAGATCGTCGGTCATCTCACTGACCAATCCGGTGTCGGGACTCGCGTACAGCCGCAAGGCTGCACGAACGGACTTGTCCATGGCTAACCGGTGCCTTGGCGGCGCTCCTGCGCTTCTCGACCATGTACGCGCTGAGCACCTGTTCGGCAACGACGCTGAGGCCGTGACGCTCGCCCCCGTTCACCTGCCAGGTCGTCAGCTTGGCCCGGCCAGTGACCGCGATCGCATCGCCCTGGTCCAGCGCAAGCAGCGCTTGCATTGCGGTCTCGCGGAAAACGATGATCGAGAGCAGCACCGAAGCCGCCTCGCCATCGCTAGGAATCCGAGCCTGTGCGGTGGCAAAGGGCTTGCCGCTGCTGCCGGTGCGCTGCTTCGGATCGGCAATCAAGCTGCCGGACGCCAAGATGCTCAACATGGTTTCAGTTGCTCCAAGGGATTGTCAATCCGTAGGTGCCAGAGGCAAAACCACTGCCAATCCGCGAAAAGTAGGCAGATAGTAGGCAGTTGGTGCCGTTTCCAGGCCCCAGCCCCTGCTGAAGCGACGATCGCCGGCTGGCCGAGGCCCACATACCTGCCGCAAGCAGCAACGGACGCGGAAATGCCTCCATTGCCCGCGTCCGGCCTGCCAGCGCTGGCAAAAGGACGCTCGCAAAGGAAAGCTCGTAGCCTCGCGCACGCGTAATAGTGCTGACACTTTTCTTCGTGCGAGTGCTTTCTTTCTGCTTGCCGCTTTTCTTTGCGCGTCGCTTCGCTGCGTGCGTCAGTCCCCCCCATACCCCCCGCAACTAACGCACGCAGGGCTTGCGTAGGTTGCGTGGGTTCTGCGTCAGTTGAACTAACGCGCAACTCACGCAACATGGAATACCTCCCGCTTATTTCGGCCCGAGCTATTTTCGAACCCCGTAGTTATCCGTTTATCGGTTCGCAGGGTTTCGAGCGCATTCCAGAACTGGCGGGCCGACCCTTTGGCCTTGAAGCAGGCGGGAAAGCTGGCATGAGCGGATAGGACGTGGTAGGCCGTCCGTGGTCCAGCCGTGGCCGTTGGGCAGGGTGTGCCGGCGGCAGATAGTTCGCCGATGATCCGCACAATGGTCTCGCGGGCATCCTGCGCCAGCAGTTCGCGTTCCATGCGCCCGGCCGGCAGGATCAGTTCGCCGACGAAGCAGTGTGCGGAGTCGTTCCAGCGGATCGCGAACTGTGCGCCGAGGGCCGAGTAGTTCGCTTTTTGCAACTCCAGGCGCAGTTCCCCGCTGTCCTCGCGGCGGAGGTACCAGCGGGCCCGGCAGGAGTTGTTCCAGGCGGTGCTGCCAGAGTACCCCTCGGTCGTGTCCCCGTTCCTGGCAGTAACCTTATCGACGTGCGCCAGCAGCACCACGGCGCCATCGTCGGGGATGAGCTTTCGCAGGCTGCGAATGAATGCTCGGACTTGGGCACGGCTGATTTCCCGGCCGCCGAATGCGTCCGAGGCGCCGTCCACGATGAGTACTTGCTGGCCTGCCATGCGCTCGCGGATCCACTGGTAGATAGTGGTATGGACCATCGCGTTTTGCATTTCGTCCATCAGCGGCCCGCAGCTCGTCGCGTCGATCAGGTCCAGCCGGCCAGCAAGGCTTGCAATGTCCACTCCCAGCCAGGCGCAGATTCTGGCTAGGCGCCAATGCAGGATGTCGGGGCGGTCCTCCATCGAAAAGAAGGCGACGCGCCGCTGCTGTACCGGCACACCGAAGAATGGGCGCCCGGCAGCACTGCAGGTAGCAAAATGCAGACCGATTTCCGACTTGCCATATCCACCATGGGAGCCCAAAAGGCTCACCTCGCCCTCCGGGATTCCAGGCATGATGGACCGCGGTGGTGCTGGCTCAGTAGCGGCCAAGTGCCGAATGTCAATCGGCTGCGGTAGTTCGATCTGGCAGCCGCCATCGGCTGGTTTCTTGGGCTGGCTGTACTCAGGCGGTGGCGTATTCGCGTCGTGCGATGCTGGAGGTGCGTTGTCATCGAACCACTGCGGCGGCTCGCCGTGCCCGTTCTGCCTGGCAGGCGGTTGCTTTCGGCGGGCACCCTCGTTCGGCACCCCGGGCGCCGATTTAGCGGTGGTGGCCAATAAGGCCACCTTGGCATGAACCCGGGCGCTGCCTGCGCTGCCTCCAGCAGACGCTGCGAGTATGGCAATTCCCGCCTTGGCATAGCACTCGTTATCTACGTCATTGCGGCCGCGCTCGATGATATCCGCGGGCTCCCAGATCGCCTGGGCGTGATGATGCTCGGCCATTTCGACAATCTCGATAGCGAGCGGCATGGGATCGTCCCCGGCTCGGATCGCGTTCTTTAGCTCGTTGTATGTCTTGGCCCAGGCGTGGTGGTTGCAGAAAAAGATCGGTGGCACTTCCGCGCGTGCCTCGAGAATGATCGAGTCAATCTCGGCGCCTGGCATCCCGGCGTCCAGCCCCCGATATATCCAACGCCCGAGTTCTTCGTGATCGCCCAACGCAGCTTTTTGCAGGGCGGCACGGATTTGGTCTTTAGGAAACATGGCGCCAGTTTCGAACGTGTTGCGCCGTCGCAATCAGGCTGGCGCGGTTGGGCACGCGCCACACCCGCCACTTCGTCGCCGCCTCCAAAATCCCATCGGCGAGCGCGATGGCTTCATCACCGCTGGCCTCGATGAGCCGCTCCCACAGCCCAATCCAGCGCTTATCAGTGGGATCAAAGAGCACCGGCTTGATCCCATAGGCCGGCATAGGGTGCGATTTGCCGAGGCTCGCCGGTTTCATCGCCGGATCCTCGTGCTCATCCTGCCTGCAGCTGCGCCGTGTTCTGGACGTGCCGGCCGCTTTCTATCCAGGCAATGACGTCCCGCTTTCGGTACAGAGCCCGCCTTCCGATGCGAACATACGGCGGACCGCCCCCGCGGATTGCGTAGGCTTCCATCGTTGCGCGCTTAACGTGAGCGGCCGCCCCTGCGGTGTCGCGGTCGACGAATCCGTCGGGGGGGGCGGCATCGAATTCGCGGCGCAGTGCCGCTAGATCAGGTTTGGATTGCATCACATCCTCAATCGCTAGACATCGTTGGCACTTGCGCCAACACGATTGAGATCATCCCGATACCTTCCCGCTGCGTCTACGACGCTATGTCGCCAAAGCTAGCTATGGCGACATCTGCCGGCGCTTGACTTTCGAGATTGCCTTGGTGATCGTCCTCTTTTTTTGCTCAACGTCGCTGCCGTCTAGAAGATGAGGCGCCCGCTTCTCGGCGTCGGCAAGGCTTTTGATGTCGTGCTTGCGGATCTGCGCCGCAAGTGACTGCGGGTGCTCGCGCCCCTTGTTAGACCGATTGCGCGCGCTCGCGAAAACCGCATGAGCGATAAACCCGAGCATGGCAACCGCATCCGGCGAAGGCGGATTGTCGCGAATCAAGTCCGCAGCGTGCGATAGGTTGAGCGGATAGATCGCCTTGAGCAGAGCCAAGGCCTCATCGCGCGCCGGCCGCACGCGTTCCGGTGGCGCCAATGGACCGGGGTCGATCGGCCCGGCGGACGTCATACCGTCGCCTCGGCGCGACGGCGCCCGGTCTTTGCCATCGGGACGACGTTTGACGGCGCCGGCTTGCGTTCGGCCAGCGCCTGCAGTTGCGTGGCCCACGCCTCAAGGGCGCGGAGTTTCTCGCCCATGTAGTCGTGGCGATCGTAGTGGCGATCCTGCACACCCCCCAGGCCGTGAGACTGGATCTGTGCGCGCAGGTCCTTGGATATCCCCATAGCCGCGAACACCGTCTCAGCGGTGCGGCGAAGGTCGCGCACTTGAATGTCGCGGGTCGCGGCAAACAGGTCCAGGTCTGCCTCACCGAGGTTCTCCTGGGCCTGACGCAGCACCTCACTACCCTTGCGCGCCACGGTATCCGGAACGGTCTGCGCGCTCTTGTCGCCGAATAGCCAATCGGCCCGGCGCTTTTCGAGAATTACCTCGACCAACTTCTTCGCGGCATTGGTCAGCGGCAGCACATGGCGGCGCGCCGTCTTGCGGCGCCCCTTGGGATCGAACAGCGTGACCGTCCCCGCATTTTGGTCGACATCAGCCAATGTCAATCGCAACACCTGGGCGATCCGCTGGCCGCCGAGCAGGATGCTCAGCTCGAAAGCGGCCAGAGCATCGTCGTATTCCTTCTCCCGGCGCTCCGCGAGAAGGCGCATGCACTCCCCGAGCTCGTCTTGCGTCAGCACCATGTCCCGGGTGTTGTTCGCGGATGAGAGGGCACCTGTCGATGCGACCGGGTTCGTTTCTACGCCGAAATGCAACAGCGCGGCCGGAGCTTCCGGATTCGTCTCGGCACCCTGCGCCAGCGCGTAGGCGGCCCGAAGGTACGCACGCAGTTTGGCGGCCGTCCGCGCGTGGCCCTTTTCGACCACCGCCCGAATAATTGCCGTGGCCTGCTTCGCGGTCAGGGAACGAGCCGGCAACGATGCGAACTCGCTGGTCTTGACGTGATTCTTGAACAGATTCTTGGCATCCCTGGCGGATGTCTTGCCCTTGCCCTCTTGATGCGTGACATACCAATCGCAAAGCTTTTCGAGCGTGTACTCCGCGGCCGCGCGCTTCTCGGATTTCTCCGATTTCAGCTTGCGCGCCTTTTCCCGCTTCTCGGCGTTCAGGTCGTCGCCATTTGTCATCTTCCCCAGCGCGATGACTGCCGCCTTGCGTGCCTGGTCGGCCGTGATCTGCCCATGCATGCCGAGCGTCGCCCGGACCGTGCGTCCGTCGACCCGCTTCTCAGCGAAATACGCTTTGCTCGTGGCCCCGATCCGCAGACCGAATCCCTGCAGTTTGGCGTCCCGGTAAAACGCCTGCCCGGCTTCGAGCAGCGGCAGCTTGTTGACGGTCTCGGCGGTCAGATGGATGGTCGGCATTTAAATAGTCCGCAGGTGGGTGGATTCCGAAAAGTATGCGCATAGTAGGCGCCAGCGATCAGGTTCAATCATACCACCTAGGGACTAAATGTACTGTAAGTACATGATACGACGACCAAATATATATTGGTGTCGTGCCTACTAGAATTCGCTAAGGACCCCAGCAAGGGACTGTTAATCCGCAGGTCCCTGGTTCGAGTCCAGGTCGGGGAGCCAAGATAAATCAACGGGTTAGCTGAATTTCC
>Ga0209415_10015860_pt1 | contig 12172 bp, 11 predicted proteins | sample PeaSoiSIISIP2007_FD_187696 | JGI IMG/M metagenome (GOLD analysis project Ga0209415, IMG submission 187696) | Peat soil microbial communities from Weissenstadt, Germany - SII-SIP-2007 (SPAdes) (version 2) | ecosystem: Environmental > Terrestrial > Soil > Wetlands > Peat | place: Germany... | reverse complement strand
CGGCAGCTGCGACATCATGACCGACATCGCCAAGCTGTACCCGACGCAGGTCTTCCTCACCCTGTTCGGCATGCCACTCTCCGACCGGGACCAGTTCATCCGCTGGGTGACCACGCTCAACGAGGGCGCCAGCCTCGTCGGGAGTGAGCCGAACCCGGAGGTGCTCCAAGCTGCGGGCGAGCTGTTCGCCTATCTGCAGGGGTTCGTTGCCACCAAGCGCGCCGACCCGGGCGACGACATGCTCAGCCGGGTGCTCGCGCTCAGCGGTGACGAGGCGTGGACGGACGAGGAGGTGCTGGGCCTGTGCTTCCTGTTCACGCTGGCGGGCCTCGACACCGTCACCGCGTCGATCGGCTTCGTGATGATGCACCTCGCGCGCGACAGCGAGTTACGTCGCCGCGTCGTCGCCGACCCCTCACTCGTCGGCCCGGTCATCGAGGAGGTCCTGCGCCTCGAGCTGCCCGCGCCGCTCACCCCGCGCTACACCATGGAGGACGTCGAGGTGTGCGGGCAGCGGATCCCTGCCGGGACCATCGTGCAGCTCAGCGTCGGCGCAGCCAACCGGGATCCGTCGCGCTTCGCACATCCCAACGAGATCGATCTCGACCAGGCCGACCGGGCCCACCTCTCGTTCGGAGGGGGCATCCACCGCTGCCTGGGCTCCCATCTCGCCCGCCGCGAGCTCCGCCTCGTCGTCGAGGAGTTCCACAAGCGGATCCCGGACTACCAGCTGGCGCCAGGGGCCGAGCCGCGCGTGACGTGGCCGGCCGGCACGCTTCACCTCCAGAGCCTTCCCCTCGTGTTCACGCCGGCGGCCGCCCGATGAAGGTCGCCATCGACGTCGGCCTGTGCTCGGGCCACGGGCGGTGCTACGCGCTGACACCGACGCTCTTCGTCGACGACGAGCGCGGCTTCGGGCAGGTCAGGGGTGACGGCACCGTCCCGCCCGGTCTCGAGGCCGACGCCGAGCGGGCCGTGCGCTCGTGCCCCGAGCACGCGGTGACCATCACGGACGCGTGATGCGCCTCGAGGGCAAGGTGGCGTTCGTGTCGGGGTCGACGCGCGGCATCGGCCGCACGATCGCCGAGATCTTCGCCCGGGAAGGGGCGGCAGTGGCCGTCACCGGTCGCACCGTCGCGCGGGGCGAGAAGGTCGTCAACCTGATCAAGGACGGCGGCGGCACCGCGGAGTTCTTCGAGCTCGACGTGACGCGCGAGGAGAGCGTCCGCGACGTGATCGACGCGGTCGTCGAGCGTTTCGGCCTGCTCAACGTGCTGGTCAACAACGCCGCGCCGACGGTCGAGGTCGGTAGCAAGATCAAGCGCCTGGTCGAGTACACCACCGACGAATGGAACCTCATCATCCTGAGCGCCCTGACCGGCAACGTGTTCTGGAGCTGCAAGTACGGCATCCCGCACCTGGCCGCGGCGGGAGGGGGCTCGATCATCAACATCTCGTCCGGCCAGTCGGTGGTGGGGATCAGCGGGTTCGCCGCCTACGGCGCGGCCAAGGGCGCCATGAACAGCCTCACGCGCTGCATCGCGGTCGAGGAGGCGCCGCGCAACATCCGGTGCAACACCATCGTGGTCGGCCGGGTCGTCGCCAAGGGCGACATGGGCACGGGCATCACCCCCGGCCACCTGACCCGCCTCGGCATCCCCGAGGACATCGGCTACGCCGCCACCTACCTGGCGTCGGACGAGTCGGCCTTCGTCACCGGATCGATCCTGACCGCCGACGGCGGCTACACGATCAACGGTGGCCGCGCGACCGAGGACTGAGCGCGAGCGCGAACACCGCGCACATGGCGCGCAGGTACGACGTGCCGGTCGGGTCGAACGCCTGTCGGGCCCGGCGGGCCAGCCCGAGGTGGCCCCACACGCGGCCGCCGGCGATGATCGGGATGAACAGGCACGCGTGGAAGCCGCTGAGGCGAGCCGCCGTCGCCGGGAAGTTCACGTCGAGCAGCTCCAGGTCGGCGAACTGCACGGGCTGGCGCGACAAGACGCTCTGCGCACTCGCGAACCCCGGCTGCAACGGCACCCCGTCGGACACGAACGACAGCCACGTCCCGGGCAGGTTCCGCTGGGCCACCAGCCGCATGGCATCACCGTCGACGCGGAACACCGCCATCGCGTCGGCATAGCCGGTGGCGTCCAGCGCGCCGACCAGGGCATCGGCGGCGGCATCGACGGTCGCGCACGCGCCGAGCGTCACGGCCAGCTCCTCGATCGAGGCGAGCAGCAGCGTGGCGTCACTCCGGTCGGCCGTGTCGCTGCGGTCGGCCGCGTCGCCCATCTCCGTGACGGGTCGCACGAACCGGTAGCCGGTGCCGCGCACCGACGCGATGTAGACGGGATGACGCGGGTCGTCACCGAGCTTGCGCCGCAACCGGTTGACGAAGATCCGCAGCGCATTGCGACCGTCCGACGGCAGCCAGCCCCACACCCGCCGGACGATGACGTGCGCGGACAGAGCCTGCAGCTGGTGCGTCATGAGGAACGTCAGCAGCGAGTACTCCGTGGGTGAGAGGTGCAACGGGCGGCCGTCGAGGTCGCAGTGCTGGGCGACGAGGTCGACCCGCAGCGGCCCGGCCACGAGGTAGCGCACGCCGGGCTCCCACCCGTTGTCGGAGCGGCGCAGGAGCGGCGTGACGCGGGCGAAGATGTCGTCCGCGCCGCTCGCCGGGTCGACGACGGCGTCGACGCCCGCACCGACGAGCGCGATCACGCCGGGCGGCGGCGGGGAGCCGAGCACGACGATCGGCGCCATCGTCACCGGACGGGTCGCTTCGACCATCTCCCACACCGCCGCGTCGTCGCCGGCGACGAGCACCAGCGACATCCGCTGGATCGAGGCGAGCCACCGGGCGCGGGGGGCGTCGCACGCGGGAGTCGAGGACCACCCGTGGTCGTCGAGCCACGCGACGATGCCGGTGGCCTCCCAGTGCTCGGCCGGTCCGGCGAGCAGGACCGGGTGCGTGGGCGCGGGGAGCCGCAGCAGCCCGTCGGGTGTCATCGGCCGCCCGACCGCGTCGGCGGCCATGACCGCCTCCCCCCCCACCGGTTGTCTGACGTTCGTGTCACGCACTCTACCCCAGCGGCCTAGGGTGAGGCGTGGCCGGAAGCGGTGCGGTGCGGCGAGCCAGCTACGGCCCCACCAGCCCGGCCGTCGGTGAGCGGGGAGCCCGCACCAGGGGGCAGATCGTCGAGGCCGCGCTGGAGCTGTTCGCCGAGCGGGGCGTGCACGCCACCGTCGTCGACGACATCGCCGGCTCGGCCGGGATCTCGCGGGCCGCGCTCTACCAGTACTTCGAGAGCAAGGAGGCGATCTTCCTCGAGCTGGTCGAGGAGTCGGGAGCCGCGCTGCTGCGCGTCGTGCGCGCGCTCGGGCCGCTCGGCCCGACCGCGGCCGGCTTCGACCAGGTCCGGGCCTGGCTGGCCGAGATGGGACGCGTCTACGACCGCTACGCCACGGTGTTCATCCAGTGGGCGGCGGCCGACTCCCCCGACGCGCCGCTCCGCCCGATGTTCGCCCGCTGGCTCGAGGCCTACACCGCGCGCCTGGCCGCGCGCCTGGCGGAGGCGCCGGTCGTCGGCATCGATCCCGCCGACCTCGCGGTCGCGCTCTGGGCGATCATCGAGCGCTACAGCTTCTACCGGCACCGCGTCGTCGCCCGCCCGGCCGACGACGCCGCGATCGCCAATCTCGCGGTCGTCGTCCAGCTGACGATGTTCCCGGCGACGCCGGCCGACGTGCTCGGACGCGCCGCGACGCGCGTCGCGTTCGCCCGACCGGTCGTGGTGGGCCGGCCCCGCCCCGACGACGGCCCCGACGCCGCGTCGTCGCGGAGCGAGGTGCGCTTCGGCCAGTTGGGGCCGCAGGCCAGGCGCACGGTGCGCCTGCTCCTCGACGCCGGCGGCCGCCTGTTCGCAAGCCGGGGGTACCACGGCACCACCATCGACGACGTGATCGCCGAGGCCGGCGTGGCGCGCGGTACCTACTACAAGTACTTCGCCGACAAGCTCGACCTCCTGGTCACGCTGTCGTGCGATGCGTCCCGGGACATCCGGAGGATGGCCCCGCCGCTCGGCCAGATAGACGACGGGCGGGCGCTGCGGTCGTGGCTGGCCGGGTTCGTGGCTCTCCACGACACGCAGGTCGGCATGTTCCGTGTCTGGTTGGACGGGGTCCCCCGCCAGCCGGCCGTGGCCCGGCCCGGGGAGGAGGCCGTGGCCGCCCTCCTCGCGGCCATCGGACGCCTGCTCGGCCGGGTCGACCGGGCCTACGCGCTCGACGAGGGCGCCGCCGCGCTGATGCTCCTCGGGCTCCTCGAGCGCGGCCCGCAGCAGGCGGCCGCCACCCGGTACGCGCGGACGACGGCGCAGACGGTCGAGACGATGGCGCTCGTGATCGAGCGCGGGTTCCTGAGCACGGGCGCGCCTCCCCGGCGACCGCGGACAGGTCGTCGGTCTCTGTCGCCGACCGACAGGGAATCGAAACGCGGCCGCGCGTAGCGTGGGTGACAACCGGCACGGGAGGATCCATGGGCAAGCTCGACGGCAAGGTCGCGTTCATCACCGGCGCAGCACGGGGCCAGGGGCGATCGCACGCCGTGCGCCTGGCCGAGGAAGGCGCCGACATCATCGCCCTCGACATGTGCCGGGACCTGCCCACCGTGGCCTACCCGCTCGCGACTCCCGAGGATCTCGACGAGACGGTCAACCTCGTGGAGAAGACGGGACGGAAGATCGTGGCCCGCCAGGCCGACGTGCGCGACCCCGACGCCGTGCAGTCGGTGGTCGATGCGGGCGTCGCCCAGTTCGGCCGGCTCGACATCATCCTCGCCAACGCCGGGATCATGCCGATCATCGGCGAGGGCTCCCACCAGCGGCAGGCGTGGCACGACGCCATCGACATCATGCTGAGCGGCGTCTACAACACCGTCGAGGCCGGACTGCCCCCGATGCTCGACGCCGGGCGGGGTGGGTCGATCGTGATCACCAGCTCGTCGGCCGGGCTGTACGTGGGTGGCATGAAGAAGAGCGCGAAGAGCGCCGGAGGGTGGGGCTACGTCGCCGCCAAGCACGGTGTGGTCGGGTTGATGCGGGCCTACGCGGTCGCGTTCGGCCCGGAGAACGTCCGCTGCAACAGCATCCACCCCACCGGCGTCGCCACGCCGATGATCATGAACGAGGCGTTCATGCAGTTCGGGGCCGACAACCCCGAGTTCGCCGCCACGATGCAGAACCTCATGCCCGTGCCGGTCATCGAACCCATCGACGTGTCCAACGCGATCGTGTACCTCTGCTCGGAGGACGGGCGCTACGTGACGGGCGTGACCTTCCCCGTCGACGCCGGGCTGATCATCCACTAGCGCGGTCCGCCCAGCCCGCGAGGGCGGACGCGCCGGCAGAGGCGCGGGCCAGGCGTTCACCGTGGCCGACGGCCGTTTCCGTTTCCGTTTCGGGGGGGTCCTTTTCGGGGCGGGCCGGCGGGGCGGGCCGGCGGGGTGTGCCGGCGGTGTGTATGGGATTCGGGGAACATGTCCCCTCCTGGCTCACCAACATGGCGCGAGAACTTCCGATCCATGTCATCTCATCGGTCAGGCAAGGCGGACCCCGCGGTCAGGCGAGGCGGACCTCTCGGTCAGGTGGGGCGGACCCCCTCGGTCGGGCGAGGCGGTCCTGCTAGTCCAGCGGGATGCCGTCGATGGCCGCGCCGCCGTCGACCGAGAACGTCTGGCCGGTCACGTAGGACGACGCGTCGCTGGCGAGGAAGAGGATCACGTTGGCCACCTCGTCGGGGCGGCCGACGCGACGCAGCGACACCGACCGCGCCTGGCGCTCCGGTTGGATGTCGGCGGCAGCCCAGGCCGCCACCGCCCGCTCGGAGGCGACGAGGCCGACAGCGAGGCAGTTGGCCCGGATGCCGAAACGGCCCCACTCCCCCGCACAGATCAGGGTGAACTGTTGCAGCGCCGCTTTGGCCGCCCCATAGGCGGTACCTCCCGCTACCCCGCGGATCCCCGCCGCGGACGAGATGTTCACGAACACCCCGCCTCCGCCCCGCTCGATCATGTGCCGGCCCGCCTCCCGGGTGAGGAGGAACGGGCCCCGGGTGTTGAGCTCGAAGCTGCTGTCCCAGAGCCCGGTCGGCACGTCCTCGAGCGCCGTCATCCGCGTGCCGCCGGCGTTGTTCACGACGATGTCGATGCGCCCGAAGCGGGCGAGCGTGGCCGCCACGAGCGCGACGACGTCGTCCTCGCGCTTCACGTCGGTGCGGACGGCGAGGCACGCGTCGCCGATCTCGGCCCTGACCCCGTCGAGCAGCTCCTGCGTCCGGCCGGCGATGACCACGCGCGCGCCCTGCACCGCGAGCAGGCGCGCCGTCGCCGCGCCGATGCCGGTGCCGCCGCCGGTCACGATCGCGACCCGACCGCTCAGATCGAACGACGGGGGCGCCGTCACGGCAGAGGCAGGGGTCGTTTCGAGATCCATCGTCGTCGCCCGCGAAGGGTATTCGGCCCGTGCCATCATCGCCCGGTGGTCGACCTGACGGGAAAGGCGGTGGCCGCGACCGGCCGGCGCGTCGCGTGACCGCCCGCGCCTTCCTCGGCCTGTCGCCGACCGACGACCCCGCCACGTGGCGCTTCGTCGTGGAGCCGCAGACGCTGACGCCGGCGGGCGCCGTCCAGGGCGGCTGCGTGTTCGCCGCTGCGGTGGAGGCCCTGGAGGGCACGACCGGCCGCCCGCTCGTGTGGGCGACGGGCCAGTACCTCTCGCATCTCGGGCCCCGCGCCGCCGCCGCCGTGACGGTGACGATCTCCGTGCACGGCCATCAGACCACGCAGGCCCGGGCCGAGATCGTCCACGACGGCGTCTCCGTGCTCGTCGCCGTCGGCGCCCTGGGCGCACGCCCGTCGGAGTGGGACGGCACGTGGGTCGCGTTCCCGGCCGTGCCGGCTCCGGAGGCCTGCACGCCGCGGCCCGTACCGGGGACGGGCGACGGCGCCACCGCGGTGTGCGAGGTGCGCACGGCTCGGGGCCGGTCCTACCTCGAGGTCGACGGCACCCGCGGTCCCGGTCGCTCGGCGTCGTGGGTGCGGCTCCCGGGCGGCGGGGTGCGGGTCCCTTCCGCCGGCGATCTGGCCGTCATCGGGGACTTCGTCATGCTGGAGGTGCCCGATGCGGTCGGTGTCGGGCTGAGCGGCAACAGCCTCGACAACACGCTGCGCGTCGCCCACGCCGCCGAGACGGGATGGGTCCTGGTCGACGCGACGGTGCACGCCGTCGCGCACGGGTTCTGCTCGGTGTCAGCCGATCTGTGGGCCGAGGACGGCACGCTGCTCGGGAGCGTGACCCAGACGCTCGTGCTACGCGCCCTCACCGCCGACGGCCGCCCACCGCCGAGGGAGCGACGGATCACCGGCGCCTGACCCTGACGGTCGACCCATCACCAGTGGTTCCAGCGGATGGCGTCGCCCGACGCGTCGCGTACGCCTGGCCGGAACGCGGTTCCGATGGTGTGCGCGACCGGGAACAGGCCCACCTGCGTCACCTCGTGGTAGGGGATCCCGAGGATCTCCGCCATGTCCGCTTCGTACAGGAGGTGCGTCGTCGTCCACACGCTGCCCATCCCTTTGGTGCGCAGCGCCAGCATGAAGCTCCACGCCGCCGGGAGGACCGATCCCCATCGTGATGCCTGCGTCGCGACGTCCGCACCGTCGAGTCGCCCGGCGACCGTCGGGACGACGAGCACCGGCACCTCGTGGAGGTGGTCGAGGAGATGCTGGACCGACGCGGTCATCTCCGCCTTCCGCGTCGTGACCGTGTACGCCTCAGGCGTCCCTTCCAACCCCGCGATCTGCGCCACCCGCTCGCTTGCCCCGGCGCGGTAGACGTCGGCCATGCGCGCCTTGGTCGGCGGATCGTCGACCGCGATCCACGCCCAGCGCTGCTGGTTCGAAGCGTTCGGCGCCTGGAACGCGAGGTGCAGACATTCGTCCACGTCGCTCCGGTCGACCGGGCGGGTGAGGTCGAGGCGGCGGCGGACGGCCCGCGTGGTGGTGAGCAGCTCGAGGTTGGTGAGGTCGACCACCGCTCAGCGGCCCGACAGGGCCTTGAGGTTGTCGTGGAACACGAGGCGACGTTCGTCGGCGGTGAAGGGCCCGAACTCCGACAGCCACGCCCGGGGCTCGGCCAGGCCCTCCGGATGGGGCCAGTCGGACCCGAGGAGGATGCGGTCGGCGCGCACCGCGGCATGGACCGCGCCGATGTCGTCCTCGTAGAAGGGCGCAACCCAGACGTGCTCGTCGAGCGTCTCGATCGGGTCGGAGCCGAAGAGCTGGGGGGTCTTGCCATAGGCGATGCGGAGGCGGCGCTGGAGGCCGGGGATCCAGCCCGCGCCGAGCTCGAGGCTGACCACCTTGAGCGTGGGGTGGCGATCGAAGACCCCGTGGCAGATCAGCGCGGCGATCATGTCGTAGATCGGCCGTTCGATGCTGGTGGACAGCACCTCGCTGAGCGGCGACGCCTTGAGGCCGGTGTACTTGTCGGTCTCGCCCCAGTTCTTCAGGTACTTGCCGTAGCCCGAGTCAGCGGCGTGCACGGCGATCGCCACACCCGCCTCGGCCGCCATCGCCCAGAAGCGGTCGTGCGCGGGGTCGCCGGGCGACCGGGGCTTCCCCGGCACGTCGACCGGAGCCGGTCGGAACGTGACGAACCGGGCCCCGCGCTCGATGGCGCGCCGCAGGTCTGCCTCGGCCTCGGCCGGGTCGACGAGCGAGATCAGGGGGCCCGTCTGGATGCGCCCGTCGCGGTCATAGCCCCAGTCCTCGTCGAGCCACTCGTTGTAGGCGCGGAAGAGGGCGTAGAGGGCCTCGGCGTCGTCGAGCAGCATCTCCTCCAGACCCAGCCCGAGGCTGGGGAGGAGCCAGGCCAGCCGGACGCCCTGCGCGTCCATGCGCGCGACGCGCTGGGCGCGGTCGCGGTACTCGGGCTGGAGGTCGTGCATGCGGATGATGTCGCGCAGCGGCGCGCCGTCGCTGTTCTCGGCGCGGAAGTACCGCTCGAGGGAGCCCGGGACGCCGACGGGGTCATACGTCGGGTTGGGGACGACAGTCACCAGGCGGTCGTTGACGATCAGGGTCCGCCGGCCCTCCACGTCGGCCCATCGGACGAGCCGGCGGTGGGCCCGGTCGAGGTGCCGCGTGAGCGCGTCCTCGGCCTCGTAGTAGTGCTGATCGGCGTCGTAGAGGCCGTCCTCGAGGCCGGCGTCAAGGCGGTCGTCAAGGCGGTCGTCAAGGCGGTCGGACCGGCCGGTCTCGGTCCGCTTGTCTGGGCTGCGCACGGTCATGTCAGGTCCTTCCGCCGTGGCCGACGAGATGTTGACGATTCCGTCAAGTATAGCGCGACGGGAGCAGGCGCACGCCCGGCGGGCGGAGCCCGCTCAGCGGGCGATCGCAGGGAACAGCGCGTCCGCGCCGGCGGCGATCACATCGCTGCCGAGCTGGCGGCGCCACCCGAGGACCGCGCCGTGCTCGTGCCGCCACGCCCACAGCCGCCGCGACAGGTGATGGAGCCGGTACTCGCGGGTGACACCCATCGCGCCGTGGGCCTGGTGCGCGGCCCGGGTGCCGTCCACCGCAGCGGTGTCGACCACGATCCTCGCTGCCGCGACCTCGAACCGTCCCCCACCCGCGGCGACCGCCCTTGTGGCGAGGTCGGCGGCCATGCCGGCTCGGACCGCGCACTGCGCAACGGTGACCAGGTGCTGCTGCACGGCCTGGAATGCGGCCACCGGCCGGCCGAACTGGTGCCGATCGTTGGTGTAGTCGACCGTGAGCTGGCTCATCGCCTCCAGCGCGCCGGCCGCCAGGACGACCCTGCTCAGCGCGCCGCGCGCGAGGAGGGCCGACCGGTCGACGGGGGCGGGCGCGTGCTCGACCTCGGCGAGCGCGACGTCGAAGCGGACGAGGTCGCGCGGCTCACCCGCCATGTTGGCGCGGCGCTCGATCGTGAGGCGGGCAGGGTCCACCGAGGCGACAACCGTCCCGTCGGGTCCGTCGGCCAGGGCGACGATGCGCGTGGCACGCGCCCCCCACGCGACGATCGCCTCACCCCGGATCCGGCCGGCCTCGACCGCGAGCGCCGTGTCGCCGGGTACGACCGTCGCCGGTCCGTCCGGCAGCTTGAGCCCGGCGCTCGTCGCCAGCCACCCCGCCAACGGTCCCGTCTCGGCCAGCGGAACAGGCGCGGCGTGACGGCCCACCATCCGCAGCACGGCCATCGCGTCCGCGAGCGAGCCGCCCGACCCGCCGGCCTCGTCGGAGATCGAGATCCACGGGAAGCCGGCCTCGGCCAGCGCGTCCCACGCCGGCGCGCACCATCCGTCGCGCTCGGCCTGCTCGACCACCTCGAACGTGCTCGACGCGCCGAGCAGGCGGTCGGCCGTCTCGATGAGCAGCGGGTCGACACCGCTCACCGCGTCCGCTCCGATGGTTGGAGACCCTTGGCCGCGACCGACCGGAGGATCTCGTTGGTCCCACCCCGGATGGTCACCGACGGCGCGGTGAGCGTGGCGGTGACGAGGAGCTGCTCGAACACGGAGCGGGCCGGCAGGCTCGGCTCGACATCCGTGATCGCGAGCACCGCGTTGAGCACGTCCTGTTCGAAGCGGGTGCCCATCTCCTTCAGCAGCGACGCCTCCAGGGACGGTGCGGCGCCGTCGTCGATGGCCCGCGCGACCGACAACGTGAGGTTGTGCAGGACCCAGTACATCGCGGCCGCGCCGCCGAGCAGATCGACGACCTCGGTCGGTGCCTCGCCACACCCTCGCAGGAGCTCCTCGACGACCAGGTAGGTGCTCAACCAACGCTCGGGACCGCCGCGCTCGAAGGCCAGCTCCGACGTGTTCTGCGTCCAACCGGCGCCGATCTGCCCGAGGACGAGCTCTTCCGGGACGAAGACCTCGTCGAGCACGACCTCGCAGAAGTCCGCCGTGCCGTCGATGAACGGGATCGGGGTGATGGTGACACCGGGCGAGTGGAGGTCGACGATCAGCTGCGACAGTCCGAGGCGCTTGTCGCCCGTCTCCTCGACCGGCGAGGTGCGGCAAAGCACCACGAACCAGTCGTTGACGTGGGCGAGCGTCGTCCAGATCTTGCGTCCGGTGATGACCCAGCCGTCGCCGTCGCGCACCGCGCGCGTGGACAGCGATGCCAGGTCGCTGCCGCTGTCGGGTTCGCTCATGCCGATGGAGAACGACACCTCGCCCCGGCAGATCGCAGGCAGGAACCGCTGCTTCAGCGCTTCAGTCCCGAAGCGGGCGATGACCGGGCCGGTCTGACGGTCGGCGACCCAGTGGTGGCCGACCGGGGCGCCCCACCGGAGCAGCTCCTCGGTGACGATGAGGCGGTCGACGGCGGAGCGGTCGTGCCCGCCGTAGCGGGCCGGGAGGGCCATGCCGAGCCAGCCGCGTCGCCCGAGCTTGGCCGAGAACGCCGGATCCTTGGCCCCGTTCATGCCCAGGCCGGGGGTGAACGTCCCCCGCGGGAGCTCCTCGGCGAGGAAGGACCGCACGTCGGCCTGGAGCGCCCGCTCCGCCTCCGTCAGCTCCGTCATCGCGAAGCGCATGCCGACCGACCGTAGTGTCATGCGTCAGCCCTCGGCCACGTCCGCCATCGTGGTGCGGGGCCGGGCGCCGGCGATGAGCGAGCGCACCACGGCTTCGACATCGTGCGGGTCCGACGGCGGCTCGTGCGTCACCGGGCCACGGTGCCACCCCTCGGCGACGGCGAGCGAGACGCCGGAGGACTCGATCACCTGACCGGTGATGTCAGCCGACGAGGGCGAGGCCAGCCAGGTCACGACCGCAGCCACCCATGCCGGGTCGTAGCGGCTCTTCATCTCGTCGGACATGTCGAGGTCCGCGGTGAGGCGGGTGAGCGCCCCGGGCGCGACAGCGTTGACGGTGACGCCGTAGCGGGCCAGCTCCTGCGCGGCGATCAACGTGAACGCGGCGATCCCGCCCTTGGCCGCCCCGTAGTTGGTCTGACCCGGATTGGCGTAGATGCCGGAGACCGATGTCGTGTTGATGATGCGGGCGTCGTTGGTCTTGCCCTCCTTGCTGCGGTTGCGCCAGTACTCCGATGCGAAGCGCGACGGCCCGA
>Ga0209415_10015859_pt1 | contig 12173 bp, 8 predicted proteins | sample PeaSoiSIISIP2007_FD_187696 | JGI IMG/M metagenome (GOLD analysis project Ga0209415, IMG submission 187696) | Peat soil microbial communities from Weissenstadt, Germany - SII-SIP-2007 (SPAdes) (version 2) | ecosystem: Environmental > Terrestrial > Soil > Wetlands > Peat | place: Germany... | reverse complement strand
GGGTCAAAAAGGAAATTCCAGCCTTTCGCACCATCGCAGTTTGCAGGAGATAAAGAAACACAAGCTAAGGAGAACTTGTATGCCAACGATCACGACAAAAGACGGCACACAGATTTACTACAAGGACTGGGGAAAGGGCCAGCCCATCGTGTTCAGTCACGGCTGGCCGCTTACCGCGGACGACTGGGACGGACAGATGTTGTTCTTCGGCCAGCAGGGCTACCGAGTCATCGCGGCTGACCGGCGAGGGCACGGCCGTTCCACCCAGACGTGGGACGGTAACGATATGGATACATATGCCGACGATCTCGCAGTGCTCACTGAAAAACTTGACTTGAAGAACGCAATCCATGTGGGCCACTCCACCGGCGGCGGAGAAGTTGCCCGTTACATTGGACGGTATGGCACACAACGTGTCGGGATGGCCGTACTGATCAGTGCGGTGCCACCCCTGATGCTGAAGACGGACAAGAATCCCGCGGGCGCGCCCCTCGCCGTCTTCGACGGTCTCCGAGCCGCGCTGGCGGCAAATCGGCCGCAGTTTTACCGGGACATTACGCTCCCGTTCTACGGCTACAACCGGCCCGGCGCCAAGATTTCGGAAGGCATCCGGGAGCATTGGTGGCTGCAAGGGATGATGGGAGGGATGAAGGCGCACTATGACTGCATCAAGGCCTTCTCCGAAACGGACTTCACGGAAGATCTCAAGAAGTTCGATATGCCAACCCTCATCCTTCATGGCGACGATGACCAGATCGTGCCCATCGGCGCGGCAGCCCTGATGTCGGCGAAGATTGTGAAGCACGCCAAGCTCAAGGTGTATCCTGGTTTTCCCCACGGAATGCCCACGACCAACGCGGACCAGATCAATGGCGACCTGCTCGGGTTTTTCCAGCAAAGCAAGGAAGCAGCGGCGTAAGCCCTATCCGATGGATACGGTAAGACAGTAGGCACGGCCAATTGACAGATACTGCTGAAGAGAACTTGGGGCCTCGGGGCTCATCGAATCTGTGGCGGCCGCTCCGTGTGCCCACCTTCCGCAATCTGTTGGTTGCAGATGTTGTTTCCGATATCGGCACCTTCATGCAGAACGTTGGCGCTGCGTGGTTGATGGTGTCACTTGGTGCCGGGCCGATTTACGTCGCGCTCACACAAACCGCAGCTTCACTGCCGTACTTTCTGCTGGCTCTTCCCGCGGGCTCCGCTGGCGATATCTTCGACCGCCGCAAGCTGATTCTGGCCACCGAGTCATGGATGATGGGCGTGGCGCTGCTTCTCGCGGTCTTGACCATCGCTGGCTTTATGTCGCCCTGGCTGCTGTTGGTGTTGACGTTTGCGCTCTCGGCGGGAGATGCGTTTGAAACACCCACGTGGCGTGCGATTCTGCCTGAATTAGTGCCCAAGGACGACCTTGCGTCGGCATCTGCGCTTAACGGCATCGAATTCAATCTCGCCCGCGCGGTTGGGCCGGCACTCGCCGGCTTGGTCATCGCCATCGCAGGCGTCGCCACCGCATTTGTGGCGAATTTTGTGTCGTTTCTGGGAGTCATTCTGGTTGTTGCCCGATGGAGACGTCCGATTCGCAAGCGGACCGCGCCGCCGGAGACGTTGACCGGAGCCACAGTCGCCGCCGTTCGCTACGTCCGCCACTCACCGAAAATCCTCACCGTAGTGGTTCGGACCGGCGTAGTCATGTTTTTTTCAAGCGCCCTCTTCGCGTTACTGCCGACGGTTGCTCGCAGCGTGAATAAGACCGCAATCGGATACGGGCTCTTGCTCGGATGTTTTGGGGCTGGTGCCATTGTCGGCGCTTTGATAATGCAGTCGGCCCGCGCCAGGTGGTCGACGGAAGTCATCGTGTCGGCCGGCGTGGCGATCTTGGGCGTGGTGATTGTAACCATCAGTGCTTTACACAGGTTGAGCACGCTCGCTCCCGTCATGCTGATTGGCGGTGGCGCGTGGGTGGTCTTCATTTCTCTTATCAATGCTCTGGTCCAGAACCTGGCGCCGGATTGGGTCCGAGCGCGAGTCCTCGCCATCTTCATCCTGGTTTATCAGGGAAGTTTCGCCCTGGGGAGCGCCGCTTGGGGCGCGGTCGCCCAACGGGCAGGCATCCGGGTTGCTCTTGTCTATGCCGGCATTGGAACAATCGGAAGCTTGCTGTTCGTGCTTTTCGCCAAGCTTCCTGATTCCACCGCGGACTTGAGTCCATGGAACCACTGGCGTATGCCGGTTGTGGTCAGAGAGGTTGGACCTGACCTTCACCAGGGACCGGTGCTGGTTACGATCGAGTACGCTGTCATTCGAGAACGGAAAGCAGAGTTCGTGGAAGCGATCCATCAATATGCGCGCATACGACGTCGCGACGGGGCGTATCAGTGGGGGATATTCCGTGATACTGAGGTCGCGGATCGCTATCTAGCAATATTTCTGGTGAATTCGTGGGCAGAACATCTGCGTCAACACGAACGGCAGACGCTAGCGGACCGCGAGCTGGAGCAACGCTTGCGTCGTTACGTGGCCGATGCCCCGGAAGTACGTCATCTGATCTACTCGTATTCTACGGAAACATAGCTGCGAACAGACCGCTTGTCTCGGCTTGGCCGCAGGGATGCGCCGGTGCTAGACTGCGCGAATGGCCACTAAAAAGAACACCCGGAAAAGGTCTACGAAGTCGAAGAGAACTGCCCCCAAGAAGGCAACGCCGAAGAAGACAGTGAAACGTCCCAAGCCGAAGAAGAAACCCGCCCGGAAGAAAGCGTTGAAAAAGAAGGCCTCGGGCAAGCAACAGACTCGGAAGAAAAGCGAGCGTCTGAGTGCGCGGGCGTTCTCACCGGAAGGCACGGGATCGGGTTCGGGCGAACAGTCGGGAGATTTGCAAGGATTATCCCGCCTTGAAGCTGCGGACTCGGAGAGCGTCGACGAGTTGCTCGAGGAAGGAAATGCGTTCGAGGCTGCCGCGGTGATCGGCGTGGAAGACGCCGAGAGCGCCGATGAAAAGGAAGTTCACACGCACGAGGTGCCGGAGGATGATGTGCCTGGTGAATATCTGGACAAAGAGTAGGCGCAGCCTGTGACAGCTGCAATGCCGCTGGACGGTCCGTGGACCACGCTGAGGGTATCGACGCCCAAGCCGACTGGGTTGCGGTTCTCGGTTAGGAAATGGCGCTGCGGCGGTCTCCTTCATCTTCGCGCTCGCGTCGAGGACGACGGCCACGGGCATCGCCATCCTTAACCGTGTGGCCTCAAGGCTGTGAAATAATGGTTGCGCGGAGGTTGTTGGGCGCTCTGCGCGGTCAGCGCGATTGCAGACTGGTTGCGTTGCGCCTTACTCGAAAAGGGGAGTGTCTACTCGACCGGCTGGCAGGGCAGAGTATCGCCGGACTCACGGAGGGTCTGCTCCCGGCAAAATCACTGAGCCGAGTCACTCACAAAACTGACAAGCGAAATATGGAGATTCAGTGCCGCCGTTGAGTCCCGAGATTCAACCCGGCGAAGAGGTGACGGCCACGGCCGGCGAAGACCGGATTCTTAGGTGGTATGCAACCCGAGAACCGCTGGTCTTGGTTGTGCTCTCGCTGATGGCCGTACTGTTTTTCCTGGCGGTTACAGGCCTATCAAGGATCTACTATCGTCAGCAAGACTCTCTTGGAGAACGCTGGTACAGCCGAGGCGTGGCTGACCTGAACGCGGGCCATGCTGACCAGGCGGTGGGCGCGTTCCACGCTGCCCTGCGCTATTCCCGTGACAATTATGGCTATCAACTCAGCCTCGCTCAGGCGCTGGCCGCTCTTAACCGGACCGATGAGGCGCAGGCTTACTTGCTGAATCTTTGGGAAAGAAAACCGGAGGATGGAACCGTCACCCTCGAACTGGGCCGTATTTTTGTCAAGAAGAGAGAAAAGGACCAAGCTCTCCGTTACTACCACAATGCGATTTATGCGACTTGGGCCGATCATCCCGACAATCGACGGCGCGCCGCTCGCCTCGAACTCGTTGACTTTCTGCTCCAGGAGAACGACCAAACCCAGGCCCAGGCGGAATTGATTGCGCTGGCGGCCAACCTGCCCCCGGATTCACCCTTACATTTGCGGATTGGCGGCCTGTTTATGCAGGTGCAAGACTACGAACATGCGCTCCAGCAATACCGCGAGGCTTTGACGATCGACCGCCGAAGTTCCGCGGCAATGGCGGGAGCAGGACACGCGGCCTTTGTACGTGGCAACTATGAATCAGCTCAAGGATACCTTGCAGGCGCAGTTGCCGGCGATCCGAAAGACACCGAAAGTGCCGAATTGCTCCATACCGCCGGGTTGGTACTTCAAATGGACCCCTTTCGCCGGCAGATTTCCGCGTCGAAACGCAGCCGGATTGTGATCGAGGCGTTTGAAACTGCCGGAGCACGGCTGAAGTCGTGTTCCCCTCGACCGGAATCCGGGGCGACTGTGCCCACGACTGCCGATCAAGAGACGCTCGATTCTCGCTGGAACGATCTGAAGCCACGAATCACTGAGCTTGGACTTCGTCGAGATCCAGACTTGGTCGATTCCGCCATGGACCTGGTTTTTGCCATTGAGCGGCAAACCAGGGCTGAGTGCGGAGGTCCGGCTGGAGCAGACTTGGCGTTGCTTCTGATCTCAAAACTGCACGGAGGCAATTGAACATGGAGATCGCGGCCGGGACGCAAGCGGGTGGAGTTCCGCAGCCGGGGAGAGCACCCGCGGCCACTCGGCCTGGCCCATCTTCGCCATCGCTGCTGCGATCAGTTTTTCGCGAAGAGCGCTTCTTCCTTGTCCTCTCCGTATTTATCGGCGTTTTCTCGGGCCTGGCCGTGGTCTGCTTCCGCTTCGCCATCGATTGGAGCCGCATTTATCTGCTTGGCTCCGGAGCGCCATCGACGCTCCGGTTGATCCTCGCGCCCAGTGTGACTGGGCTGATCATCGCCATGCTCGTGATTCATGTTTTTCCGCAGGCCCGTGGCAGCGGCGTAAACCAAACCAAAGCCGCGCTGTACATCTACAACGGCTATGTTCCTCTTCGCACCGCCATTGGAAAATTTATCACCGCTGCCTTAGCCATTGGTTCGGGACACTCTTTGGGTCCGGAAGACCCGTCCCTGCAGATTGGAGCTGGTCTGGCCTCGGCCTTGGGGCGCCGTTTGCACCTTTCGCGCGACCGGATGCGGCTCATTGCTCCGGTGGGCGCTGCCGCGGGACTGGCGGCTGCGTTCAACGCTCCGATTTCGGCGGTACTCTTTGTCATCGAGGAAGTAATCGGCCGCTGGAGTGCGGGAATTCTTGGCTCGGTGGTGCTTTCCGCAGTCTCCAGCGTCGTCGTGATGCGATGGTTTCTCGGTTCCGAGTCTCTGTTCCGAATTCCTCCCGTGGGACTGGTTCGGCCGGGTGAACTTGTGGCCTATGCAGTGTTGGGAGTGGCTGGAGGGCTGGCGTCGGTGGTTTTTGCGAGCGGCATCACCACACTACGTCCTCGTCTCAAAGCGCTTCCTCGCTGGACGCAATATTTTCAGCCGGCGGCCGCGGGCTTGATGATCGGGCTCATCGGAGTTCTGGGAGCTCCGCAGGTAATGGGAGCGGGCTACGAGGTCATTGACCAAGCAATCCACGGTCAGTTCACCTGGCAGTTCCTGGGCATTTTGGCGGGGCTGAAGATCGTCGCGACCATTCTGTCATTTGTCAGCGGAACCCCGGGGGGCATGTTCGCCCCGACCCTTTTCATCGGCGCCATGCTGGGTGCGGGTGTTGGGGATGTGGAGCACCTCTTTTTCCCGCATCTAACCGGCTCGGCGGGAACCTATGCCCTGGTGGGTATGGGCGTATTGTTCGCCGGATTCTTGCGCGCCCCCATGACATCTGTATTCATGGTGCTGGAAGTCAGCGGAAATTATTCCATCATCCTGCCCGTGCTTGTTGCCAACACCTTCGCCTATTTGATTTCGCGGGGACTTCAACCTGCTCCGATCTTCGACGTCCTCACCCGGCAGGACGGCCTGGATTTGCCTTCCATGGAAGAATTACGAGAAGAAAACATCTTGCGGGTGGAAGATGCGATGCAGCCGGCTACCATCCCAGTGTTGGACGACGACCAGCCGCTGGCGGAGGCAATCCGCCAGGCGGAGAAATCACCGTCCGAGACGCTGCTGGTTCGCATGAGTCCGAGCGGCTGGAACAGCATCACCAAGCAGCAAATCAGAACCATGATCAGCGAAGGCAAAGGCGATCTCAGTCTGCGTTCGGTTCTGCCCATTCGGCAACTTCCCCGCCTGCACCCCGATCAACCGCTCGATATAGCGTTGCGGTACGTGCATGAATGGCCGCTCATTCCGGTGGTGAGCCGGGCTAACTTTCGCCAGATGGAAGGGGTCATCTCGCGGGATAACGTATTGAATCGATATCGCATTGCGCAGGTCGATGCCAAGGACCTGATTTGAAACCGCGCACCTGCTGATTCCCGTCGTAGCTCCAGCGCGGCCGCGGTCGTGAACACGCGGTGGCTGCGCCACCGCCGCAACATACCTCCGAATGACCAGCGAAAAGCGTCAAGCGCTTGCTTTCCGGACACAGTGTTCGATTTGAGGACACTATTGAGTCTTCTCATTCCTGAGCAAATGGCGAGTAAATAGTCCAAATGCTTAGAGATACATGAGTTGGGGTTAATGGTTCTCTAATTGCACATGAGATGGCGTACCGCAAGTCAGACCCTGATCGATTTCGTTTCTATGGATCGATCGATCCCTTCACCAATACAGGATGCACAAACGTTGGCGCGGACGGCGATGGCAAAGAGCAAAGAAAACAGATGTTTCACAGTCGATAACGTGGCACAGCGCCTGAAAAGGGCATTGGGTTGCACGACTCACAACTAAGGAAGAGCATGCACAAACAGCCAGCCGAGGCACGGTCAAATCATCAAGCTCGTCTTCTTATTGCAGAGGACGATCTTCCATTAGCGAACTTCTTGAAGCGTGGCTTGCAGGCGGAACGCTACACGGTAGACGTCGCGCACGATGGCGCGTCCGCCTTCGAGACGCTTCGCCGGGCGCAATACGATCTGTTAATCCTCGACCTGAATCCTCCCAATCTCGACGGCCTTTCACTGCTTAAACGGCTTCGACCGACGACGGCGGGGCTCCCGATTCTGGTGCTCACCGGGCAGAGCCGGGTGGAGGATCGGGTGCGGGCTCTGGATAGTGGCGCGGACGACTGTCTGGTTAAACCGTTTTCTTTCCACGAGTTGACCGCCAGAACGCGGGCGTTGCTCCGCCGCAACCAGCAGGCGGCGAGTGGAACGATGCAAGTGGGAGACCTGGTATTGAACCGTGAGGAGTTCCGGGTCGAACGTGGCGGCAAAAGAATCAGTCTGACAGCCAAGGAATTCCTGGTGCTCGAATGCCTCATGATGAATGCAAGGAAAACGGTGAGCCGCTCGCTGCTCATGGAATACGTATGGAAGGCGCCCTACGATGCCTCCACCAACCTGGTGGACGTCTACGTCAAGTACGTGCGTGATAAAGTCGACGGGAATTCACCCCTCAAACTACTACGCACGATTCGCGGTATCGGCTACGCCATCGCAGACAACTAAAGACCAGGCCAACTGAGCCACGAGAAGGCCGCCGCCGGAACTGCGCGCTCCCGCACGGCGCATTAGCCGAGTTTCCCCGTCCATTTCTGAAATCGTAACAAAGGAACAGAAGGTCATTTCTGGCCGCCGGTTAAGAGTATCCTCTGCCCATAGACTATCCTCACTAGTATCGGCTCGATCAAATAAGCGACAGCAGCATGGTTCGGAGGGGGGCCATGGCGACTTTGTCGAAAGAATCGCGCCAGCGATGTCTCCCCTATCGCATTTAGGTGTCTCTGTCTCTTGCGATGCAGTATCGAGGGGAATCTGTGGACCCGGAGTCGATTCGTCTAAGCACGCTGGTGGTTGACGAAGCACCGGAGAGTCTTCAGTTCATTTCCGACGCTCTAGCCTCCGAGCGAGTACAGCTGTTCTTCGCCTCCTCGTCGGAGGAAGCCCTGCGGCAGTTTGAACGGGAAAAGCCGAGGATTGTTCTGGCTGATTTCGCGACGCGTGGCATGAATGGCCTTGAACTGATGGACCGAGTCTTGGCCAGCGATCCCGGCACAGAGTTCGTGCTGATGGCCGGCGCCGAACACTCCGAAACCGCGCTGGATGCAATTCGCCTCGGCGCCTCAAACTGCCTCTACAAACCCCTGGACGCGGCGAACCTCCGCCTTTGTGTTCACGCGCTGGTGGAGCAGGCGATAGAGCGCGCAAAGAGCTTTCGAATCGAACAGGAGTTGCTGCGAACCTTCCAGTTTGAAGGAATGATCGGGCGCAGCCCCCTGATGCTGGAAGTATTCAGCAAGATTCGCCGGATTGCACCGCATTTCCGCACCGTGCTGGTGACCGGAGCGACCGGTACCGGCAAAGAGCTGGTAGCTCGCTCGCTGCACGGCCTCAGCCCCGTGCGTTCTGCTCCCTTCGCTGTCTGCAACTGCTCCGCTCTGGTGGAGACCCTGGTGGAAAGTGAATTATTTGGTTATGTGAAAGGGGCTTTTACAGGCGCTACGCGGAACAAGCAGGGAATCTTCGAGTACGCCAACGGCGGCGTGGTCTTCCTGGATGAGGTTGGCGAACTTCCATTGCCGGCTCAGGCCAAGCTGCTGCGAGTTCTTCAGAACCAGGAAGTTCAGCGCGTCGGTTCGCCGGTGCCCCATCAGGTGGATGTACGCATCATTGCGGCCACGCATCGCGACCTGCGCGAGATGGTTGCGGAGGGACGATTCCGGGAAGACCTGTTTTACCGCTTGTCGGTGGTCGAGGTCACGGTGCCTCCGCTGGCGCAGAGAAAAGAAGATTTGCCTCTACTGTTGCGGCATTTTATTGAAGTCTACTCGACCTTGTTCAAGAAAGAAGTAAGCGGCATGACCCGCCGGGCTCAATTGCGGCTGCTTGCTCACTCCTGGCCCGGAAACGTGCGGGAACTGGAGAACGTCATCAGCAGCAGTTGCATCATGGCCGCGGGGACCGTAATCGATTTGCCCGACCTGCCGGAGACTCTCCGAACCGCCCCGCCCAGCCCTGAGCCGGAAAGTGAAGAGTTACTGACCCTGGAGGAGTTACAGCACCGCCATCTGGTGCGGGTATTGAACCGGGTGCGGGGAAATAAAGCGCAAGCGGCAGAGATTCTGGGGGTGGGCCGCAATACCATTTACCAGATGCTCAGCCGATGGCGTATTCAGGCGGACAGCCGTTCGGAACAGTAAGGGATTGGGACGCCCCCACGACAGCCCCCGAGACGGCCCAGTGTAGCCGCAGTCCAGCACAGAACAGAGCAAGAGGTCTTCTAGAAGGCTGCGGAAAAAAGGTTCTGCAAAGGGCGCAGCTTGGCTCCCGCAGGGCCTCATCGGCCATGGCACGTAGCTGCCGAAGCGGATGGTCGTGAGGGATTCGTTGCTCAGGGCTTACGGAGCTGAAAACTCCCAACTGCTGCTCGTCTTGTCCACGCATGTCTTCTTCTTATCAGCTTGGGTTGTGGAAACAAGAGAATTTTCTGGTACAGGACGCGTTTTCTTGTGATCATTTGATCGTCCTATGCGCATCCTTCTAATTGGGGGGAATGGCTTCATCGGGCGGTTCGCCGTGGCTGCACTAAAGCAGCAAGGGCACGCGCTGGCGGTGTTTCACCGCGGCACGACGGCCCTGCCCGCTGGCGTTGACGAGATTCGGGGCGACCGTAACCAACTCAACGCCAGCGCTCAGGAACTGAAGCACTTTGCTCCCGATGTCGTGATTGACCTAGTCATCAGTTCGGCTCCGCAGGCGGAAGAGCTGATGAACATCTTCCGTGGCACGACGCGTCGCGTGGTCATGCTGAGCAGCATCGACGTGTACCGCGCGGTGGGCATTTTGCACGGTACAGAAAGCGGACCGCTGCAGGATGTGCCCCTTACGGAAGAGTCGGAGCTGCGGCGCTGTTTGCATCCCTACCCACCCGAGAGCTTGCAGCTCCTACGCAAGACTTTCGCTTGGCTGACGGACGATTACGACAAGATCCCCGCTGAGCGCGTGGTGATGAACGACCGCGAACTTCCCGGCACGGTGCTCCGGCTGCCCATGGCGTATGGACCGGGCGATCCGCTGCATCGTTTTTATCCCGTGGTGAAGCGCATCGCCGACAGAAGGCGCCACATCATTTTTCCCGAGAGGCTGGCTGCCTGGCGCTCACCGCGGGGCTACGTCGAGAACGTTGCCGCGGCCATTGCGCTGGCTGCCACAGATGATCGCGCAGAGCGACGTATCTATAACGTGTGCGAGGAGCCATCGTTCAGCGAACTGGAGTGGGCACGAAAGATCGCCGCGGCGATGCTGTGGGATGGGGACTTTGTCGTCCTGCCCATTGAGCACACGCCGCGGCATTTGCAAAAGCCCGGCAACGCCGCGCAGCATTGGACGGCGAGTTCGGCGCGTATCCGCCAGGAACTGGGATACCAGGAACCGGTGGCGATTGAGGAGGCAATCCGGCGGACGATAGGCTGGGAACGAGAAAATCCGCCGGCTGGCGTGCTCCTGGCGCAGTTCGATTATGCGGCAGAGGACTCGGCGGTAGCAGGCCACCACAGACGAGCTTGATAACCGAGTCTTCTTCGCACTAGCAAGTCGAAATCGAAGTTTTTCCGCAGCCTTTTAGAAGGAAAACCTCACTTGCAAGTCCACTCGGCGGTTTTCCGTCGGAGTGCCGAAAAAACCTCCGGCCAGCGCAATCGATCGCCCGAACTTTGACGAATCGACATCCCCAACCGGGACCGCGAGATTCTGCGTGTTGAACAAATTTCGCGCGGAGATGCTGAATGTCAAGTTGTAGCGCCGATTCGTGCCGCGCGTGGCAAAGGGATTACTTCCGCCGCTACCGCTCAATCCACCTGGCCCCAATCCACCTCCGGGTGGGCCGCCGCGTCCTCCTCCTCCGAATCCTCCCCGTGGTCCGCCGGAAGTTCCACCGCCCTCTCGGCCAAACCCGAAAGTCTTGCTCAGACGCAGATTGATGGTGACTTGGCTCGGGCCCGTGCCGTAGTTGATTGGAATGGTTCCGGGGGTTGAAGCCACAGTGCTGAAAGTACCCCAGGGACTGCAAACCGCGGTCCCGCTCACGCTCACTTGGCCGCAAGTGTTGGGGGAGAGTAAAGCGGGCCGGTCATTGAAGATGGAGTCGCCATTCACATCTTGTCCCAGGGTGATATTGAAAGGCTGGCCGGAATTCGCGACGATAAAAGGATTCAACGCGAAGTTGTAGGGAAGATAGATCGAACCGCCAATGAATAAGCGTTGACGCACGTCAAAAGTCGAGCGTCCGTAGTCCTCCGCCAAGTCGTATTGATTGGAGGGGAAACTCGAAACTCCGTTGGTGTTGCTGTTCGCATAGTTCAACATGTAGAAACCGAAGAGCGAAAGTTTCGCTCCCATACTGACGCGGGCGTTGGCGATGACTTGGTTCTGCTTGAAAATGCCCTCCGACTCATACTGATAAATATTCCCGGCGGCCGGGTTGGGTCGAATGCAGGTGCTTGGATTCGTCGGATCGCAGCCCGGCAGCGGCGCATTGATGTTTCGCGAGAGAAACTCATGAATCCCGCGGGAATTCAGATAGGTCACAGACACCGTGGCAACCTTGCCGAGCTGCCGCTCCACACTGGCCGCCGATTGAATGGTGTAGGGTGCTCGCAGCTGAGGGCTAACCTGATCGATGGTCTGGGCAACTGTTCCGCCGGAACAATTCGCGGGAGTCGGGTAGCAGTCGGGTGATGTGAAAAGCGATTCTAGTTGGGTAAGGCCGTTCAATCGTTCTGCGTTGAGCAAGTACTGCTGCTGGAATCGGTCATAGAAGATGCCGGAACCAGCGCGCAGCACCATACTGGGCCTGCCGTTCTTGCCGCCCAAGCCCCAGGCAATCCCCACTCGTGGAGCGAAATCGGCATGGTCGGAAATACCGGTCTGCGTCTCAAAGCGAAGTCCGTAATCGACTGTAATGTTGTTCCGTACTCGCCACTGATCCTCGGCATACAAACCGGTATCCGCCAGCATGTTTTCAATCTGTGGCTGTCCTTGCGTGATCGAGAGTTGGCTGGCGCCGCACTGGGCGGTTGCCG
>Ga0209415_10015856_pt1 | contig 12176 bp, 9 predicted proteins | sample PeaSoiSIISIP2007_FD_187696 | JGI IMG/M metagenome (GOLD analysis project Ga0209415, IMG submission 187696) | Peat soil microbial communities from Weissenstadt, Germany - SII-SIP-2007 (SPAdes) (version 2) | ecosystem: Environmental > Terrestrial > Soil > Wetlands > Peat | place: Germany... | reverse complement strand
CCTCGCCGAGCTGGCGTCGGTGCGGGCGTTCGCCGAGCGCGTGGCGACCGAGCACCCCGGGGGCCTGGACATCCTCGTCAACAACGCCGGGGTGATGGCCATCCCCCGCCGGGAGACGGCCGACGGCTTCGAGATGCAGTTCGGCACGAACCACCTCGGGCACTTCGCCCTCACCGGACTGCTGCTCGACCGCCTGCTCGCCCGGCCCGGCGCCCGGGTGGTCACGATCAGCAGCGAGGTGGCGAGGATCGGCCGCGTCCGGTTCGACGACCTCCAGGGTGCGCGTCGGTACCGCCGGTGGGCGGCCTACGCCCAGGCCAAGCTGGCCAACCAGCTGTTCACCCTCGAACTGGACCGGAGGGCGGTCGCCCGGGGAGCCGACCTGGTCAGCGTGGCCGCCCACCCCGGCTACGCGGCCACCAACCTCCAGGCCGTCGGCCCGCGCATGAGCGGGTCCCGGATGATGGAGCGGGCCACCGATCTCGGCAACGCCGTCTTCGCGCAGAGCGCGGCGGCCGGCGCCCTCCCGACCCTCTACGGGGCCACGGCACCTGGTGTGCGCGGGGGCCAGTACTTCGGCCCCGACCGCCTCTTCGGCATGCGCGGACATCCGACGCAGGTCTCGTTCGTCCGGGCCGCCCGCGATCCCGGGACGGCCCGGCGCCTGTGGGAGGTATCGGAGCGGCTCACCGGCGTCGGGTTCGGCGCTCTCGACCCCGAGGGGTGATGGCTGGCGGGCGGACGACCCGGGGCCGGGGGCGGGGACGGTGCGAGCGCACCACGGTGGCCCGGGTGGGTGGCCGGGTGACCGCTCGAACCACCGAGCCGCCAGCGACAGTCAGGAACCGGCAGTCAGGAACCTGCAGTCAGGAGCCGGCAGTCAGAAGAGGTTGCGGACGGGGTCGGCGCCGTCCCAGTCGAGCGCGGCGGCCTGCACGGTGGAGACGAGCCAGCGGGTGGCGTCGGTCAGCTCCATGACCTCGACCACCGTGCTCGTGACGCCCCCCGGGTCGTAGTACGCGAACTTCGCCATCCCGCCGCCGTCGCCGAAGTGCACGAGGGGCCACGCCGCGCCGTGGGCGGCGCGGGCCACGGCGTCGAAGTCCTCGACCCACCAGGCCAGGTGGTGGAACCCCTCCCCGCCGGCGTCGAGGAACTCCCGGTAGATGCTGGGCTCGTCGTCCTCCTGCACGATGAGCTCGAGCTGCAGCTCCCCGGAGTTGGCGAAGGCGATGGACACCACCGGCTCCGTCGGCTGTCCCCGGTACACCGAGTTCGCCTGCTTCAGATGCGGGAGCAGGAGCCAGGGCCCCACGCCGACCTGGAGCCAGGCGTCGATGGCGCGCTCGAGGTCGCGCACCACGTACCCGTTCTGCCGGATGGGGCCGGGCAGGACGGTCCGGGGCCGTGCAGGTTCCATAGCGCACACGTAGGGTAGCCCCCCATGGTCACGCCGCCGCTGGGGGACGGGCGTCGTCTGCGGCTGGCGTTCGTCGGGTGCGGGGCCATCGCCGACTGGCACCTCACCGCACTGCGCGCCGGCGCCCCCCGGACCGACGTCACCGCCGCCGTCGACGTCGACCACGGCCGCGCCCTGGCCATGGCGAAGGAGACGGGCGCCGAGCCCTTCGCGTCGCTTGACGACGCCGTGGCTTCGGAGGCCTTCGACGCCGCGCTGGTCATGGTCCCGCACCGGCTGCACGAGGAGGTGGCCGTCGCCGCGCTCGGCGCGGGGAAGCACGTGCTCCTGGAGAAGCCCATGGCGCCCACCCTCGACGCCTGCGACCGCATCCTGGGTGCCGCCGCCCGGTCGGCGGCGGTGTTCCTGGTGGCCGAGAACGCCCAGTACTGGCCCGAGGTTCTGGCCACCAAGGACCTCATCGACGACGGCGCCGTGGGAGAGGTGATCACGGCTCGCGCCTGGCACTGCGCGCCGCCCCTGGACCGGTTCGCCGGCCCCGGGAACTGGCGGTTCTCGCTGTCGGAGGCCGGTGGGGGCATCACCATCGACGCCGGCTCGCACTGGCTGCGCCCGCTGCGGATGTGGCTGGGGGAGCTGGCCGAGGTGGTGGCGGTGACGGGGCGCCCCTATGGCGCGATGGAGGGGGAGTCGCTGTGCCGGGCCCTGTGCCGCTTCGACTCGGGGGTGGTGGCCAGCTTCGACGCCATCCTCACCCCGGGGCCGGCCGCCCCGTTACCGCTGTTCCAGGTCACCGGCAGCCGCGGCGAGGTCGTCGTCGACGTGCTCGGCCGCGTGAAGCTCTACGACGGGTCGGACCCCCGCGGGACCGTCGTGTGCCAGGGCGGCTACCTGCAGAGCTACGAGCGCCAGCTCGCCGCCTTCGAGGCGGCCGTCCTCGACGGCACCGCCCCGGCGGCCGGCGCCGCGTACTCGCTCGGGGAGCTGCGGGGGGCGCTCGCCATGGTCCGCTCGGCCGCATCGGGGCGCTGGGAGGCGGTGTGGTAGCGGCCACGTTCGACTACGCCGGCGCCCGCGTGCTCGTCACCGGGGGCTCGAACGGCATCGGTCTCGGCGTCGCCACGGCGTTTCGCGATGCCGGGGCCGAGGTCACGATCACCGGCACCCGCGCGTCGCCCGGCGACTACGACCACGACCTGCACGGCTTCGCCTACCACCGGTGCCTGCTCCCGGACCCCGACGCCGTCGAGGCCGTGGCCGGCGCGCTCTCGGGCCTCGACGTGCTCGTCAACAACGCCGGCCAGAACCTGCCCGGCGGCCGCAGCGAGTACGACCCCGACGTGTTCGAGGAGGTCGTGGCGGTGAACCTGTTCGCCGCCTTCCGCATGGCCACGGCGTGCCGGGGGCTCCTCGAGGCCAGCGCGCTCGACGGCGGGAGCAGCGTGGTCAACGTGGGCTCGATGTCGAGCTTCTTCGGGATGGAGATCGTCCCCGGCTACGGCGCGGCCAAGGCGGGGGTGGTGCAGATGACCAAGACGCTGGCGGTGGCCTGGGCCCGGCACGGCATCCGGGTGAACGCCGTGGCGCCGGGGGTGATCGAGTCCAACATGACCGCCCCCATGCTGCCGTTCGACACCATCACCGGGCCCATCCTCGAGCGCACGCCCCTGCGGCGCTTCGGCACGCCGGCCGACGTGGCGCCGGTCGTGCTGTTCCTGGCCGGCCCGGCGGCGCGCTACGTGACGGGGCAGACCCTCGCCGTCGACGGCGGCTTCTCGGTGCAGGGATGACGACCACGGCGAGCGTCCGCATCACCGACCTGCGCCATCCCGAGCTCACCGACGTCCAGCGCCTGGCTCTCGCCCACGGCGAACGCCACCCGGTGGCGCTGACCGAGGAGGCGGTGCTCGACGCGGCGGTCGAGCGCACCGGGCTCTGCGACTTCGGGCCCGACGACTTCCGCTCCCGGCTCCGGCGGTGGCTCACCGAGGTGGACGGCGACCCCGAGCGCACCGCCCTCGGACGCATGACCCTGTTCCGGGACTGCGTCCGCTACGCCTCGAACCGGCTGCGCATCCGGGACCTGCTCGCCCGCCACCCCGAGGTCCTCGACGTGGAGATCGCCGCGCCCATCATCGTGGTGGGCCTGCCCCGGTCGGGCACCACGCATCTGGTGAACCTCGTCGCCTCCGACCGGCGCCTGCGTTCGCTCCCCCTGTGGGAGAGCTACGAGCCGGTCCCCGACCCCGGTGAGGCGCCCGACGCGGAGGGCGTCGACCCCCGCTACCGACGCGCCGAGGCGCAGTGGCAGGGCATGGAGGCCATGCTGCCGTCCATGGCGGCCATGCACCCCATGCGCCCCGACCACGTCCACGAGGAGCTCGAGCTCCAGCTGCCGGACTTCTCGAGCTACCAGCTCGAATGGGTCGCCCGCGTCCCGCACTGGCGCGACTTCTACCTGGCCCATGACCAGACCCCGCACTACGCGTACCTGAAGACGGTGCTCCAGATCCTGCAGTGGCGTCGTCCGGGGGAACGCTGGGTGCTCAAGTCGCCCCAGCACCTCGAGCAGCTCGGCCCGCTGCTGCACACCTTCCCCGACGCCACCGTCGTCGTCACCCACCGCGACCCGGTGTCGGTGGTGCAGTCGGCGGCCACGATGATGGCCTACGCGGCGCGCATGAGCTACCGCACGCCGGAGCCCGACTTCTACCTCGCCTACTGGACCGACCGGATCCGGCGCCTGCTCGAGGCGTCGCTGCGCGACCACCACCTGGTCCCGCGGTCCCAGCGCGTGGACGTGCTGTTCCACGAGTTCATGTCCGACGACGCCGCCACCGTCGATCGCATCTACCAGGTGGCCGGCCTGCCCATGACCGACGGGGCCCGGGCGCAGATCGCCGCCTACCGGAGCGGGCATCCCCGGGCCCAGGAGGGCCAGGTCGTCTACGACCTGCGGGCCGACTTCGGCGTCGCCCCCGACGAGGTGCGCGCCGGCTTCGGCTTCTACCACGACGCCGTGGCGGTGGAGGTGGAGGTGGCATGAGCGACGACGACGTCGACCGCCTCATCGACGAGCGGCCGGGCAAGGAGCTGCTCACGCCGGTCTACGACGACCCGGCGCACCCCGTCACCGACTTCCTGTACCGCTCGGGGGGGACGACGGCCGCCTACATGCTCGTGACCGGCGCGGGCCGCGTGATCGTGAACACGGGCCTGGGGTACGAGGCCCCCCACCACAAGCGCGTCTTCGACGCCGTGTGCCCCGGCCCCACGCCCTACATCGTCACCACCCAGGCCCACGTCGACCACGTCGGCGGTGTCGGGTTGTTCCGCGAGCCCGGCACGCGCTACGTGGCCCAGGCCAACAACCGGGCCTGCCAGCACGACGACGAGCGCATCGCCCCCCTGCGGCTGCGGACGGCGGCCGTCTGGTTCGATGTGAGCGGGCGCCGGGCCCGGGAGATCGCCGCCGAGAACCCGGGTCTCCCCCTGCGCCAGGACGCGCCCGTGCCCGACTTGACCTTCGACCGCCGCCTGGGGCTGCGGGTCGGCGACCTCGAGCTCGAGCTCATCGCCACCCCCGGGGGCGAGACCGTCGACAGCTGCGTGGTGTGGCTGGCCGCGCACGGCATCTGCCTCATCAGCAACCTGGTCGGCCCGCTGTTCCCCCACTTCCCGAACCTCAACACCCTGCGCGGCGACCGCTACCGCCTGGTCGAGCCGTATCTGGCGGCGATCCGGACGGTCCGGGAACTGCGGCCCTCCATGCTCGTCACCGGGCGCCACGAGCCCATCGTCGGGCGCGACCTCATCGACCGGTCCCTCGCCCGCCTGCACGACGCCGTGGACCACGTCCACCGCCAGACGCTCGCCGGCATGAACGAGGGCCGGGACGTCTTGACCCTGATGCGGGAGGTCCGCCTGCCGCCGGAGCTGCGCGTCGGAGAGGGCTACGGCACCGTGGCGTGGGGCGTGCGCACGATCTGGGAGACGTACATGGGATGGTTCGGGCTGCGCTCGACCACGGAGCTGTACCCGGTGGAACCCGCAGCGGCGTTCGGGGAGCTCGTCGACCTGGCGGGGCCGAACACCGTGGTGGGGCGGGCCCGGGCCACACTCGACGCCGGCGAGCCCGTCGTCGCCATCCACCTGGCCGAAGCCGTCCTGCGGCGTGAACCCAACCACGACGGTGCCATCGACGTCATGATCGACGCCCACCAGGCCCTCCTCGACGGCGGTGGCGACGTCAGCTTCTGGGAGAGCGGCTGGCTGCACCACCAGGTGGAGCGCTGGCGTCTCGCCAAGGAGGGTGCCCGATCATGAGGGTGGCGGTACTCGGCGCCGGGTCATGGGGAACCACGATGGCCTCGCTCGTCGCTCCGCGACACCCGACGGTCCTGTGGGCCAGAAGTCCGGAGGTCGCCGCCGAGGTCCACGCCGAGCACGCCAACCACCGGTACCTCCCCGGTTTCGTCCTGCCGTCGGAGCTGTCGGCCACCGCCGATCTCGACAAGGCCGTCTCCTCGGCCGACCTGCTCGTCGTGGGCGTACCGACATCGGGGTTCCGGACGGTGCTCGAGGACGCCGCTTCCTCCATCCGGCCGTGGATCCCCGTCGTCAGCCTGTCCAAGGGCCTGGAAAGCGAGACGCTCCTGCGCATGACCGAGGTGATCAAGCAGGTGCTGCCGGGCCATCCGGCGGCCGCCCTCACCGGACCGAACATCTCCCGGGAGATCATGGCGGGCAAGGCCGCCGCCGCCGTCGTGGCCACCGAGGACCTGGCGGTGGCGACCGCCATCCAGAAGGTGGTCACACGAGGGGTCTTCCGTGTCTACGTGAACGACGACGTCGTGGGTTGCGAGATCGGTGGGGCGCTGAAGAACGTGATCGCCATCGCCGCCGGTATCGGCCAGGGCCTCGGTGTCGGCGACAACACCCGCGCCGCCGTCATGGCACGGGGACTGGCCGAGCTGACCCGCCTCGGGGTGGCCATGGGAGCGCGGCCGACGACCTTCGCCGGGCTGGCCGGGATGGGGGACCTGATCGCCACCTGCATGAGCCCCCACAGCCGCAACCGTGCCGTGGGCGAGAAGCTCGGCGCCGGCCGCTCGCTCGACGACATCCTGGCGGAGATGCACATGGTGGCCGAAGGGGTGAACACCGCCGTCCTCGTCCTGACCTTGGCCGAGCGCCACCACCTCGAGCTTCCGATCTGTGGCGTCATCGAACGCGTCATCCGCGGCGAGCTGGCGCCGGCGGATGCCTACTGGGGCCTCACTCCGGCCGGGCACGAGGCTGAACCCGGCTGATCACGCGGGACGTGGCTCAGGCGGCGACTCCGCCGGTTCCACCAGCACTGTGGCCATGGCCCTGGCGGTCGATCCCCGAGCCGTTCTTCGGGCCGCACTGCGCCCCGCTGGACCGAGGCTGGACGAGAGGCGAGTGGCCCGAGCACGGATCGTCGTCGGCACGAACTCCCGTCCGCCCGGCCCGCGACTCTCGCCATCCCGGACCCCCGATCTCGGCCCGGCCCGAGGAGCACGGGCACGACGGGCGCGCCAGCCGTCGCTCTGCTGTCGCTGCCCGGGCCCCCGGTGCTGCGGTCGTGTCGTCCGTCATGCCAAGCTCGGGCCTGTGGCGGAGGCTTCCCTGGGTGGCGGCAACGCTCGGGTGGCCCGCCTGGCATCGTTCGTCACCGGCCGACTGGCCAGCTGGGCGGGGGTGGTCTTCTGGCTCGCCGTGGTGGCGGTCGCCATTCCCTTTGCCACCAGGATCGGCTCTGTCGAAACGAGTCGCCTGACCGAGTTCCTGCCTTCTGACGCCGCATCGACCAGCGCGCTGCTGCTCGACCGGAGGTTTCCCTCGGGCCGGGCCCTCCAGGCCGAGATCGTCTTCTACCGGAGGTCAGGGCTCACTGCCCGTGATGTGGCCCTCGCCGGGAACGACGGGCGGCTCCTCGAGGCTCGGCTGCCCCGTGCCATCGGGCCTCCCTCGGGCCTCGTGTACGCGCCGGATCGTTCTGCGGCGGTCATGAGCGTTGCCGTGCCCGGGAGCGAGCAGGCGGTCCAGCACACCGTGACCGAAATGCGAGCCGTTCTCGGAGAGGGCACCGGTGGTCTCGAGATCCGGGTCACCGGGGACGCTGCCATCCAGGCGGACGTGCTCGGTGCCTTCTCCGGCGCCGATACGTTCCTGCTGGTGGCCACGGCGTTGCTGGTGGCGATCCTGCTGGCGGCCACCTACCGGAGCCCGGTGTTGTGGCTCGTTCCCCTCGTGTGCGTGGGCATCGCCGAGGCCGTCGCCCAGGCCGTGATCTACGGGCTGGGCCGCGCCGGGCTCACGGTGAACGGGGAGAGCACGGCGCTCGTCACCGTGATCGTGTTCGGCGCCGGCACGGATTACGCCCTGTTGCTCACGGCCCGCTACCGCGAGGAGTTGCGCCGCCACGAGGACCACCGCGTCGCCATGACGGTCGCGTGGAGGCGGGCCGCTCCCGCCGTCGTCGCCTCCACGCTCACGGTGGCGGCCACGCTCGGCTGCCTGTTGTTGGCACGGCTCGACATCGTCGCCGAGTTCGGCGTCGTGGGCATCGTCGGCGTGCTCTCGGCGGCCATTGCAGTCCTCGGGGCCTACCCCGCCCTGTTGCTCGTCATGGGACGAGGCGTCTTCTGGCCGGCGGTGCCGCGCCACATGCCGGAGTTCGTCCAACGTGGCCTGTGGGTGAGGTTGGCTCGGATCGTGAGCCAGGGCCGCCGCCCGCTGTGGATATCGGGCCTCGTGCTCCTGGGCTGCGCCGGTGTGGGCGTGCTCACGGTGAACACCAACGTGTCGACTCTGAGCGAGCTCCCCCTGTCCGCGCCCTCGTCGCAGGGGTACGCTCTGCTGGAAGGGAGCTTCCCCCCGGGCGAGGTGTCCCCGGTCGACGTGGTGGTGACCGATGCGAACGACGTGCCGGCCGTTCGACGTGCGTTCGCGAAGCTCCCCATCACGGCCGCCCTGGGCCCGGTCGAGCGGGCCGGTCACTTGGCCCGCTTCGACCTGATCCTGGCCGTGACGCCCACGGGCAGTCGGGGCTTCGCTGCCATCCGAGAGCTGCGGGCGACGGCGAGTACCGTGTCCGGTCCCCACGTGCTCATCGGGGGGCAGTCGGCTGAGGACCTCGACACCGCCACGGCGTCGCACCGTGACACCTTGGTCATCGTCCCGAGTGTGCTCGCCGTGGTGCTGGTCGTGTTGTGGATCCTGCTCCGCGCCCTGCTCGGTCCGATACTCGTCGTCATCACGATCGTCGTGACGTTCGCCGCGGCCCTCGGCATCGCATCGGCCATCTTCGTCCCATTGCTCAACCTGCCCGGGATCGATCCCACTGTCCCGCTTCTGACCTTCGTCTTTCTGGTCGCGCTGGGCATCGACTACAACATCTTCTTGCTGACTCGCGTGCGCGAGGAGGTGATGCGACGTGGCGTCACCGCTGGCGTCAGTGCGGGGGTGGCGAGCACCGGCGGAGTGCTCACGTCTGCGGGCGTCATTCTGGCCGGGACGTTCTCGGTCCTGGCGGTCCTTCCTATTGTCGCATCGAGAGAGATCGGCATCGTCGTTGCGATCGGCGTCTTGGCCGACACCTTCCTCGTGCGGACGATTCTGGTCCCCACCCTCGCCGTGGACCTCGGCTCCCGCTTCTGGTGGCCGACCCGGCCTCCTGTGGCGGTCGAGAAATCGACTGACCGAGAACCCGGCGGCGCCCGACCTACCGGCGCACAGGTGCGGGGTGCAGAGAGAGGGACGATGCGATGACGCAGCCGGTGACGAAGATCACGATGGCGAAGAGGCCGAACAGGGCCAGCAGCTTGGAAGGGACCCGCCGTGCGCGTCATGTGTGTTCTCCCGCTTTGGGCGTCTGACAGAAGATCAGACGGTGTAACCGGTAGAGATCAGGGAGGAAATTGAAACCCTCTGGGCCTTGACCAGGGGCTTCCCAGGGCGTTCGAATGCGGGCTACCGCGGGCGGGAGCGATAGTGCGGCGAAGGAACAGATCGCCGAATCGGGCACGGTGACCTGCCTCCACAGGCAGCGCCCGCGCCGTCGTTCTGTGCGCCGGGAATATGGAAAGCCCCGCTTCCCTCGGCCCGAGGGGATGGCTGCCTGATGTGCCGAACACCCCGGCCGAGATCGTGGAACCTCCGAGACCGATCCGGAGTCGCTTCCGATCGCCCTCCATGCGCGGGATGGCTCCAGGGTCTTTCGTGCGCAAGAGACGGACGCGCCGGCAGTGACTACACGAGAGCTCCGCCGTCTTCCAGCGACTTTCCAGCGACACCCGACCCGCAATTCACCGTTTGTTCACCGTCTCTGCCTACTTGTTCACCGCGCCGTTACCGGCCAATTCGTCATGCTTCCTTCATGGCAGATCTACTCGTAGTACTGGGCATCATCCTGTTCGCAGCGCTGATGCTCGGCCTCATCTGGGCCTTGGAGCGGGTATGACCGTCGTCCAAGGCATCCTGCTCGCAGTGTCCATCGCGGTGTTCATCTACCTCGGCATCGCCATGTTCAAGCCCGAGTGGTTCTAGATGGGTTTCGCCCTCACCATCATCGTCCTGATCCTCGCCCTGGGGGTCTCCTGGCGGTTCCTGGGCTCGTACATGGCGGCCGTCTTCGACGACCGGGTGCACTTTCTCGGCTGGGCCGAGCGTCCTATCTACAAGGCCCTGGGGACGAGCCCCGACCATGAGCAATCCTGGCAGCGCTACGGCGGCTCGCTGGTCATCTTCTCCGCTGTCACTCTGGGCCTCACCTACCTCCTCTTTCGCATTCAGGGGTCACTCCCTCTCAACCCCCAGCACCTGGGCGCAGTACCGCCGGCGCTCAGCTTCAACACGGCTGTGTCGTTCCTCACCAACACGAACTGGCAGAACTACGGCGGCGAGACCACGATGTCGTACTTCTCCCAGATGGGCGCGCTCACGGTGCAGCAGTTCGTGAGCGCGGCCGTGGGCATCGCCGTGGCGATCACGCTCGTCCGGGGCTTCTCGCGCCGCAAGTCGCCGACCATCGGGAACTTCTGGGTCGACCTCACCCGGTGTGTCCTCTACATCCTGGTGCCCATCGCCTTCGTGGCCGGGATCATCTTCGTGGGCCAGGGTGCGGTGCAGACCCTGGCCGGCCCGATCAGCGTCAGCGACCACCTGAACGGGGTCACCCAGACCATCCCCCGGGGCCCGATCGGCTTCATGGAGCCCATCAAGCAGCTCGGCACCAACGGCGGCGGGTTCCTCGACCAGAACGGCGCGACACCTTTCGAGAACCCCACCGGGCTGACCAACCTGCTGTCGTTCTTCCTGTTGCTGGTCATCCCGTTCTCCCTCACCTACACCTTCGGGAAGATGGTGGGCAGCATCAAGCACGGTATGGCCCTGCTGGCCGCCATGGTCCTCATCTTCGGGTGCTGGGTGACCTTCACCAGCTATGCCGAGCACCAGAACAACCCGGCCGTCGCCGCCGCCGGTGTGCACTCCACGGTCGGGAACACCGAGGGCAAGGAGGTCCGCTTCGGCGACACGTCCACCGCGCTCTACGGCGTGGCGTCGACACAGACCTCGACCGGGTCGGCCGACGCCTCCTACGACTCCTTCACCCCGATGGGTGGGTTCGGCCTGCTGACCGGGATGATGCTTGGCGAAGTCACGCCGGGCGGCACCGGCAGCGGGCTCTACACCATCCTCCTCGACGCCATCATCGCCGTATTCATTGGCGGATTGATGATCGGCCGAACACCGGAGTACCTCGGAAAGAAGATCCAGGCCCGGGAGGTGAAGCTGGCCGGCCTGGGGGTACTGGTGATGCCGATCATCGTGCTGGTCTTCACGGCGATCGCCGTCTCGGTCCATGCCGGGCGAGCCGGTCCATTGAATTCCGGGCCGCACGGGTTCAGCGAGATCCTCTATGCCCTCACCTCGCAGGCCAACAACAACGGGTCTGCGTTCGGGGGCCTCACCGGAAACACTCCTTTCTACAACATCGTCGGTGGCTTGGACATGCTCCTCGGGCGCTTCGCCATCATGATCCCGGTGCTGGCCCTGGCCGGCGGCCTGGCGGCCAAGAACGTGGTGCCTGTCTCCCTGGGCACGTTCCGTACCGATAACACGATGTTTGTCGGACTGGTGATCGGCGTGATCTTGATCATCGGCGGTCTGACCTTCTTCCCTGCTGTCTCGCTCGGCCCGATCGCCGAGCAGCTCGCTCACGGAAAGTTCTTCTGATGACAACCCTGACCGCACAAGCGCAGTCGCAGCCGGGAGCCGGGCCACACGGCGTGGCCGAAGCCCGGAGCCTCTTCGACAGCCAGATCCTTCGCCGGGCGCTGTTCGACGCCTTCAAGAAGCTCGACCCCAGGGTGCAGATCAAGAACCCTGTCATGTTCGTGGTGCTGGTGGGGTCCGTCGTCACCCTCATCGAGGCGATCGCCCACCCCGGTCTCTTCGACTGGTCCATCACCATCTGGCTGCTGCTGACCGTGCTCTTCGCCAATTTCGCCGAGGCCATGGCCGAGGGCCGGGGCAAGGCCCAGGCGGACACCCTGCGCCGGATGCGCTCGGAGACCGAGGCCCGGCGTCTCAACGCCGATGGCACCGAGACCCGGGTCGCCGCGGCCAAGCTGGCCAAGGGCGACCTTGTCGTCTGCGAGGCCAATGACGTGATCCCCTCGGACGGGGAGGTCACAGAGGGCGTGGCGTCGGTGGACGAGTCGGCCAT
>Ga0209415_10015855_pt1 | contig 12176 bp, 12 predicted proteins | sample PeaSoiSIISIP2007_FD_187696 | JGI IMG/M metagenome (GOLD analysis project Ga0209415, IMG submission 187696) | Peat soil microbial communities from Weissenstadt, Germany - SII-SIP-2007 (SPAdes) (version 2) | ecosystem: Environmental > Terrestrial > Soil > Wetlands > Peat | place: Germany... | reverse complement strand
GACCCGGAGAGACTTGAACTCCCAACCTCTGCGTTCGAAGCGCATTGCTCTATCCAGTTGAGCTACGGGTCCGCGCTCCAAAAGCAGATTAAGCGTAACAGGTTTTGGAGGTCAGGAGCCAGTTGACTGCGAGACGGGTAGTGGTGCAGTTTGAGAACGAAGCGAGCCAAACGCGCGGCTATTGCGTCGCAAAGTACGCGACACCTCGCGCGGCTCGCGCAGATTCCCTCGGCTTCGCTCGGGACAGGCTCTTCGCTACGCGAAGAGTCGGCGGGATTGTCTGTCCGGAAGCAAAACGATCTCATCTAAGACACCTGTAGTAGATAGTGTCCGAGTATTTTTTTCTTGACACGAAAGAGCGCCTACAGCACTATTAACACGATTTAATAAAGGCTTCGCGCGCGAGTGGTCCGCATCGAAAGCTGGGTGCATGCGCCGTCCACGTGGAGCGATTGTGGGGTGGCAAACTGGCTTGCACCGGCCAGTGTGGGGCGATGCGCTGGGCTTCGGGGGTGAGGTCTAGCTCTCTTTTCATGTGCGCTTCGGGTAGGAGTTAAGGATGAAATCCCGTCTCCTGTGGTTGTGGGTTTCCGCGTTCGCATTCTGCCTTCCCTATGGACTGTACGGGCAGGATACCGCTTCGATCACTGGCACCGTCGCCGACCCCACGGGCGCAGCGATACCCGGCGCCCAAGTGACCCTCGCCAATCCGGATCTTGGCATCAACCGCGCCACAACGAGCAACGCGGCTGGAGATTATCTTTTCGCCGCCTTGCCCATCGGCTCCTATAACCTGACGGTTACCGCCTCAGGCTTCAAGAAATTCGAAGCGGCGGGCATCATCCTGCGCGTAGCCCAGAAGGCTCGCGTCGATGTCGCCATGCAAGTGGGAGCGACCAAGGAAGAAATAACCGTAGAGGGCACAAGTGTCGCCCAGGTGGAAACCCAGTCTTCTGATCTTGGAGGGACAGTAACCGGAAAGGAAATCACTCAGCTTGAACTGAATGGCCGCAACTTTACCCAGCTCATCACGCTTGTGCCCGGCGTCACCAATCAATCGGGGCAGGATGAAGCGGGCGTAGGCGTCTCGGGCAATGTCTCATTCAGTGTTAACGGAGGCCGGACCGAATACAACAACTGGGAACTGGATGGCGGCGACGCCTTGGACAACGGCAGCAACACGACTCTAAACGTCTATCCAAGCGTTGACGCCATTGCCGAATTCAAAGTTCTCACATCCAACTATGGCGCTCAGTATGGCCGCAACGGTTCCGGAACCGTCGAGGTGGAAACCAAGTCCGGTACCAGCAGTTTTCACGGTGATTTATATGAGTTCGTGCGCAACGACATGTTTAACGCCACGCCTCAGTTTCAGACGAGCGTCCCTCCCTACAAAAAGAACGACTTCGGTTTCACCATCGGTGGTCCCGTGTATATTCCAGGCCACTACAACACTGACAAGCAGAAAACGTTCTTTTTCTGGTCGGAGGAGTGGAGGCGCGACCGCGTTCCCGCGACTGGGTTCTTCAGCACCACCGCTGTGCCGTCGCTGGCGGAACGTGTAGGCAACTTCAGCGATGTGTGCCCTGCGGCTGGGACGCCGTACAGTACAGCGACTGCCGCGGCGTACCCCAATTGCCCGGCCCAAGGGTTGAGCACGACAAGCCCGGCTTACTTTCCCAACAACCAAGTACCGATTTCCAACGGTCCCACGGTCGCCGGTCTTGAGGGCCTGATTCCCACGCCGAACATCGGCTCCAACCAATGGTTCGCAACCCCCACTCTCCCGACCAATTGGCGGGAGGAGCTCTTTCGCATTGACCACAATTTCAGCGACAAAATCCGCGGCACGTTCCGGTACATACACGATTCCTGGTTCCAGGATTATCCCGTGCCTCTGTGGACCAATGGAACCAGCTTCCCCACGGTCCAAACGAACTTTAACGGTCCGGGCGTCAGCATGGTTGCCCGCCTGACCGCGAATGCATCGCCGACATTGTTGAATGAGTTCGTTGCCAGCTACACGACCGATCACATCAGTACCAGCTTGATTGGCCCCTGGCAACGCCCTTCTGGCTTCTTACCGATCGGTATTTTTGATAACGGCTTCGGTGGCAAGGTCACCGGGATCAGCTTGGCCGGCGGCCAATATAGCTTCGCTGAAGATCCGGGCTATGTGCCCAACGGTCCCTTAAACTCCAATCCCACCTATACCTACCGGGACAATGTAACCAAGATTATCGGCAAGCATAACTTGCAGTTCGGGGGCTACTTTGTGGCTGCCCAGAAGAACGAACTGCCACAACCCTCGATCGGAGTCAACGGCCAATTGACCTTTAGCACGGGTTCGGCGGTCACGACCGGAAATGCTTTCGCCGATTTGCTGCTGGGGTATGTGGACAACTTCCAGCAAGAGAAGTCGGCCATCAAGACCTACAACCGATACAAGATCTTCGAACCCTATTTCCAGGACGACTGGCACGCCACCAGTCGCCTCACACTCAATTTGGGCCTGCGCGTCAGTCTGTTTGGCACCTACCGTGAGATTCATCACAGCGCCTGGAATTTTGATCCTCGATTCTACGTTCCCGGAGCCAGTGGAGTCGACGCCAGCGGAAATGTGATAGGTAACCCCTACAACGGTTGGGTGCAATGCGGTGTGACGGCGGGTGTGCCTGCCGGTTGCATGGCAGGTCACTTGTTCAACCCTGCGCCCCGTATCGGCTTTGCCTGGGACCCCAAAGGAGACGGCAAGTGGGCACTGCGAGGCGGATACGGCGTTTTCTTTGAACACACCAATCAAGGCGAAGCCAATGCCGGCACATTGGAGCAATACAACCCGCTCTCGCAAACTGCAACCGTTTTCAATATCGCGGGTTACCAGAACATCGTGCCGCAGGGTACTAGTTCCGGCCCCTTAAGCTTTGTTTCCATCCCCAGTAGAGCCATCTGGCCCTATGTTCAGCAGTGGCACCTGGACGTGCAGCATGATATTGCAAAAAACACAGTTGCCACGATTTCCTACGTTGGGAGCAAAGGTACGCACCTGACGCGCTCCTATGAATACAACCAAATACACGCTGTTCCGGCATCCCTGAATCCCTACCTGCCTGGCCAGGCAATTAGCGCTGCCGATTGCAGTTCGGTCTCTCTAGACCCCGTTACCTCCATTGCGACCGCGACCGTAAACAACCATACGATCACAGGAAGCTGGGCCAATAACCTTGCAGTCGCTTGCGGTGCCGATCCCGATCCGTACCGCCCATTTCTTGGGATCGGAGGCATCACTCGCAAGGACGATACCGGATCCTCGATCTACCATGCGCTGGAAGCTTCTTTGCGCCACAATATCGGCGGCTTGCAATTGACTGCTGCTTACACCTACAGCCATTCGATCGACGATTCCTCGGACTGGAACGATGGGACCTTCTTAAACTCCTACGACCTGAACTCATACCGGGCAAGCTCCAACTTCGACCAACGGCACAACATCGACCTTGGATACGTGTACGACTTGCCATTCTTCAAGGGCAAGGGCCTCGCCAACCGGGTGTTGGGGGGATGGGAGTGGTCCGGCATTACTCTAATCCAGAGCGGGAGTCCTTTCAGCGTATACAACGGCGGCGTCGGTTCTATTCCAGCCGACAATGCGGGCGTGGGCAATACCCTCGCCACCGGCACTTCTTTCCCTGATCTCGTGGGCAATCCACAGTCGGGAATCCCGAACATCAGCCAACCCGGTTTTGGCCCTCTCCTCTACAATCCCTCAGCGTTCGTGGCCCCAACCGGTCTGACCTTCGGAAACTCCGGAAGAAACATTCTCAACAATCCGTGGCGTACGAACTTCGACATGGCCTTGCTGAAACACATTGCTGTGACCGAGAGCAAGTATTTTGAATTCAGGGCTGAAGCCTTCAACATCTTTAACCACACCGAATGGTCATGGCTGGGGGGCGACGCGGGTTCCGCCTCCGACAACGCCAACAGTTCGGGCATCACGGGTGCGAATTCGATCGGTTGCTATGGTGGATCTAACAATTCGGCCGGAGACCTGTCTTGCACCACCACCACGGGCTTTCTGCGTCCAGGGTCCGCCCACAACGCGCGCATTCTGCAACTGGCGCTGAAGTTTTTTTTCTAGTCCGAGAGGATTTTCGGCCGGGGATAGGAAACTCTCCGGGACGATGGAGGGAATTTTGATGCGGCCGGGCACTTCTAGAGCTTGTTGAGGAAATCCATGATCTCCGGCTGGCTCCAATCCACTGGGCCAATGAACTTGCGGCGCACGATCCCGTTGCGATCGATGATGTAGGTCTCGGGAAACTTGAAGGTACCGTAAAGATTGTTGCTCTTCTGATCGGCATCGCGCACCGTCAGGAAATCGATGTTGTAGTCCTTCAAGAACTTGCGGTAGGAATCGCCATCGACGTCCAAACTCACGCCGAGAAGTACCACGCCCTTATCTTTTAGGCGATGCTGCATCTGGACCAGTGAGGGCATCTCTTCCACGCACGGCGGACACCATGTTGCCCAGAAATTCAAGACCACGATTTTTCCGCGAAAGTCGCTGAGCGTGACTTTGCGATCGGCATCCTGCACGGTGAAGTCGGGAGCGGCGGTGCCAATCCGGGGTGGCCGTGAGCCGCGGTAACAGCCGCACAGAAGAAGAGTAAAGATGCCGAGGACAACTGAGGCGCGTCGCACAAAGCTATAATACATAATTCGCCCTGTGGTGAGATCGAATTCGGTATCGAAGCGGCCAGCCGTGTCGGTCATTGTGCCGGCACGGAATGAAGAAGCTTGCCTGGAAGACTGCCTACGCTCGCTCGTGTCGCAAACTGGTGTGGACTTCGAAATCATCGTCGTGGACGACGCGTCCACCGACCGTACACACGAGATCGCACAGTCCTTTCCGCGTGTCCGCGTGATCCAGGCCGGATCGCTGCCACCGGGCTGGAGCGGCAAGAACAATGCTCTCGTGGCGGGTGCAAAAGAGGCGCGCGGGGATTGGCTGCTCTTCACGGACGCCGATACGGTTCATCATCCGGGTTCGCTGGCCCGCAGCCTGGCGGAAGCGCAGCGGCGTGGTGCGGCGTTACTGTCATATTCTCCCGAGCAAGAAGTCCACGGGTTTTGGGAGAAAGCGGTGATGCCCGTGATCTTCGCCGAACTGGCGTTGACCTACCGGCCGAGCGACGTGAGCAACCCGGCGTCGCCCGCTGCCGCCGCCAATGGCCAGTATTTGCTGATCTCACGCGAAGCCTATGACGCGGTGGGTGGGCATGTGGCCATGGCCACCAGTCTGCTTGAGGATGTTGCCTTGGCTCGGGCAGTGAAAGTCTCCGGCCGCAAGATCTTCTTTCGCTTCGGCGGTGACGCCGTCCGCACCCGCATGTACCGCAGCTTTGCTCAGCTCAGGGAAGGCTGGACCAAGAATCTGGTGCTGCTGTTTCCGTCGCCGCTGCGATTGGCGGTTCTGCGGCTCACGGAATTTGTGCTGATTGTGGGCAGTGCAGCGAGCGCGATCGGGCTCGGCGCGAAAAGTCGGACCGAGCCGGCGATTGTAGCGGCCATTCTGTGCGCGGTTCTCTATGGACTCTTCTTGAATCGAATTCGCAAAGCACATTTTTCCTGGGACGCCAGTGCGTTGGCGCTCGCCGGATTGTCGCTGTTCTCCTATCTGCTGGTGCGCTCTGTTATCGCTTACAGGAAGCGGAACATTTCGTGGAAGGGCAGGAACTATTCCGGCGATCACGATTTTGACTCGGCAACGACCCGCGCACTGCCGGCGGGACGCCCGCGCGACAAGCGGCGAGACGTTGGCGCTCCTTCAACGCAAGGTCGAACATGGTCTATCTAACCCGCAGAGCTGAATTCTCCGCTTCGCACTACTACCACAATCCGGAATTCACCGCGGAGGAAAACCAGCGCATCTTCGGAAAATGCAATAATCCCAACGGCCACGGGCACAACTACACGCTCGAAGTCACAGTGAAAGGCGAAGTCGATCCGCGCTCCGGCTTCGTCGTTGATCTCAAGCAGTTAAAGGAGGTCTTGAACCGCGAGGTGCTGGACGCCATGGATCATCGCTTTCTGAACAAAGAAGTGCCCGAATTCTCCAGCCGCATCCCGACCACCGAGAATTTGGCGATCGCCATCTGGCAGCGCCTGGCAACCAAGTTGACAAGGGCGCACCTACACCGAGTACGTGTGTACGAAACACCTGATTTGTTTGTCGATTTCTACGGTGAAGCATGAAAGCCTACCTGACGCGGCGTTATCTGTTTTCGGCTTCGCATCGCCTGCACAGCGATGCCATGTCGGACGCGGAGAATGCTTCGACCTACGGCAAATGCAACAATCCCTACGGACACGGCCACAACTACGGGCTCGAGGTCACGGTCAGCGGCCCGGTGAATGAAAGCACTGGCATGGTTTGTAATCTGGTGGATCTGGATAATTTTGTGCGGCGCGAGATCCTCGAACGCTTTGACCACCAGAATCTGAACACATTGGCGGAATTTGCCGGCACGGTACCGACTACCGAGAACTTGTGCATGGCAGTCTACGATATTTTGCAGCGCGGGTTCCGCTCCGCACATCTGGAAAAGGTGCGGTTCGAAGAGACGATGATGAACTCGTTTGAATACGCGGGGGCACAAGACAGGATTTGGTAATTGTGTAATCGGGTAATTTTGTAATTTCAACGCCGGTGCCGGCCATCGCAGTTGAATTGCACAATTACCGGATTACCAAATTACAAAATCGGGATGATTATGAAATCTTCTGTTGATACTCCGACACTGACCAGCGCCACCTTCGAAGACCTGGTCCGCGAGATGATCGTCCGCCTGGGCGAGGATCCTACGCGCGAGGGTCTGGTGCGCACCCCGGATCGCGTGCATCGCACCTACGAACATCTGATGAAGGGTTACAAGGAAGACCCTGAGGCGATGCTGAAGGACGCCCTATTCACCGTGACCTACGACGAGATGGTGATCGTCAAAGACGTCGAAATGTTCAGCCTGTGCGAACATCACATGCTGCCGTTTTTTGGCAAAGTGCACGTCGCCTATATCCCCAATGGCAAGGTGATTGGTCTGAGCAAAATTCCGCGGCTGATTGAAATCTTCTCCCGCCGTCTGCAAATCCAGGAACGGCTCACGACCCAGATTGCCGAGACCATACAGAAGGCCATTGAACCGCAGGGCGTAGGGGTCGTGGTCGAGGCGCGCCACCTGTGCATGATGATGCGCGGGGTGGAAAAACAACATTCCGCCGCGGTCACTTCGTCCATGTTGGGCTGCTTCCGCGACGAGCAGGAAACCAGGACGGAATTTCTGTCCCTGATCCGCAACCGGGCGAACGGAGTGTAAGGAGTTCTGACGCGCGTCATCCGAAAGAGACCCGCAAGCACCACGTAGGGACAGCCGCCCCTTCGACTTCGCCGCGCCAGCTTTCCCGCCGCGCGAAGCTCGGGACCATCACTGCTACGGTTGAAAACTCGCGGTCCAGCCTGCGTGGCAAAGTCGCGCTCATCACCGGAGGAAACCGAGGCATTGGGCTAGCCATTGGTCGAGCGCTCGCCGCCGAAGGCTGTGATCTGGTCATCACCGGGCGCAATCGATCAGGATTGAATAAAACCAGCAGGGAACTGGGGCGCAAGGTTCGGGTACTGCCGTTTGTCTGCGATGTCCGCGATCCACATGCCGTTGCAGCGCTCTTCGCCGCCGTGGAAGACCAATTTCACCGGCTGGATATTCTCATCAACAACGCCGGCGTTGCTCATGCGAATATGACAGTGGGACAGCTGCCGGTCGACGTGTGGAAGGACGTTATTGATACCAATCTTACCGGGATGTTTCGTGTCACGCGCGCAGCCTTGCCCCTGATGAAGCGCGGCGGCGCCATCCTCAGCAATCTTTCCATTGCGGCTCGGAAGGCGTTCCCCGGTTCTTCGGCCTACACCTCTTCCAAGCACGGCGCACTGGGTTTCACGGATGCATTGCGGGAGGAGTTGAGACCGCAGGGTATTCGGGTGATCGCATTTCTACCCGGCGCAACCGACACCGCGATCTGGAACACGCTCTGGCCGGAGGCGCCCCGCAAGAAGATGATGCACCCCCAAACTGTGGCGGAGGCGGTGGTGAAAGCTCTCACCATGCCGACCGAGAGCACGGTGGAAGAGTTGACCATTCTCCCGAGTGCCGGAACACTGTGAGCTACGTTGATGCAGGAAAATGGTTGCAGGATCTACTTTGGTGTAGCCGATGAGCAACTTTTAGATTCTCGACGGCAAGCTGTCTTTCTTGCGCGTCTTTTATCGGCTAACCACACAAGCATTTCGGGAGATCAAGAGGAAAATTGATGCTGGTGAGGAGCCCTATGTTGCTCGCGGAGATCCTGAAGACTATGATGAGCCTCCGTTTCTGACCGAGTGGCAAGAAGCTGACGAGGGCCTAAGGCTACAAGGACAGGTCTGCCTCACGCTGTCGCAACGGTCGTTTCGAGAGTTCCTTAAGGCGACGCTACGCCAGCGCCGCGACTATCCAAACAGCAAGCCCAAGGAAAACGCTAATTGGTTCGACAATTACAAGACTTGGTTTTGGGAAGAGGCAGCAATTGATTGGGGAAAAGCGCCAATTTCGCTGAACGAATAGAAGAGTTGACCATAGCACGAAATTGTAATCCAGCACGGAGGCGAGTCTCAAAGCGGCCCTGGGGATGTTTTCGATTCCCATGCTCTGTTGAAGATGCAGAGCAATGACTACCACGAAAAGGTTCCAGACGCCTTCTTGGCTGACGAACTTGAGAAGCAGATTTGGGCGGAGTCAAACTATCCACAGCCTGTCAGGATCGACCTGACTCCCGACAAGCTAGCCGCTGCGGTAGAGGATATTAGCGCATTTTGCAGGTTCATTGACGACAAATTACCTGGTTGGATGTATTAGAGACGTAAACTCGTTTTCTTGAGAGTCTCAGAAAGCATCCACCCCCGTCACACTCTGCCCGATGATCAGCGTGTGGATGTCGTGCGTACCCTCGTAGGTTTTCACAGACTCCAGATTCATCATGTGGCGCATGAGCGGATACTCGTCGGCCACGCCGTTCGCGCCCAGAATGTCGCGCGACATTCGCGCACATTCCAGCGCCATCCAGACGTTGTTTCGCTTAGCCATGGAGATGTGCTGGGCTCCGGCCTTGTCTTTATCTTTCAGACGACCGACCTGCAGTACCAGCAATTGCCCCTTGGTGATCTCGTTAATCATCCAGGTGAGCTTTTCCTGCACAAGTTGATGAGAAGCAATAGGCTTATCGTGGAACTGTTTGCGCAGCTGAGAGTATTGCAGGGCGCAGTCGTAGCAGGCCATCGCGGCGCCGAGCGCACCCCAGGCGATGCCATAGCGCGCCTGATTGAGGCACATCAGCGGAGACTTCAGTCCACTTGTCTTGGGGAGCAGGTTGGACTCCGGGATCCGAACGTCCTGCATGGATAAGCCCGACGTCACTGAGGCGCGCAACGACCACTTGCCGTGAATATCTTCGGCTTTGAAGCCGGGACGATCGGTCTCGACCAGGAAGCCGCGAATGTTCAGGTCTTCGTCCTCCACTTTGGCCCAAATCACGGCAACGTCGGCGATGGAGCCGGAGGTGATCCACATCTTTTCGCCATTGAGGACGTATTCTTTTCCAACTTTACGAGCCCGGGTACGCATGCCGCCGGGATTGGAGCCGAAATCGGGCTCGGTCAGACCGAAGCAGCCCAGCTTCTCGCCACTTTGCAGAGCCGGAAGCCAAGTCTGCTTTTGTTCATCGCTGCCAAACGCATAAATGGGATACATGACCAGCGCCGATTGCACGCTGACGAACGAGCGCACGCCGGAATCGCCGCGTTCCAACTCCTGCATCACCAGGCCGTATTCGACGTTGGACATTCCGGCACAGCCATAGCCTTTCAGGCTGGCGCCATAAAAGCCTAGATCCGCCATCGGCTTAACCAGTTCGCGAGGAAAGCGCGCGGCACGATTGCATTCCTCGATGACGGGAACGAGGTTATCTTCGATAAACTTTCGAGTCGTATCGCGAACCAGCCGTTCCTCATCGCTGAGCAGCGTGTCGAACTCGATGAAATCAACTCCTCGAAACTTGAGGGCCATGGGATTCTCTCTTTGCCGGGCGGTTGCGAAGCGGGCACGGCTGTAGTCAACTGGAGACCTTCCAAGCTAACAAAGGGGGGAGGAGGGGTCAAACGGCTGGCCAGCGGCGTCTCCATCCGTGATGGGCCGCATAGCAGAACTGTTAAACCACGGAGGACACAGAGCACACAGAAAAGGCTCGTAATGCTTCTTGCTGGCCCTTTGGGGTTTCTCTTGACAATCTTTTTGCAAATCCGCGCCTGGCGGCATCGCCCGATGGCATCTAAACTTATCAAGCGAAGGGGAGAGGGTTCGCCAATCGTTCTCGAGCCGAAACACACAGCGATGATGTTCGCGCGTGAAACCTGGGCGTGGCGAGCGGTTATGCTTTGCGCAAGCTTGCTCGGCCTGCTGTGTGCGAGTGCGGCCGCCGCGGACACCATCTCCGGGGCGCTCTCGCTGGATCGCGGATTCAGCCTTCTCTACGACCTCGATTTCCCGGGTGCCCATCAGGTCTTCCTCTCGTGGCAAAAGGAGCATCCTGACAACCCCGTAGGCCCGGCGTGCGATGCTGCGGGATTGCTTTTTTCCGAATTCAATCGGCTGGGCGTGCTGGAGTCGCAGTTCTATGAGGAGGATAAAGCATTTAATGCACGCAAGAGACTCATCCCTGATCCCGGAGTTCGCGATCGCTTCAACGCTGCGCTGGATCAGGCGGAAGGCCGCGCCCAGAGCCGCCTTGCAAAGAATCCGACGGACCGTGACGCATTATTCGCGATGGTGCTGTCCTCCGGTCTCAGGGCGGACTATGCCGCATTGATCGAAAAACGCAACCTGGCCTCGCTGCGCTTCACCCGGACGGCGACAAACTGGGCACAACAACTGCTTGCCGTGGATCCCGAGTGCTACGACGCTCATCTAGCCACCGGCGTGAGCCGCTACATCGTGGGTAGCATGGCGGCTCCAGTACGCTGGTTTGTTCGGCTGGGAGGAATTTCCGGCGACAAGCAAGCTGGAATCCGCGAACTGCAATTGACCGCCGAGCGCGGCCAGTATCTCGCGCCGTTCGCCCGCATTCTCCTCGCCATCGCTTACGTCCGCGAGAAAGACAGACCTCGCGCCCGCGAATTGCTGATCGCGCTGCGGAATGAGTTCCCGGAAAACCCGCTCTTTGCCCGCGAAATCGTCCGCCTGGACTCTCCCGACCTCTCCATCAACCGCCCATAAGTCTAAGCGCTGCTTGGCGATTCATAAGAAATTCATCGTTTTGTAACCATCCTGTAACAATTCCCCCGTAAAAACGACGGTACTAAAAAAACAAGGAGGAATCATCGCGTGATACGTCGAATAGCGCTCTTGTGTCTGGCTCTGGCAGTACCCGCTCTTGCGCAGACCACGTTAAACGGGGCAGGCGCAACTTTCCCCTATCCGATGTATTCAAAGTGGTTTAGCGAATACCACAAGGTTCATCCGGAGGTTGAGATCAACTACCAATCCATCGGCAGCGGCGGCGGCATCCGCCAGGTTCTGGCCGGGACGGTCGAGTTCGGCGCCAGCGACGGCCCCATGAGCGATGAACAACTAGCCCAAGCCAAAGCCAAGATTCTGCACGTGCCCACTGTGCTGGGCGCCGTCGTTCCTGCTTACAACGTGTCCGGGCTATCCGGCGAGCTACGCTTCTCTCCACAAACCATTGCAAAAATGTGTTTGGGAACAATCACCAACTGGAATGATAAAGCCATCGCGGCGGACAATCCTGGAATGAAGCTTCCCGACAGATCGATCATCCTGGTTCACCGCTCGGACGGAAGTGGAACCAATTACATCTTCACGGACTACCTTTCCAAGGTCAGTCCTGAGTGGAAAGAAAAGGTAGGCAAAGGTACATCGGTGAAATGGCCAGTCGGGTTGGGTGCTAAGGGCAACGAAGGTGTCGCGGGCATGATCCGGCAAATGGACGGCTCGTTCGGATATGTCGAACTGATCTATGCAGTGCAGAATAAGATCCCGTATGCCGCCGTTCGCAATGCTGCTGGAGAG
>Ga0209415_10015853_pt1 | contig 12178 bp, 8 predicted proteins | sample PeaSoiSIISIP2007_FD_187696 | JGI IMG/M metagenome (GOLD analysis project Ga0209415, IMG submission 187696) | Peat soil microbial communities from Weissenstadt, Germany - SII-SIP-2007 (SPAdes) (version 2) | ecosystem: Environmental > Terrestrial > Soil > Wetlands > Peat | place: Germany... | reverse complement strand
ATCAGTCCTCCCACGAGCGCTCGTGTCTTTACCCTCGGTTCGGCGGAGGCCCGGCTGCTCGAGCAGGCGCCGAATATCGGGTCGCTGGTCCAAGTGATCCAGAATATTTTCGGCACGCAGACGCCGCTGGCAGGCGCGACGAGTGGGTTGAGCGCGCTGATTCCGCCGCTGATCGCGTTCGGAGGCGGGAAGACCATCTTTCTGGCGACGCTTCCGGGCGCTTCGGCCAACTTCGCGCAGTCCCTGAGCGCCGTGCGGCAGGCGCAGCGAGTGTTGCTGCGGATTGAAGACGGCAGGCCGGCAACCTTTTTTGTCGGCGAGCGTTTTCCCATCACGCTGGCGCTGCTCGGAGGCAGCCTGGCGACTTCGACTTCGCAATTCACATCCAGCGCGGTGGCAGGTTCGTTTCCGCGGACCGATTACGCGGTCGGCGCCAGCCCTCGCGGCGTGGCCCTGGGCGAGTTCAATACAAAGAACAACACGAACCTGGACCTCGCAGTGGTCAATCAAGCCAGCAACGCCAGCAACAACGTGTCGATTCTTCTGGGCAATGGCGATGGAACCTTCAACCCTCAAGCCACGTACCCCAGCGGCAATGGTCCGGTGGCCATCGCGACGGGCACGTTCAATTCAAAAAACGACAGCAACGTGGACCTCGCGGTGGTGAACCAGACCGACGGCACCGTCTCGATTTTGCTCGGGAACGGCGACGGAACCTTCACCAAGCAAACGCCAGACATTAAAGTCGGGAACGGTCCGGTGGCTATCACCGTCGGGAACTTCGATACGAGCAGCGCCACCAACGACTTTCCGGATCTCGCGGTGGTCAACCAGACCGACGGCACCGTCTCGATTTTGCTTGGGAACGGCGACGGAACATTCACCAAGCAACCGACGGACATCAAAGTCGGGAATGGCCCTGTAGCTATCGTTTCGGGAAGCTTCGATTCGGTCAATAACAGTAACCTGGACTTGGCCGTCGTCAATCAAACGGACAACAGCGTCTCGATTCTTCTCGGTAACGGCGATGGAACGTTTACACCGGAGGCAGGCGCCATCCAGGTTGGCCGGGGACCGACCGCTATCGCTGCCGGAAACTTCAACACGACCAGCGCCACCAATAACTTCTTGGGCCTTGCCGTCACGAACGGCTCCGACGGAACGGTCTCGATCCTGCTGGGCAACGGCAATGGCGCGTTCAGCGCCGCGACCCCCAGCACCATCGACACCCAAACGAACCCGGCCGCGATTCTTTCAGCGGACTTCAACAACGACGGTGTGCCGGACCTGGCCGTTGCGAACGAAGGTTCCGACAGTGTCTCCGTCTTCCTAGGGCTGGGCAATGGCACATTCCTGCCGCCGCTGAACGTGGCCACCGGCAATAGCCCTGTGGCCTTAGCCGACGGACAGCTAAGCGGAAACGGCACTGTTGACCTGGCCGTTGCCAACCTCAGCTCAAACACCGTTTCCGTGATCGTGAATTCAAACCAGCTCAGCAGCTTGCTGACACCGAACGCGGGGCTGTCGCCCTACCCTGGCTCGGAATACGTCGACCTGGGACTCAAAATACAAGCGACCTCGCGAATGCATCCGAACGGCGAAGCGACGCTGGCCTTGCAGATGGATATCAACTCGCTCTCCGGGCAGAACGTGAACGGCATCCCCATTCTGAGCAATCGCACAATCCAACAGTCGGTGCGTCTGCAGGAAAACCAAACCAGCGTGCTTTCGGGTCTAATGGAGTCAAGCGAGATTCGCAGCCTTTCGGGATTGCCATGGCTGGCCAACGCCGGTCCGCTGGGCTATTTGGCCGGTACCCGGAACACGCAGCAAGCGGACACCGAGCTGCTGATTGCCATCACGCCCCGGCAAATGCGACTGCCGCTGCGGACCGACCAGACGATTTACGCTGGACGGGGCGCAGGCACGAACGCGCCTCCCGCTCCCGCGCCAGCTCCGGCAGGCGCGCCGCCCGTTCCTGGGGCGCCTGCACCCGTCGGTGTGCCATTCCCGGGACAGCCCGGGGGGCAACCTCTAGCTCCGGCGCCAGGCATCCCAGCTCCGCTCCCCGTTGCGCCGCCAGCGGCCGCGCAGCCGGGGCAGCCCCCGGCTCCAGCTCCGGCCCCACAAGCACCCGAGGACCAAGCGCCGGGCCCCCCTGCACAGCCGCCGCCTGCCTAACGCTTTTTGTACGTCATTCCTCGTCCGTCGTCGCGAACGACGCGAAGAATCTTCTGTTTCCTTGGAATTTTTCTGAAAGCAGATCCCCCGCGGCCGGGGGCGCCTTTTCAACAATCCATCAGGGTTCGGATTCCAGAACAAGAACCGGCTGATACGTGCGCGGAACAATGGCTTCGGCGATGGCGATGAGCTGATCTTGTTGATTGAATACTCGCAGCCGTCCGGGCTTCCAGTCTGTCGAGTCGAGCTGTTCCGGGGCGCCTTGCGGCGTTTCCACGCGGCCAGGCTGAATTTGCGCAAGCGAAACCTGAAAGGTGGAACCGTGACGAACGCGCCTCTCGACCATGGGCAAGACGGAGACGCGCGGCAGCTCGGAAAGCAAACACGCGAGCGGCACAATCCATTCGGCGGCCTTGCCGGCATGCACCGCCCGCTCGAGGTCACCCAGTCCAACGGCCCGGTCGAGCGTGAATTCCCCGACGGCGGTGCGCGTGATTTCGGCCACGTGCGCGCCGCAGCCAAGCCGGGCGCCCATGTCGTAGGCCAGCGAGCGCACGTATGTCCCGGGACCGCATTCGACGGCAAAACGCGCCCGGGAACCCTCGAGTTCCAACAAACGAAAATCGAACACTTCCACATCCACGGGCTTCAGCTCGACCGGCTTGTGCTTGCGCGCCAATTCGTGCGCCGGGCGGCCGTGGATTTTCTTGGCCGAGAATGCCGGCGGCATCTGTGGGAACCGGCCGACGAAACCTTGCGCGAGGCTCTCGATTTGCTGGCGGTCCAGCGCCGGCGATGTATCGGGTCCCAGCGCCGTGCCGTCGGAATCGTAGGTGTCGGTGGCAAATCCGAAGCGGAACGTGCTGTGGTAGCGCTTGCGCCGCCCGGCATAAAACTGGGCAAAGCGCGTGGCGCGCCCCAGCAACAGCACAAGCACTCCGGTGGCCAGCGGATCGAGAGTGCCAAGATGGCCGATCTGGCGAAAACCGAGCAGGCGGCGAACGGCGTCCACCACGTCGTGCGAGGTGAGGCCGCCCGGCTTGTTGACAACCAGAGCGCCGTCAAAAGCCGCAGGTGCAGGTTTTCGGGTCATGGTCGAGGGGCGTCTGCTGGAAGCGGCACGGCCGAACCGGCATCAGCCGGGGTTCTTGGTGTGGCGAATCAGATCGTCGATGCGTTCGCCGTACTCCTGGGAGCGATCCAGGACAAAATGCACTTCGGGAGCGCGCCGTAAGCGCAGCCGCACGCACAACTCGCGCCGGATAAAACCCGACGCGGCGGCCAAGCCCTTGAGCATCGCAGCCTGCTCCTTCTCGGTGCCCATCACGCTCACGTAGACGCGCACCTGCTTCAGATCGTGCGTCACGCGCACCTCGGTCACCGTCGCAAGAGCGGCCAGTCTGGGGTCTTTCAGCTCGCCGGCCAGCATGGCGCCGATCTCCTGCTGGATTTCCCCGGCGATGCGCTGGTGTCTGTATCCCGCTACCGTCATGAGCAAAACCCTGCCGCTCTCGCGGCGCTCACAGCATCTCCAAATCGTGCGACACAAGGTCGCGCCCCAGCATTCGTTCCGCTTCTTCGAGCACCTGGCGCAGGGACTGCTCCAGGTGGGCCGGATCGTTCGAGAGGCTGGCGACACCGACTTGCGCGCGCTGCCAGGTCTCCTGGTGATCGAGTTCCGCAACCGCCACATTGAACCGCGCGCGCAGCCGGTCCTTCAGGCTGCGCAAAACCTGCCGCTTATCCTTTAGCGAACGCGCGTCAGGGATGTGAATTTCCAGAGTCAGCAGGCCGATCGGCATACCCGGAGCCCCTCGGCAAACCTTGCCCCACTAAAGATCCGCCAAGCGCTCGCCGTCAGGCAGTCGCTTGGGCCAGGAGCTGCTTCTGCATCAAGAAGCACTCCAGCTGGTCGCCGACCTTCACGTCGTTGAAGTTTGCAACTCCCGCGCCGCACTCAAAGCCCGCGCGGACCTCGCCGGCATCTTCCTTGAAGCGCTTCAGCGAGCTGAGGCGGCCGGTGTAGATGACTGCGCCATCGCGCAGCACGCGCACCTCGGCGTCGCGCTTCAGCAACCCGTCCAGCACGTAAGAGCCAGCGATCACTCCCGCGCCCTTGACGCGGAAGGTGTTGCGCACCTCGGCGCGGCCCAAATGGATTTCCTTGTAGACCGGCTCGAGCAGCCCCGCCATGGCCAGCTTGATCTCGTCGGAAACCTCGTAAATCACTGAATGCTGGCGAATCTCGACGTTTTCGCGCTGCGCAAGGTCGGCAGCCTTGCGGTCCGGCCGCACGTTGAAGGCGAAAATAATGGCCTCCGACGCCGAAGCCAGCAAGACGTCTGTCTCGGTTACGGCGCCGACGCTGGCGTGCATAATCTTGAGCTTCACCTTGTCGTTCGAGAGCTTGGGCAGCATCTCGCTCAGCACTTCCACCGAACCTTGCACGTCGGCCTTGATGATGATCGGCAGTTCCTTGGCCTCGCCCGACTTGAGTTGCTCGTGCAACTGATCCAGGGTGATACGTGCACCGGCGCTGCGCGCCAGCGTGGCTTCCCGCAACTTGCCCTGCCGGTAGTCCACCATGTGGCGAGCCTTGGCCTCGTCGGCCACTTGAAAGTGGTCGCCCGCCCCCGGCACGCCCTGCAAACCGAGCACCTCGACCGGAGTCGAAGGCCCCGCTTCTTTCACGGGGTGGCCGTGGTCGTCGAATAGCGCGCGTACCTTGCCATACACCGAGCCGCAGATGAACACGTCGCCGGTGTGCAACGTCCCGCCTTGCACCAGCAAGGTGGCCACGGGCCCGCGGCCCCTGTCCACGCGGGACTCGAGCACCGTGCCGCTGGCCGGCGCGTTGGGATTGGCGCGCAGTTCCCGCAGATCGGCTACCAGCAAAATCATTTCGAGCAGCTTGTCGATATTTTTCTTTTGCTTGGCCGACACCTCGACCATGACAGTATCCCCGCCCCACTCCTCGGGCATCAGCCCGCGGTCGGAGAGTTGCCGCTTGACGCGTTCGGGTTGCGCTTCCGGCTTGTCAATCTTGTTGACGGCCACAATAATGGGCACGCTCGCGGCTCGCGCGTGATCGATGGCCTCGATGGTTTGCGGCATGACTCCGTCGTCGGCCCCCACCACCAACACCACAATGTCGGTCACCTTGGCCCCGCGCGCGCGCATCCGCGTGAACGCCTCGTGGCCAGGCGTGTCCACAAACACGATGCTGCGCCCGTGCACCGAAACCAGCGACGCGCCGATGTGCTGGGTAATCCCGCCGGCTTCGCCCGCCGCTACCTCGCTCGAGCGAATGGCATCGAGCAAGCTGGTCTTGCCGTGATCGACGTGTCCCATCACGGTCACGACCGGAGGTCGCGGCAGCAGGTTCTCCTTCTTTTCTTCCCCGGCGGCATCCTCCTGCACAACCTCTTCTTCAAACGAACGAACCGTGACGACGCCGCTAAACGACTCGGCCAGACTGGTGGCCGTCGGGATGTCCAGCGCCTGGTTGATCGACGCAAAAATTCCGCGGTCCAGCAGGTCCTTGAGGACGTCCTTAGCGCGCACGTCGAGCTTCTCGGCAAGGTCGCGAACCGTAATGCCCTCTGTAATGGTGATCTCGCGTGGCGGCCTGGGTGGCGGTGCCGGCATCGGCTCCGCTCGGGTAGCGCGCTGGCCAACGCCGGGCCGCGTGCGCACCGGGTGCAACTTGCGCTCGCCTTCTTCAAATCGCTTTTCCAGCGTGGGTCTGGCCCGAGCCGCAGGCTTGCGTTCGTAGATCGGCTTGCCGGGTTCGGCCTTCGGCGGTGCTCCTGAAGGGGGTCCGCCGGGTCCGCCCGGACGCATCGGTCTTGGCCCGCCGGGACGAGGCGGAAATCCGGGTCGCGGCGGCACTCCTGTTCCCGGTCGCATGGGTTGCCCGGGCCGCATCGGTTGTCCCGGTCGCATGGGCGCACCGGGTCGCATCGGAACACCGGGGGCCCCTGCAGGCCGCGCCCCTGATGCCGCGGGTCGCATACCTGCTGGCGCTCCGGGAGCAGAGCCCGGACCGGCAGGCAAAGGAGGACGCATGGGCGGTCGAGCAACCGCGGATCCCGGCGCAGCTGGAGCTCCGGGCCTTGGGGCGCTTACGGGCGCGGGTGGACGCGCAACACCAGGCGCCACGGATGGTGGAGCGCCGGGTTTCGCCGGAGCCGCTGGCGGAACAGCAGTAGGAGCGGGTCGCGCCGACGCCGGCGCCGCACCAGGCACAGAGGGCTTCGGCGGCGCGGCTGGCACAGCACTTGGCGCTGCCACAACAGGTGCAGCCACGGCGGGCGGAGCAGCTTGAACGGGTGCAACAACGGCCGGTGCAGGAAGCGTGGGAGGCGGCGCGGGCGGAGCTGTCAGCTTGAGCCGGGCAGCTTCCTTCGCGGCTTTCTCAGCTTGAATCTTGGCTTCCTTCGCGGCTTCGGCGGCGGCCTCGGCGGCAACTTCCGCGGCGGCCAGATCCCGAAAGTGCTGGCGCACTTTCTCGGCTACTGTCAGCTCAATGGAACTGGAATGCGTCTTTTTTTCCGCGACGCCGGCTTCCGCCAAGTAGTCAATGACTGCCTTAGCCTTGACTTCCAGTTCTCTGGCCAGCTCGTTGATGCGAATTTGGTTCTCGTCGGTCATTGGCCTCGCAGTTATCCCTTGTCGCCCTCGCCGGCGGATTCGGCTTCCCCGGTTTCCGCGGCTACGGGCGCCGCGCCTTTCTCGGCGGCTGGCTCTTCGGACGCGGTTAACGCCGGCGTTGATTCAGCCGATTCGGTGGAGCCAGCCGCCAAAGCGCCCAAGTCTTCCCCGGCCGCAGCAGGTTCGGCTTCTCCCCCGGCCGCTTCTTCGCCGCCAGCTTCCGCGAACTCGCCCGCCGTCTCCTGGCCTTCCATCGCTTCGCCACTTTCGGCGGCCGGCTGGCCCTCGAGCGACTGGAAGTGCGCCGCGACGGCCTGCTGAATCTTTTCCACCATCTTCTCGCCGATCCCGGGAATCTCCATCAATTGTTCGGGGGTCATATCCGCGAGCTTTTCGATCGAGCTGATGCCGGCAGCCTCAATCTTCTCCACCGTCTTCGGTCCCATGCCCTGAAGCTCGGAGAGCGGCGTGCCCGGCGCCGTGAGGGCCGCCATCTGCGCCTCTAGTTCCTGGCGCTTTTCTTCTTCGCTCTTGATGTCCACGTTCCAGCCAATCAGCTTGCTGGCCAAGCGGACATTCTGCCCCTTCTTGCCGATCGCCAGGGAAAGCTGGGTATCCTCGACGATGACCTCCAGGTGCCTTGTTTCCGGATCGATAATTTGCACCCGCGTAACTTTCGCGGGGCTCAGCGATTTCTGCGCGAAGGCAATGGTATCTTCCGAATAGGGAATGATGTCGATCTTCTCGCCGCGCAGTTCCCGGATGATGGACTGCACGCGCATGCCCTTCATGCCCACGCAGGCGCCCACCGGGTCCACGTCCTTGTCGCGGCTCTGCACCGCGATTTTCGTGCGCTCTCCGGCCTCACGGGCGGCGGCGCGAATCTGTACGGTGCCGTCGTAAATCTCCGGCACCTCCATCTCGAAAAGGCGCTGTACCAGGGCGGGATCGGCGCGCGACACGATCACCTGCGGGCCCTTGGCGGCGCGATCGACGGCCCGGATCACCACACGCAGGCGGTCGCCGAGATTGTACGTCTCCAGACGCGATTGTTCCCGCTTCGGCAGGCGCGCTTCGGTCCGTCCCAGGTCCGCGATCACGTCCGGCCCTTCGAATCGCTTCACAATGCAGTTCACCAGTTCGCCAACACGCCCGTTGTACTCGTTAAAGACGGTGTCGCGCTCGGCCTCGCGCACCTTCTGCATAATCACTTGCTTGGCGGTCTGCGCGGCGATGCGTCCCAGCACCGCGGTCGGCTTGGCCGTCAGCAATTCTCCGCCGACTTCCAGTTGCGCGTTCGCCCGGCGCGCCTCCGCCAGCGAGATCTCCTTCTTGGGATCGCTCACTTCCTCGACCACGGCGCGGACCGAATACACGTCTACCTGCCCGGTTTCCGCATTGAACTTGGCGCGAAGATCTTCCTCCGTCTTGTAATACTTCCGCGCCGCGACCACCATCGCGTCCTCGATCGCCGCGACGATGATCCCAGGTTCAATGTGCTTTTCCCGGCTGATCTGCTCAATCATCTGGTCTAGCAGATTCGCCATGCGTGTCCGCTCCTACAGTTCCACGACCAAATTTGCCTTGCGAATCGACGCAAAGGGCACCGCGATAATCCGCCCTTGCACGTCGATCTTTACTTGCCCGTCGCCGTATCCCGCCAGGCGCCCTTCGAAAAACTTGCTGTTTTCCACCGGCTCGCTCGTCGAAATGCGCGCCAGCCGCCCTGCGAACCGTTCGAACTCGCCCGGCTTGCTCAGCTTGCGATCCAGTCCCGGCGAACTGACTTCGAGTACGTAGTGCTGCGACCCAGGCACCAGGTCCTCGACGTCCAGCAGCACGCCCAGTTGCTCGCTGACGGCTTGGCAATCGCGGTGGCTGACGCCCTCGGGCTTGTCGATGAACACCCGTAGGAATCGCTGCTTGCCCACCTTCCATTCGACGTCGACGACTTCGACCCCAGCCGAATGCGCAGCCCGTTCGGCCGCGTCGCGAATGCGTTCCAGTTCCAAGCGCTTGCGTCACCCGAGCCGCCGCCGTCCCGAGCTTCTTGCCAACAAAAAAGTGGGCTCGCGCCCACTCGGACATGCGACCGGCTTAAACCTATTGGAGTATAGCGGTGCTCGACCCCAAAAGCAAGCCGTGGAAAGCGTGAAGCTGTGGAGGCAGAAAACCCCCGACAGGGCTTACGAAGCCCCGAAGTCATGCCTCGGCTTGACTCGCCCCTCTACGGGATGGTCTTCTTGGGAACGGCGGATTGGGCCGGCTGCGCTGCCGCAGCGGCTGGTTTCTTTGTCTCGCTAGTGCCTTCCTTCACGGGGTAGGATTGATCGTAGAGCCGCACAATCGCATCCGTGACGTCCAGCTCTTTTCCGCTGTACACCACCGGCGAGCCCTGTGCCGATGAGTCCAGAATGAGCGCCAGGCCGTTCTCTCGCGCATAGCGGTCCAGTACGTCGAGCATCTTTCGCCCGATGGTGTCCACGATGTCGCCCTGCGCGGCCGTGACCTCTTCGTTCAAATCGTCCTGCTTGCGCTGGAATTCGTGCGACAACAGGTCACCCTGGCGCTGCAGTCTCGCTTTCTCATCGTCGCTCAGAGTCCGGGCGCCGTTATTGAGGCGGTTCTGCAGGTCGGTCATCTGCTTCTGAAGACCTTCCAACTCGCCTTGCCGCGGGGCGAACTGGGACTGCAATTGCGCCGATGCCTGCTTGCCTTCCGCGGTGGTCACGATAGCCTGCCGGACGTTGATCACTGCGTATTTCGTCGGGGCTGCGGCAGCCACGGCGCTTTGCGCCCTAGCCGTGCCGCCGGCCAGAAGCAGGAGAGCAGCCAAAGCCGACAACCGATATCTCGAACACCCGTGCAATATCATCCTGCCTCCTTATCCGAATATGCCAATCTAGATGTAGGCCCGCCTAGATGCTGCGAATTATAGCGGCCACTTTTCCGTACCGTCAACCCGAATCGCCACGACAAAACGTAAACCAGGGAACTCGCCAGCCTCACAGCCTGGTACAGCCACGCGTGAGATGCCAGCTCCCGACCTCCTGTTGCATGAGCAAATCGCGCGCCGCGCACCTACTGCGGCAATGGCAACAGGAGCACGCGGCTGTTCACCGGGTCCGCCACGACGGCCAAATTCGTCTGCGGATGGATGTCCACGCCGAATTGGCTCGAAGGCGACAGCGGGAAAACCGCGCGCACCTGGCGAGCCAGGAAATCGACCACCGTCATCGTTTGGCTGAGCTGGTTCAAAGTGACCAGCGTGCTGCTCGCGAAATTGTACGCCAGCGCCGTCGGATTGATGCCCACGCGAAACGGCGTCTGAATTCCCGTGGTCGGATCGAGAATCACCACCTGATTTTGCAAGCTCGCCGTGATCAAGAAATTCGGATTCGGCGCGAATTCGGAATTGGCGCTGCACGCGCTTGCCGGGCAAGGATCCAGCGCGATTCCCTGCGGAATCTGGATCGTTGAGGACGTGTTGGTGTTAGCGGTCGAGCTCAGGCTCAACACCGTCACATCGGCGCTGGTGATGTTCCCGACGGCCGCCAAATGCGTGACGGAGTCCACCGCCACCGACGTGGGCTGCTGCTGCACCGTGAGGCCTGAACTGGAACCGGCCGTGATCGCCGAATTGCTTCCCGTGATGGAGATTTCATCGGCTACGTTGCCGCCCGATGCCGCCACCAGCGCTTCACTCAGGTCCTGATCGATCGCCACGCCGGTGGGGCCGCTGTCGGTCGTCACCGTCGCAAGTGTGCCCCCGGTGTTGTTGCCGGGGGTCTCGTTAACCACCATGGCCGTGTTGTCGCCTTGGTTCGCGACTACCGCAACCCCCAGCCGCGGGAACACGGCGACGCCTTGTGGGTTCGTCCCGACCGCGACCGTCTGCACCGCGCTAGTTCCTAGATTGATCAGATAAACCTGCTTACAGCCTAAGCCGGAATCGCTGACCACGGCTTCGTTGAGATTCGCATCGATCGCCACGGCTTGTGGCGCCGGCGTCGCACAATTGTTATTGTTCCCGATCGCCAGATTCACGCTTTGCACGACCGTAAAACTCGTCGAGTTCGAAACCGCGCCGGAGTCCGCCACTTCCAGTGAGTAGCGCCGCGCGACCGACTGGAAGGCAGGAGTCACGATCGCCGTGATCTCGCGGCTGCTCACGAAGGTCGTCTGCAGCACTTGTCCATCCAGTTGAGCCTTCGAACTGGACGTGAACCCGCTGCCGATAATCGTCAGCGTCTGCGGCACGGCCGAGGCGGATGCCGGAGAACTCAGCGTCGAACACACCAGTATGGACGGGCCGGAGACAATTGGGCCCGAGGTCGTCGGACACGGCTGCAAAGGCGGCGCCTGATTCGGAGTCGGGGCCACGCTCGTCTCTAAAACCTGCAACGGGCGCAAAGCGCCAAGCGGAAAGAAGCTGATGCTCGCCGGGGCGCCCTGGTTTACGAACACCGCAATATCTGTGCCGGGATCGATCGCCACGTCCACCGGATTTGTCCCCACCTGTGAGCCGGGTATCGTCGTCAACACCGACGGCGCCGACGGGTCAATCACGAAGGCATCTCCGGTACTCTGATTCGCAGTCACGGCCAGATTCGCCAGCGGATTGATGGCCACCGCCAGATTGTTGGCCCCATCCGTCATGTCGCTGTTGGGAAGTGGAATCGTGGTGGAGCTTTGGTCCAGCACGGTGAAGACCGTCCCGGGGGTCGACCCGCCTGGATCGGTCAAAATCGTCTTCTGCGTCTGGTCGTTGAAGGCCACCCCTCGCGTTGTGAGGCTGGTGGCCAAAGTCGCAACGGGAAACGCATAACTGATCGCGCCTCCGCCGCTGCTGGCGTTTGCGGGAATCGTTGAAAAATTCGTCTGCAAGTAGGTGAAGCTGGTGCTCGATGGCACCGTGTAGACCGAGTAGATCCCGTCAAAGCTGGGATCCGCGACGCCCGTGATCAAGACGGGCTCGCCGGCCTGCAGGTTCTGTGCGGTTGTCGTCGTAATCGTCACAATGCCCGAGGTCCGCGACGCGCCCGGTGACGGGGCCGTGCTCGCGGCGATCGCATTCGTAGTCTGCCGCGCCAGGTCCACGATGGAAAGCGAACCCAAGCCGCCCGGAGTCACCAGCGCCCAGTCCAGGCGCGGCGAAACCGCCACGCGCGCATTCGGACCGGTGCTGACGTTGACCACTCCCGCAAAGGAAAGGGACGCCGGTGACGGCGGCGCCAGAAATAGAATGGACGCCGCATTCGTGGATTGATAGGCGACGATGCCCAGGTGATTCACCGGATTGATGCCGATTCCCACCGGCACGAAGGGTGCCGGGGGGGTCAGA
>Ga0209415_10015851_pt1 | contig 12181 bp, 15 predicted proteins | sample PeaSoiSIISIP2007_FD_187696 | JGI IMG/M metagenome (GOLD analysis project Ga0209415, IMG submission 187696) | Peat soil microbial communities from Weissenstadt, Germany - SII-SIP-2007 (SPAdes) (version 2) | ecosystem: Environmental > Terrestrial > Soil > Wetlands > Peat | place: Germany... | reverse complement strand
CGAGCCGAACAGGCCGAAGTTGGACAGGTGCGCGTCACCGCAGGCCTGCACGGCCAGCCCGGACACCGGGGTGGTGGCCAGGTCGCTGGCCATCGGCAGGGCCGCGCCGCGGTAGTAGGTGAACGGGGACACCATCATCCGGCCCCACCGGACCGGCACCAGCTCGGGAACGCGCGTCGTCGCCTGTTCCTCCAGGAGGGCGATCGGGTCCGGCCGGTCCTTGGGCGGGTCGAACACCGCGTGGCTGTCGCGTGGCACCTCGGCCCGCGCCGCCTTGCCCCGGGCTGCGCGCTCGGCGGGCGTGAGTCGGCCCACTTCGGAGTCGAGCTGGTAGCGGCCGGCGGGTCGCACCGACGTTACGGTCATCTGGTCAGTCATGATCTACTCCCACCGGCCGCGAGACACTATGCCATTAGACGATCCCGCGGCAGCCGTGTGAGCCGCCTCACCCCGGCCGGGTGAGGCGGCCCGCCGCCCGGCTTGGGTTATCGTCGGTCAGCGCGCAACTGCTCGTGAAGGGCATCCCACAGTGGCCATCGGAGGGAGTGGAGGCGAGCGGCCGGCGGCATCGCCGGCCGACGACGCTTCCAGCCAGCCCGCGCCGCCCGGCCGGGCTGCCCGGCCGCCCCGCCGGCGGCGCATCACGCGAGCGCAGGTCGGCCAGTTCGTCCAGGCCGTGCGGGACAGCGACCAGGCGGTCGTGGACGAGATGATCTTGCGGCTGAGCCGCTCCCGGCCCTGGCTCGCCCCCCTGGCCCTGGCCGTCGGAGCCTTCGCGATGCTCTTCACCGGGGTCAAGCTGCTGTTCGCGAACTGGCGGCTCACCCTGATCCAGGTCCTGCCCGCGATGTGGATCTGGTTCGCCATGTACGACCTGAAGGCTAAGGTGCTGCGCGGCAAGCAGTTCATCGGGCTTTCCGGACCGGCGATGGCAATCTGGCTCGTGATCGGCATTACGGTGATCACCGCGGCGAGCTTCTACCTGAACGCCGTGTTCGCGTTCGCGATCGTCGAGCCTGGCCGGCCCGCGATCCGGCCCGCGTTCACCAAAGCCCGGTCTCACCTGCCCATCATCCTGGGATCCGGCGCGATCGTGGGCGTACTCCTGGGCCTCTCCGCCATAGTGGTCCCCCGCTACTGGGGAGGACTGTTCTGGTTCGCGATTTCTCTCAGCATCGTCATCGGCATCATGATGGTCTGCTACGTCGCCGTGCCGTCCCGGCTGATCGGCATCAAACCCAAGCAGTCGAGGCGGGACAAGCTGACCGCCAGCGCCGTGGGCGGGGCCATCGGCGCGGTGGTTTGCACCCCTCCATACGCGCTGGGCCGCGTCGGGCTGCTCTTGCTCGGGTCGCACACGCTGTTCGTTCTCGGCATCATCCTGTTCGCGATCGGCCTGACCTTGCAGGCCGGCGCGACGGGCGCGGTCAAGACGATCAAGATGAGCGCCAAGCTCCTACCGGGCAGAGATCTCGACGGCGCCGCGGAGGACGCTGGCCCGCAAGGTCCTCCCTAGCGGATGAGGCCGGCGCGTCCGGTCGGCGGGATCATTACGCCGGAGACAACGCGGAAGGATCGGCATGCGGCATCCAGCGAAGAGCCTTTCCCGGTCGGCGGCCATTCTCGTCATCGCATTCCTGGCGGTCGGCTGCGGGAGCACCGCCAGCAGCGTGATCAGCAGCTTGCCCATCCCCAGCCGGACCAGCACGACCTCGGCCGGCTCCGGCACGACTGCTCCCGCGACCACGGCCGCCCCGGAGACCACAGCCACCACGGCCGCCCCCGCGACCACGGCGGCCCCCGTGACCACGACCGCCCCGGCCGCCCCGGCGCCCACCGCCTCGCCGGCCGCGTCCGCGACGCAGGGCACCGGATCCGGCACCAGCCTGCTGTGGCTGTGGATTCTGCTGGCCGTCGCGGCCCTGGCCGGCCTGATCACCTGGATCGCTCACTCGGCCCGCCGCCGCTCGGCGAACGCCGCCAGCTCGCGGTCGAGGCTCATCGACGCGTACGCGAAGGGGTCCGCACTGCACGACGCGATGGCCGTGGCGGAAGCGCCGGGCAACCTCGTCGGCGGCGACGCGGGCGCCCGGTGGGCCGACATCCAGCGGCGCGCGGATGACCTCACGCAGACGCTGTACTCGCTGCGTGAAACCGTCCCGGATCCCGCCGATCAATCCAGGATCGCCGACGTGCTCGCCTCGCTGCAGGCGGTCCGGTCCGCGATGGACGCCGAGCGGGCTCCGGGCGGCGCCAGCCCGGAGCAGGCCGAGGTCGTCCGCAGCCGCCTGTACGCCTTCGAGCTGTCCCTGCGCGCGCTCCGCGGCTCCGACCAGGAATTCACCTGACGGCCCCGGACAGCAGGCGCCTGACGGCCCCGGACAGCAGGCCCCGGACAGCAGGCGGCAGGGCGACTGGATGCGGCCGACGACGACCCGCTGGCCGGCGCGGGATAACCACGGGACAAACCGCGGGATGACGTCGCGCTGATCAGGAGCCGAACAGCTTGGCCTTGGCCGCAGAGAACTCCTCGTCGGTCAGGACGCCCTGCTGGTGCAGCGCCGCGAGCTGGTTCAGCTGGTCGATCATGGGCGAAGACGCGGCCGGAGCCGCAGCCGGGGCCGGAGCGGGCGCCTGCTGCTGCTCTAGGTCGCTGATGCGCGCGTCCTGCTCGTCCTCCGCCTGGGCCTGCTCCCCCTGGCGCCGGGCCACATGCTTCCCGGCCATGTACGCGCCGCCGCCTACCACGGCCGCGCGCATCAACGGGCGTCGCCGAAACATAGCTACCTCCTTAGGTCATCCGGCCGAGCCGGTTGTTACACGCCATCCGGCAGGCTCAGGCCGAGGGCTACCATGAGCTCCGGCGCGGCCGCCACTATCTTCGGCCCGCCGACCTGCGGTGCGATGGCGATCAGCACGCCGATGAGATCCTCCGGCGTGACCCCGGCGTCCAGCGCGGTGCTCACCTGCCACAGGTAGGAAGCCGGCGGGGCGTCGAGTGCGATGAGCGCGGCCAGCTTGACCAGGGCGTAGCTGCGCGCGTCAAGGCCGCTCCGGTCCTTCCACTCGGCCCGTATCTCCAGGCCTGCCGCGAGGAGGTCGGGGTCGCCCATCGTCAGAGCGGCCAGCACCTCCCGTGTCTCAGCGGTGATATCCACATTGGCGGGCACGGTCATGATCACGGTCCTTTCGTTATCAGCGCGGATCGGGAAACCGCGCTACGTCGCTCAGTCAACGATGACGGTCACCCGGCGCTCGTCGCGTCACCCGCGGCGGATGGGGACGCGGCATATCACGCCGGAGCAGCGGTCTCGGGCTTCGCGGGCGGCCTGCCGATCAGCTCGATCAGCCCGAGGACCACCAGCAAGAGGATGACCAGCACGATGATGAGCAGTGCGGTGGGCTCACCCCAGAAGACGAGGATGATGGCGAACAGGGCCACCGCCCCGATACGCAGGACGTTGCGGTGCAGGTACGTCCACTCGCCGACCGGGCCGGTGGACACCCCGCGGCGCTCGCCGTAGTGCCGGATCCAGTCCATCCCGGACTTGATGCCCGAACGGGTCCCGACCGCCGCACGAGAGGGCCCAGTGAAGAACGCCCCGATGGCGACGACCAGCCCGAGCGCCAGCACGGCACGCAGGCCCTCCTTGATGAAGTGCACCATGGCGTCGAATGCGGCCGCGGCGGCATCGGCGGGCAGCACGCTGGAGGGGACGCTGCTCAGGTAGATGGAACGGGCGATCAGCAGGCCGATGGCGAGGACCAGCATGGACGCGGCCAGGCCGAGGCCGGCCCAGACCAGGGCGCGGCGGCGGCCCCGGGCGACGTACACCCCGGCGCCGAGCAGGACCAGCACCAGGATGGGCAGCACGATCTTGAGGGTCGTGATCAGCCGGTAGAGCGCCTGGGCCTTGCCGAGGTCCTTCGCCTGGAACAGCGCCAGGGTCGGGCTGACCGCCGGGATGTTGCTGGCCAGCGAGAACCCGTGCGCGAGCAGGTCCTGCTTGACCTGCGCGACGATCGGACCCAGGTTGAGCACGATCTGGCCGTTGCGGAGGCTGAGGGCACCGTTGCCCTGCCCGGAGAGCACCTTGACTATCGCCTGGTGCGCGATGGTGTTCACCTGAACCCAGATGTTGGCCACGGCCTGGCTGGTGATGACCGTATGCACGGTGCTGTGGATGAAGCCCGTTACCGCGCTGGTGATCTGCGGGCCGAACGTCGTGAGCAGCGAGCTGATCCGGGTCAGTCCCTTGCTGTTCAGCTGCGCGTTAGCCTGGTTGATGACCGCGGTCAGGTTGAGCTGGCTGGTGATCTCGTTCGTGATCTTGTCGGTCAGGACGTTCTGGATCGCCGGGTCGTGGATCAGCGGCTCCACGGTGGCCACCCACCGGCCGGTGTTGGACACCTCGTTGCCGGCCCACACGCCGAGCACCGCGACCGGAGCGAGCACGCAGCCGAGCACGATCAGCACGATGGCGACCGTGGCCCGCCAGCTGAAGTGCCGTCGCCGGCGCCCATTGGCGCCCGCCTTACCGTGGAGCGCCGCGGTCTCGGCGCGCAGCCGCTCCAGCTCGGCCCGCTCGTCCTGGCTGAGTCCGGAATCGTCCGCGGCTGGGGTCGGCTGAGCCTCGTCCGGCTCGAGCGGCACCTGCGACTGCTCGGTCACGAAATCCATGGTGGAAGCGGCGGGGGGTGTGGAGCATCACCCGCGAGAGGTGATGGGGGCTGGAATCCGCCGCCGGTTTGCGCGCGCTGCGCCGGAGCCGGCGCAGGCTCACCGCGGCCTGCGCGGACGGGCCGCGGAGCCCGGCGGGGTGAACGGACCGGGGCCACGCACACGGGCTAGGATAAATACTCGCTTCTGCCGGGCCCCGGCCAGCGGCCGGGGAGGACGAGGGGATCGAAGGGGGTCGAAGGGGATGAGGGCTGCGCAGCCGAACTCCGCCCGCAGAACTGACGGCCACCCGCGGTGCTTATCGAGACCAAGCTTCACCCGCCCGCCGTACGGAAAGAGTGGGTGGAGCGGCCGGAACTGATCAAGTACCTGGCCGATGCCGAGGTCAAGCTGATCCTCGTCGCCGCGCCGCCCGGCTTCGGCAAGACCACCCTCGTGGCGCAGTGGCGCTGCAGCCCCGTCAATCACAAACCGTTCGCCTGGGTCTGTGTGGACCGCGCCGACAATGACCCGGTCCGGCTGTGGTGGCACGTGGTCTCGTCCCTGCATCTGGCGTGCCCGGCGTTCGACGGCAAGAAGGTCCTGGCCATGCTGCGCGGCCAGGATCCGGACTTCGGCGGGGCGGTGCTCCCGGTCCTCGTCCACGAGATGGCCTCGCTCCCCGAGCAGGTCGTCCTGGTCCTGGACGACTATCACCTGATCAAGAAGGCCGCCTGCCATGAGCAGGTGGCGCTGCTGCTCGGCCGTCTCCCGCCGCGCGTACAGGTCGTCATCGCCACCCGCGCCGATCCGCCGCTGCCGCTGGCCCGGATGCGCGCGCTCGGCGAGATGGCGGAGATCCGCACCCACGAACTGCGGTTCGATGTCCGGCAGGCCGCCGAGCTGATCCACGCGGTCGTGGCGGCCGAACTCACCGAGCGCGACCTTGCGTCCCTGGTCCGGCGGACCGAAGGCTGGCCAGCCGGGCTGCACCTCGCGGCGCTGTCCATGCGCCGCGACCCGTCGCCGGACGCGTTCGTGCGCCAGTTCTCCGGCGCGCACCGGTTCATCGTCGACTACCTGGTCGAGGACGTGCTCAACCAGCAGCCGGGCGGCATCCGCGAGTTCCTCACGCGGACCTCCATCCTCGGCCGTTTCTGCGCGCCGCTCTGCGAGGCCGTCACCGGTTCCGCCGACGCGGCCGCGATCATCGACGTGCTGGAGCGGGAAAACCTGTTCGTGGTGCCGCTTGACGAGCATAGGCAGTGGTTCCGCTATCACCACCTGTTCGCTCAGGTTCTGCGCGGTCAGCTGGCCACGGCCGAACCCGGCCTGGTACCCACCCTGCACGCGCGGGCCAGCGCCTGGCACCAGGCGTACGGGTCAGCGGACGAAGCGATCGCTCACGCGCTGGCCGCCGACGACGCCGACGGGGCAACCGATCTGATCGCGCGGCACTTTCACGCCTATAACGATTCCGGCCGGGGCGCCACCGTCCGCCACTGGCTGCGCAAGCTCGGTGCTGACCGGATCGCCGTCAGCCCGCTCGCGGCGCACTGCGCGGCCTGGACCGCGGCCCTAGCCGGGGACCTGCCGGTCGTACAGCGCTGCCTGCCGGCCATCGAGGCGGCCGGGGACACCGGGCCGCTCCCGGACGGCATGCGGTCATTTGCCTCCTCGGCTGCCATCCTGCGGACGATCTGCGGATTCGATGGCCTCGGCTCGATGCGCGCGGCAGGCCTGCGCGCGGTCGCGCTGGAAACCGACCCCGGATCCCGCTGGTACTCAGCGGCCCACGGCGGGCTGAGCACCGCACTGTACTGGGCCGGCGAGTTCGAAGCAGCCGCCGTGCACGCCCAGGAGGCCAGGCTCAACCCGGAGGCCGCGGCGCCGTTCCGCCTGCTCGCCGCCGCGGTGCTGACGTGGCTCGAGGTAGAGGCCGGCCGGCTCACGCAGGCCGGTGAGCTGGCCCGCGAGGCCTGGGAGCTCGGGACCAACCCGAGCCTCACCGAACGTGAACGCGACGTGCTGCAGATGCTCCAGGGCACGCTGTCCCTTCGCGATATCGGCCGCGAGCTCTACCTGTCGCCCAACACCATCAAGACCCATACCCGGACCCTCTACCGGAAGCTGGACGTGTCCGACCGGCAGGACGCGGTGACCAGGGGCCGCGAACTCGGCCTGATATGACGGCCGCCCGTCCCGCCGCCGGCCAGCAAAGGACCTGGTTCTGATCCACCTGCACTGAGCTCATCCACGGCGGGTGATCTGGCCGCGGCGCCCCGGACCATAGCGTTCAACCGCGAAAAGATATGGAGGCATGATATGGCAATCGGGCCTGTGCAACTCATCGTGCTGGGGTTCAACCACCCCCACTTCCACGGCGAGGTCATCGCCGAGCTGGAGCGGCTCCGCGAGAGCGACATGGTGCGCGTCATCGACGCGCTCGCCGTCTACAAGGACGCCGAGGGTGAGCTCGAGGTGGAGCACCTCAGCAACCTCACCGAGGACCAGGCGATCGAGCTCGGCAGCAAGATCGGCGCGCTGATCGGCCTGGGCTTCGAGGGCGAGGAGGGAATGGAGGCCGGCGCGATCGCGGGGGCCGAGGAAGCGGCGGCCGAGGGCGGCGTGAACGTGTTCACCGAGGAGGAGGGCTGGGACGTGCTCGAAGACATCCCGAACGACTCCGCGGCCGCGCTCATCCTGCTGGAGCACCACTGGGCCGTGCCGCTCCGCGACGCGATCGCCCGCGCCGGCGGGTTCCGGATCAGCGATGGCTTCATCAGCCCGCTCGACCTGGTGGGAATCGGGCTCCTGAGCGCCGAGGAGGCCAAGGAGCTGCACGAACTAGAGACGGCCGGCGCTGCCTAGCGCATCCGCGGAACCAGGAGGCATGAGATGTTCGGAGGACGCAGAGTAGCCCGCCGCACAGGGCGGCGCACCGCCCGCCGCGTTTCCCGGCGCAGGTAACACCCCGGGCTCGGACCGTAACGCCACGGCCCGTTCGGACCAGGAATTTTATGCCGAACGGGCCGTGGTGCCTGCTGCCCACCCGGGCCGGATCATCCGCGACGGGGGAGGACAAGCACCGGCCCGGGTGTGATCATCGAGCCCATGGCGACGGAGTTCACCCTGGGGGCCAGGGCCAGCTGCTCGGATGGTCTTTGCGGCGAGGTCGTCCGCGCCATCCTCGACCCGGCCACCAAGACGGTCACGCATCTGGTCATCGAACCCAAGCACCGCAAGGCGGACGGCCGGCTGGTGCCTGTCGGGCTCGTCGAGGCGGAGGCCGGCGAGATCAGGCTGCGCTGCAGCATCGCCGAGTTCGACCGGCTCGAGCCGTCCGAGGAAATCGACCTGGCGGAGGGCCTCGACTACGCCGGCGGCTACGGTCCGGACGCGGTCGGGGGGTACGGCGGCGTCGGCAGCATGGGGGTCGGCGGGTCGGCCTCCGGCATGGGGATCGGCATGGACCTGGGCCATCAGCCGCCGATTGTCACCAGCGACAACGTCCCGGAAGGGGAAAGCGAAGTCGCACGCCACGAGCGCGTCCACGCCACCGACGGCGGGATCGGGCGCCTGAACGGCTTCGCCGTGGACCCCGCCGACCACCGGGTGACCTACGTCCTGCTCCGCGAGGGCCATCTGTGGGGACGTAAGGAAGTTGCCATCCCGGTCAGCGCCGTCGCTTCCGTGGACGACGGCATCTGGCTCAACCTCACCAAGAAGCAAGTGGAGGAACTGCCGCCACGTGACTGATCCGGGTCGCGGACCATACCGGGAGGAGGCCTCAGTGCCCACCTACCAGGCCCTCCATCAGGCGCGTCACCTCGAGCAGGTCGAAACCGAGCGCCAGGATGCGGTTCAGCGCACCGTACAGGGCGGCCTGGTCGAGGTCGCCGACCAGGCTGGTGTTCGCCCCGCTGGATTCGATTCGGAAGTCGCCGAACGCTTCGCGGCCGATTTCACCCAGATTGCCGGAGATCGTGATCCGGTAACGGTGCGCGCGCACGTCCCCCTCCGACATAAGTGACTGGCACCGGAACTATATCTGTCCTCGACGCGCCGGTTACACGCTAACCGGCAGAGATGTCCAAGCGTTACAACGTTCACATATGTCCGGCGGTTTCCGGCGCTGGGGACGCAGCGAAACCGGGACGGCGGGATCACCTCCCAGATCACCCCGGGCCGAGTGAAGCGGGATCCGCGTGCTCCGGAATACTGGCTACCGTGAATCCGCGACCGGCTGCGGTCGGTGGGCAGGCGAATGACCGACCCGGCCGAGACTCTGGCCCAGCAGGTCACCGAGCGTGTCGTTGATCTCCTGGTCAGCGCCCTGGACGTCAACGAGCTCGCCGCCCGCGTCGACCTGAACGCCCTCCTGGCCCGAATCGACCTTTACGCCGCGGTCCTGAACCAGGTGAACGTGAACGCGCTGCTGGACCGCGTCGACGTGAACGCGCTGCCGAACTCACCGCCGAGGGCTTGCCGCCCGCCCTCGACGCCACCGAGATCACCCCTGCCCCGTAGCAGCGGTTCGGTGCGCGTGCCAGTATGACCAGCCCGCCCTGATGCCCAGGCCCACGGCCACCAGCAGGATCACCCCGATCAGCGCCTTGGTCCCGGCGTCCCCGATGCGCTTGGCGACCTCCTCGCCCAGGAAGTATGACAGGCCCACGTACATCCCGATCCAGCCGACCCCCGCCACCAGCGCGCCCAGGGTGAACAACGGGAAATGCACCCGGAAGATCCCGGAGACGAAGGCGGGCATCGTCACGGACGCGACGAAGGTATGACGGCCGAAGGTGCGATCGCCCTTGGCCAGCAGCTTCCGGCGACTTTTCTCCAGCCGACCCGGATGGTCGAGCAACCGGCGTCCGCCGTGCTGGCCGATCCAGAACCCGACGACCGACCCGAGCATCCAGGCGACAATGGCCGTGACCAGCACGATACCGACGTTGAGCTTGCCCTCGCCCGCCAGGGTGCCCGCCGCGATCAGCGACGCGTCCCCGGGGCCAGGGATGCCTGCTCCCATGATCGCGACGAACACGAACAAGACGATGTATTCGGCCGGGATCATGGCCTCAGGCGGCCCTTCGCGCGCTAGCCGAGCAACTGGACCTTGCCCTTCTGGAATTCCTCATCGGTGATGACTCCCCGGTCACGCAGATCGGCCAGCTTGGAGAGTTCGTCGGCGCTCTGGCGTCCCTGCGCCTCGCTGCGGGCGTAGCGGCGGTACGCCTCGTCCTGGGGAGCGTTGCCCTCGCTGACCTGCTCGTTGGCCAGGTGCCCGCCGCGGGCGATCAGGTAGGCCAGGACGCCCAGGAGCGGAACGAAGATCACGAAGACGATCCAGGCCGCCTAGGCCCAGCCGTAGTTCACAGCGCTGCCACCCCCTCACCGGCCCGCGGCGGTTCGACGATGGTGATCTGCGACTTCTTGATCATGTGCCGGAGCAGGAAGCCGTCGAGGATCTCGAACAGGCCCTGGACGATGAACCAGATCCCGGCCAGGACCGCGAGCACGGTGACCGATTTCACCGGGATCGCCGCGATGACGATTCCGCCGATCAGGCTGACGATCCCGAAGAATATCCACCAGCCGCGCCCGTCGTCCGTGTCTCCGGAAGCGCCCACGGTCAGCGCGGACAGGCCCTGGACGATCCAGGCGATGCCGATGATCAGGCCGATGATCGCCACGGTGAGGTCCAGGTGGCGGATCAGTATCACGCCGAGCACGATGAGCAGCAGCCCCGAGATCCCCATCCACACCCGGTGCGACTCGGCGCTGCTGAACATCCTGGCCAGGTGGAAGATCCCCGAGATGAGCACGAGCAGGCCGATCAGGACGGCGATGACGTTGAGTGAGCCGCTCGGGTGGAAGGCCACGATCAGCCCGAGAATCAATGTCGCGAAGCCGACGACCAGCGTCGTCTGCCACGAGCCGATCGCGCCCAGGGCCGGCGGCCACGGCGTTTCGGGTTCTTGCGGTTGCATGTGGGCACCTTCTTACGACCTCGCGCCGACTGCCGGCGCGCATGATGCGCGCCGATACCGTGATGGTGCGCCGCGGGCCCGCCCACGGGCGTCACCCATGCCGGGTGACGTCCCGCCCGCGCTTCCTCAGTGGTAGCGCCGGCTGGGCAGGATGGCCCCGATCACCCACAGCAGCGGGAACACGAACCCGATCAACCCGAGCACCCAGTGGCCCTTGCGGAACGTGAGGATGGCGAGCGTGAACAGCAGGACCAGGTAGATGATCCCGAGCGTAGTAAACCAGGCAGTTCCGGACATGACACCAGCTCCGTTCCGTCATCCGGCCGGCCTCCAGGATGGAGTCGCCTGGCCACGGCCGGCCTCACCCCGGCCGGATGATTAACCCGGGATCGCCGCCCGGCGTCCGGATTCACCGGCCACGCCGTGATCGTTTTTCATGCGATCGGTGGGATGCCGTCTCTTCCTGCCGCCTGGTGAAATGACGCCGTGGCGGCGAGATTCCAGGAGACCCTGCGCAGGCTGGCGATGATCGATGAAACCTTCGTGGGCCACCAGGCCGCGCTGGGGCTCAGCCCGGCCGGGACAGTGACCCTGGACGCCAGGACTGCCTCGCTGCTGCAGCTGGGCGTGTCCGTGGCTCTCGGGTCGCCGGGGGTCTGCCTGGAATGGTGTACGGCCCGGGCCCTGGCCGCCGGCGCGACCGAAGAGGAGATTGCCGACGTGCTGCTGGTGATCGCTCCTATAGCCGGCCTCGGCCCGGTGGTCGGCGCTGCTCCCGACGTGGCGACCGCGCTCGGCTATGACATCGCGGCCGCGCTGGAAGACCCAGGCGGCGAATGAACCGGCCCGACACCGGTTGAGCGGTAACGTTCCCGGAACGGGACGCGCATGGCGTCAGAGCTGCAGGGTTGCCGGGATGGCGAGCCGACGGACCATGGCGCCAATCTGGCCTGGCCGCGCGGCCTGCTCCGGGTCAGTCATGTCAGACGGCCGTCATCCTTGGCGGGTGATCCGGGCGGGCCGAGCCGTTGGGAGTATGGTCACGCGGGCCTCGTGGTGCCCACGCGCGAGCGGCGCGTCGATGGCGCTAACGCCAACCTTTTTCGGACGGTTCACGTCAGGGGCGAAGCTGGTGACACGCCCTCGGGCGGAAGGGTGCTGAGGTGAGCGAGCAATTCAAGGGCACGATCAACATCGATATCCGGGATTCGGTGCCGGACTGGTCGCCGTTCGAGCCGCCGAAGGCCCCCGACGGGGCGCCCAACGTTGTTTACATCGTCCTGGACGACGTGGGCTTCTCGGCCATGTCGTGTTACGGCGGGCCGATCGAGACGCCGAACATCGACCGGATCGCGGCCGGCGGGATCCGGTACACGCAGTGGCACACCACGGCGCTGTGCTCGCCGACCCGGTCCTGCTTGCTGACCGGCCGCAACCACACCCGCAACTCGATGGCGTGCATCACCGAGGCGGCGGTCGGGTTCCCGAACGCCAGCGGGACCATCCCGCCGGAGAACGGCATGAT
>Ga0209415_10015850_pt1 | contig 12181 bp, 11 predicted proteins | sample PeaSoiSIISIP2007_FD_187696 | JGI IMG/M metagenome (GOLD analysis project Ga0209415, IMG submission 187696) | Peat soil microbial communities from Weissenstadt, Germany - SII-SIP-2007 (SPAdes) (version 2) | ecosystem: Environmental > Terrestrial > Soil > Wetlands > Peat | place: Germany... | reverse complement strand
CCGACGATGGCCGTCCCCAAGAAGAAGACATCCAAGGCGAAGAGCCGTAGCCGGCGCGCCTCGAACTGGGTGCTCGGCCTCCCCGCTCGCAGCCTGTGCCCCCAGTGCCAGCACGCCAAGGTGCCTCACGTGGTCTGTCCCAACTGCGGGTGGTACAAGGGCCGGCAGGCCGTCGAAGTCGACTAGTGGTGGGCGCCCGTGCCGGTCGCGGCGGCGCCACCCGGCGCGCGCTGCCGGTGGCGGTCGACGCCATGGGCGGTGACCGGGCACCGGACGAGATCGTGGCCGGCGCCCGCCGGGCGGTGGACGAACTGGGCATCGACGTCGTCCTGGTCGGCCCTCCCGACCAGGTAGGCGACACCGGAGGGCTCGAGGTGCTCCCCGCCTCCGAGGTCATCGCCATGGACGAGGACCCGGGGCAGTCGGTGCGCAGGAAGAAGGACTCGTCTCTCGTGAGGGCGGCCGAGGCCGTCCGCGACGGCCGGGCACTGGCCATGGTCAGCGCCGGGAATACCGGCGCCACGATGGCCAGTGCGTTGCTGCGCATGGGCCGGCTGAAGGGCATCGTCCGGCCGGCCATCGCCACCCCCATCCCCCAGCTGGGCTCCCATCCCACCGTCCTGCTCGACGCCGGTGCCAACACGGAGTGCACCCCGGCCATGCTCGTCCAATTCGCCCAGATGGGGGCGGCCTACTCGACGGCCCGCTACGGCGTGACCGACCCCACCGTGGCCCTCCTGTCGATCGGGGAGGAGAAGTCGAAGGGGACGCCGCTCGTGAAGGAGACCCACGCGCTGCTGTCGGACACGCCGGGCCTGCGGTTCGTGGGCAATGCCGAGGGTCGCGATCTGATGCACGACGCTCCCGACGTGGTCGTCACGGACGGGTTCACCGGGAATGTCGCTCTCAAGACCCTCGAAGGGTCGCTGCGGTTCTTCATGAGCACCCTGCTCGACGTTCTGGCGACGAACGAGGAGACCACGGCGGCCTCCGATGTCCTCCTTCCCTATCTGGCACCCCTGGCGGCCGAATTCGACCCGGACAACACCGGAGGGGCCGTTCTCCTGGGAGTGGACGGTGTCTGCGTCATCAGTCACGGATCGTCGTCAGCCCAGGCGATCGTGTCCGCCGTCAAGGTGGCCCACGACGTGGCCACCGCCGGCCTCGTCGATCGCCTGGCCCACGCCGTCACGCTGGCCTAGGGAAGCGAGGGACCCCGTCTCCGCTCCGGGTTCCCCGGTCGTTCACACCCTTAGCGATGGCCTGACCTCGATGCGTGGCTCTGTCGGTGGCCGCTGCCGTCGGTGAGCACCGACGGCACCCCAGAAGTAGCCTCCGACCAGGGATTCCGTCGGTCACGAGGCCGTCGTCGGGTAGGATGCCGCCGGAACTTCGAACCCGCAGGAGAACGACGTGCCCGCAGAGACTCACGTGGAAAAGGGTCCGCTCGACCGCCAGCAGGTCTTTGAACTGGTGCGGGACCAATTGGCCGACATTCTCGAGGTCGAACCCTCCACCATCAGGGAATCGTCCTCGTTCGCCGAGGACCTCGACGCCGACTCCCTGGCCCTCATCGAGCTCGTCGAAGCCCTCGAGGAGGAGCTCGGGGAGCGGACGGTGGGATTCCGGATCGAGGACGAGGACCTCGAGGACCTCCGGACCGTGCGTGACGCCGTCGACTACGTGGTCGCCAAGCTCGGGGTGACCTGAGACGGCCGACTACTCCGCCCCTGCGGACGGCGCCGGGGGCGCCGGAACCGAGGTGATCACCTCGGCCCGCTCCGTGCCCCCGGGCACGGAGCCAGAGGTCGTGCGGGGCCCGGGGGCCAAGGCGCCCTCGGGTCGCCGATCACCGGGCTCCGATCTGACGGACCTGCTCCGACGGCTGGGGCGCACGTTCGATGACGAGGCCCTGCTCGTCCAGGCGCTGTCGCACCGTTCGTGGTGTGCCGAGGCCGGTGGCCTGCCGTCGAACGAGCGGCTCGAGTTCCTGGGAGACGCCGTCCTCGGTCTGGTGGTGGCCGAGCACTGCTACCGGACCTATCCCGACATGCCCGAGGGCGCCCTGGCCAAGGTGCGCGCCGACGTGGTCAACACGGCCGTCCTGGCCGCCGTGGCCTTGGAGCTCGACCTCGGCCCGGCTCTCCTTCTCGGCCGGGGGGAGGACTCCTCGGGGGGCCGGGCCAAGCCCTCGATCCTGGCCAACGCGGTCGAGGCCGTGATCGCCGCCGTCTATCTCGACGGCGGCTTCGAGACGGCCACGGGATTCGTGCTCCGCCTGCTCGGTGACCGCATCGAAGAGGCCGCGGCGGGCCCGGGCGCTGACGATTTCAAGACGCGCCTGCAGGAGATGGTCGTACGCCAGGTCGGGAAGCTCCCGCTGTACGAGGTGGCGGGGACCGGCCCTGACCATGACCGCCGGTACACGGCGACCGTGCTCGTGGGCGGGACGGTCGTCGGTGAGGGTGAGGGTCGGTCCAAGAAAGACGCCGAACAGGCCGCCGCCCACGCCGCCTTTCCCGCCTTCGTCGGGACCGATCACGGTCCGGTCGATCGTGACCTCGCCGACGGCGGCGTGCACAGCCATGCCTGAACTCCCCGAAGTCGAGACCATCCGCCGCGACCTCGAGAAGGAGGTCATCGGGCGCAGGGTGAAGACCGTCGAGGTCAAAGGCAAGCGATCGATCCGCCGGCACAAGAGCGGCCCGGAGTTCCGGGCCCGGCTCGAGGGGCGGAAGATCACCACCATCCGTCGGGCCGGGAAGTACCTGCTCGTCGGCCTCGATGACGACGACATTCTCGTGGTCCACCTCGGCATGAGTGGGCAGCTCCTGCGGGCCAAGGGGCCGAAGGAGCCCCTCGACCGCCACACCCACGTGATCATCACCTTCACCCAAGGGGGCCAGCTCCGATTCGTGGATCCCCGGACGTTCGGGGAGATGTTCGTGACCACCACGGACGAGCTCGATGCGGTGCCCGAGCTCGGACACCTGGGATTCGACCCGCTCGAGGAGGTCATGAGTTGGGCCCGCTTCGGCCAGCTCCTCGCCGACCGGCGCACGCCGCTCAAGACTCTGCTCATGGATCAGAAATTCGTGGCCGGGATCGGCAACATCTACTCCGACGAGATCCTCTTCGCGGCCGGGCTCCGGTACGACCGGGGATCGGACTCGTTGAGCGCACAGGAGATCCGACGGCTGTACCGGGCCATGGTCGAGACGTTGTCGGAAGCGGTGAAATGCCGAGGATCGTCCCTGGCCGACGAGCAGTACCGGGATCTTTTCGGTGTCGTCGGCGACTACCAGGGTCAGCACCAGGTCTATGACCGCGAGGGAAGCGCCTGTCGGCGGTGTCGGAATTCGATCGTCCGGGTGAAGGTGAACGGTCGCTCGGCGTTTCTGTGCGATCACTGCCAGATCTGACCAGCGGATCTGCACCGGTCGACATCTGATGGGGAACCGCCGACCGGGTCATCCCCGTTCGGCGCCGTGCGCCGGGTAGGGTGGCCGACGGTGTTCCTGAAGTCACTGACCCTCAAGGGCTTCAAGTCGTTCGCCGATCCTTCGACCCTGCAGCTGGAGCCGGGTGTGACCGTCGTCGTCGGTCCCAACGGGAGCGGCAAGTCGAACGTGGTCGATGCCGTGGCCTGGGTGCTCGGTGCCCAGGGTCCGCGCACCGTGCGCTCCTCGAAGATGGAGGACGTGATCTTCGCCGGATCCGCCGATCGTCCCCCGCTCGGACGGGCGGAGGTGTCTCTCACCATCGACAATCGGGCGGGGCACCTCCCCGGCGGACTGGCCGAGATCACGATCACCCGCACCCTGTTCCGCTCCGGAGACAGCGAATACGCCATCAACGGCCAACCGTGCCGCCTTCTCGACGTCCAGGAGCTCTTGTCGGACTCGGGAGTCGGTCGCCAGCAGCACGTCATCGTCAGCCAGGGCCAACTCGACCAGATCTTGAACGCCCGGCCCGAGGACCGCCGCGCCGTGATCGAGGAGGCCGCGGGGGTCCTCAAGCACCGTCGTCGCAGAGAGCGGGCCGAGCGTCGACTGGCGGCGACCGAGGAGAACCTCGAACGCCTCGGCGATCTCCTGCGCGAGGTGCGTCGTCAGATGCGACCCCTCGAGCGTCAGGCGGCGGCGGCCCGGTCCCACGCATCGCTGGCCGAGGAATTGCGGGACCTGCGGCTCTATCTGATCGGGCGGGAGTTGGCCACCTTGGACGACCGCCGGCGGGCCGCCACGGCGGAGCGTGACCGTCTGGGCGAGGCCGAGGCCACCTTGCGCACCACGCTCGATGAATTGGACGCGGCGGCGGACACCGCCGCCGCCGAATTGTCGGCGCGTCGCGAGGACGGGCTCATCGCCGCCGTCACCCGGGTGCACGGGCTGGGCGAACGGTGCCGTGGTCTCGGAGGAGTGCTGGCCGAACGGCGCCGATCGCTCGCTCAGGCACTCGACGCCGCCGCCGACGCCGACGTGGTGTCATCGCTCGAGGCCGACGCGGCGCGGCTGACGCACGAACTCGAGACCACGGCGCACGAGGCCCGGGAACTCGATCCCGAGTCGCAAGAGGTGGCGGCGGCGGAGGCCGAACTGGCGGGCGCCCGCATCGCGCACGACGCGAGCCCCGACGATCTGGTCACCATGCGGGCGGCCCAGGAGGCCTTCGCCGTGGCCCGGGGCGAGAGGGAGCCGTTGCGGCGGGCGCTCGAACGCGACCGGGGCGATCTGATCCAGCTCGAACAGCGGGTGACCACTCTCGAGCGGCGCCGGTCCACCCTGGTGGCCGAGGTGGCCGACCTGGCGGCCCGGCTGGCGGAGGCGGAGAGCGAGGTCGGGGCGTCGGCCACCAGGGCCGACTCCGCACGTGCGGCGGCCGCCGCCGCCACCGAGGCCTGGGACCGGGCCGAGGGCCTCAGGCGGGAAGCGGAGCAGGTGCGCCACCGCCTCGAGGCGCGCGCCGAGGCGCTGGCCCGGGCCGCGGCCGAGGCCCGTGGTGCCCTCGGGGCCGACGTCCTCGCCGGCGTTCCCGGGGTCGTGGGGTCATTGGTGGAGCTGGTGGACATCGACGACGGCTGGCAGGGTGCGTTCGAAGCGGCCGTGGGTGCCGCCTTCGCCGGCATCGTCGTCCAGGACACCGAGACGGCGCGTGCGGCGCTGACGAGGCTTCACGAGAGCGACGTGGTGGGCACGGTCCTGACGCTGCGCGCGTCGGTCCCAGCGGCGGATGCGATCGCAGGACGGGACCTACGCCATGACGCCGAGTTCGTCCGCCGGCACGTCCGGTCCGACACCGCGGGGGTCGCTGCCCTCCTCGACGGCCTGCTGGCGGGGGCCGTCGCCGTGAGAGGCGGGTGGCGCGACGCCGTCGACTACGCCCTCGAACGTCCTGACCTGGTGGTGGTCACCTCGTCCGGCGACCGTTTCTCGGCGGCCGGTTGGGTCCTCCACGCCGGGTCTGCGCCGGCCACCGCGGCCGCCACCGACCAGGCCCGCCGGGAGGCGGATGCGGCCGCCGCCGCGTCGGACCGCGCCGAATCGGTACTCACCACGGCCCGCCAGGCCGCCGATTCCGCCCGGGTCACGGCGGACACGGCCGGGCGCGACGCGGAGGGCGCCGTTCACCGCCACCGGGCACTCGCCGATGCCCAGACACGCATGGGCTCCGAGCTGGCCGCGGTGGACGCCGAAGCGAGCGACGCCGGGCGCCACCGCGCCACACTGGCCGATCGCGTCGAGCGCGACGCGCGTCGGTTGGAGGATCTCGACAGCAAGCTCCCCGAGCTGGAACGGACAGCGACCGACGCCGATGCTCGCCTGCGCGCCGTCGAGGAGACCCGCCAGCGTCACCAGGACAGTCAGCTGGCGGTGGAGAGTCGTCGACGCGAACTCGAGGTCCGGATCGCCGGGCTGGCCGAGAGGCGGGCCGTCCTCACCAACCGGCTGGAGGACGTCGAACGGCGCTTGGCCAGTCACGTGGTCGAGCGCGACCAGGCCGGACAGCGCCGGCGCCGGTTGGAGGCCGACGCCCGTGCCGTGGACCGCCTCACCGAGGTGGTCGATCGTCATGGGTCGCGCCTCACGGGTTTGAGCGAGCGGCTGCACGAGGAGCGGTCCCGACAGCTCGACGAGGTCCGGGCCGGTGGCGCTCGCCTCGAGAACCTCCGCCGGGAGCGGACCGCCGTCGAGGCGCGCATCACCGAGACACGTGATGTGCTCCAGCGGCTGGCCCTCGAATTGGCGGAATCGGGTGTTCGGCACGAATCGGCCGTCGAAGCACTGCGCCGCGAACTCGGTTGCGAACCGGAGACGGCCATGAGCGCCCCCTGCCCGGTCCTCCCCGAGGGGGTCGACGCCCCGTCGCGTGCCGCCGCCGTCGAGTCCGAGCTGACATCGCTCGGCCCGGTCAATCCGCTGGCCCTGGAGGAGCTGGGCACACTCGAGGAGCGCCACCGCTTCCTCGAGGAGCAGGTGGAGGACGTCCGGCGAGCCCGGCGTGAGCTCCATCAGGTCATCCGGGCCGTGGACGACGAGATCATGCGCGTCTTCGCCGAGGCCTTCGCCGATGTGAACGAGCACTTCCAGGTTCTCGTGGCCACCCTTTTCCCCGGTGGGACCGGCCGCCTGGTCCTCACCGACCCCACCGATCTCCTCGACACCGGTGTCGAGGTGGAAGCCCGTCCGGCCGGCAAGAACGTCCGGAAGCTCTCTCTGCTCTCCGGCGGCGAGCGTTCGCTCGTGGCTCTGGCCTTCCTGTTCGCCGTCTTCCGGAGCCGACCCTCGCCCTTCTACCTGATGGACGAGGTCGAGGCGGCCCTCGACGACGTGAACCTCCATCGCTTCCTCGACCTCCTTCACGAGTTCCGGGAGGAGGCGCAGCTCATCATCGTCAGCCACCAGAAGCGCACCATGGAGGCGGCGGACGCCCTCTACGGAGTGACCATGACACCGGGCGGGTCGTCCAAGATCGTGAGCCAGAAGGTCCGGCGCCAGCCCGACGACGAATCGGCCGCGGCCGCCACGAACTGACACCGGACGGCAACGCCGAAACCAGTCACGACATCTCGTAGGCTGCCCTGGCCATGATCGCCCTCTGGATCGTCCTGGCTGTGGTCGTCCTGGTGGTGATCACGGCGTCCTCGATCGCCGTGACGCGGCGCTCGAGGGCCCGCCGTGGCGCCCCGGAAGCCCCGGCGCCGCCGACGGGACGACCACCGGCGAGACCTCCCCGGGTGTCCCCGACGCCGGCTGCCCCCGAGGTGGTTTCTCAGGCACCGACGCCGGCCGCCCCCGGGACGTCCGAGGCCACTGCCCGCCCGGCCACGCCTGCGGCGCCGGTGGTGGCACCGCAGGAGCCCGCCGCTGACGCCATCGGGGCGCCGGCCGATCTGCGCGACCGGATGGGCAAGACGCGGGGCCTGTTGTCGGGATACGTACGGGCGCTGCGTGGACGAGGGTCCGTCGACGATCAGACCTGGGACGACCTCGAAGAAGCCCTGTTGCGGGCCGACGTCGGCGTGGCCACCACGTCGGCCTTGCTCGAGGACCTTCGACGGCGTGTCCGCGACGGGGAATTGCGGGGACCCGACGCCGTGGTCACGGCCTTGCGCGATGCGTTGCGGGTGTCCCTCGAAGACGCCGGGAGTACCGAGCTCGTTCTCGAGGAGGGCGTCACGAACGTCTGGCTCTTCGTGGGGGTGAACGGGGTCGGAAAGACCACGACGATCGGGAAGATCGCCCGAAGGGAAACGGCCGAGGGTCGTTCGTTGCTGCTCGCCGCCGGCGACACGTTCCGGGCCGCCGCCGCGGAGCAGCTGGCGGTCTGGGCCCAACGGGCCGGGGTCGGGCTCGTGCGGGGGTCGGAGGGGAGCGATCCGAGCGCGGTGGTCTTCGACGCCGTGCAGAGGGCGGCCGCGCGCGGCCAGGAATTGGTCCTGGCGGACACGGCCGGACGGCTCCACACCAAGGTGAACCTGGTGGAGGAGCTCAAAAAGATCCGCCGCGTGGCCGATCGGCCACCGGGGCACGTGACCGAGGTGCTCCTCGTGCTCGATGCCACCACCGGTCAGAACGGAGTGGCCCAGGCCCGGCAGTTCCTGGAGGCCGTGGGCGTCACCGGGGTCGTGCTCACCAAGCTCGACGGATCGGCGAAGGGGGGAATCGTGGTGGCCATCCAGCGCGAGTTCGGACTCCCCGTCAAGCTGGTCGGCATCGGCGAGGGTCCCGACGATCTCATCGCATTCGACGCCGAACGGTTCGTCGACGCTCTCTTCGACTGAGCGTCACCGTCGGGACGGGGTGACCCACCGGCTCCGGTAACCTGAGCAGCCGCATGTTCGACGCCCTCTCCGACCGCCTCGAAGGGATATTCGGGCGCCTGCGCAGTCGTGGGCGCCTCAGCGAGGAAGACGTCGACGGGGCCCTGCGCGAGATCCGCACCGCCCTTCTCGACGCCGACGTCGATGTCCGCGTGGCCCGCACGTTCGTCGACGGGGTCCGGTTCCGGCTCGTCGGTCAGGACCTGGCACGGAGCCTCAGCCCCGGCCAGCAGGTCGTGAAGGCCGTACACGAGGAGCTGATCGGGATCCTCGGGGGCGAGACGCTGCGCATCTCCTATGCGTCGGCTCCACCCACGGTGGTGCTCCTGGCCGGACTCCAGGGGTCGGGCAAGACCACGACCGCGGCCAAACTGGCCCGGTGGTTCCGCCAGCAGGGGCGCAACCCGATGCTCGTGGGGGCCGACCTCCAGCGACCGGCGGCGGTCGAGCAGCTCCGGATTCTCGGTGACCAGGCCGGCGTCACTGTCTTCAGCGATGCCACCGACCCCGTGTCCGTGGCCACGGCGGGACTGAACGAGGCTCGACGACTCGGTCGCGACGTCCTCATCGTTGACACCGCCGGGCGCCTCGCCATCGACGAGGCCCTGATGGAGGAGGTCCGTCAGATCTCGGAAGCGGTGGTTCCCCACTTCACGTTCCTGGTCGTCGATGCCATGACGGGCCAAGATGCAGTGGCCACGGCCGAGGCGTTCCACGAGACACTCGATCTCGACGGTGTCATCCTCACCAAGCTCGACGGCGACGCGCGCGGCGGCGCCGCCTTGAGCGTGAAGCAGGTCGTCGGTCGGCCCATCGCCTTCGCCTCCACGGGGGAGCGCCTCGCCGACTTCGACCAGTTCCATCCCGATCGGATGGCCAGCCGCATCCTCGGCATGGGAGACATGCTCAGCCTCATCGAACAGGCCGAGCGCGAGTTCGACGGAGACGTGGCCCAGCGGGGGGCCGAGCGCCTCCTGGAAGGGCGGTTCACGCTCGAAGACTTTCTTTCACAACTCCAACAGGTCAAGAAGCTCGGGTCTCTCGGCGGCATCCTGTCGCTCCTCCCGGGCATGCCCAAGGAATTGAAGCAAGCGAACGCCGCTATCGACGATCGGCAGGTCGCCCAGGTGGAGGCCATCATCCAGTCGATGACCCGCCGGGAGCGGGCTGAGCCCGCTGTCATCGACGGCGGGCGCCGTCGACGGATCGCCGCCGGGAGCGGCACAACCGTCCAGGCGGTGAACCAGCTCCTGCGACAGTTCAAGGAGGCGCAACAGCTCATGCGGTCCCCGGGAATGCTCGGGGGGATGCTCGGGGGCGCCCGAGGAGGCCGGGCGGCTCAGGCACTCTCCGCCCAGATGGGCGATCTGACCACCCTGGGGCCGGGGGGGCCGGACCCCCTCGGGGACCTGCGACCAGGGCTCCCGGGCGCGCCACCCCCCGGCCCGGGCGCCGGGGGCAGGGGGGTCAAGGGGACGAAGAAGAAGAAGGGCGGCCGTGTCACCCCCAAGGCCGGCGGCCGGGGCCTCTAGGCGCCTGCGCAGGTCCCCGGAGACCGAGTGTCGCCGGGAGGGCCCGCCACGGGCCACAATGGAAGGTCCGTGCCCCCGGGCGCGTGACCCACACAGGGAGAACAGGGAGTCAATAGTGGCCGTAAAGCTCCGCCTCATGCGGATGGGCAAGAAGAAGCAGCCGACCTATCGCGTGGTGGCGGCCGACAGTCGATCGCCGCGTGACGGCCGTTTCATCGAGATCGTGGGCACCTACGCGCCCCGGGGCCGTTCGGCCGCCGACGCCGACGCAATCGTCGAGATCGACAACGTGAAGGCGCTCAAGTGGTTGAGGCAGGGGGCCACACCCACCGAGAGAGTGGAGAAGCTCCTGCGCAAGTCCGGAGCGTGGGACGAATACCGTCCGGCGGAGGCCAAGTGAGCGACGAGGATCTCGACGGCGCCGCCACCAACACGGTGGACGACGTGGACGACGTGGACGACGTGGACGACGTGGACGACATGGACGACGTGGACGACATGGCGGGCAACCGGGTGGAGGGGGGAACGGCCCGGGCCGTCCTCGACTACATCACTCGTTCCATCGCCACGGATCCCGATGCCGTCGTCGTCGAAGCCGATGACTCGGGTCGCAACGTGCGCTTCCGCATCCATGTGGCGCAGCGCGACATGGGTCGGATGATCGGACGCCGGGGACGGGTGGCCCAGGCGATCAGAACGGTCGTGCGGGTGGCAGGGTCGCGAGACGGGGTGGAGACAAACGTCGACTTCGTCGACGACTGACGATCCCCGACGGGGCCCTGTCCCCGACGGGACGGACAGGGGGCTCCTCGACGTGGGCCGGATCGTGCGGCCGCACGGGCTCCGAGGCGAAGTCGTGGTGGACCTGGTGAGCAACCGCGCCGAGCGGTCGGTGCCGGGTTCGGTGTTCGTCACGGACGGGGGCGAATTGCGTATCGAGAGCTCACGCCCGTTCGGTCGTCGTTGGCTCGTCACCTTCGCCGGCGTCCACGGCATCGACGCCGCCGAGCGCCTCCGGGACCGCGTCCTGCGGGCGGAACCGATCGACGACCCTTCGGCGCTGTGGGTGCACGAGCTGGTGGGCTCGGCCGTGGTGAGCCGTGTCGATGGGCGACAGCTGGGCACCGTCACCGCGGTGGTGGCCAATCCCGTGAGCGACCTCCTCGAGCTCGATGACGATGCCCTCGTGCCGTTGCGGTGTGTCGTCGAACACACCCCGGGCCGGATCGTGGTCGAGGTCCCTCCCGGGTTGTTCGACTGATTCGGCCCATGGCCGGCCCCCTGAGCCCGCTGCGGGTCGAGGTCTTCACCATCTTCCCGGAGCTCGTCGAAGGATTCTGCTCGGGGGCCCTGCTCGGACGGGCCCGGCGCGACGGCGTGCTCGACCTGCGGATCCACGACCTGCGGGAGGCGACGAGCGACGCGCGACGTTCGGTGGACGACTCGCCTTTCGGCGGCGGGGCAGGGATGGTCCTCGGCCCGGGACCGATCTTCGAGTCGGTGGAGGGCGCGGAGCCGCCTCGGCCGTTGTATCTCCTCGGACCCCGAGGTCGTCGCTTCGACCAACGTATGGCCGAGGACCTCGCCGGCCTGGGCACGACGGCAACGGGCGGCTTCTCCTTGGTGTGCGGCCGTTACGAAGGGGTCGACCAGCGTGTCGCCGACCACCTCGTCGACGGCGAGCTTTCGATCGGTGACTATGTCCTGGCCGGTGGCGAAGCGGCCGCGGTGGTGGTCATCGAGGCCGTCTCCCGGCTCCTGCCCGGCGTCCTCGGCAACGAGGCGTCGGCCGAGGACGAGACGTTCACGTCCGGTCTCCTCGAGTACCCCCAGTACACCCGGCCGGCGGTGTTCCGCGGCTGGGACGTGCCCGAGGTCCTGCGCAGCGGGGACCACGGCCGGATCGAGAGATGGCGGCGGGCGATGGCGCTGCGGCGGACCATCGACGAACGTCCCGACCTGATCGCGGCACGGGGGGGGATCTCCGAGGAGGAGCGGAACCTGCTCGCCGTCGAGGCCCCGATCTCGGCCTCGGTGGACGTCCCGGTCGTCTCCGACGATCCCGCTGCCGGACCCCCCGGCGGGCCGGGGGACCGGGAGGCGGGGCCGACGACCGGGGCCGAAAGCCCTGGGTAGGTGCGCCCCCGTCCGGGACGCGGCTATCCTCGCGAGTTCCAGCCAAGCCCCATCGGTCGGCCGTCGCCTCGGAGGTGGCCATCTGCCCGGGGTGTCGCCTGAGCCGCTCGAAATCGACCCGCGAAGGGACGCGCGCCATGAATCCCACTGACATCGTCGATCGCGAGAGCCTGCGAGACGACATTCCCGA
>Ga0209415_10015849_pt1 | contig 12182 bp, 11 predicted proteins | sample PeaSoiSIISIP2007_FD_187696 | JGI IMG/M metagenome (GOLD analysis project Ga0209415, IMG submission 187696) | Peat soil microbial communities from Weissenstadt, Germany - SII-SIP-2007 (SPAdes) (version 2) | ecosystem: Environmental > Terrestrial > Soil > Wetlands > Peat | place: Germany... | reverse complement strand
GACCCGACCGAGCGGCCGGTTAAGGAACCGAGCCGCCGCCAAGCCGTTCCACGCGAGGTTTGCGGTATCCAGGTTAAGACGGTCAGAGCTTCGAACCGGCTCAAGTCCTTTAACAGGCTTGAGTGTAAGCCATAGGCGCGTGACTACAATCCACCTAGGCACGGTTCAGAAGGTTGCAGCGAATGCCCTCGCGGAAGACTCGGCCCGCATCGCTCAGGGTCAGTCCCTCTGCTAGCACGACATCGCTGCCAATCCGACGCCGTGACACTGCGCGAACCGCTCGGCCTTCCACGCTCAACAGTCCTCGCTCGTCTGCTTCCTGGCGGGCGAGCGGTGTCCGCAACGTCCGCTAATCCCCCATAGTGCCGCCCGGATGGTCCGCTTCTCGGGCAGTCGAAGCGAATGTCCGCTTCCGGGATGGTCGGCTAGGTCCGCTCTCGACCCAAAGCGGCCATTCACCCAGGCTACGCCGTCGACAATGCGCCCAGGTCCGGCCACCGGTAGAGGCGTTCGGGAAACCACAGGCCCGACTCCTCGATAGTGCGTGTTTCCGTCGTGAGCTGGCCGCCCTGGCGCTCGTAGAAACTTCGGGCCGGCCAGTTGGCCTCCAGGGCGCGCACGATCATCGAGTGCGCGCCCGTCCCGATCAGACGCCGGACGGCGGCGCTCATCAGAGCCGCGCCCACCCCATGCCCGCGGTGGGCGTCAACCACCTGGATCACAGTGACTTCGCCTTCCCCGGCCGGCCGCTCTTCGGCCTGCACCACACCCACGACCAAGCCGACGCAGGCGGTTCCGCGAACGGCCGCCAGCACGAACTGGTTTTCGCGCTCTCCTCGGGCGATCGCAGTGAGCGTTCTCGACCAGTTGGCGGCCGACTCGGCCGCGGAGCGCGCATCCAGGACCGCTTGCGGCAACAGTCCGGCGTGCTCCCGCCGCCAGGCCTCGACAAACACGTCGCCGAGCGCCTTGGCGTCTCGAGGCCTTGCATCCCTCACCCGAAGTGATGGTCCGCGTTGACTCATCGGAGTGAACGCTCGTGTTGCCGGCACGCCACCCGCGCGCGGCCAACCTAGCGACCCCGCCCTTCGCCGGGCAAGCGTTGGCGCTGGGGGGCCGCTCTCGGCACCACCGCCGCCGAAGCTCGCTCGGCCATGGATCGCGCCGCGAAAGGTCCGCTTTCCGTCGACGGCCCTGCGTCTATCGACCCTGAGCGGACATTCGCCGTGGCAAGTTCGGACTGAACCCGAAACGGCCTTGTTATCTTCTATTTCAACAGCCCGCAGGCGAACCGTGCGGTGGTTGCGTCGCCGGCGTGAATGATGACCGGGTGGCCCTTGAGTTCGGCGACATTGGTCAACCGAGGGGCCAGCAGGGTCTCGTTGTCGGTACCATCCGCCTTCACCATGAGGGACGGCAGGTCGCCTAGCGGCGCCATCGCACCAGCGCCCATGCTCATGCCGGCGGTCATGCCGTAGTGGTCGCCCGCTGCGCCCGCTGGCACGACTTTGCCGTTGACAGGTCCAGGCGCGCAGGACGGGTTCTGGTGGACGTGAAAGGCATGCAGGCCGGGCGTGAGCCCGTGCAAGCTCACCTTGATCTGAGCCCCCTTGGCGCTGTCTGACATCGTCACCGTTCCGACATTCGCGCCAGCGCCCGACAGCGTCGCCGTGGCCATGTCGGCGTGTAGCGTCGCTCCGAATGCGGGCGTAGCTCCCGTCAGCGCGAACCAAGCCAGCACGCCCAATCGAACATGAATCGACATGCGCCTATTCCTTCGTCCCAGCCCCGACGAAGCTAGCCGACAGAGCCGAAGAGTCGATAGCCAGCATCGCCCGTGGCCTTACTGCTTGAGATAGCGCGCGACGTCGCCAGCAAGGTCGGCGGGGGGGCCGTCGATCGGGACCGGAGCGATGAAGCCGCCGTCCGGTCCCATCAGATAGAGGATCGAGGAATGGTCTATCGCCGCGTCCAGCTGTTCCGGCGTGCTCTCCGGGGAAGCATAGACCTGGTAGGCCTTCTCCACGGCTGCGATCTGGGCCGGCGAGCCTGTTAGCCCGAGGATGCGAGGACTGAAATTGGTCGCATAGCTGCCCATGATCTCTGGCGAGTCGCGGCGCGGATCGACCGTTATGAAGATCGGCTGGATGCGGTCGGCGCTGGGGCCGAGCGTCTGCAGCGCGGCGGCGACCTTTGCCAGCGTTGTTGGGCAGACGTCTGGGCAGTGGGTGTAGCCGAAATAGATCAGCATGAACTTGCCACGGAAGTTGCGGTCGGTGACCGGCCGACCGGCGGGATCGATCAGACTGAAAGGCCCGCCGAGGTGGGCGGCGCCAACCGCCGGGCTCGGACCCATCTCGGAGCCAAGCCAGAAGTAAGCGCCGCCCGCGGCCACGGTGGCGAGCCAGAGAACCGCGGCAAGCAGTAACCATGGCCGTCGCCAAAATGGCGGACGACCATTCGGGTTCGACCCCCTTGGCTTCAGAGGTGGGGATGGCTGGGTGGGCATGGTTTGGCGGCTTGCTTCATCGGCCTCAGAACGCACGGCTCACCACCACCTTGACCAACGCGGGCGCGGTCAGCTGATTGCCAACAACGTGCTGGTAGATCGGCAGCTCGACATCGCCGTAGAGGTTCCACTTGCCAGCGGCGATCTCGACACCGGGGGATACCAGGACCCGATCGTACCCGCTGTTCGGAGCATTCGAAGCCGGGCCGCTGTCGTGGGCGCGTGCGCCCGCAAGCACCTGCAAGACCGGGGACACTCTTATCTTGCCGGAGTTGACGAACCAGCCATTGTAGACAACCCCCGCCGCGGCATCGATCTCCTGCCCCGGCCGGTAGCCGCCCTGGCTGGCCACAGGAACGTCCCATAGGGCATGGACGAAATAGCCCCAGTCGCCGTCACGGCTGAGGGCGCCTGTATGATAGCCGCCCAGGAGAAGGTTGGTGCTTCCGGTCCCGATCTCGGTATCACGGTCGAAGCCTGGATACCGCCAATCCCCGGTGGGCAGCTTCACCCCGAAAACGAGACCGGTCGACATGTCCTTAGAGAGGCCTGTGTAGACGCCCATCAACCGAACGTCGCCGATCGCGGTGTGGCTGAAGGTATCGACGGCGGTGCCGGCGTCGTTCTCCGTCCGGAAGTCCCGGTTCCAGACTGGGGCCTCGACGATCACGCCCCAGTTCATATTGATCGTGTAGGTCGCCCGAGAGTGAGAAAGTTGGTCCTGATCTCCTTGTCGCTGTTGTTGGCCGCCGGCGCGGCTGAGTTCCCGGACCAGTTTCGGGTCTGGTCCATGTAATTGTATTCAAGGTAGATTTCGCCCCCCAGCTGCATGGGCATCATCTGCGTTCCACCCACATCAAAGATGTCGCACCCACAGGCGCAGGCGAGCGCGGCGCCGGGCGCGAGCAGAGTAGCGAGCGCTGCCGCGGCAAACGCGGCGTGAGATTGGTTCAGGTTCATGCTGAAAGCCCCAAGAGGCACCGCCGTCCCGCGGGCGCGGCGCCTCCATCCGATCTGGACAAGCGGCACCCGAAAAGCGCCGCGACGAGACGGTTGCGGAGCGCCTGCAAGGCGCCCGCATTCAGGTCAGAATTGGGGGTGCGCGGGAAGGTGGCGGAGGCGCTGCAAGGCCCCGGCCCGGAGCAACGACATGCGCCGGCGCGGCTTCAGTCGCCGCCGCATAGAACGCGATCGCCGAAGCGCTGAGGGCGGTCGGCGGCTCGCTTGCCGCACCGTGCGCGGCGAAGCCGCATGGCCTGTCTTGAGATGGCCTAGGCGCTTTGCCGGGCTGACCATGGTCGCCAGAGAGGACCAGGGGGCCGTGGCCGGTGCAGATGACCAATCCCGGCGAGGAGGGATTGCCGCTGAACATGAAGCCCTGGGGGACCAGGACCTGCATTACCAAGGCCAGCGCTGCGAGGGCGGTGAACCCGTCCCGCGCAGCCACCAAGCTTCGGCAGGCCCTCATCATGACGGCGATGTATCAGGTTCGCTGCGCGTGCCAACACCAGCCTTGCGCGATGTCCGCTCTTCGGGCGTCGTCGGTGTCGGCTTCCGACCCAAAGGGGATGTTGGCCCGATGCGCTACCTAGACGACGTTGCCAACCACGATGAGGGCGGCCCAGCCAATCAGGGCGGCGCCGAGCGGCTGACTGAGTTTCCTGCCCCAAGCGGCGTTCTTCTCGAGCGCCATAACGGCGCCCAGAAGCAGCATCCAGCCGACGTTCCCTGTTCCGACGACGAACATCAGCAGCATGATCGCCCAACAGCAGCCCACACAACACACGCCATGGTCCAGCCCCAGCCGGAACGCCTCGTATCCTGGCCTCACGCCGCGCCAATGCTTGACGATGAAGCCGAGGGGCGTGCGGCAGCGATCGAGACAGCGATACTTCAAATCGGTGAACTGGAACGCTCCAGCGATGAGGAGAACGGCCGCGCCAACCAACCAGGCGTGTGACGTCAGCCACGCCGTGTGGCGCACGACCAGGTGCAGCGAAAAGTCGAGCCCATGCGCCGCGACTCCGAAGGCGGTCCAGGCGAGCAGGTAACCAGCGATGAGCAGCCCCACCAAGCTTCCCTGGTCGGTGCGCGCCGACACCATGATCTGAAATCGCTGCAACAGCGGCAGCGTCGTTGGCAGCATCATGGCGGTCAACATCAAGAGCCAGCCGCCGGCGTACAGCAGCATCGGCTGCAGCCCGCCACAAATTGTGGCCACCAAACCGACCTCGGTCCATCGACCATGGTCCAGGTAACGGCCGTAGGGGCTCACCTGCCACAGCACCAACGCCGCCCACGACAAGGCGATCAGGCCGCTCATCACCAGCATGAAGAAGCTGGGCGCGCGTCCGGACATCCACTCGCGGGTCGGCGAGCCGTCAGCCATCAAAGACGAAGGTGCTCTGCAGGGCGTTGTGGCCAGAGAGGTCGATGTCATGCCCGAGAGCAGGATTCTTCGACCGATAGCGGGTCGCTTTCCCAACGAACACCGGCGCACCCGGAACAGTCGAAAAGATCGTGTCCGTGAGCGTCGTGGACGCGCCGCTCGGGCCGAGATACGGCTCCAGCTCGGCCAACCCGACATCAGCGATCCGCAGCGTGCCGCGCCCCTCATTTACGGTGAACGTGATCGGCACGCGCTCCACCGAAACGACTTCGCCAATCAGCTTGGCGACTTCCGCGACCGGCCCACCCTGTTTGCCGGAATAGACGTCGAGTATGGCTCGCTGCTGATCATCCGAGGCGCCGTCGTCGACATAGAGCGCGCCCCGGAATCCGCCCTTCAGCACATTGCCTGGGATGTGGAAGACCCCAGCGATCGTACGCCCGCTCACATCGATTCCATCGATGCTGCCTTTGTCGAAGTGCCAGGCCTGCATTGAATCGCACGTGCCATTGTCCGGATCTTCCCCGATCCAGCATGGGCAAAGCACACGGCAGTCGCAGACTTCAAGCAAACGGCCTTCGAGGTGATACGCCATCAGCGCCTCTCCTATTGCTCTTGAACCGCGCGAAAACGCTACTCCCGTTTGTGGGAGTCAGAAAGTGCGCGGTCGACGAGGCCGCCGATTCCGCTCTCCGGCCGGGAGCCTATGTCCGCTTTCGACCCCAAGCGGACATTCGCGGAGCGGATGGCCAGTCGTATTGATCGACGCCGGAGGCGTCGCTCCGCCAATCAATCGTCGGCGTCGGGCGGAGGGGGTGAGCGCGAGACGCCCACACCATCGTCTCGCCAACTCATGATCGGCTCATCGACATCGGTCAGCCCGGCCTGCCGAAGGGCGTCGTGCATATAGCGGGTAACCGTGTCGGACGTGGAAAAGTGCAGCAGAGCGGCCTTCGCGCGACGCCCCTTCGCGTTCGCGAAGACAGGCGTGGCGTTGACTTCGACGGCATAGGCTTGGCGTTCGGCGACGGTGCAGAGCAGCGCGAACGTCCGCTGGTCGGCAAGTAAGCGAGGTTGCGCCAAGCAGTGCGGAAAGGCGCCGTCTCCGGACGGACCGTACGACCAACTGTCCGGCGTCATCGGCTGGTCAAAGGTGACTGTGAGCACCAACACCCCGCCGGGGACGCTGGCGCCGTCGGCTGGAAAGCTCGCCACGACCTTGGGGGCGGGCCCTCCAACCACAACCACTTCAGGCGGCCGAGATGGCTGCTCCGGTTGAGGAAGGGCGGGCGCGCCAGCCACGATGAGCGCGGTGGCCGCGATTGCGCCGGTTGTCGACAGGGGCGGAATCTCCACATCGAAGAAAAGCCACTGGCCAATATGGCGATGCAAGGGTCCTCGTTCGAGCTTGGTAGCGCGCAGCTGGCGGTGGCGTCTTGCGGCGCGCGCTAAGCCGACATCCGCTGCCGGGGCCTCCTGGGAGGCGGGCCGGGCCAGCCGGGGACCGCGAGCCAAGAACCAACTTGCGGTCCCTTGGTGGGCACCCGAGAGTGGCGTCAGTTGTCGCAGCGGAGCGGAGGCGCCATGCCTGCCGGACCCGCGCACGCATCGGAAAGCTGCTAGACGACGGCGCCTCGCACCGAGTGCAGATCATCCTGGGGAGCAGGCAAGGCTGACATGGCCGAACACATAAGCCCTCTCGCCGGCAAGCCCGTCCCTGCAACGCTGCTGGTCAATATTCCGCGGCTGGTCACCGCCTATTTCGCCCTCACTCCCGATCCCGCGGTCGCCGCACAGCGCGTCACTTTCGGTACGTCGGGGCATCGCGGCTCGGCGTTCGCCGCCGCTTTCAACGAGGCGCACATCCTGGCGATCAGCCAAGCAGTGTGCCTGTACCGCCGCCATGTCGGCATCGACGGGCCGCTGTTCCTGGGCATGGACACCCACGGCCTGTCCGAACCGGCCTTTGCCAGCGCCCTGGAGGTGCTCGCCGCCAATAGCGTGGAGACGATGATCGACGAGCACGGCGGCTATACGCCGACGCCGGTGATCTCACACGCGATCCTGACCTACAACCACGGCCGTAGAACCGGCCTGGCGGACGGGATCGTGATCAGTCCTTCGCACAATCCGCCCGACGAAGGCGGCTTCAAATACAATCCCACCAACGGTGGTCCCGCCGACATCGACGTCACCGGCTGGATTCAGGACGCCGCGAACCAATTCCTGGTCAAGCAGCTTCAGGGCGTGATGCGCACCCCCTACGAACAGGCGCGCAAGGCGGCCTGCGTGCACCTGCATGACTACATCACGCCGTATGTCGCCGACCTCGCCAATGTCCTCGACATGGAAGCGATCCGCGCCGCGGGCGTACGCATCGGGATCGATCCATTGGGCGGCGCGGCCATTCATTACTGGGCGCCAATTATCGAGCGCTACGGGATCGATGCGACCGTTGTGAACGACTCCATCGACCCGACGTTCCGCTTCATGACCGCGGACTGGGATGGAAGGGTTCGCATGGACTGTTCATCGCCCTATGCGATGACGCGCCTGATTGCGATGGGCGACAAGTTCGACATCGCCTTCGCTAACGACACCGACGCGGACCGCCATGGAGTCGTCTGCCCGTCGAGCGGGTTGATGAGTCCCAACCAATACCTCGCTGCTGCGATCGCCTATCTGTACGCCAATCGCCCCGGCTGGCGCAGCGACAGTGCGATCGGCAAGACAGTGGTGTCCAGCAGCATGATCGACCGCGTCGCGGGCAAGCTGCAGCGAAGGCTGATCGAGGTCCCGGTCGGGTTCAAATGGTTTAGCGCCGGCCTGATCGACGGATCGCTTGGCTTCGGCGGCGAGGAGAGCGCAGGCGCCGCATTCTCGCGGCGCAACGGGTCGGTCTGGACCACGGACAAGGACGGACTGATCATGGGCCTGCTCGCCGCGGAAATCACGACCCGAACCGAGCAGGACCCCAGCCAATTCTATGCTGCGGTGACCCACGACCTAGGCAGTTCCTTCTATCAACGCATCGACGCGCCCGCCTCGTCCGATCAGAAGCAGAGGCTCGCAACGCTGGACCCAGAACAATTTGAAGCCGCGGACCTTGCAGGCGAACCGATCGAGGCGACGCTCACGCGAGCGCCTGGCAACAACGAGCCCATCGGCGGCGTCAAGGTGATCGCCAAGAATGGATGGTTCGCCGCCCGCCCCTCGGGGACCGAGGATATCTACAAGATCTATGCGGAAAGCTTCCTCGGCGGCGACCATCTGCAGCAGATCCAACACGACGCGCAGGCGGCGATCGACCGCTTGCTTGCCAAGTCATGACGCCGATCTCCTATCAGCCGCATCGTCGAGCGCGACCCCCTAGCTAGGCCTTGCCAAGGCGGCAGGGGAAACGTGCCGAATGTCCGCTTCTCGGCAGGCACCCCACGTCCGCTTCCGACCCAAAGCGGACATCGGCCGCGGCGCTCTGAGTGCCTACCGGCGCCCATGTGGACATAGGTCTTGTCAAGCTTCACAGTTCGTCGGCCGATCTGAGCGGGGAAGACGGGTCATGCAGCATCGTCGATGGTCGTTTTCCGTCGCGCTCGCCGCCGCGTTCGCGCTCGTCGCCAGTCCCGTGCTGGCCGACGGCGTCGACGTTACCGAAAGCGCGGGCGGTCTCGTGGTGACCATCAGCACCGAGGCCGCCAACATCCACTTCGACTTCGTGCCCGAGGGCTGTGACGACGGGCATACGCCGTGCCTCACGATCGGCGCCGGCGTGGGCACGGGCGGGATCCCGGTTTCCGCGAGCGGCAGCTGCACCGCCCAGCAAGGCGGCGACATGGCGGCGAGTGGAATCGAGTGCCCGGCGACGACGAGTTCGATCACCTTCATATTTAAGAAGGGGGGCACCTGGTCGGCCTATGAGGGCGGCGGCGGACAGCACACGGGCCCCTGCTCGCCGGTGCCGGTCACGGTCCAGACTGGCCCCGGCGGTCCAGCGGTCGTCGTCACATCGTGGGACGGCTGCCCGGAGACGGTGATCTGCGATTCCCCGAAGACGGTGTTTGCCGCGGTCGAAGCCGACGCGGCCGACACCATCAGGGGAACCTGTTCATCGATCGTCCGCCACTGAAGCGCAGAGCTGGGCGCGTTTTGCCAGGCGCGATTCAACCCGCGTCAACATCAGGTGCCGACACCTCAGAAGCCCGCTGTTCGACGGTCGTGCGAACGTCCGCTCTCCGGCAGCCTCCCTATGTCCGCTTCCGACCCAAAGCCGACATTGCCTAGCCGCGCCTCATCGCCGCGGTGCGGGCCGCGGTAACCTCGTTGCAAGGCGACGGCTCCACAATGCCCCAAACCGAGGAAGACCAGTCTGGTGCAGGGTATTCTCGACGAGGGCCTCGACGAACTCGCCTACAGCGCGCACGCGGGCTTCCTACCGCGGTTTGTGGTGACCGTCGGGTGCGCTGCGCTTTTCGCCTTCATGCTGCCGTGGCGGATCTGTCTGGTGTGGGCGGCGGTGAGCGCGTCGCTCGAGATCATCGCCTGGTTCGCCACGCGCAGGCAGTTCCTCAGGCAGTCGGTCGGCTGGCGAACGCGGCTTTGGCATGTGAGCGGCTTGGCGGCGTCGAGCGTTGCCTGGGTAGTCGCCGGGGCGATGTTGTGGGGTTCAGGGTCGGTCGAGGGCGCGGTGTGCGCCGTCCTCCTCTGGCTCTCGGTGATCTTTTTCGCCCAGACCAATGCCTATCAGTCGCCGCTGGGCTTTGTGGTTGGCGGCGCCCTGCCCGCAACGGCTGTTCTCACGGTGGTGCTGCTAGGCCCCAACCCGTTGCACATGCGCCTGTTGCCAGTCGGCCTGGTGTTGCTGGTCGCTCTCTTATTCGCAGGCGAAGGCGTCGCTCGGATGCTGGCCGCGAGGCGGCGATTGAACGAGACCCAGGCGAAGATGCGCGACAGCGAAGCGCTCTACAGGCTCCTGGCTGACAACATCAAAGACGTGATTGCGCTCGCCCGCCTGGACGGCGAGCGCGTCTATATCTCCCCGTCGGCTGAGCAGGCGCTCGGCTATTCGCCCGACGCGCTCTACCGCGCGCCCTACGACATGAACATCTTTCCGGAAGACCGCGGAGAGTTGCTTCGGGGGGTCGGAGAGTTGGTCAACCGGGGCGGCGAGATGACGCTCGAGTACCGCGTCGTCCGCGCTGACGGCGCCGTGATTTGGGTCGAAACCAACTTCAGCCTCATCGGCGCCGGCGCCAATTCTGACATCCCACAGATCGTCAGCGTGTCGCGCAACATTCAGCGGCGTAAGGAACTGGAGAGTCAGCTCATCGAAGCGCGCGAAGCCGCCGAGTCCGCCGCCGCGGCCAAGTCCGACTTTCTGGCCAACATGACCCACGAGCTGCGAACGCCGCTCAATGCCATCATCGGGTTCACCAACATCCTCAAGGACTCGCCCAATCTCGACGAAGCTGACTCGAAGCATGCACGGCTGGTCAGCGACGCCAGCAACATGCTCCTCGACTTGGTCAATGTGGTGCTGGAGTTCTCGCGACTTGAAGCTGGCGCGGTCGTGCTCGACCTCGAGCCTTTCGATCCGGTCGCCGAAGTCAGATCGCTCGTCGAGCTCCTGCAGGAGCAGGCCCGCGCCAAGGGCGTTTGGCTGAACCTTCAGGTCGATGGCGAAGGCTTGCTGAACGGTGACGCCAAGCGGCTTCGCCAGGTCCTGCTGAACCTGTTGTCCAACGCGATCAAGTTCACGCCCAAGGGCGGTGTGACCGTGGCGTTGTCTCAATACCCTTGCGGATCGGGCGGAGCCCGACTCCGGTTCGACGTGATCGACAGCGGCGTTGGCCTGTCGCCGGAGCAGCTCGCCCATGTGTTCGAGCGCTTCACCCAGGCCGACGCATCGGTGTCGCGGCGGTACGGCGGCACGGGCCTGGGCCTGGCCATCTGCAAACGTATCGTCGAGCTGATGGGCGGATGGATCGGCGCCACCAGCGTCCAGGGCAAGGGCTCCAGATTCTGGTTCGAGATCGAGTTGCCGGTCGCCGCAGCCCTGCCTCCGCGCGAGGATCTTACGATCGCCGCTACGGGACCGGAACGGCCGGTCCGCCTGTTGCTAGCCGACGACGTGGCGATGAACCGCGAGCTGGTGCGTGCTCTGCTCGCACCGTTCGACATCGAGATCGACGCTGTCGAGAACGGGATCGAAGCGGTTAATGCATTCCGCGCCAACCGCTACGACCTAGTCCTAATGGACGTGCAGATGCCGACCATGGATGGATTGACCGCGGCGCGGCAAATTCGCGACTTGCGGCTGGCGAGCGCCAGGACGACCCCAATCATTGCGATGACGGCGAACGTGCTGCCCGAGCAGATCGCCAAGTGCTCCGAGGCCGGCATGGACGATCACCTCGGCAAGCCGATGAACCCCTCACGCTTGCTCGAGGTCATCAACCACTGGGCCTCGCGCCAGCGCCCCGTTGACGACCCTGGGGCGGCGAGCGCCGAAACAGCGGCTTAGCGATCCATTCAAGGAACGGCCGCTTTCTGGCCGGGAGCCGGCGTCCGCTATCGACCCAAAGCGGACATCTCATTGCCGCGGATGCTGTTGCCCGTGGGCTGCGTCCAGCGTCTACTCGTTCTCATGGGGGCCGAGAACCTTCGTGAACGCGCGTCCACGCGCATCGAGCCGATCACCAGAGCATGGAGCCGCGTGGTCGAGGGACGCATCCGGCCACCCGACGCGCTCGAGCTGATCGTCGCCGACCACTGCAACATCGCCTGCCGCCAATGCAACCACGCTTCGCCAGCGGTTTCGAAATGGAACCTCGACCCCGCGGATGCACTGGACCAGCTGTCGCGGCTAGCCACGGTCTACCGTCCCCGGCGCGTGAAGCTGATCGGCGGCGAGCCCCTCCTCAATCCGAAGCTTGCCGAGATCGTCCGTGCGGCGCGCGCAAGCGGCATCTGCGAGCACATCACGTTGGTCACCAACGGCATCCTCATATCGCGGCTTAGCGACGAGGCATGGGACCTGCTGGACGAGATCGAGATCTCGCGATACCCCAACGCCAATCTCAACCAGCGGACCATCGAACTGGCGTTCGACAAAGGCGCGCACCGCGGGACAGCGGTCGTGCTCAACAGCTTTGACACCTTCCGCTACACCTTCACCACTGTCGCCAACTCGGACGCTGCCCAGGTCCGCAAGATCTTCGCCGCCTGCAAGATCGCGACGATCTGGGGCTGCCACGCCCTCTACAAGGGCAGCGTCTATCGTTGTCC
>Ga0209415_10015847_pt1 | contig 12182 bp, 12 predicted proteins | sample PeaSoiSIISIP2007_FD_187696 | JGI IMG/M metagenome (GOLD analysis project Ga0209415, IMG submission 187696) | Peat soil microbial communities from Weissenstadt, Germany - SII-SIP-2007 (SPAdes) (version 2) | ecosystem: Environmental > Terrestrial > Soil > Wetlands > Peat | place: Germany... | reverse complement strand
CACAGACCATCGATTCCGAGCCGCGAGAGTGATCGAGCGGATAATTGTGTTTTTCAGCAACCTCTTAAGCCTGCAACGGGTGCTTCAGTGCCCGCATGGATACGGAGGCTGAAGCCTCCGTCGCAAGCTAAAGCTCGCTCCACGCGATTTACCGCACTGCCGCCGCGTCTTCGAAGCTCACCGGAGGGTTGTAGTAGAGGAACCGTCCACAGCTTTCGCAGAACATCAACTGGTCGCCTTTTCTTAAATCCTGGAGGAATTGCGGGCGGAGGTTAATCTGGCAGCCTGAGCACCGGCCGTTGACCGCTTCTGCGACGACGCTACCATTGCTGAACCTCTTGCGGATCTTCTCATAGGCCGCTAGCGACGGCTTCGGGAGTTTGCCGACCGATTCCCCGCGCTGCTGGCGAAGCACGTCCAGTTCTTTCTGATCGGCAGCAGTGCGCTCGCGCGCCTGCGTTTTCTCCGCTTCCACCGATTTCTTTTCCTCGGCCAGAGCCTTTTCGGCCATCTTGACGTTCTTGTCCAGCGGTTCCGATTCCGTCATCAGCTCCAGAATCCGGTCCTCGGCCGTGCGGATCTCTTTCTCGATGAACTCGATCTCGTGCTGGAACGCCTTGTACTGCTCGTTGGTCTTGGCCCCCAGCATCTGATCGCGGAGCTTGGAGATCTTCTGCTGGTGCAGCTGGATCTCGCCTTCCAGTCTCTTGCGGTCCTTCTGATTCGCGGTGAGAGCGGCTTTATCGGCTTCCAGTTTGCGAAGGTGCGATTCCAAAGCCTTCTCGATCACGGCGATGTGCTTGGGCAGCGCGGCCACTTCTTTTTCGAGCGCAGTGATTTTATGATCTAGCGATTGAAGCTGAATCACCAGATGAACATCTGGATACATGGATCTTGATTTTAGCATGCGTCGAACGCGATACAGTAAAAGACTAGCCATGCAACAACCTGAAAACACTCCCCCTGTACCCTTAACGATTGAGGGCGCGGCAGTTCTCCACCAGATGATGCGCGTCCGCTGGGGTCCGTGGCGCGCGCTCCCGGGTAATGACCGCGCGGCCATCCTGGACGAAGCCGCGTCCACCTTGGCGGCCATCGAGAAGCAGAACAGCGCCGCATTCGGGCTGCTGGGGCATAAAGGGGACCTGATGCTGGTCCATTTTCGCCCCGGATTCGACCAGCTCGGCGAGGTCCAGACGTGCCTCGCGCACTTGCCCCTGTGGGACTATCTCGACCAGACCAGTTCCTACCTCTCTGTAGTCGAACTGGGGTTGTATGAATCGACGGGCAAAGCTTACGCCGATCTCGCGGAGAAGGGGATCGCGCCGCACAGCCCCGATTGGAACGCGCAGATCGAGCAGACTCTCGAGCGCCAGCGCCAGGCCATGCACCCGCGCCTGTTTCCCGATGTGCCGCCCGCAAAGTATCTGTGCTTTTATCCCATGGATCGGCGGCGCGGGGAAGACAAGAACTGGTATCAGCTGCCATTGAGTGAGCGCCAGCGCCAGATGGCCGAGCATGGCGCCGTGGGACGCCGTTATGCAGGAACGGTGAAGCAGATCATCACCGGGTCGATCGGCTTCGACGATTGGGAGTGGGGCGTGGACCTGTTCGCCGACGATCCTCTGGTGTTTAAGAAGCTGATCTACGAAATGCGCTTCGACCACGTCAGCGCGGTGTATGCTCTATTCGGATCGTTCTTCGTCGGGCGGCGGCTGGATGTGGAAGGGTTTCGAAAACTACTGACGGTGTGAATGGCGGGGAAAAGCATTCTAAGTGAAAAGGGGACAGGTCCTGGTTTTGATTTCCGTGGAAGTGTCCGGACAGTGGGACCTGTCCCCTTTTCACTTTTTCCTTTTTATCGACGCTGTAGCCGCCGCTGGATCGGTCGCGCGAACGCACGGATCACGCCGTCGATCTCCGCGAGCCCCAGCATCCGGCACGACGCGTAGTACACACCGAGGCCGATTGGGATCGAAACGGCCAGATCTGCCAGCCGCGCCATCTGCGAGACGCCCAGCCACGTTGCCATGCCGCGCGATGTCGCGAAAATCACGGCGCCCATAATCGCCGACGCCAGCGACACCTTGCCAATCTGCACCGCCAGATCACGGCCGTACACTCCGCCGATCCGTTTGCGCAAGATCGCAAACAGCACCACGAATCCGAACAGCGCGACTGCGGACGTCGACAGTGCCAGGCCCGCGTGCCCCAGCCCCGCGAACTTGATCATCGTCGATGCCATAGCGTAGTTAACCAATATGGACCCGAGGCTCACCAGCATCGGCGTGCGCGCGTCGTTCAGCGCGTAAAACGCCGGGCTGAGCACTTTCAGCGCCGCGTAGCCCATCAGTCCGATTGCGTAATAAGACAGAGCCACGGCGGTCTGCTGCGTGTCGTACGGCTGGAAGGCTCGCCCCTGATAAATTGCGCCGATAATCGATTTCCCCAGCACCACCAGTCCCACGGACGACGGAATGGTCAGCAGAAATACCGTCCCCAGGGAGTTCGACAAAGTTCGCCGAAACTCGTCCATCTCGCCACGCGCGACGCTGCGGGCGATGGAGGGAAGCGTCGCCGACGCCATCGCCACGCCGAACAGGCCCAAGGGGAGCTGCATGAACCGAAACGCATAGCTCAGCCAGCTCACCGGGCCATCCAGGCCTCGTATTGGATCGGAGATGCTGGAGGCGAAATTGGTGTTCACCATCACGTTGATCTGCACAGCGGCGTTGCCCAGAATCGCCGGGACCATCAGCGTCAGGATGCGCCGCAGTCCCGGGTCGGACCAGTCCAGCGCCGCTCGGAAACGGAATCCGAGGCGGTGCAGGCTGGGCAGTTGCCAGACCAGTTGCAGCGCGCCGCCGAGAACCACGCCGATTGCCATGCCTTCGATGCGTGTCAGGTGCAGCAGCGGCCCGAGCCAGACTCCCAGGACGATGCCGAATCCTACCGAACCAATATTAAAAAACGTCGAAGCTAGGGCGGGTACTCCAAAACGGTTGCACGCGTTCAGCACTCCCATTGCCTGTGCCGCCAGCGCCACCAGCAGCAGGAACGGGAACATGATGCGCGTCATGCGCACGGCCAGTTCGAACTTTCCCGGAACCGCAGCGAATCCTGGAGCGAGCAAGTGAACCAGCACGGGCGCGAAGATCATGCCCGCGGCGCACACCGCTCCCACCACGATGATCAGCGCCGTCGCGACCAGGTTGGCCAGCCGCGCGGCCTCTTCTTTGCTGCGCTGGCTGAGGTACTCGCTGAAGGTGGGGACGAAGGCGCTCGAAAGCGCACCCTCGGCGAACAGGTCGCGAGTCAGGTTGGGGATGCGGAACCCCAGCATGTACGCGTCGTAGATCAGTCCCGCGCCGAACAGCTTGGCCATCACGGATTCGCGCAGCAAGCCCGTGACGCGGCTCATGAACACCGCCACGGAGACCACGCCGGCCGACCGCACCACGCGTTCGGACTGCGTAGGCTCGGCGGCTACGCGCGGACCTTCATCACTGGCCGTATTGTTCAAGGAAGTGGGCAATCGTCATGATCCCGGCGTAGTAGTTCGCCAGCTTGTATTTCTCGTTGGGCGAATGTAATCCATCGTCGGGAAGTCCGAATCCCATCAGGATCGTCGGAATGCCGAGATGCTTGGCGAAATCGCCCACAATCGGAATCGAGCCGCCGCTGCGAATGAACACGGTCTCGCGTCCCAGCACGTCGGAAAACGCTTTAGCGGCGATGTGGATCGCGGGATGATCCGGATTCACGCTGATGGGGGGCCCGTAAGCCAGGATTTTCACCTCGGTCTGGATTCCGGCGGGCGTGAAATCCTTCACCGCCTTCTTGTAACCCGCGATGACTTTCTCCGGGTCCTGATTGGGCACCAGCCGGATGCTGACCTTGGCCGTCGCTTTGGCGGGGATCACGGTCTTCGCTCCGGGCGCGACGAATCCGCCCACGATGCCGTGCACTTCGAGCGTCGGCCGCGCCCACACGCGTTCCAGCACGGTGAATCCGGGCTCGCCGGTAAGCTGCGTCGAGCCAACCTCGACCTTGAGAAACTCTTTTTCGTCGAACGGCAGCGTGGACCAGGAATGTTTTTCGGCGGGCGTCGGCGGAGCGACGTCGTCATAGATTCCCGGAATATGGATGTGGCCGTTCGCGTCCTTCAGCTTGGCGAGCAGCTCGACTAATCCGAAGATCGCGTTGGGCGCCGCGCCGCCGTACATTCCAGAATGCAAGTCTTTCGCCGGTCCACGAGCCTCGATCTCGGTATAGATCAGACCGCGCAGGCCCACGCACAACGTCGGGATGCCTTCGGCGTAGAGTTCTGTGTCGGACACCAGCGCGACATCGGCCTTGAGCTTGGCGGGATTCTCCGCGACATACTTGGCGATGGCCGCGCCGCTGACCTCCTCTTCGCCTTCGATCAGAAACTTCACATTCACCGGAAGCTTGCCGTTCACCGCGAACAAGGCTTCCATGGCCTTGATGTGGCTGTACATCTGACCCTTGTCGTCGGCCGAGCCGCGCGCGTAAATATTGCCGTCGCGAACCGTGGGCTCGAAGGGGGGCGTCACCCATTCATCCAGTGGATCGGGAGGCTGCACATCATAGTGCCCGTAGCACAGCACGGTCGGTATCCCGGGTGCGTGCAACCAGTCCGCATAGACCAGCGGGTGTCCGGCGGTCTGGATCACCTCGACATTTTCGAGTCTCGCTTCGTGCAGGCTGGAGGCGACAAATGCGGCCGCGCGCTGGATGTCGGGGACGTGTTCAGGAAGCGTGCTGACGCTGGGGATGCGAAGGAAGTCCTTCAGCTCGGAGAGCAGCCGGTCCTTGTGGGTTTCGACAAATGTGTTGGTGGAGAGGGACACACTCCATTATAGGTACGTACCTATTGGCTAGTTGAGGACTTGCTGCTGCCCTTGAATGCGAACGCAGCGCCCGCGCCGCCGCCCGCAATCGCAGCCACAATGGCGGCCTTGGCGCCCGCGGACATCCCGGTGTGCACCGCAGTCGTTGGCGAAGGCGCCGTCGGCTTAGCGCTAGCCGCCGCAGGAGCGGTCGTGGACGTGGGCACTTCGGCCTTGGCGTCCAACGTCGACGCCACACTGAGGCATCCGCCTTGCGCCACCAGCGCAACGGAGGCGACGTTCATCATGCTGGTGGCCGGAGCGACGCCGGGCGTGCTCGACGTTACGCCGCGCACTTCCACGCGGTTGCCGACGTTGGGAGGCAAGTCCCGTCCCACAACCTCGATCACCTCTTGCGTATTCTGATCCTGCACCAGGAAATGGCCGTCCTTGTAGACCATGCAACCGGCGCGGACGGTCTGCCCTGGCGCCGCCTGAAACGCCGCGGTTCCCTTGAACGGAGCCCGGATCAAATTCGCGTGATTCAAAACGCGCACCTCGAAAGATCCCGGGGCGGCCAGTTGCGCCGCGCCTTTTTCCAGAACCAGCCGGTTCTGCCAGATCTGCGCGCGCGATGCCGCGCCCAACTGCACCTTCACGCCATTGCGCAACGCCAGTTCCGAGGAAGCCACGGTGGTTTCGACCACTGTCCCGTCGAACAGCGTGGCGTTGCCCCACACTTGAGATCCCTCCACGCTAAAATGACCGCTGGCGGTGACGATTCCGATGGCGGGCGCTGCCACTGCAACCGCGGAGAAAACTAAAGAGGAAAGAAAAAAGCTTCGTGCTAACACTGAAGCCAGTATACGTTCACTCGTTTTAGGCGGCAAGAAAATTTAGTGTTATTCAAATGTATTACGATCATCGCTCTTGCGGTCGCGTCCTGGTGGTCGATCCGCCTGGCGCGCGCCGATGCAGCATTTAAGCAGCGCACACCGGCAGAGGTCGGACGCGCGATCGAACTGGAGCCGGAGAACGGCGAATATCTGGCGACCCTTGCATTACAAGCGGAATACAGCGGGCAGGATTCCACGCCGTTGTGGGAGGAGATCGCCAGGCTCAACCCGCGCGCGTCGGCGCCACGAATCCATTTAGGACTGGCCACCGAGCTGCTCGGCGACACGAAACAGGCCGAGCGCTGGCTTCAAGAAGCGTTTTCCGTCGATCGGCAATTCGAAACGCGCTGGACGCTGGCGAACTTCTATTTTCGTCAGGATCGCCGCGACGACTTCTGGATCTGGATGCGATCGGCGCTCGAAATGTCCTATGGCGACCGCGTTGCTGCGTTTGATTTGTGCTGGCAAGCATCCGGCAACTCGGAGGAGATTCTGGATCGGGCCATTCCCGATCGACGTGAAGTGGTTGCGTCCTATCTGGCCTACGTGCTGTCCCACAACCGTCAGGCCGCCATCGCGGGCGCAGCGAATAAGCTTGCGAAGATACGCACCATCGAGGATCTGCCGCTGCTCTATTCGGCTACGGACGCGATCCTCGACCCCGATCTGTGGCAGGCTCTCGGCAATGCTCGTCCTAACGGAATCACCCATCCGAATTTCGAGGAGCCGCGAACAGGCCCCGGCGTTGGCCACGGATTCGACTGGAGGATCGCTGAAACGCCGGGAGTCACTCACCTGACTCTGGAAGCGCACCGCATCCGGTTCAGCGGCCAACAGCCCGAATCGTGCGAGCTGCTCCGTCAGGTCGTCGGAGGGCTGCGCGCCGGCGTCACTTACACGCTGCATTGGGATGCCCGCACGCAGGGAATCGCTTCGCCCACGGGATTGGCGTGGCAGATCGCAAACCGCACAGGCGAAATCGCGGCCAGCGAAGACTGGTCCATGGGAGAGTTGGCCTTTACGCCCGATTCCGACCATGCGGTGCTGGCGCTGGTCTATCGCCGGCCGCAAGGACAGGTTCGAACCGAAGGATCGCTAGACCTGAGGCGGGTGATTACTTCTTCACCAGAATGAAATTTCCTGACCGAATCTTGTTGGTCCGCGGATCGGTCTGGAAGTTCACTTCCAGCAGATTGAACGCCGGTCCCGGGATCAGTTCGAGAATGCCTGGCGTACCATCGCTGGTCACCAGCGTGAATTTCTGGGTGGGGGTCGCGCCGAAGTCGCCCTGAAAGGTGAAGCGAACCACGGGATCTGCCGTGCCGCCGGGCGATAGCTTGAAGCGGCCGAGCAGGCTGCCGTCGGCGTGTCCATTCTGTTCGTGAACTTCCAGCTCCACCGATTCCGGCTGCGCTCCGTGAGACATACCATTCACGGTTGGATAGGTCCATGCACCCACGTAACGAGCCAGCGGAACCCGAGGAGTGGAATCGTTTCGCGGCGCTGCCGTCGGGACGTTCGTTGTGATATTGACCGGTGGCGGCGGCGCGTTGGCGACCTGAATCGCTTGCGCCAGCTTCTCATAATAGTCAGCCCAGGCTGCGCCCTCTATTTCCATCTCCGTTATGGCCTGAGATAGCTGCGAAGCCTGGTCGCCGAATGCCGCAGCGGTTTTGATGCGGGCCTGTTCCAGGGCGGCGGTGGCTTCCGCGGTTGCCTCCGATGTTTTCTGGCGAGCCTGGATCGTGTCGCTGAGGGCAGCGAGCGCGACCCTCTCGCGTTCCAGAGACTGGCGCAGTTGCTGGATCGCGCGGTCCTTGTCGGTCGCGAATCTGGCGATCGTCCTGGTGACCGTTTGCAATTCACTGGCGGCCAGGGCCTCCACAGCCGGGGGCGTTAAGCCCGGCGAAAAGCTTGTTGCCGGATTCTGCAAAAGCCGCCGCCGTTGCTCGGCGTCCTGAGCAGAGGATTTCAGATGCGCGACGCGAGTGGCTTCGAAGCTCGCCGCCGCGGCTCCGGATTTATCCGCTTGTGCGACCTGTGCGGCTCCGCCTGTGCCTGCGTCGCGCTCCAGATTTGTCTGCACCTGCTGCCAGACGTCGTAGGCTTGCCGATACGCATCCCGGCCGGTCTGGCCGATGAGGCCCGCGGCGAAGCAAACCAGCAACAGGAAGCGGGAATATTTCATTGCTTCCCCTTTGACTGGGATGCTCCGATCTGGGTGATTGTGCACTCGAGTTGCGCCCGCGTCCGGCGCGCCGCGTAGTATCCGTTCCAGCGCGCGCGCTCGGCTTCGGACGCCGCGAACTCCTCGCGCAGTGCCGCGTCGCGAGCCTCGAACTTCGCCACCAGATCGCGCAACAGCGGCACGGCGGAATCCGCGGCTCCGGCGTGCTGTTCCGCGGCCGCCGCTCGCTGGCGGATCATGGCCACGATCTGGTCCAGAAGCTTCTTCGACTCTTCCAGCGACGTGCGTTGTTTGACGCTTTGCGCCAGCGCGTCGGATTGCGTCTCCGCCGCGGTTTGTTCCTGGCCGGCGTCGTTTCGCTCGAGGCCGGCTTCCACGGCGCGCTTCTCTTCGGCGTTGAGCAGGACCCTGACGGCCGCAGTCTCGTTGAAGGCTTTGCCGGAAACGGCCCTGAAGTAATCGGCGAGCGCCGCCAGCCGCGCTTCGGACGCCCGGCTGACTTCGTTGACCGCGGCCAGGGCGCGCGGATCGCAGGGCAGGATGCGCGACATCCGCTCACTCAAGTCCTTGGCCAGCGATTCCCACTCGGCGTGGCGCTTTTGCACCGTTTGCTCCAGCGCGGCGAGATCCGGCACGGCATTTTGTGGAGAAGGGTCCTGCGCGTGCGCGGCGGTACACGCGAATAGTGCGGCACAAATGAGGACGCCGGACGAGCGTTCCATCGAAATTCTATTATTTCACTCCGCCCATGAGTCTGGTGACCGGCCGCGAGATCAGCAACAGCACCAGACCCACGGCGATGCCCGTGCCGCCCGCATACCCTACCAGTTTGTCGAGCGGCATCGATTCGTAGAAGGACGCCATGCGGCCCGCGAAAAAGTTTCCGACGGAGATCGAAAGGAACCACACGCCCATCGTCAGTCCGGCGATCCGCGCCGGGGCGAGCTTGGTGATCGCGCTCAACCCCACCGGGCTCAGGCACAGTTCGCCGACCGTATGGATCAGATAGACTCCTGCCAGCCACAGAGGGCTAACCCGGCCGGTGTCGCCGGCCGCCCGCGCGGCGAACACCATCACTAGAAATCCGCCGCCCGCGCATAGCAAGCCGATGGCGAATTTCGTCACCAGCGACGGGTCGCGGTCGCCCATGCGGATCCACAGCCAGGCCAGCAAGGGGCCGAGCACGTAAATGAATCCGGAATTGAGCGACTGAAACCAGGACGACGGGAACGCGAAGCCGAACAGGTGATCGTCCGTGCTGCGGTCGGCGAACAGGTTCAGCGTGGATCCGGCTTGTTCGAAAATCGACCAGAACAGCGCCGAGGCCACGAACAGTACCAGGATCACGTAGATGCGTTTTTTCTCGACCGGAGTGAAGTCTCTGGAGAGGATCAACGCGCCAAAAGTAACCACCACCGCGATCACCAACAGCCCGCCGAATCCGTCGGCTATTTTTTCCAGTGCGGGCCGCATCAATAAGATTGCTATGAGAGCCGCAGCCAACACGCCCGATCCGAGTCCCAGAATCTGACGGTCCTTCGGTGTGGATTTCGCGGGTTCGCGGCCAGCGTCGCCCAGATACTTGCGGGTTACCTGGAACTGGATCAGGCCCGCCAACATGAACAGTCCAGCCAAGCCGAAAGCATAGCGATAATCGATGGTCTGTCCGACGTAACCAAGCAACAGCGGCGCCAGGCCCGCGCCGATGTTTATGCCGACGTAGTACAGCGTAAAGCCTGAATCGCGCCGGATGTCTTTCTCACCGTAGAGAAACCCGACCACCGTGGTGCAACTGGTTTTGAGGAACCCCGTGCCGATGGCCATCAGCAGCAGAGACGCCACGAACGGCCCAAGAGCCGGAAGCATCAGCCCGAAATTCCCAGCCGCGATGAGCAGGCCGCCCAACAATACCGAACGCTGGTGCCCGAGGAATCGGTCGGCCATCCATCCGGCGGGCAGGGCAAAGATATAGACGCAGGAAGTGTAGAGTCCGTAGATCGCGCCGGCGATGGCGACGCTCAATCCCATGCCGCGTTGCGACACCGCCGCGGTCATGTACAGGATCAGCAGCGCGCGGATGCCGTAATAGCTGAAGCGCTCCCACATCTCGGTGAAGAACAGCGTGGAGAGGCCGCGCGGATGGCCGAAGAATGCAGTATCGGTGCCGGACATTCCCCCGATTATAGGCGGTTGCTACAATTAGAGTTTATGAGTGCTAATCCTCGCCACCGAACCGTGGCCGTCAACGTCGGCGGTGTGAACGTCGGTGGAGGCCACCCTGTGGTCGTCCAGTCGATGACCAACACCGATACCGCGGACGTGCAGGCGACCGTGAATCAGGTGATGGCGCTGGCCAACTCGGGCTCCGAACTGGTGCGCGTGACCGTCAATACCGACGAAGCCGCCGCCGCGGTTCCCAAGATTGTCGAAACTCTCCAGAAGTTCGGCGTACGCGTGCCGGTGATCGGCGATTTCCACTATAACGGCCACCTTCTGCTCAAGAAATATCCCGACATGGCGAAGGCGCTGGCGAAGTATCGCATTAATCCCGGCAACGTGAATATCGGCAAGAAGCACGACGACAACTTTCGCACCATGATCGAAGCCGCCATCGAGTACGGCCGGCCGGTGCGCATCGGCGTGAACTGGGGCTCACTCGATTCCGCGTTGCTCACCCGCATGATGGACGAAAACAACGCGCTGCCCGAACCCGAAGACGCCAAGACCGTCACCCTACGGGCCATCGTGCGAAGCGCCATCGAATCGGCCAAAGCAGCCGAGCATTACGGGCTTCCTAAAGACCGGATCATCCTGAGCGCCAAAGTCAGCGGCGTGCAGGACCTGATCCGCGTATATCGGATGTTAGCGGCCGAAGGCGATTACGCGCTGCATCTTGGACTAACAGAAGCCGGCTTGGGATCGAAAGGAATCGTGGCGTCGACCGCGGCCATCGGGATCCTGCTGCAGGACGGCATCGGCGATACCATTCGCGCATCTCTTACGCCGCTGCCCAATGGCGACCGTTCGGACGAAGTGATCGTGTGCCAGCAGATTCTGCAAGCCCTGGAGCTGCGCAGCTTCACGCCGCAAGTGACCGCGTGCCCGGGCTGCGGCCGGACTACCAGCACGTTTTTCCAGGACATGGCCGATCAGATCCAGACCTATCTGCGCGAGCAGATGCCGTCATGGAAAGAGCGCTACACCGGCGTCGAAGAGATGAAAGTCGCGGTGATGGGCTGCGTCGTGAATGGTCCGGGCGAGTCCAAGCATTCCAATATCGGTATCTCGCTGCCTGGAACGTTTGAGGAACCGGTCGCGCCTGTTTACGTCGACGGCAAGCTTAAGCTCACGCTGCGCGGCGATAAAATCGTCGCCGAGTTTATCGCGCTGTTGAACGACTACGTCGATAAGCGGTACTCCGCGAAGGTCGGCGAGACCGTAAGCGCGTAATTCGCGCCTAAAGATCAAGAGCCTTCCGTGCTCCATGCCGGAATTGAAGGATCTCCACTGCTTGCCGGTCTTCCTAGATCTGGTAGTAAACCGCTACCGGGCTGTGCACGAGCTTGCGCACGCGCGAACGCTGTCCGACCGTGCTGCCCATTCGGGGGAAGCGGCTGAGCAGATCGACGTGATTAAGTAGGGCGTTGCCGAAACGCGAGGCTGCCTCGGCGTCATCTTCAGCGATGTGCCGGATAAGTCCGGCCAGATCGGTCAACGCTTTTTGTGTAAAGAAGATTCGGTAATCCACTGAGGCAAAAGGTCACGCACTTCCTCAATTGGAACGGTACGGCCAGCGTCGGCATCGCGAATACCCTCGTCAATGGCTGCCAGAGTTTCCTCGTCTTCTTCGTCGAGGATAGGGGCCGGATTGTCGAGGTCGAACTTCTTCAACTCTGCCATACCTTCACAGTACTACGGAGCGGCGTTCACCGCGGGTCCGCCCCCGCGACGCATCACCTTGGCCGGATCCGCGTTCGCCTCCACCAGCACGCCGACAAAGGGGACCAGCATCTCATCCCAGCTCTGGTCGCCCCAGCGGACCGTCGCCGTGGGATCGGGATTCAACGGATTGTTGGCCGAATTATCCCAATGCGCGGTGACCTGCACACGCGTATTCTTGGGCACGTGGAGCGGTTCCTTCTCGTAGTAAATCGTCTGCCACAGGTAGCTGTAGTTGGGCACCTTGAGCATGGTCTCGGATTCCCCAGTGGGATACTCGAAGCGCATCTCCATGTCTTTTCCGCG
>Ga0209415_10015846_pt1 | contig 12182 bp, 15 predicted proteins | sample PeaSoiSIISIP2007_FD_187696 | JGI IMG/M metagenome (GOLD analysis project Ga0209415, IMG submission 187696) | Peat soil microbial communities from Weissenstadt, Germany - SII-SIP-2007 (SPAdes) (version 2) | ecosystem: Environmental > Terrestrial > Soil > Wetlands > Peat | place: Germany... | reverse complement strand
ATCTTTCTCCGCGTCATCGACCCGCGGAAGGCGGTGGTCGAGGTCTCCGACTATCTCAATCAGACGTCGCAATTTGCGCAGACCACGCTGCGTTCGGTACTCGGCGAGGCGGAGTTGGATGAATTGCTGGCCCACCGCGAAAAGATCAACATGCGCCTGCAAAGCATTCTCGACACCCACACGGCTCCATGGGGCGTGAAAGTCGTGAATGTCGAGGTCAAGCAGGTGGATCTGCCGGAGTCGATGCTGCGCGCCATGGCCAAGCAGGCAGAGGCGGAGCGTGAGAAACGGTCAAAGATCATCCATGCTGAAGGCGAATTTTCAGCGGCACAACGCCTGGTCGACGCGGCCCGCCTGCTGGCGGAAGAACCGGTCAGCATCCAGCTGCGCTATCTCCAGACATTGACCGAAATCGGAGTGGAGAAGAACACCACGTTGGTGTTCCCCGTGCCCGTGGACATATTTTCGCGCATCACTAAGGTTGCCGACAGAGTCTGAGACCAGCCTTCACGGTACGCCGGCTGGGAGAGTTAGAAATAGAGGGAAGGTCATACATCGCGGCTCAGCGAATGGCGTTCCGATGTCGAGCGGCGCGGCCTCAGAGAGAGGGAGAGACGGTTAGCTTGCTTGTTCGATCTTCTCTTGACACGCTATGCAGTGTCTCGTCCACGGCACGGCTTCCAATCGTTTGGCATTGATCTCACTCCCGCAGGAGAGGCAGAGGCCAAAGCTGCCGTCGTGGACCCGCAGGAGCGATTCTTCCACCATCTCAAGCAGATGCCTTTCTTTTGTGCTCTGGCGGAACAGAAAATCCTTGGTGTACGTGCCTGCCGCACGGTCGATCACGTCAGGAGCCAGGGTATCGTCAATCGTCCGTCCGGACTGTTGTTTCTGGATGACGCTCCGACGCAGTTCCCGCCGGCTAGTTTCGAGCCTTTCTCCAAGTTGTTGCAGCCGCTTCCGGTCCATACCCGATCCCCCGAGTTGCGATTATAGCTCCGAGCGACCCGAGCAAAATGCACTTTGTGCGCGCCTTCGCAAGTTGGACGACCCAAAGCAGTTGCAATTGGATGGCGCGCCGTGGAACGGCCGACCAGGGGCTTCACCAGGCGCGATCTGTCGACGGAATCACCGATTGGCGTGATGGAGGTCATGGAGGACAGAAAAGCCGCGGTGACTGTCGGCAATAAGAGAATTCAACGCAGCGAGATCGACAAGGGTTGATTACCGGCGAACGCGAATCCATCTCCGACCCGTTGGAGCATATTGGGAACTAATCCATTGCTGCTGCATCACGATGTGACCAGCATCATTGACATCACGTAATCCTGAGCAGTAGATTCGTGCTGATTTTCTCGCCTCCCCGAAGAGCAGTTCCCGCCAGTTGAAACGTGCACCCGCCGAGGCGAGGTGGCTCCCCGTACGTTCGAGCCGCGGGTCCCTTCGACGCCAACTCTTTCAGGGAGGTAATCGGATAGATAGCCATGACAACCGAACGAACTCATGACCCGATGCTATGGAGTACCATCGCCATCGCGCTTTTGGTTGCCGTAACGGCGGTAGCAGGACTGTTCTGGCCAGCAACCTATGCGAGGGAAACGCCTTATTCACGCGCCGGGGGCTACGCCAGCGATATTGTGGACCTGTTTTTGGTCGTGCCGGTCTTGCTGATCAGCGGAATTAAAGCATATCGAGGATCGGTTCCTGCGCGTTTGGTCTGGCTGGGCACGCAGGGCTATCTGCTTTACAACTTTGTTATTTACGCGTTTGGGGTGCACTTCAACGCGCTGTTCCTGGTCTATTGCGCGACCCTGAGTCTGTGCCTCTTTGCTACGGTATTCAGCCTTTCGTTCGTTCCGCCCGAGCAAATCGCTCAAGCCTATGGTCCTCGTGCACCGCGAAAGACGATCGCCATCGTGTTCCTCGTGCTTGCCATACAGACCGCGGCCTTCGATTTGCGCGCGGACATCGCCGCGATCCGGGCGGGGCGCGTTCCCCAAGATGTCGTCGACGCAAACATGCCCGTCAACTTCGTTCATGTTCTGGACCTCGGGTTCCTCTTGCCCGCCTTATGCATTACCGCAATTCTTCTCTTCCGCAAAAAAGCGTCCGCTTACGCGCTTGCACCAGCATTTCTGACTCTGCTGGCGATCATGAGCATGGAACTCGTGAGCATCCTTACGGTGATGGGCCGCGCGGGTTTTGGGATGAGTTTCCCGATGATCACCTTTTTCGTGGTGTTAGGTGTGGGTTTTACGATTCTGCTGTGGTTCTACTTCTCATTGGCAAAAAGAACCACTTGTTAGCCCGAGCGAACTCGATCAGGCGGTTGGTGCGTTTCATTCGGCGGGGCCGTCCCGGCTCGATCGCGAGCCTGCGTTCGTCCGGCTGTTCTGAGCGGGCGTTGCCCTACCTGCTCCAAGCCCTCGTTTATCGAGGAAACAGGGTGCTCACCCGAATCAGAGAGGGCATTTGAGCACAATCCAATCCGCGCTCTCGGACGAGTGAAGAAGACCAGATACTTGTATCCGGCAAAATTGAAAGTGAGTCCGCAGGCAGCCCCCACAAGCGCCGCGACAGAAGGCCACCACCTGGCCAGCCATCTCACAGGTTCGGTGAAGACCGCCACCCAAGATGCGGCACCGACATTGATGGCCAATCCCAACACGCTGACAGAGATAAACCGGCCTATGCGCATTGATGAGTTCTGTGTAGCTGTTTGGCGGAAGGCCCACCGGCTGTTCAGCCAGTAGCTGTTAAGCACCGCGACCAGGAACGAGATCCCTTTGAAGAAGCTGTATAGGAGTCCAGTTCGCCCACGGTGGCTGAGGGCAATTAGCGTGTTCAACACGGCGAGATCAACCGCAGTGTTGATCACTCCTACGATTGCGAATCGAGCGATCTGCGAATGTCAGCGGCATGGCAGCGTGCTCCGAAACGCTCAGAGGCCCAGCCGGACAGTCGGTGAAGTGTGGCATTGACGGCTGCTCCGACGGGCGATAAGCGCTTGCGTGAGTTGGGAGGAGGAAGATCGGGGCGGCACGCGGTGTTTTTGGGTGGTTTCTTTGCGCACCACGCCACGGCCAACCCCGACCTGTGTCTGTACAATCGCACCGCCGGTGCCGCAACCTCTCTGAGCGCCCAGCAGCATATTGCCGCGCAATCTGGGCGCTGCTGCCGGTGTCTACGCGCTCCGCCTGTCCGTCGCCGCTTAGAACCATCTCTGCTCGACTTCCTTGCTGCCGCATTCCGGACAAGTGACAGTGCCTTCTTTGTATTCCGCAGAAGTCAGCGTCTTTGAGAACGGCCGGTTGCAGGAGTAGCAGAAAAACTCGTATTGGGGCATGACTCCCCCTTCTGAGACGATTCTAGTCGCCTCATTGAAGCAGCTTCAATGGCAGAGCCTTGCACGGGCCGTTCTCGATTCGCCTATGGACGGTCTGTGATCCACTCCAATTCTCAGAACCGATCGGGACTGAGTGCGCTGATATCCATGCTCGGTGCCCCGTCAAGAACGTATTCGGCTATCAGCTTCCCGGTCACCGGTCCCAACGTAAGCCCCATCATGGCGTGCCCGGTCGCTACAAACAGGCCTTGGCATCGCGAGACTGCTCCCACGGCTGGAAGGCCGTCGGGCAAACACGGCCTCAAACCACACCACTCCGCTTTGACCTTCGCATCTCCCATGGTTTTCAAATACCGGCTGGCGGCCTTGGTGAGTTGCTCGAGACGTGGCCGCCTGATCTCGTGATTTACACCCGACAATTCGAGAGTGCCGGCGAAGCGCACAAAACCATCCATCGGCGTGCAAAACACCATGTTCTCTCCCAACACGCAGGCGTGACTGAGAAGTGGCGCTCCGCCCTCCTTGGATTCACAGTCTCGGTGGTACCCCTTGGCTGCCTGCAACGGAAAGCAGATGCCAAGCGCGTGGAGGAGCGGCACGCTGTAGGCGCCGCCAGCCAGAACCACGGAATCGGCCTCAATCAGCTCATCGTTCTGCGTTTGAACGCCGCGAATGTGGCCATCCGCGGTACGTAACGCTACGACTCTAGTGGCAGTCTGGAATTTCGCACCTTGATGCTCAGCTCGCTGCGCCATTTCCACGACGAACTCGTATGGTTTGATCGTCGCGGCTTCGGGATAAAAGACTCCCCCTAGTACGCGATCGTTAATCGCCGGCTCGCGTTCGCGTAGCGCCTCTCCCGATATCACTTCAGGATGGAAGCCGTAGCGCGAAATCATTCTGATTTCTTGTTTGGCTGACTCGAATCCTCTCTGGGTGAGATAGATCTCGTAGTAGCCGTCGCGGCAAAACCAACAACCCAGTTTTTCTGTTTGGATCAACTCGTCGAACAGCGCACGGCTGGCATGGCCCAGTGGCGCGAGCGTTCGCATCGAGAACTCAACGTGCTCCTCCGTGCAGGTCCGGCTAAAGGACCAGAGCCACTTTGCAAGCGCCGGATCGAACCGGGGAGCTACATATAAAGGACTGAGTGGATGAAAGAGCGATTTGAGGGCCTGGCGGACGCGGCCTGGCTTGTTGATTGGCGGGTGGCCGGGCGCGATGGATCCGGCATTCCCAAAGGAGGCTGCTTTGCCAATCTGATCACGCTCCAGAACGGTGACCCTCGCACCGCGCTTGGCCAGGAAATAGGCGCAACAGACCCCAACTACGCCACCGCCGACAACGACGGTGTGCTGATCGAGTGACCGCATGGAAGGAACGTTTCCCGTGTCTCAATTCTCCCTTCTTCGATCCGAACACTGAATTTTAGTCGCCTGTGACGCCGTCTCGCTGTGACGCTGGACATAGTGGAGCGGTGAAATTAAATGTGGAGCGCTATTCCGGCCGGAAACCCAGTCATCCTGGAAGGTCGGTTGGCCACAATTTTTGAACCACCCCTTTATTGAGGCCTAAAATTGTGATCAGGAGGCGACTATGCCTCACTACGAGTTCTTCTGCCGCACCTGCAAGAAAACCTTTTCAAGAATGTTGGCCCTGGTCGACTGGGGAGAAGAAGAGATCACGTGCCCGCACTGTGGCAGCCATGACGTCGAGCAAGTGTGGTCGGCCTTCTCGCTTTTTACATCCCAGAAGTGTGCGTGAAGTGGATCCGCTTCTGTCCCGGCGAGGTTGAGATGAAGTTCGGTCATTTCTCTTTCGGCTCCATACAGATTGATGACACAACCTACGAGCATGACGTGATTATCGATCGTGGAGAGATCCTGAAACGCAAGAAGAAGCCCTCGAAGCGGTTTCAAAGCGACTTCGGGCACACGCCGCTGTCTGTTGAAGAGGACATCCCCTGGAAGTACAGGCAGTTGGTTATCGGAACCGGGGCGTATGGCAGCCTGCCTGTGATGGAGGAAGTCAAACGCGAAGCACGCCGGCATCATGTCGAATTGGTGGTTTTTGCCGACCAGCGAGGCCATAGAAAGACTATGTAAGGAATCCTGAAGACACCAACGCAATCCTCCATGTGACGTGTTGAGGCATGGGCCGGCTGCCCCACCCTAACTTTATCGAGTGTTCGCCACTATGTAGATGTAGCGCAATTGGCCGGTTCCAGTATTTGTTACGTTGTGCTCCGTCTCTGGTGGACAATAAAGGGCGGAGTTCGCCTTCACGGGCAATTTCGATCCGTCCTTGAAGGTCATTTCTCCCTGTCCTTCAAAGACGACCAGCAACTCCTCATTCAGTTCCGGGCTGTGCTTGCCGACGGATTTGCCGGGAGCCAGAACCACGAGCCCCGACTTCATTTTGACGCTCTCAGGCGGGCCTTTGAGCACGGGAAGGTCGCGGTTTCCCGATGTGTCCAGTTGGATCACCTTGGGCTGCGGTTTGCCCGTCCGCCCATCTACCGCGTAAGGAGCAATCGGCGCTAGTAGCAGCAAGGTCAAGGCAATGAGAGATGTTCGCGAAAGAAAGGTGTTCATCGCTGATTGGCTCTCCTCTGCTGGAATCCACGGCAACAAGGCAAGTTTCATCCGGCCAGGTTCACCTCGAACGATCCTGTCTTGTCACGGACGATGCCGATGGCGGTGAGTATCCGCCCCACGGCCATGAGCGGCCGATACATCCAATATTTCCGACGAATGGCAGCCATGGCGTGTGCATGCTCGGCGCGGTCGGCGAGGAATCGAGCCGTGCCGTCGAACGACTCGTCACCGATGGCCAATTTAATCTGCGGCGTCTTTTGCACGTTCCGCACCCACTGACGACTCACGTTCGCCGTGCCGATATAGAACTTCTCCTCGTCCAGCGCAAACCAGATCGTGACATTGTAGGGCTTGCCCGACTTGCGCCCGTAATGCGTCAAGGTCAGGGTCTGCCTGGCCGCCACCGGCTTCAGTCGTGTCAATGTGTTCAATTCCATAAGCTCCTTCCGCAAGCATCACAACAGCGACGAGCCTGAGCTAAAGCCCGTATGCCTCCTTCGGTGCCAGATACTGCGGGAAACGTGGCAAGAGCAGTTTCCGCGCCGTGTAGCAGAAGTCGCACTCATCGACGTAACCGTCGTTCATTGCGAGGCCGCCCTCTGTGGCGAGGCGTATTGGGCCACCTCGAAGCAGTGGCCCGGCAATTGGATGTTTTTGCGCGTCGTAGCCGCGAACCAGATCAGGCAGCGGCTTTTCCCAAATGTTGCCCATGCTCAACCCTTGGCACAAGTGCACATTGCCGTAGGCGTCCACGTGGACCCGTTCGGGACTCAGCAGGTCTTCGTGAGGGCATGTTGTGAGTTCACCGCGAGGGCGCACCGGGAGCCCGGGCGTGAGCTTTTCCGCTGCGCGCCCTTTGAAAAGGACACCGCCCCCAACAACTGGTTTCCCTCGATGGTCTTCGGAAGCATGAGGAGACACGCTTGGTGGCGCAATCGAGATCGTGCCGGTCGGAATGCCGAGCTGCTGCGCCGCTTGACGGGCAAATTCGGCTCTCCGGTCGTTTTTGTCGGGACGGTGAAATTCGTCATCGCTGACGCTGAAATCCACGATGCCCAAGTCGTGGATCGGACGCAGCCAGTGCAGGCCATCCTCGACCGAAGTCGCCCAATAGCCGTTGCTGACGATGCTAGCGTCGAAGCCTGCAGCCCGCACCATGCGTAGACCTTCCAGCAGCAAAGGATAGAACAGAAACGGCTCCCCACCCTCGAAATACACAATGTTGACCGTCCCCAGTGCTTGAACCTGCCGGATGAGAGCTCGTAGCTGTCCGATGGTGAAGGTTGCCCCGCGGCTGGGCCCGCAATGCAGGAAGCAGTGATCGCACTCGTTGGTGCACTTCAGCGTGAGCAGGATGTGGATCCCAGTCAGCACGTTCTCCTCCGCGGCACGGCAGCGCAGCAATACAGTAATCATGTTGCGACTAGAGAAACCTGGATGCAGTGATTAAGGGCACAGAGATTGGTTCTTCTGGGCGATTCGCCGCGCAGGAGATTTGCTCGTTCAACACTGAACCTTTGGCGGCAACTTACCGCGAACTAGAATGGAATCTCTTGCTATGGTCAAGCGCGGACCAACCCGGCGGCTTCCTCGTAAAGCAAAACCCGGCACCAAGGGTCTGAGCCCGTCCGAGCGTGAGCGTGTGATAGACGGCCAACCGAAGAAGATTCTGCCAGTCGGCAAACTTCCCCTTGAGCAATTGCGATCGTTGCTGAGAGATCCGCCGAAGCATGATCCCCGCCTGCTGATCGGACCTCAGATTGGCGAGGACGCGGCTGTCATCGATGCCGGAGATCGCTATCTCGTCGTAGCGACAGATCCCGTTACCTTCGCCACAGACCACATCGGGCGTTACGCGGTTCACGTCAATGCGAACGATGTTGCCGTTTTAGGCGCACGCCCGTTATGGTTTTTCGTCGTCATGCTCCTTCCGGAGAACCGCACGACGCCCGAACTGGCCGAATCGATCATGAGTGATGTACGGACTACGTGCGAGGAACTGGGTATCGCTCTCGGCGGCGGGCACACCGAAATCACCCAAGGTATCGACCGCCCGATTCTGGTCGGTCAGATGCTCGGCGAGGTCGCCCCAACTCGCCTTGTGCGGAAGACTCGCATCGCCATCGGCGATCAGATCCTGTTGACACGCGGAGTGGCTATTGAGGGCACCGCAATCCTCGCCCGAGAGAAGTCCGAACGGCTGCAGGGACGGGTTGATGCCGATCTTCTGGCACGGGCCGCGCGTCTCTTGATTGAGCCCGGCATCAGCGTGGTGAGTGCGGCGCTCGCGGCTGCCAATGTCGGCGAGGCCGTACATGCGATGCATGATCCGACCGAAGGCGGGCTTGCTACTGGACTCTTCGAGTTGGTGGCGCCTGCCGATCTTGGCCTTCGGGTCATTCGCGAGCGCATCCCCGTGCTTCTTGAAACCCTAAGGGTTTGCAGTGCACTCGGGCTCGATCCGCTGAAACTGATTGCGTCTGGCGCATTGCTGATTGCCGTCGCTCCAGACAAAGCGGACTCGGTCCTTGAGGCCATTGAGGCCACTAACGTTCCAGTTGTGATGATTGGCGAGGTGCGCCCGTCGAGCGAGGGCATCACGATTGTGACAAATGGGGTCGTCGAGCCGCTCACGCCCGCAGTTCGGGACGAGATCACACGAGCCTTCGAAGGCGGTTAGGGTCGGAGGTGTCGGACACGTCAGTCTCCGCATCGGAGGTCGAGCGAAGCCACTCAAATATGAACTGCGAGCACAGGACAAGACCCCAGCTGTATTACTCGGTAAGTGGTGGAACCAAAGATGGCCGTGTCCAACGCACCACGACCACGCACTCCCATGATCACCAGGTCCATTTGTGCTTCAACGGCTAGTTGAATGATCTGCTGGTATGGCTTGCCGATTCGCACCATCACCCTAACGATGCACCCCTCGTGCGTTTCGGGAGCAATGAATGCCTCTAGCTGGCTTGCCACCTTCTCAGTCGCGCTTTCAAGCTCCGTCAACTTCGAGACGTCTTCCAGCACGTGCAGCAGTGTAAGTTCCGCGCCGCACTCCTTGGCCATGGAGACTGAATACTCCGCGGCGCGATGACCATGGTCTGAAAAATCCGTACAAAGGAGTATCTTTCTTAGGTGGACTGGCTCGGGATCGTGCACGGAGCTTATGACATGATGTGCCGGCTTTCGTACTGCTAAGACCGGACACCGCGCTCGTCGCAGTATTCTCTCTGTCACGGATCCCAGCATTAGCCGATCAATTCCTCGCAACCCGTGAGTTCCCATCACGATCAGATCCACTCGCCGCGCTTCGGCCAGAGAGAGGATCAGATCTGTTACCGAACCATCCTGCACGACGCATTCGGGCCGAATCTCGTGCCGCGCGTGGAGCCTCGAAAATTGCTGAAGCTTCTTCTGGCTTTCAGCGCGGAGTTGCCGAGAGATCTTTTCGTCCGCATCTTTATTGCTGTCATAGCCTACAAGACCGCTATAAAGAGGATACAAAACGTGCTGCAGGATCAACGTCGCCTTGTAGTGCCATGCTAACGACCGTGCGTATTCGTAGGCGTTGACTGAAAACTCTGAAAAATCGACGGGGCAAAGAATAGATCCAATTTGCGGCATGACCCGACCTCGAGTGGTTTTCGTCAGCTTGGAGACGGCCTTCCACATTTATCGCACTGAATTGCCCTGCCGAATATGATCCGCGTCACATACGCTGTGGGGCTCATGGCACAGGTTCTCCAGCTTCGACGAGACCTTGGCTAGCATTGGATCGAGACCCTAGAGGCCTGACAAAACATATTTCAGATCGCACTCTGTGCTTGGTGTCACTGCGAGAAACTGCGGGCTGGCGTAACGTGAGTGTAAGTTCAACCCGTTTTTGGGCTTTCAACAAAGAAAGGAGGATTCTCCGTATGTTCGCCCGTATTCTCGAAATCGCTCCGAGCCCCGATAAGAAGCAAGAGCTGATCTACGCGCTGAATCAGGAAATAGTCCCGATCCTGAAGGAGGAGCCGGGCTTTGTTGAGACGCTGGCGTTTTTTCCGGAAAACAAGAGCGATCGGACCCTGTCGATTACGTTCTGGACCGAGAAACGTTTCGCAGAAAAATATGCCAAGGAAGCCTATCCGAAGGTGGAGCAGATTATGAAACCCTTCCTGGCGATTCCGATAACCGTCAAGACGTACACGGTCGAGTCCATACTATCGAAGTGCTTCGTCGACATCCTGACCGCAGCGGCATAGCAAGAAGCGTGCACATTATCCGGAGCTGCATCGCAGCAAAAGTCGGAGCGAAACGAATCGTGCTCGGATCGTGGGGATGCCCCCGATTATTCGCGCCTGTTCGTGCCCCAAGGCCCGATGGAGGCGAAGTTGGCGGCCTGCCCGATTCGTCTGCCGTAATATCGCGGTAGCAATCATTGACCCGGCGCACTGACTTTCAGCTAGGTGCCCAGGATAATAATTGACAGGGAGGTGACTATGTTTCAGCGATTTGCAGCGGGTACTACGGTCGCTTCCATCGTGATTGCGATCGCCGCCGTCATTGTGAGCGTCATATCCGGTCTGAAGTTCGAGAGGATCTATCCCGTCACCATTCTCTGGTGTTGCGTACCAGTCGTCTGGGGAGTCTGGGCCATGCTGACACCTGGGGCTTGGATGCCGAGACGATTGCCGCTTTGGGGAGGGTTTCTGGGACTCTTCGCGGGATTGATGGCAGTTCTCGTCCTGAACGTGCCTTCCCGGTTTCTAGAAGAGCCGGTCTCGATGCTGGTGCGTGTCATCGCCGTCCTGGCCGGAACGTTGCTCTATTATCTGATGTGGATGCTGGTGCGCGGAGCTTGGCGCTGGCTGGCGGAAAAAACTTCCGCATGACGATCTGCTCCAGTGCAACGACTGAAGTAAACCGGTCAATTCGCGAAACATCATCATTGCACTCGTTGGCCTTTGTCGCTCGCGTCGGGGCAGCGCGATAGAGAAAACGAGGCTCAGGTGCTGCAATGTGTTCGACGTCACAGACACTCTGGTCTGACAAACGCTATCGTTTTTGGGTGCAGGGCTGAGCACACCGATCCTCTTTTTCCAAAACCTCGCGGGCACACGCGGTGAACGCCTTTACTGAGCAGCGGGTTTTGAAGTTGAGAGATGAGATTGCCTCGCTCCAACGCGAAAATGAATTGTATCGGTCGCGACGTCATCACACCTTAGAAGAAAGGCACGCGGATGACTTGAGACGATTTCGCCTTCTAGCGATCCGAGAAGAGCTTGGAAGGCTTTTCCAGCCGAAGAGTAGTGCTTCAACCTGATGTGTCCTCGGGCTTTCTTACCAATGAGAAATAGAACCACAGCAGGGTCGTAAAACCCACACCTAACACCACGAAAGAGATGATCATCAGAAAATTCGTCCCGAAACCCTTGCGGCCCATCACCGTTACGATGTTCACGAGTTCCATGCTCATGATCGCCAGCAGAGTCAGAAATACCGGTGCAAGCGCGTAACAAGCTGCTTTCCTGCGGAACAGAAGAATTGCGGTTATGCATAAGGCGGGCAATATCCGGGTACAACACCGGATACTCAGAAATGGGGGAAGCTACTTCCAGGTCAGTAGCATATTATTGATGGATCATCCGGTGAAAACCCTGTTGTACGAGTTGTTCGTCGAGCCAGCCCTCTTGCGGCTTTTGCAACGAGCTACGATGAAAGGACAGTTCCCGTGGAAGGCTGCATGAAGGACTACCAACCACTGAAGATTAACTGCCAGTACCCAAGTGGGCACTAACCGTGACACAGCGCCGGCTCCTCCTCTGGCTCTGTAAGAAACACCCCAAGACGAACCACCACAAACTCTAGCTTTTGGCATTTGGGGCGTTTCAGAAGAGGTCCGCTTGTCTAAACCCGATACGCGCCGTGTCACCACACGCCAAGCGGCGCGGGGGAGTTCATAGGCGGTGACTTTCGACTGTGAGCGCCTCTGCCAATTAAACTTGCAAACTCTGGTTCTCGTACAGCAGCACGGCCTCGGTCTCCCGCGAGTCCACGGGACGGTAGTACAGCTTGGTGTCCTCGAGGAAGACCTCGATGAACGCCGGCCGGGTGTTGATCGTGCCCCGGATCAGCGCCTCCGACAACGGATCTTCGATGTACTTCTGCAAGGCCCGCCCGAGCGGACGCGCGCCGTAGCTGCGATCGCTGAGTGTCTGACTGAGGACCCACTTCTTGGCCTCGTCGGTTACGGTCAC
>Ga0209415_10015844_pt1 | contig 12183 bp, 11 predicted proteins | sample PeaSoiSIISIP2007_FD_187696 | JGI IMG/M metagenome (GOLD analysis project Ga0209415, IMG submission 187696) | Peat soil microbial communities from Weissenstadt, Germany - SII-SIP-2007 (SPAdes) (version 2) | ecosystem: Environmental > Terrestrial > Soil > Wetlands > Peat | place: Germany... | reverse complement strand
CGGCGGTCGCCAGCTGGCGGGTGGCTTCCGACACCGCTTCGGCCCGCTGGGTGGTGGCTTCGGCGACTTTGCCCACATTCAGGGTCTGGCCGCCGGCACTTTCTGAGCGATGCGCCATCATGGTGGCGGTTTTGGTGATGCCCTTGGTGGAGTTGGCCACCTGTTCGACCTTTTCATGCACCGCCCGTTCAAACAGGGTGGTCTCCTGGTCGCGGGCTTCCATGTCGGCCAGAACCTTGTTGACCACCTTGGCGTAGTTCAGGAAATCGCCGCGCAGGCCCTGTTCGGGGATATAGCGGAAATATTCCTTGGCCCCGGCCCGGCTCATGGCGGCGCCGGTGTCCTTGGCGAATTCCTCGATCAGGTCGAGAACCCGGTTGAGGCCGGTCATCAACTGCCCCAATTCATCGGTGCGGCCGATGCGGACCACGCGAACATTCAAATCGCCGTGGGATGCGGCCATGGCCACCTGGGCTCCGCGCTGAATGAGCTCCAGGGCGGTGGTCAGGCGCGGCCCCAGGGTAAAGGCCAGAACCAGCAGCAAAGCGCCAAGGGCCGCGACGGCCAGCAAGGCCAGAATCGAAACGCCGCCGCTGGAGGTGAAAGCGAGAACGGCGGCCAGCAGCAGGGCGGCGCCATAGCCGGTGAACAGCAGGAACAGGCCTCGGCGGGCGGCGCTTAAGAGATTGGATTGGGGCATGGGGCGATCCTCTCTCAGCGGCTGATGTTCATGATGAAGCGGTCGTAATCGGCAAAGCCGGCGTTCTTGACCACATCAACCAGGGCCGCCAGGGATTGCTCGGCTCCTTGCTTGCGGTCGGAAGACCGCTCTTCAATGGCCAGCAGGTTGGCGTAAAGCGGCTTGACCGCCTCCAACGCCTTGGGCAAAGGCACCCGGCGCGTCGAGTGATAGCCGACGATCGAGCCGTTGGCGCCATAACAGGGGGTAATGTGGGCGAACACCCAATAATGGTCTCCGTTCTTGGAGCGGTTCACCACATAGGCGAAGACCTCGTGCCCTTGAGCAATGCGGTCCCACAAAAACTTGAAGACGCAACGGGGCATGTGGGGATGCCGTAGAATATTATGAGGCTGGCCCAGAAGCTCCTGCTCGGTATAACCGCTCATGCTGATGAAAATATCATTGGCATAAGTGATTCTTCCCTGAAGGTCCGTCTTCGAGACGATCACTTCATCGGCGGAAAAGCTATGTTCGACACCGGAAAGGGCGGCGGATTGTTGGGCCATTAAAACCTCGTGTCCATTATTATTTCCGCGCGATTGCTTCGGCGCATTCTCCCTACAACCGGCAGAATAGCCGCACCGCCACGATGGAATAAAGAGAAGATCGCTTCCGATGCTTTTTCCATCCCCCATCATGCGGAAGGATGGTTGCGCCAAAATTGGTAGGAAGCATATTATTAGCTGCCTAATTAATTTCCGTCAGAGCATCCATGAGCGCCAGCCTTCCCATATCCCGTCGTGATTTCGGCTTGTCCACGGTCAAGCTGTCGCGCACATGGCGCAACTGCGTGGATGCCGAGCTGCGCAAATTCGGGCTGACCGCCTCGACCTGGCGGCCTTTGTTCTATCTGGGGCGGTTGGGCGACGGAGTGCGCCCCAAAGACCTGGCTCTGGCTCTGGATATCGAGCCGCCCTCGGTGGTTCAACTGCTGGACCGGCTCGAAGCTCAGGGCTACGTGGTGCGCCGGGAATCGCCCGAGGACCGCCGCAGCAAGACCGTGCATCTGACCGACCAGGGCCGCGCGGTTCACGCTCATACCATCGATGTTTCGACCATGATGGCCGATCAGTTGACCGCGGGCATCAGCGATGCCGAACTGGCAACCTGCCTGGAAATCTTTCATCGCATCGAGGAAAACCAACGGCGGCTGGCCGAGGAAAGCGATAAGGCATGAGCCCCATTCATCGCCACGCTTTGCGCACCGTTTCGGCGGCGCTGCTGGCCCTTGGGTTGGCCTATCTGCTGGAATTGGAAACCCCCTATTCGGCGGCGACAACCGTGCTGATCGTCGCCCATCCCATGCATGGGATGATCTTGTCCAAAAGCATCTATCGTCTGGGCGGCACCTTGATCGGTGCGTTCATGGCATTGCTGCTGATGGGGCTGTTCGCCCAGTCGCCGGAAATGTTCATGCTGGGCCTCAGTCTGTGGATGGGGGTCTGCACCATGGCCTCGACCCTGCTGCGGGGCTTTCGCTCCTATGGGGCGGTGCTGGCCGGATATACGGTGGTGATGATCACCATGCCGGGCGTGGATACGCCGGATCAGATCTTTGATCTGGCCGTCAGCCGGGTTTCGGTGGTGGCTTTGGGCATTGCCTGTTCGGCTTTGGTGGCCTCGTTGACCACCGGGCGCAAGGCCGAGGAAACCCTGGACGCCAAGCTGCGCGGCACTCTGCGCAAGCTGGCCGCCTATGCCCGCCAGTCTTTGGAGGGAGCGACTTACCAGTCTCTGTCGATTCAGCGCCGCACGTTGGCTGGAGAGATTTCGGGCCTGGATGCCATGGTGGAGTTCGCCGCCATTGAAAGCGCCGTCGGTATGGCCGATCTGGAAGACACGCTGCGCGGGGCGGCCATGGCCATGTTCAGCGTGCTGACCGCCGCCGCTTCGGCCCATGGCGCATTGGAACGCCTGGATGAAGCGGAGCGGCCCCAGGCCTTGCAGGCCGAGTTCCTGGAGCTGCTGGCCCGGTTGGAGGTCATGGCGACCCTTGACGACCTGCGGGTCTGCCGCGCCGAACTGGCCGAACTGGCCCGCAAGCTGGAGGCCGCCATCCTGGCCGACGACCTGCATGTGATGACGGCGATCGACCGTTTGGATGAACTGGCCGACGAATTGGGCTACAGCCTGGATGGCGCGCTGACCCTGGCCGGCGTTGCTGCCTCGGAGTCGACGTTGCCGGTGCGCAAAACCCGCATCTGGCGGCATCGGGACTTTTCCTGGGGGGCCATCAACGGCCTGCGCGCCTGCATTACGGTGTGGGCGGCGGGAGCCCTCTGGTTCATGACCTCTTGGACATCGGGTTGGGCGATGGTCTCCATGGTGGTGCCGAATATCGGTCTGTTGGCCATGCGCGACCGCCCGGTCAGCGACGCGGGCTCGTTCGTCTGGGGGACCATGTTGGCCTCGCTGGTGGGGCTGTTTTATTTAGCCATCGTGCTGCCCAACATTTCCGGCTTTCCCCTGCTGGCCCTGGTTCTGGCGGTGCCGTTGCTGTTGGGCGTGATCTATTCCATGAAGCCGAAGACCGCTTTTATCGGGGTCGGCTTCTATGTCTTTTTCATCACCCTTCTGGCTCCGACTAACCCCATGAGCTATTCGCCGGAATTCTTTTTGAACAATGCCCTGGCCACGGTCGGCGGTGCGGCTTTGACCGCCGTAGCCCACCGGCTGATCCTGCCGATCGATCCGCGGCGCCATGTGCGGGCTTTGGTGCGGGCCATCCAGTCCGATCTGCGGGCCTTGCTGCTGGGCAGCGTTTCCAGCCCCGAGGCCTGGGAAGGCCGTATGCATGAGCGGCTGATCCAACTGGGGGTGCGCATGGCCGCCGCCGGGGTGCGCCAGGATGGTCTGCTGCGGGGGGGCTTCGCCTCGCTGCGCCTGGGCCGCGAGATGTTGCGGGTGAGAAATCTGCTGGCTCAGGACCAGGTGGCCCTCGACCACTGCGCTCCCGTCCGCGAGGCCTTGCGCAAGATTGGCTCCGAGCCGCACGCTGCCCTGAACGCCTGCCGCGATGCTGCCCAATCCTTGAGCGAGCTGGCGGCGACCCGTTCTTCCGAAGAATCCCGCGCGCCCATGCGGGCGGCGGCTTCCTTAACCGAAATCGCCGTCCTGCTGGGACGCCACCGCCGCTTCTTTCAAAGGATTCCGGCATGAGCCCGCTTCATGAAATCAACGTGATGGGAATCTATTTCCCACCGTTTTTGCTCCATCTGCTGATCGCCGCCGTTCCCTTTTTCCTGTGCCGTTGGCTGGCTGCCCGGAGTGGGCTGCTGTTCCGGCTGTGGAATATCGGTTTGGTCGAGCTGTCGCTGTTCATCTTCATTCTGTCCGTCGTGGTGTATGCATGATCAAGAAATTCATTCGTGTCCTGGTGACGCTGTCCGCCGCTCTGGTTGCTTTGTTTCTGGGGGTGGCCCTATGGCATCACTATATGGATGCTCCCTGGACCCGTGACGGACGGGTGCGGGCCGAGGTGGTCAGCATCGCCCCGGAAGTGGCCGGCACGGTCATTCAGGTGGCGGTGGCGGATAACCAGCCGGTGAAGAAGGGCGACGTGCTGTTCGTCATCGACCCGGAACGCTATCGTCTGGCTCTGGCCCAGGCCGAAGCCGGGCTGAACGGCAAGTCCTATGACCGCAAGGTGGCCCAGGCCAGGGCGCAACGCCGCGCCGTGCTGAGCGATCTGGTGGCCTCCAATGAAGAGAAGGAACAGTACAGCGGCACCGCCAGCGTCGCTGGGGCGGCGGTCAGCGAAGCCGATGCCGCCTTGCGCCTGGCCAAGCTGAATCTGGAACGCACGGTGATCCGTTCGCCGGTTAATGGTTTTGTCAGCAATCTGCGGCTGCGGGTGGGCGACTATGCCCAGATTGGTCAGGCTTCGGTGGCGGTGGTCGACAGCGATTCCTTCTGGGTCGCCGGCTATTTCGAGGAAACCAAGATGAACGGCGTGCGTCCCGGCCAGCCGGTCGCCATCACTCTGATGAGCGGCGCCCCCACTCTGCATGGTCATGTTGAAAGCCTGAGCCGCGGCATCGCCGATCAGAACGCCGAAACCTCCGGCGGCTCGCTGGCCAGCATCAATCCGGTCTTTACATGGATCCGATTGGCTCAGCGCATTCCGGTGCGCGTTGCTTTGGACCCGGTGCCCGAAGGCACCTTGCTGGCCGCCGGCATGACCTGCACCGTGGCCATCGGCGATGCCGCCAGCCTGCGCGAAGACCTGGACTACGCTCAGGCCAAGCTGAGGGAATGGGTAAGGGATCTTTAGGCGGGAAGAGCGGGAGCCGACGGGCTATTTGCCGTCGGCTTCTGGCCCGCGGGCCGAAGTGAAGGTGACGTCGAAGCGGCTGGCCGAGGGATCGGGCTGCTCCAGAGTGATGCGGAAGCCCACCGAACCGTTGGGCAGCAGCGACGCCTGAGGCGGGCTGATGATTTTCTTCTGCAACAGGGTCTTGTCGTTATAGAGAGCCAGACGCAGCAGCGGGATTTCTTTCTCGCTGTCGGTGGTGTTGGCGATGACGCCGCGCACCACGAGAACCTCGTTGTTATCCTGGTTCAGGCGCTCGGCGTTGTAATTGCGGAACATCAGTCCGTCGCCGACCACTTCGTTGCGCAGGTCCAGACCGTCATACAGGACGGCGGCTGCGGGAATGTAATCCAGCACCTTGTCCTGCAGCTTGTAGAGTCCCCAGCCGATGCTGCTCAGCAAGATCAGCAGGACGACGATCCACAGCACGGTGCCGCCTTTGCGGCGCGGTTTCGGCTTGGGCGGCGGCGACGAAAAAACTTCCGGGATCGGGTCGGGGGCGGCGCCCATCAGTTCGGCGATATGGGCAAAGGGATCGTCAATGTCGTCAGGCGGAGAAGATGAGAGGTCATCATCTTCTTCCAGATTGTCCGACGCACCGCCGGCAAAGCTGAAGCTGGCGCCATCGCTGCCCAGGCTCATATTAAAGCCGGGCAGGCCGGACGGGCCGTCCTCGAACTCCTGATCTTCCACCGGCTCGTCGCGCAAGGACTGAGCGGCTTGGCGCGGCGCGGATTTGGCCGGCATTTCCAGGGGGATTTCGTCTTCGGCTATGGCGGGAACCTGATGCCATTTATGTCCGCAGCGGGCGCAACGAAGCACCCGTCCCCGAGTGCCGAGGGCGGCTTCGGGAACCGTGAAGTGCGTCTCACAGCTGGGACAAGTGACAATCATCGACCATCTAAACCGCTAATTCATTGTTCTTTATAGGGCTAGGGGCGCTTTAACACAAGCCCATGCTGGATGAACCCTTCTTAAGGATGGACTTGCTCTTCGTCTCCCCTTGGACGGCGGGCCTGGCATGAGCTATTGTCCGCGCCCATGAATTACCGTCACGCCTATCACGCCGGAAACTTCGCCGATGTGGTCAAACATGCCCTGCTGTCGCTGGTGCTGGCCCATCTGAAGCGCAAAGAGACGCCTTTTTGCGTCGTCGACACCCATGCCGGCATCGGCCGCTATGATCTGGGGGGCGTCGAAGCGGGCAAGACCCTGGAATATCAAGACGGCATCAGCCGTCTGCTGGACGGCGGAGCGCTGCCCGAATTGCTGGGGGATTATCTGGCGGCGGTGCGGGCGGTCAACCCGACCTGGCCTGAACTGACGGCCTATCCCGGCTCGCCGCGGATTTCCCGGCATATGCTGCGGCCTCAGGACCGGCTGGCCCTGGTGGAACTGCATCCCGAAGACGCCCAGACCCTGAAGCGGGAGTTTCGCCATGATCCTCAGGTCGGGGTGCATCAGCAAGACGCCTATCTTTCCCTGAAGGCGTTGCTGCCGCCGAAAGAGCGGCGCGGGCTGGTGCTGATCGATCCGCCCTTCGAGGTTAAGGACGAGTTTCGCCGCATCGCCAAAGGTCTGGCCGAGGCTTTGCACCGCTGGCCTACCGGCATTTACGGCGTCTGGTATCCCATCAAAGAACGCGAGCCGGTGGAACGCTTTCTGGGCGAAATTGCCGGCCTGGGCCGCCCCTGCTTCACTGCGGAACTGTTCCGCTATCCTCCCAACGACCCCGCCCGTCTGAACGGCACCGGCATGGTGGTGATCAATCCGCCCTGGCAACTGGACGAAGCCCTAGCCGCTCTGCTGCCGATTCTGCATGACCGGCTGGGCGGCAGCGGCGGTTGCGAACTGCGCTGGATCAATCAGGCGGAGTAGGTGGGCGTCCTCTCGGTCGTCGCATCCGCCAGGGTGAAGAAGAACGTCGCCCCCTCGCCCGGAGTTGATTCCACCCAGATATTGCCGCCGAAGCGATAGACGATCCGGCGGCAGATCGTCAGACCGATCCCGGTGCCTTCGGTGCTGAAGGCTGGGTTCAGTTGCTGGAAAATGTCGAATATTTTGTCGTGGAACTCGGGCCTGATGCCGATGCCATTGTCGGCGACGGCGAAGCGCCAGAGACCGGAATCATCTTCTTTGGCGCTGACCGAAAGAACCAGTTTGCGGTCGTGGGCGCGGAACCTCACGGCATTTTCCAGCAAGTTCTGAAACAGGGTGATCAGATGTGTCTGTTCGGCCATCACCACCGGCAGATCGCCGACCGTTACCTCTACATCGTCCGAGATCAGCCGCGGTCCCAGATTCGTTAAGGCCTGGGCGGCGGCACTGGCGGACGATGTCGGATAAAGGGGATCCAACTGTCGCGAGACGCGGGAAAAGCTCAGAAGATCGTTGATCAGCCTTGTCATGCGCTTGCCGCCATCGACGATAAAGCCGATGAAGTCATTCGCTTCTGAATCGAGCTTGTCTTTGTAGCGGCGCTCAATCAGCTGGGTGTAATGAACGATGTTCCTGAGTGGCGTCTGCAAATCGTGTGATGACACATAGGCGAACTGCTCCAGGTCGGCATTCGATCGCTCGAGAGCTTCGTTTTTCTTCTCCAGCTCCGCTTCGGCATGTTTGCGGTCGGTGATGTCTTCTACCAGCGCGAAACTCCATCGTGGCGCCCGGTTGTCGCTGCGGACCATGGCGACGCTTTTGCGCACCCACACGGCCATCCCGTCCTTTCGGACGAAGCGGTTCTCGATGACGAAGGCCGGAATCTCGCCATTCACCATCTGGCGGAACAGCACCATGTTTTCCTGCGTGTCGTCGGGATGGATGAAGTGCTGAAACTTTGTGGCCTGCACTTCTTCCCGCGAATAGCCGGTAAGGTCGCAATAGGCCTGATTGACCTCTATAAACTCGCCGTCGAGGGTGGTCATGGCGAAGCCGACGGCCGCATTGGCAAGCGATGCGCTGAACCGTTCCTCGGTGTTGCGCCGATGGGTCAGTTCCATGCCGTAATGCCAGGCCGCCAGAACGGAAAACACCGCAAGAGCGGCGGCCAAACCGGGAAAGAGTTGCGCTTTCACCGCTTGCCCAATGATCAGTGTCTTGGGGACGCCGATGGTGGTGCCAAAACCTGTATTCTCGGAATGATGGAATGCGGCGATGGATCTTACATTGTCGAGGTTCGTGTTTTCAAAGATCCCGGACGGCTGGCGTGCAAGCTGTTCCTGCAACCCGAAAGATACCTTTTTGCCGATATACTTATCCTGATCCCGGGTTCGTGCGACGATTTTCCCATCATTATCAAAAATGTTGGCAAGCCACTCCGAGGGGAAATGCAGGGAAGACAGCAGGTTTGTCAGGCTGCTTGCGGACATGACCGAGACAAAGACGTAGGCGGTCTCTCCTTGCAGTTGGACCGGAACAGTCACAAAGAGTTCGTTGCGCCCTGAGACTGTTCCCGTGGAGAGGCCGGAGATGGACGGCTGGCCGGTCTTGAAGGTGGCGGCGTACTTGTCGAGGTTGCGGCTGACGGGCAGCGGCTCGCCAAACGGCACCAGCGTGTTTACCACCTGCTGTCCCGACGGGGCGACCAAGACGAAATGGTCGATGAGCCGGGCCTTCGAGGCCGCCTTGGTTAAATTGGCGTGGAGAAGGGCAAAATCGCGACGCTCGATCAGATCCCGGTTTGAAGCGGCCAGCATGGCCGTGCCCGTCGAGACGGTTTCAAGTTCAATGTCCACGGCCTTGGACAAGGCGGTGACCGTCAACAGAAGATCCTGTTCGAGATGCTCTCGCTCCCGGTCGAACTCAAGGTATCCCAGGGTGACGACCGACAAGGCGACCAACACGATCCCCAGCAGGATCTGCCAAGCCAGTGTAATTTTAGCCGGATTGTGGCGCATGTCGCCTCCGCCCTTATTGAGCTAGCTTTTTCCGGCTGGACGGCCCATTGCTTTTCAGCCATCACCAGAATAGCCGTCTTTCTGTCCAACCGGAAGGCGCATCGCACCGTTGCCAGCGAGCCAGACGCCACGAGCGATATCGCGGTCTATCGGGGGTGGTCTGCCGGGCAGAGATATGGTCGGGGGGCAGTCGCGGGCGGGTTCCGCCACATCGCTGGAAATGGCTTCCAGCGGTAAAGGCTTTCCCCACGGCGCGGTTTTAAGGCCACGCCGTGGGGATGCCAGGTCTTACTTGGAAGCGGGAGGCGTGGCCTCGTTGGCCTTTGCCTCTTTCTCTTTTTTCAGCTTTTCGTTCGCAGCGGCGTCTTCGGCGCGGATGGCGTCAAAGGGGCCGAACTTATGCTGCTTCTCGGAGAACGAATCCACATACGGACCCCAGGGGAAATCCGGCGGCTTGTCGTAGGGGTTCGAGAAGTCCTTGGCCACCTCGCCCTCTCGGGGCTGGCGGGGATGCGAGATGACATAGCCGGCGACGTCATAAGCGTCATCCTTGGACAAGGCAGGCTTGTCCCAAGTCGCTTGGCCGAAGGGCATGTTCACATAAATATACTGGAAGGCGGACAGGATGCGGAACATCGAGGCCGATTCGCTGGTGGCGTCGGGTCCCCAGACCGGCGGGAACTCGTAGCCCTTGCGGTCGCCGACGACGCCGACGCGCTTGCCCAGGCCGTCTTCGCCGTGACAGGCGGCGCAGTTTTCCTTAAAGACAACCTCGCCGCGCTCCAAATTGGCGGCGCGCTTCGGTTCCTCGACAACCATTTCCTTTTCGCCGATCAGCTTGGCGCCCTTGGGCACGCCGCGCGACAGATATTCGATATAGGCGGCGAGCGCCTTCATCTCTTTCGAATCGTCAGGGATCGGGCGTCCGGACAAGCTGTGGGTGAAGCACAGATTGATTCGGTTCTCGAGGGTGACAGTCTTGCCAAACCGAGGCTGGAACTGAGGATAAGCGCCATATGTGCCGATCAACGGAGCAGCATAGGGCATGGTCGCCGCGGCGCGGTGACAGCTTGAGCACGACATGTTGGTGCCGGCATAACGCTTGGCCGGATCAGCCATTTCGGGGCCGAGATATTCCGACGTATGGGTCAGCAGTTCCTGGCCCAGCTTGATCATGCGGTTCTGCTCGGTGTCGGGCAGCTTGGAAAGGTCCACTTCGGGCGTCGGCCAGGTGGTGAGGTCGACGACCGGGTGCTCGGTGGCGGCGGCTGCGTCGGCCGCCTTGGCCTGACCCGCCCCCCCGGCGGTCAGCAACGTCAACAGCACGGCTCCGGCAACAAGGCCGCTTCCCGTCTGTTTCATGCGAGAAAATGATTTCCCCACGCTTCTATATCCCATGGTGTTCTCCCCGCCCTCAGATAAGCGGCATTGCCGCCTATAGTGGTAGTGACTTGGAAGTGATCAAAAGTCATCAGAGATCCAGCATCGCTAGAAACGACGCTTGTATCTCTAGACACATCGTAAAAGGCCAGGGGATTTCACGCAACCGCTGATTCTACAGTTGTAAATAGCCCTAATAAGTTAGGGTTAACTTGATGTGTATTAGGGGTTTACCCCTAGTTAATTCGGGAAAAGAACCGCGACAGGCGCAGGCCCGACAGCCATTCACCCACGGGCTGGCTCATAATGGGGAAATCCCACGAGCCCAGAACGAACTCGGCCCGGCCGATCAGGTTTTCCATGGGCACGAAACCAACGCCGCCGGCGTCTTCCGAAACCCGACTGTCCAGGGAGTTGTCGCGGTCGTCGCCCATCATGAACAACGTGCCGGGCGGCACGGTGATTTCCGGGGTTTCGTCCAGGGGGCCGCTCCAGCTCATTTTCAGAATGGGATGCTGGCGGCCGCCGGGCAGTGTCTCGATCAGGCGGCGGGCCGGCAGGCGCATTCCGCTTTGCAGTTCCACCACATCGCCGGACACGTCTTCCAGCGGCAGGGTTTCGCCGTTGATCTGTAAGCGTCCGCGCTCCATGCGCAGATGGTCGCCGGGCAAGCCGATCACCCGCTTCACATAGACCAGGTTGGTGTCGCGCGGCAGACTGAACACCACCACGTCGCCCCGTTCAGGCAGGCGTTGGAACAAGCGTTGCTCTGACGCCGGAGCCAGGTTCAGAGGCAGCGAAAAGCGGCTGTAGCCATAAGGGAATTTGCTGGCGATCAGCTCGTCGCCGATCTGCAAGGTAGGCTCCATGGAGCCCGACGGCACATAGAACGGTTGGGCGATCACCGAACGGGCGGCAAGGACCAGAACGATGATGGCGGCATATTGGGCTGCTTCGTTCAGGTAATGTTTAATCCGCCGATTCATCATGGTCGCTCTCGTTATTTTCCAGAGGCGACAGTCTCCAACAAGGCGAGCAATCCCGCCAGCACCTTTTCCGGTTCGGGCGGGCAGCCGGGAATCACCAGATCCACCGGCAGCACGGAAGCGACGCCGTTCAGCACCGCATAGCTGCCGGCAAAGCAGCCGCCGTTCTGGGCGCAGTCTCCCACCGCCACCACCCATTTGGGGTGAGGGGCGGCGTCATAGGTGCGCCTCAAGGCTTCGGCCATGTTGACGCTGACCGGGCCGGTCACCAGCAGAACATCGGCATGGCGCGGGCTGGCGACAAAGGAAATGCCGAAGCGTTCCAGATCGTAAACGGGACCGTTCAGGGCTTGCAGTTCCAACTCGCAGCCGTTGCAGGATCCGGCGTCGATCTCGCGGATCCGCAAGGAGCGGCCCAGCTTGGCCGAAGCCCGTTGGGCGATGTTGGCCGCCAACTGTTCCAGCGAATCGGCGTCGGCCTGGGGGCGTGGGATGGAAACGGGGCCGCGCAGCAGGGTGCGCAACAGCAAACCGATGAAGCGCATCAGAGGTCAGCCCCCGAATAGGAACAATTGAACGACTTATTGCACAGGGGAAAGTCGGCGACGATGTTGCCCTCGATGGCGGCCTCCAGCAGCGGCCATTGGAACCAGGACGGATCGCGGGGATGGCAGCGCACCACCCGTCCCACCTCGGACAGGCGGACCCACATCAGGATTTCGCCTCGGAAGCCTTCCACCAAGGCCATGCCCTCGCCGCCACGGGTGGGGATGGGGCGAAGATGAGGACCGCCGGGAATGCCGTCCAGGATCTGCTCTACCAGCGACAGGCTGGCCCGCACCTCCTCGATGCGCACCCACAGGCGGG
>Ga0209415_10015843_pt1 | contig 12183 bp, 9 predicted proteins | sample PeaSoiSIISIP2007_FD_187696 | JGI IMG/M metagenome (GOLD analysis project Ga0209415, IMG submission 187696) | Peat soil microbial communities from Weissenstadt, Germany - SII-SIP-2007 (SPAdes) (version 2) | ecosystem: Environmental > Terrestrial > Soil > Wetlands > Peat | place: Germany... | reverse complement strand
CGACCGAGCTTTGCGACTGGAGCATGACGACGCCGACGGTCTGGCCGTTGAGGTCCTTGGCCGTGCGGATCGAGCCGCTCTTGAGGCTCACGAGCACGAGCGTCGGCTCGTCGGCCGTAAAGAGCGCGCCGCCGGCGAAGCCGGCAATTGGAATGCCGCGCAGGACGGCATTACCGAGCGCGATGTCGTCGCAGATTCCGACATCGAGGACTCCGCTGATGACCCCGGACAGCACCAGGCCGCCGTTCCCGAGCGTTTGAACGTCAACGTCGAGCCCGGCGTCGCGGAACATCCCCAATTCGGACCCGCACTCGACGGCGAGTTGCGCGTCGCTACGGTTCAAACCAAGGCGGACCGGCGTCATCTGCGCGCTCGCTGCGCGCGGTCCGGCGGCGACCGCGGCGGCAACGCTTGCCAGCGCGGCCTTGCGAGTGACGATCACATTACACGCTCTCCCAATACGCAAACGCGACCCCGATCGGCGAGGCGTAGATCGGCACGTAATCCACCACGGTTCCGGGCATCCCGTCGGCAACGGCAGCAGCCGCGATCCAATTCCGCACCTCACCCGAACCGTGTCCGATGCCCAAGACCATACCGCTACCGTTGCTGGCGTAACGAATCGCGGCGGGATCCGCCATGTCCACCGGGGGAGCGTACCCGTCCAGGACGTCGGCGATCGCGCGCGCGTTCCCGGTGCGCACGCCGGCCAGAATCGCGCCGTCGAACGCTTCGTCCAGTATCGGTTCGGGCGCGCGCAGCATGTGCCACAGGCCGCCGGAACCGACGATGGCGACATCCAGATCGAGCGGGATCGACTCGATCGCAGCGCGCAACGCACGGCCGAGCTCGTAACAGCGCCGGCCGCGCGGCGCTGGACCGTAACAGCAGTTGACGAGAAACGGAATCACGGGCACGTCGTAGGCGGGCGTAAGGACCGTGGCGGCGCGCATGATCGCGTGCCCCATGCCCTCCTCGGGGTTGTTCAATTCGAGTGAGTAGGACACGTCGAACCCGCGATCGATGAGCCCGACGGTGAGCGCCCGGGCGAGTTCGGGATGGCCGTCGATCGCCGTCCAATGCTCGGCGGTCTTGGGCCGTGCTTCACGCCGCTTGCCGTGCTTCGGCATTCCGACATAATGCGAGATCTTGTAGCCTTCGAACGTCGCTCCGACGAACACGTTGAATGCCGGCAGGTTCTTGAAGGTGAACTGTTCGGTCTGATCGTCGCCGAGGATGATCAGCACGTCGGGCTTTTTGGCCGCAACGTGACGGCGCAGCACGTCGAATGCGCGTCCGCAACGGGCCTGCTTTTCCGCGTTGACGCCGGGCGGATCGATCGGCACCTTCGGGCGTTGCACGCGGTCCGCATAACGTTCCCGGCCTCCCACGTCCCATTCGCCGGCTGCAGCGAAAAGCCATGGGCTGTGGGACGTGCAGACGACCGTCGAGATGCGAGCCATCAAGCGCTATCGTATCTTGATGAGGGGCGATTTCCTGCAGGAAACAACCGCGTTCGACGGATAGCAACGACTATGTTTCGCGGCCATACGGTCATCGACGTTCACGGACATCTTTCATCGCCGCCGCAGGTACGCGCGTACGCCTACAATCTCATCGCCTTGCGCAACCGTCCGAGCCGCTTCGACCTCTCGGACGAGGCCGTCAAGCCGGCGATGGACCGCCATCTCCGGATGCTCGACTCACACGATATCGACGTGCAGTTGCTCTCGCCGCGCCCGGTGGCGATGATGCACTGGGAGCGCCCATTTCTGGTCGGACCGTGGACCCGAACGGTCAACGATCTTATCGCACAACAATGCCGCATCGCAGCGGATCGTTTCGTCGGCATTGCGGGTCTGCCGCAAAGCGCCGAATCGGACACGTCGAACTGCATCGCCGAACTCGAACGGTCGGTCAACGAACTCGGCTTCGTCGGCGCGATCGTCAATCCCGATCCGGCCGGTGACGGCAAAACGCCCGGCATGGACAAGCCGTATTGGTTTCCGCTCTATGCCAAGGCCGAGGAGCTGAATGCAACGCTGATCGTCCATCCGTGCGGCAGCCGCGACCCGCGGCTCGAGTCGATCGCGCGCTCCTACCAATTCAGCAACCTCGTCGAAGAGACGTTGGCCACCCAGCTGCTCGAACAAAACGACGTGTTTACGCGCTTTCCGCGCTTACGCGTGGTAGTCTGCCACTGCGGCGGCGCGCTCAACCGGCTGCTGAGCACGCACAAGCCGATCGACTACGTGGCGTACGCGCGCGGCGAAAACAACCTCGTGCGCGAAAGCGGCGAGGCGTCGGGCGGCCAGGTCGGGATCCCGGTGACCTGGAGCTATGCCGGGAACACCGCACGCGTCACCTCGAGCCTGGCCGGCAACCTGTTTTTCGACAGCTGTGCCTACGATCCGCAGTACGTCGCGACGGCCATTCGGCAGCGGGGTACCGACCGGATCTTGCTCGGAACCGAATCGCCGGGAGCCGGCTCGCATCAAATCAACCCGCAGACCAACGCCGCCGCCGACGATCTCGTCAAGATGATCGACGGTTTCGATTTTCTGGCCGACGACGACAAGGTTGCGATCTTCACCAAGAACGCCTTGCGCGCGTTCCCGCGCCTGAAGCTGCCGGCACGATGCTGACGCGAGAGCAGAACGAACTGGTGACGCGTACGGGTCCATCGACTCCGGGTGGGGCGATGATGCGGCGCTATTGGCAGCCGGTGGCCCTCTCGGAAGAACTCGCCGGTTTCGGCGATCCCATTCCCGTGCGCATCCTCTCCGAAGACCTCGTCCTCTTCCGCGATCCGGCCGGCGTCCCGTCGCTGCTGGGCTTGCGATGTCCGCACCGGCAAACCGATTTGAGTTACGGCCGCGTCGAGGACGGCGGCTTGCGCTGCGTCTACCACGGCTGGCTGTTCGCGCGCGACGGACGCTGTCTCGAACAACCCGGTGAGCCGCCCGGCAGCACGTACGCTGAGAAAGTGCGCCACACGGCGTATCCGTGCATCGAAGCCGGCGGCTTGATCCTCACCTACATGGGACCGGGGGAGCCGCCGCCGCTGCCGGGACTGCCGTTTTTACGGTCGCCGAGCGAGCACACGTATTGCACGAAGGTCTGGCACGAGTGCAATTACCTGCAGGGCAACGAAGGCAACATCGACCCGCAGCACGTGTCGTTCCTGCACCGCGTGCAAACCCCGCGCCGGCCGAACGACCGGTCGCTGGGCGTGATCAGCGCCGACGTGGCGCCGGCGATCACGATTGAAGAGTCGCCGTTCGGTTTCCGAACGTATGCGCGCCGGCACGTCGACGAGACGACGGACATGCTTCGGGTGACGAACTTCATCATGCCGAACCTGTCGGCATTTGTCGGATCGGCGCGCATCGACCCAAGCGTTCAACCGCGCGACGAGAACGACGGCTTGCAGCACCATTGGCACGTGCCGGTCGACGACACGCACCATTGGAAGTACGTGATCGTCCACCGCTACGCGGGGCCGATCGACCGCGCGTACGTTGCGACGCAATGCGCATCCGAATTGGACGCACCCTATCTCCCGCACCGGAACGGGCACAACCGCTACGGCCAGGACCGCGACGACATGCGCAGCGGCCGCACGTATATCGGCATGGGTGTTCATTTTCAAGATCACGATAAGTTTGCGACGGAAAGCCAGGGTGCGATCTCCGACCGCTCGCTCGAGCACCTCGCGACAACGGACCGCGGTGTCATTACGATGCGGCGCTTGCTGCTCGAGGCGATCGCCGCTGTGGGAGCGGGAACCGATCCCTTGATGGCCGTTCGCGATGCGAACGCCGATCCGCTCGCCGAAATGGTCGTTCGGTCCGAGTTCGTGCCGAAGAACACGGAGACGGTCGGGTTTTGGCGGAAGCCGAGCATCGCATAAAACGTTCGGTCGGGCTCGCGAGCGTGCTCGCGCTGCTGCTTGTCCCAGCGGCTTCGCCGGCGGCCGATGGTCCGCCGGTGGAGATCGATGCGATGCTGTCGATGACCGGCGCGGGTGCGTTCTTCGCGACGTCGGCTGCCAAAACGTTAACGGTCATCCAAACGCTGGTCAACGGAACGGGTGGCATTGCCGGCCGTCCGCTCGCCTTCAAGGTGCTCGACGACGGGTCCAATCCCCAAACCGCGCTCGAACTCGCCACCCAGCTGGCCGCGCGCAAGGTACCCGCGGTTCTTGGGCCGTCGCTGACGGCGACGTGCTCCGCCATCTTGCCGTTGGTCGCCAAGGCCGGTCCGGTCTCGTATTGTATCTCGCCGTCGATCCGGCCCGACGCCGGCAGCTACATGTTTTCGAACGGGCCGACCGGTGAGGACGGCGCGGCGGTGCTGCTCCGCTTCCTGCGCGAAGCGGGCTGGACGCGCCTGGCCATCCTCAATTCGACCGATGCCAGCGGGCAAGCCGTGGACAAATCGCTCGAGCTGGCGTTGGCGCTTCCGGAGAACGCGCCGCTCACGGTCGTGGCGCACGCGCACTTTGCTCCGAACGACGTAAGCGTTGCGGCGCAGATTTCGCAAATCAAAGCGGCCAATCCGCAGGCCCTGATCTCCTGGGCGGTCGGATCGCCGTTCGGCACGGTCCTGCGCGGCGTCAGCGACGGCGGCCTTGCGGTCCCGGTCCTGACCGGTGCCGGCAACGAGACGGTCGATCAGATGAAGCAATACGCCCGCATGCTCCCCAAGCAGCTCTATTTCGAGAGCTTGCTCGATATGTCGACGGGAGCCGACCTGCCGCCGAGCATCGCCAAGATGCAAGCGATCTATTTCAAGGCCTTCAATGCCGCCGGTTTGCAGACCGACGGCGGCTACGGCGGCATCTGGGACATGGCGATGATGTACGTCGACGCGTACAAGCACTACAACGGCGTGCCGACCGCCGATCAGGTCCACGATTACATCGAAGGGCTGCACGGCTACGTCGGCGTCAACGGCGTCTACGATTACGCGAAGTTCTCGCAGCGCGGCGTGGGCCAAGAGTCGGATTTGATCGCGACCTGGAACGCAGCGAGCCAGTCGTTCACGGCCGCAAGCAAACCGACCGGACGCAAGTAAACGGCGCTCTCCGCTAGGACTCGCGGTAGAAGCAGCGGCCGCAGGTTTGGATGTAGCGCGCGGTGCCCTCGATCGCGATCTGCTCGCCGAAGGTGATCCGTTCGCCGCGATCGTCGATGCGCACGTTCATCGTCGCTTTGCGCCCGCACGCGCAGATGTTCTTCAGTTCCTCGATGTCGTCGGCCAGCGTCAGTAAATAGGCCGAGCCGGGAAACGGTTCGCCGAGGAAATCGCTGCGGATCCCGTAGCAGATCACCGGGATGTCGGCGACGTGCGCGAGCTTGTGCAGCTGCCGCACTTGTTCGGGATCCAGGAACTGTGCTTCGTCGATCAGCACGCAGGCGATGGGTTTCGCGGTCGTGGTGAGAAACTCGCGCATCCCTTCCTCGACGACCTGGTTGTCGTCGAGGAAGAGTTCCTTGCCGCCCTTCAGGCGTTCGTAGAAGTTGGTCCAGCGCGAAAAGGTGAGGCCCTTGCGCGAAACGCCCAGGCGCGAGGCGATGTTGGCATGGCCGAACCGGTTATCGAGCTCGGAGGTGAAGAGCACCACGTTCATGCCCTGCTCCTCGTAGTTGTGCGCGACTTGGAGCAAGGCCATCGACTTTCCGGCGTTCATCGCCGAGTAGCGGAAGTAGAGCTTGGCCAACGAGTGTCAGGCCGCTACAGCGTGGCCGGCGTCGTCGAGCCGGCCGCCAAGCCGCTGTCCGTATCGGTCGAAGCCGGACCGTGGCGCGTCGGGCGGAACCGCTCCTCGATCGTCGCGATGATCACGTAGAGCGTCGGGGTGATGAACAGGTTGAGGATGGTGGAGCAGATCATCCCGCCGAACACGACCGTGCCCAGGGACTGTCGCGCCGCGCTGCCCGCGCCGGTTGCGAAGACCAGCGGCGTCACGCCGAGGACGAACGCGATCGAGGTCATCAGGATCGGCCGCAACCGCGTTTCCGCCGCCTGTTGCGCGGCTTGGCGAATCGGAACGCCGGCGGCGCGCAACTGATTGCCGAACTGGACGATCAGGATCGCGTTCTTGCTCGCGAGGCCGATCAGCATTACGTAGCCCACCTGCGCGAACACGTCGGAGACGATGTGCCGAAACCAGAGCCCGACGAACGCGCCTAGCAGAGCGAGCGGAACGGCCAGCAGGATGACCAGCGGATCGGCGAACGATTCGTACTGCGCCGAAAGCACCAGAAAGACGAACACGATGCCAAGCGCAAAGATCAACGCCGCCGCACCGCCGCTCTCGATCTCCTCGAGCGAGGTCCCGCTCCACTCGTAGGCGAGGCCGACCGGCAAATGCGACGCTAAGCGTTGCATCGTCTGGATGGCTTCGCCCGAACCGTGACCCTGCGCCGCGCTGCCGTTGATCGTGATCGAACGGAACAAGTTGTAGTGCGTGATCGTGGGCGCCGTCAGAATTTTGTTGACGTGCACGAGGCCGCTGAGCGGAATCGGCGCCGACGGCACCGGGATGCCGTTTTGAAGCGTCGAGCCTTCGACGAAGATGTTTTGCAGGTCGTTGACCCGCGACCGGTAAGGTTGATCGGCTTGCACGTAGACGCGATACGAGTGGCCGCCGAAATCGAAATCGTTCACGTAGACGGAGCCCAGATAGACCTGCATCGTGCTGAAGATGTCGGCCAGATTGATGCCCAGGCTCTGCGCTTTGTTGCGGTCGACGTCGACGGAAATCGTCGGCGAGTTGTCGGTGAACAACGTGTACACGAAACTCAGCCCGCTGCCCGGCGCGTCGGCCGGACCGATAATCGAATACGCCGACCCCAATAGCGGCCCGAGCCCGAGGTTGCCGCGATCCTCGAGTTCGAAGTCGAAGCCGCCTTGAAAGCCGAGTCCGGGAATCGAGGGCGGGTTGACGGCGAAGGCTTGGATCCCCATCGGGTTCAGGTAGAGTTGCGGCCCCAGGCGCGCCAAAATCGCGTTGAGGGTGTGTTGCGCTCCGGGACGCTGATCCCACGGTTTGAGCAACACGAACATCAGGATCTTGTTCGAACCGGTTCCCGTGAAGCTATACCCCGCCACGTCGAAGACGTTCAGCACCTCGGGTTGACGCGCGATGATCCCCTCGAGCATCCGCTGGACGCGGTGCGAGTAGTCGATCGACACGCCTTCAGGAGCCTGCGCACTGACGATGAAGTAGCCTTGATCTTCGTCCGGCACGAAGCCGGTCGGCGTGCGCTCGAAGAACAGCACCGTGATCGCAAGCAGCACGGCGAAAACGGCAAACGTCAGCGCCGGGCGGCGCAGGACCTGCGGCAGCCCTCGATGGTAGCCGCTGCGCGTCGCGGCGATGACGCGGTTGACCGGCGCGAAAAAGCGCGACTTCTTCGCGTCCCGAATGTTGCCCAGGAAGATCGACGAGAGCACCGGCGTCAGCGTGAGCGCGTTGAAGAGCGAGATCGTGATCGAGCAGGCGATCGTAAGGGCAAACTGTTTGTAGAGCTGTCCCGTCGTACCCGGGAAGAACGCGACCGGAATAAACACAGCGAGCAGGACCAGCGACGATGCGACCACCGCGCCCGTGATCTCGGCCATCGCCTCGCGCGCGCCCTCGAACGGCGCCATACCTTTCTGCTGGATGAAGCGCGCGATGTTTTCGATGACCACGATCGCGTCGTCGACGACCAATCCGGTTGCTAGCGTCAAGCCGAAGAGCGTGAGCGTGTTGATCGAGAACCCGAGCAGCTTCATCAAGAAGAACGTGCCGAGCAGCGAGATCGGGATCGTAATCGACGGAATCAGCGTCGTGCGCCAGTCCTGCAGGAAGAGGAAAATCACCAGGACGACGAGCGCGATCGCAATGAGCAGCGTCGTCAGGACTTCCTTGATCGACTCGCTGACGTAGAGCGTCGTGTCGAAGGCGACGTCGTAGTGCATGCCGGCCGGGAATTTCGGTTGCAGGCGGTTCATCGCCGCGATGACCTGCTGCGAGACTTGCAGCGCGTTGCCGGTCGGGAGCTGCAGGATGCCGATACCGACCGCGTCCTTGCCGTTGTACCAGATGCTCCCGCTGTAGTCGGCAGCGCCGAGTTCGACGCGGCCGACGTCGCGCACGCGCACGTAGCCGCCGTCGGGCGTCGTGCGCAGGATGATGTTGCCGAAGCCGGCCGGGTCGTGCAAGCGCCCGTTGGATTGAACCGTATATTCGTAGGGCTGCCGGCCGTTGGTGGGCGGCGCGCCGATCGCACCGGCCGCCACCTGAATGTTCTGACTGCTGAGCGCCGTCGTCACGGCGCCCGCGGTCAAACCGTTGTCGGCCAGGCGCTTCGGATCAACCCACAGGCGCATCGCGTATTTCCGCTCGCCGAAGACTTGGACGCCGCTGACGCCGGGGATGCGCTGGAGATCGTTGGTGACGTTGTTTTCGAGATAATTCGTGATATCTTCGTTGCTCAGCGCGCGGTTGGTCGACGTGACGCCGATCCCCATCACGAACGTGCCGTTGTTCTTGGAAACTTGAACGCCGGTCAGCTTGACCTCGTTCGGCAAGTCGCCTTGCGCGAGATTGACCGCGTTTTGCACGTCGTTCGCGGCCTGATTCAAATCGGTGTCCAGGGTGAAGGTCGCGGTAATCGAGCTGCCGCCCTGATTCGTCGACTGCGAGGAGATGTAGCGCAGCCCTTGCACGCTGTTGATCGCCGTTTCGAGCGGCGTCGTCACGCTGGCCTCGACGGCCTCGGCGCTGGCACCGGTGTACTCCGCTTGCACCGAGACGGTCGGCGGCGAGATGTTTGGGAACTGCGCGATCGGCAGGGTCGGGATCGCGACGACACCCAACAGCAGGATGACGAGCGCACAGACCGTAGCGAAGATCGGCCGCCGCAGGAAGAAATCGACCATGCCCAACTCGACTGTGGGAAGGCGCTGAGGGTTGCTTTCAGCCCACCCGCCGGGCGCGAAGTTCGCCCACGATGCGGCCCGCGACGTTATGGAGAGGCGGCTGCGCGTACCCGTTGAGCCGATCCCGATTGCCGGCGTCGAGGGCATCGAGGCGACCCAGGAGCGCGAGCGCAGCCGGCGGCACGGCGCGCGAGGCGCCGTCGACCGTCTTCAAGACGAGCCCGGCCCGCAGCGCGAGCAGCGCGCTGGCATGCACGCCCTCGGCGCCTCCCTTCGCGACGATCGTGCCGGCCGTGGCGGCCATCAGGTCGGTGTCGAAGCGATCCGTTCCGCCGACCATCCACGGGTGGCCCGCCATCGCATCGCGGACCGTTCTCAGCGCGCGGCGATCGGCGTCCTCGAAGCCGTCGAGCGCCGCGAAGCGCGCGAACGCGCGCGCGGCGGTCGCCAGCGGCGTCGCGAAGACCGGAATGCCGCAACCGTCGACCGCGATGCGCTGCGGAATGAAGCGATCCTCGAACGCACGCGCGCAGAACGCGAGGATTTCGCGCTGCACCGGATGGCCCGCATCGAGGTAGCCCGCGAACGGCTCGCCGCGCAGCTTCGCCAGCGCGAGGATTCCGGCATGTTTGCCCGAGCAATTGTTGTACAGCGCCGCCGGCAGGCCGCCGCACTGCAAGTCGTCGACGCTCGCACCGATTTTCGCCAGGATCGACGACACCGTCGCGAGGTGCGGTGGTTCGCCGCTGTGCGACGCGCACATGACCGCCAGTTCGGCCGGGGTGAGCGCGAAGCGCTCGACGACGCCGGCGCGCACGGCGGCCGCCGCGATGAACGGCTTCGCGGCCGAGCGCAGGAACACCGGAACGTCGATCGTTCCGCATTGCAGCAGAACGGTCCCGGCGGCATCGCACGCGCACGCCGCGACCGCGTGGGTCGATTCGACGCGTTCGCCGCGCCATACGTCGACCAGCGGGACGCCCGCAAGCTCAGGGCTCAACAGGATTCACGTTCCGTGAATCCGTTGCGTTCGGCCTTCGGCCGAGCCGCCAAGGCGAGATTAGACCAGAGCCGCCTCGATGACCGGGTTGTCGATCTCTGCGTAGAGCGGGTGCGAGAGGTACCGTTCGCCGGTGTCGTTGCCCATCGTCACGATGAGCTTGCCGGCGAATTGCGGCCGCGCCGCGACTTGCAGCGCCGCCCAGACGTTGGCCCCCGACGAGATCCCGAGCAGCAGCCCTTCCTCGCGCGCCATCCGGCGTGCGACCGCGATCGAATTGTCGTACGACGCCAGGATCACTTCGCTGTAGACCTTGGTGTCGAGGACGTCCGGCACGAAGCCCGCGGCGAAGCCTTGCAGCTTGTGCGGACCCGGCTTGCCGCCCGAGAGCACGGTCGAGGTGTCGGGCTCGACCGTCATGACCACGACGCTGGGCTTGCGCTCCTTGAGCACTTGGCCGACGCCGGTGACGGTGCCGCCGGTGCCCACGCCGGCGATGAACACGTCCACCTTGCCGTCGGTGTCGCGCCAGATTTCTTCGGCCGTGGTGCGCCGGTGAACCGCGGGGTTGGCCGGGTTCTCGAACTGGCCCGGCATGAAGTACTTGCCGGGGTTGCTGTCGCGGATCTCCCGGGCTTTGGCGATCGCGCCCTTCATGCCGTCGGCGCCCGGCGTCAGCACGAGCTGCGCGCCGTAGGCCTTGAGCAGGCTGCGCCGCTCGAGCGTCATCGTCTCGGGCATCGTCAGGATGATCGGGTAACCTTTGGCGGCCGCCACGAACGCCAGCGCGATTCCGGTGTTGCCGCTGGTCGGTTCGACGATCACGGTGTCGGGGCGCAAGCGCCCGTCGCGCTCGGCGGCCTCGATCATCGAGATCCCGATGCGGTCCTTGACGCTGGCGGCGGGGTTGAACGACTCGAGCTTGACCAGAACGGTGCCGCCGAGCCCCTTGTTCAACCGGGGAATTTTGACGAGCGGCGTGTTGCCGACCGTGTCGATGATGCTGTCGTAAATCCGAGCCACGGTGCTATCGATCCTCACTTCATTCTGATGAGCGTTGGAGCAGTACCGCCCTAGACTACTGGACCGGTCCAAAAGCTGCAACCTCCGAGGGGACGCTTTTTCGAAGACGAACGTACGTTCGTGTTTTCGCTGACCGACGCGTCGCTCTACGTGGCGGCGCTCGACCTGTGGATCGATTCCCTGCGCGAGCGCGAACGCTGCTACGTGTCGCACGGCCATGCCGACCACGCCCGCGAGCACGGCACGGTCGTCACCTCGGTCAACAGCGCGCGGGTGTGCCGCGCCCGCTTCAGCCGCGCCGTCAAATACGAGGAACACGGCTTCAACGAACCGTGGAGCGTGGGCGACCACCGGCTGACGCTCTTTCCGGCCGGCCACGTCTTGGGTAGCTCCCAACTGCTGATCGAAGGCGCGGGCGGCGCCTTCGTCTATACGGGCGACTTCAAGCTGGCGCGTTCGTACACGTGCGAGCCGCCGGAGGTCAAGAAGTGCGACGTGCTGCTGATGGAGTGCACGTTCGGCCGCCCGCAGTACGTCTTTCCGCCGCGCGACGAGATCGAGGAGCGCATCGTGGGTTTCGCCACGCGCGCGCTCGCCGGCGGTTGCGCGCCGGTCTTCTTCGCCTACTCGCTCGGCAAGGCGCAAGAGGTGCTGGCGATTCTGACCCGGGCCGGCGTGCCGGTGACGGCGCACGGCGCGGTGCACGCGCTGGCGCGCGTGTACGAGCGAGCCGGCGTCGGGCTCGGAGCGTACGAGAAGTACGATGCGCGCACGTACGACGGCACGCGCGCGCTGATCTGGCCGCCGTCGGGCCGCACGCGTCCCAAAGCCGCCCACAACCGTTCGTTGCGCACGGCGATGCTCACCGGCTGGGCGCTCGATCCGGGCGCCGCCCAGCGCTACGGCGTCGACGAGATGATCGCGCTCTCCGACCATGCCGATTTCCCGTCGCTGCTGAGCTACATCGAACGCGCCGAACCGAAGAAGGTCTGGCTCAATCACGGCCGGCCCGACTTCGTCTGGCACCTGCGCCGCCTCGGCGTCGACGCCGCATACCTCGAAGCAAACCAGCAACTGGCGCTGTTCTAAGTCACCCATGTCATCGCGAGCCACCCGTGTCATCGCGACCCACCCGTGTCATCGCGACCCATCCGTGTCATCCCGAGCTTGTCGAGGGACCGCCACCCAAGGGCGCGATCGCGGCGGCCCCCTTCGACAGGCTC
>Ga0209415_10015842_pt1 | contig 12183 bp, 11 predicted proteins | sample PeaSoiSIISIP2007_FD_187696 | JGI IMG/M metagenome (GOLD analysis project Ga0209415, IMG submission 187696) | Peat soil microbial communities from Weissenstadt, Germany - SII-SIP-2007 (SPAdes) (version 2) | ecosystem: Environmental > Terrestrial > Soil > Wetlands > Peat | place: Germany... | reverse complement strand
AGATGGGAAGATTCGGATTGTCGCGCGACGGCATGAGCGGAACCGAGCTCGTGTCTTCGGGAAACGGATTCTGGTTCTGTTGCTGCTTGGTTTGCGGTGGGGGCTCCGCGGCCGGCTGCTTGCCCTGATTCGCGTTCGCGGGGCCGCTATTCGAAGGAGCTTGCGCGCGAAGCGCCGGTCCCGTTTGCGCCGCGGCAGCTGCCACCGCAAGCGCGATCGAACAGACCAATCGAATCACCAGCCGCTGCTTCATCCTAAGACGCACCTACACTATTCTGACTCCGTTGCTTTGCGGTTGTCATCTATCGCTGCCTTATGGCTGCCTCATGGCTGAATCGACAGATTTGGTGTGAGCCGCGGGAGCAATCAATCCGGCTTTTCGGCCAGGAACGGCTCTGCCTTCAGCGAGCCATCGCGCTGCTTCACCAGCATTTGCACCTTGCCCTCGGCGGCGTCGAGCTCCTTCTTGCAAGCGGCGGACAACCCGACGCCCTCCTCGAAGAGCTTGAGCGAGTGATCGAGCGCAAGATCGCCCTTTTCCAGTTGCTCGACGATGGCTTCAAGCCTCTTGAGGGATTCTTCGAACGACGGCATGGCAGTTCTATCTCCCTGGGTTCTCAGAATACCCGATTGTGCGCGCAAAGGGAGAGCAAGAATCCAGCGGTTTTCGAATCCAGACGCTTGAAGGATCTAGTTGTGCGCGACCCTGAACAGCAACACCAGGCAGAATAGCGAGCCAAAGGTCAGCAATGCCGCCGCTGTGCCGGTTCCCACGGCCTTTACTACCTTTCGCGCATCCTGAAACTCATCGTCCTCGCTTGAGAGACTCGCGTATTTCGTCCACCAGCGCAAAGTCCAGAGGGGAAATGGCGTGGAAACCAACAAGACCAGGGCGCAGAAGCCCAGAAGAACATTTTGAAATCCAACCTGCACAATGAAACGAGGATTCCGCGCAAGACCGATCAAAACGCCCGGCGGCAACAAGAGCATAATCACCGCCGTGTTGCGGAGGTAGCTCGCGTCGCTGCATGCGAGATCGACTCGGGCGAGAAGGTGTGCGCCCTGCTGTGCGGCCTTGTGGTCCACCTTCGCGCCGCAAAACCGGCACACCTCCGCCGATGTGTCGATCGTTTGGCCGCACTTGGGGCATTCGAATACGTCGAGATCTTCGGTTGGGCCATCGAAGTTGAGTTCTTCGGCCATTCGCAAGCACTCCCTCGGGTCAATTGCCCGCCTAGGTTCGAATAAGGTAAAAACAGGGATATGCCTAAGATCGCACAGATTCGCACGATTTGCAGGTACGCAAAGGTGTTAGAGCGTTCCTAATTCGTGACTCAAGGCGCTTCCGGAAGCACGCTCGAGATCACTTCCGCCGCTACGTCATAATGGCCAAAGGGCGCGCTCACCTGCACGCCTTGCACATACGGCCGCACCGCGGCGAGCATCTCCTTGGCAATCTGGATACCCTCGGCGCGCGCGGCATCGGGCGTATTGGCCTGCGCCATGCGCAGCATGATCTCCTCCGGCATCGCCAGGCGAAGGTCGTTTTTCATGTACTCCGCGTTGCGCAGGTTGACGAACGGCCAGATCCCGGCTATCACGGGAATCCCATGATCGCGCGTGCGCTCGAGAAAGTCTTCGAGCAGGCGCAAGTCGAAGACCGGGTGCGTGATAGCGAACTCGGCTCCCGCCTCGACTTTGTAGGCGAAGCGGCGCAATTCGTTTTCGATGTCGGGCGCGCCGGGATTGGCGGCAACGCCGACCGCGAAGTTGGCGCTTGCGCCAATCGCATTCGAACCTGCGTCAAGCCCGCGATTCAGCCGCTCGACGATGTTCACCAAGCCGATGGAATCGACGTCGAACACCGCGGTCGCATCCGGATAGTTTCCTAGCCTGGTCGGCTCGCCCGTCACGCAAAGAATATTGTGCAATCCGATCGAGGAGGCGCCGAGCAAGTCGGACTGAATGGCGAGCAGGGTGCGGTCGCGGCAGGCGTAGTGCAAAATCGTGTCGATGCTCGTGTGCTGCTGAATCTGAATGCAAAGGCTCTGTCCGCTCATGCGCGCCGAGGCCTGTGGCGCGTCGTACACGTTGATGGCATGCACCCCGAGGCTCGCCATCATGCGCGCGCCCTCGATCTCTTTGGAGCAATCGATTCCCCTGGGCGGCACAATCTCGACCACCGCGGCGAATTTTCGCTCGGCGATCAACGAGCCCAATCGCGATCGCTGCACCAGAGGCGCGGGGGGTGTCTCCCGGACCGGCGCAGGCGCCGCGGCGCTGGCAACCTCAATGCGCGCCTGCTCGTCCAATGCGCGGATCGCGGCGCGCATGGCGCGAGTGTGATTGGGCGTCGTGCCGCAGCACCCGCCCACCATCTGCGCGCCCGCGGCGATCGCCTTGCGTGCAAAGCTGGCCATGTACTCCGGGGAGCACAAGTAAATGTTGCGGCCCTCCACGGCGCGAGGCAGCCCGGCATTGGGCATGGCGGCAATGGGCAGGTGGCTGGCTCCCCGCATCGCCTCGACGGCCGTCAGCACGTTCGCCGGTCCGGTGGAGCAGTTGACGCCGATGGCATCGGCTCCCCACTCGGTGAGCAGTTGCGCGGCCTGCGCCGGCGACGACCCGTCCAGGCATTCGCTCTCATCGTCGACCGTGACCATCACCAGCACCGGGAGATGCGGCGCCACGGCCTTCGCCGCTTCCAGCGCCTCGTGCGCCTCATTCAGCGCGGGCATGGTTTCGATGATCAACAGATCGACGCCGCCTCCCTCACCGTCTGCGGTGAGTGCGCGAATCTGTTCGGCAAAGGCGGCGCGCGCCTCGTCGAGCCCAGTTTTGCCCAGCGGCTCCAACCGGACGCCCAGCGGGCCAACCGAGCCGGCCACCCAGGCTGCATTTTCTGTATTGACGGCTTGTCTTTCCTTGAGCCGCGCGACCGCCTGACGTGCCAGCTTCACTCCTGCCGCATTAATTTCCGCAACTTTACCGGCCAGCCCGTGGCGCGCCAAGCGGAACCGGTTGGCGCCGAAGGTATTGGTTTCGAGGATCTCGGCTCCCGCCTGCAGATACTCCTCGTGAACGCCGGCGACCAGACTTGGATCCGAGAGATTCAGTTCGTCGATGCAGCGGCTGCCCGCCACGCCGCGCGCGTAGAGCACGGTGCCCATGGCGCCATCGGCCAAAACGGGGCGGTCGGCAAACAGCTCGGTGAAGCGGGTCATTCTTCTGCCATGCTATCGCATCGGCTTTCGCGCGGTATCCACGGATGCAGAGATTCCTTTGCCTCCGCCGCGGCCCTTCGATCCGCCGCGACACCCATTCGCTGCAGATTGCCAACACCCAGACATGCGCCTTGCTTTGTTATACTTCGAGAGTTATCGCCTGTTGTAGATCCATATCTGGCCGCGGAGTGTTGTTTCTTTCCAGCGCGCAGGCAGTCTAATCGATTTGCATTGATCGCGAGTCTCGCGTTACTCGATAGAGGGTTGGGATTTGACGAAGAGAAGTCTTTGGCTCAGCGCCGCAGTGGCCCTGGCAGCCGCCACCGCGCTGGCAGGTTGTGGAAAAACCTACTATTTCGACGGCCGCGTATTACCGCCCAGCGGACTGGTCAATCGCGTCGCCATCGCTATCCAGAACCCGAACGCCATCGAGATTGTGGACGCGTTCTACGACCAGCGGAGCGGGCACAACGGCACGCCGCCGGGTTTCGCGATAAGCGGCTACGGCGCCTCTCTGCCCACCACCATACAAAACATGCCAGAAGAGCGGTTTGGCGCGGTCTATGCAGCCGGCGATAGCTCCCTGACATTGGTCGACTACGCTCAGGAGAAGAGCCAAGGCGCGGTCGGCGGGCTCGCCGGTCCGTCGTCGAGCGTCTTCGTCACCCGCAACGGAGCTTACGTTTTCGCGGCCAACCAACTAGCGCACGTGCTGACGGCGATCAGTCAGGTCGGAGGACCCTCCTCATCGCTCAGCCTGCCCAACGTCTACCGCGTCAGCGTGAACCCGGGCGGCTCGGTGGCGTTGGCCTTCGCGAAAAACTCCAACTATGCCTACTACCCCCGGCAGATCTCGGGCGCGCAAACACAAGGCTACTCGGGCGGGCCGGCCAACTGGCCCAAGGCAGCCGTCGACTGCGAGCCGCAATCCGGCCCGGTGTGGTGCCTGTTTCAGATGCAAAGCCCCGATCACTTGGATGCCACCGGCAACTACTACGGCCAGCCTTTAGTCTTCGACCGTCCCGTCAAGGCGGTGTTCTCGGCCGACGGCAGCTTGGCCTACATCTTGAATTGCGGGCCGGAATGCGGCGGATCGCAATCTTCCATCTCCGTGGTTCCCGTGGCTCCGCTGATTTTTCTCATCAATCAGCAATCCGGATATTTGCCTTGCAATCTTCCCATGAACGGCCCCTGCAACCCGAGCGCGAACATCAACGCCGCTCCCATGGTCAATATTCCCATTGCCGGCGGCGCGAGTAACGCGCTCGTCGATTCATCCACAATGTATGTGGTTGGCCAGCAGCCGCAAGCGGTGAACGGCCAGACGCTCTTCGGCGGCGACTTGACCGTGGTCAACCTCGCCAACAATACGGCGGCGGCCCCGGTCGCCATCAGCGACGGCCAACCCGGCGCCACCAGCCACATGATCGAAGCCGACGACAACACGCTTTGGATCGCCATGACCGGCTGCACGACGGGCGCGCGTTACGCCACCAACCCGGCCAGCGGCTACGGCTGCCTGACGATGTACAGCACCGCGACGAACAAGGTCGTCCTGCTGGAGCCCTATATCGGCGCCGCCACCGGCATTGCCGCCGTCACCGGCCTGCACAAGATCTACGCGGCCGAGGGCGGACAAGTCTACATCTACTCCACCAAAGACGGCTCGGCGCTCGACAACCAATACGTCGCGGTGACGGGCACAGCCTACGATGTCGTCTACATGGACGCAGTGACCGACGGCGACAACACGGTGTACTAGCGGGGTTGGCGGAGTTCGACGCGTTCCCGCTTAGCTAAGGCGGCTGGTCCCTGGTCCCTGCTCTTTTATGCCTGCGCCTGACGAATTCCGCGCCGATGTTCTCGCCATCGCCGCGCATCGCGACGATGTGGAGCAGACCTGCGGCGGAACGCTGCTGCGCATGGCGGCACGCGGCCTGCGCACCGCGATCCTCGATCTGACGCAAGGCGAAGCCGGAACCCGCGGCACTGCGGCGGACCGCGCTCGCGAAGCCCAGGAGGCGGCTCGCATTCTCGGCGTTGGCTGGCGCCAGGCCCTCGACTTCCCCGACGGCGCCATCGCCAACGCGCTGGAGAATCGTGTTGCCATCGTGCGCGTGCTGCGGCGGCTGCGGCCGCGCGTCGTCGTTCTCCCCTATTGGCAGGCGCGCCATCCCGATCACTCGATCGTCGCTACGCTCGGGTATGAGGCGTGCTTCCTCTCCGGCCTCAAGAAGATTGACACGAAGGGCGACCCGCACCGGCCCTTCAAGATCGTCTATGCAAGTCTCTATGCCGACGTGCGCCCCACCTTCGTTATCGACATTACGCCCTTCATCGAAGTGCGTCACCGGGCGTTGATGGCCTACAAGTCACAGTACGCAAATCAAACGGCGGGCGGCGGGCTGTTTGTGCCGGAAGAGGGGATTCGCGAGCGCACATTTGCCGAAGCGGGGCACTACGGCCTGCTCGCCGGCGTTCGTTACGGAGAGCCCTTCGTGCAAAAAGAAGTCGGCCTGGTTGACGACCTGACGCTCGTGCCGGTGCAATCCATCTAGAATCAAATGCGAATTTCTGGAGCTAGGTCGTCCAATGACTAGAATCAGCCGACGCCGTTTCCTTGCTGCCGCTGCGCTTTCCGCAACGGCAGCGCGCCTGTCCGCGCAGTGGGGAAAAGGGGTTCAGGCCGCACTCTCCATTCCGGCTGAAGCCACCGGTCCTCGCATACCGGCGGATTTCATCGGCCTTTCCTATGAAGTCCAGCAACTCACCGATCCGTCTTTCTTTTCGCCGCAGAATACCGGCCTCGTTCGCGCATTCAAAGACATTGCCCCGCACGGCGTGCTGCGCCTGGGCGGCAACAGCAGCGAGTTTGGCTGGTGGAAGCCCACGCCGGCATCGCCTGAGCCGGAACACCCCCAGGTCCGCGAAGTGATTGGAGAGCCAAAGGCACAGTATTACTCTGTTACACCGAACGCGGTGCGCAACCTGGCAGAGTTTTTGAAGGCCACAGGTTGGAGTTGCATCTACGGGATCGGTATGGGGACCAACACGCCCGAGCGCGCCGCCGACGAAGCTGAATTTGTCGGCAAAACCCTGGGCTCGAAGGTGAAGTACTTTCAGATTGGCAACGAGCCGGATCTCTTCGACCGTCATCTGCGCGATCCCCAAACCTGGTCCGAGAAATCCTATTTAGCTGAATGGCTCGAAATAGCAAATGCCATCTCCGCCCGCATTCCCAGCGTCCAATTCGGCCTTCCGAACGTCTCCGGCAAGATTGACTGGCTCACGCAGATCGCCGATGACTGGGGCTCTCTCAAAAATCCACCGCAAGTGGCCAGCCTCACACATCACTATTACTTTGGCGGACCCGCTACAAATCCCGATGTCAACATTCCAAACCTGCTTAAGCCAGCGACGATGGCGAAGGTGCAGGCCATGGCCGACACAGCCAAAGCCGCGGCAACCAAGATGGGCGTTCGCCTTGGCATGACGGAAGGCAACACCTGCTACCGCGGCGGCAAGCCGGGAGTCTCCGATGTCTTCGCGGCTGCGCTCTGGTCGGCCGACTACTCGCTTCTCCTCGCCAGCAATGGCTATACCGGCGTGAATCTCCACGGCGGCACAGGAAAATCGGTCGCGAATTCGGTCGGAGGTGTTCTTCCCGGCGATCAGATGCTCGCTGCCGAAGGCGCTGCCAACGAGCAGATCACTTCGCACCCGCATCCTTTTTACACGCCCATCGCAACCTTCGGCGCGGAGTACATTCTCGAGCCCGTCGCATATGGATTGAAGTTCGCCGGTTCGCTGGCAGGCGCAACATTGTTCGACGCGGGCTTGACGCAGAAACTCCAGGCCGCCGGGATCAACGCTACGGCCTATGCCGCCAGGCTTGCCGACGGAAGCACGGCCGTCGCCGTTCTCAACAAGGACGCGGAAAACGATCTTTCGCTGCACCTCGATTTTGGAAATGCGAAAACCACGTCGGTCAAAACGGAGATCCTCGCGGCCCCGGCGCTCGACAGCCGCGAGGCTCACACCCATTCATTGCCGATCCCTTTCCATGTGAAAGACGGGAAGATCACGATCCACGTTCCCCGCGCTTCGGCCTGGAGCGTCCGCGTTTGGTGAATTCTTGAGCCTGTTGTGGCCGACGTCCAGCCTCGATCGACATGGAAATCGTTTCATTTGCACCAGGAGATGCCCCCGATGCCCCAAACCTGGAACCCTGAAACCTACTCCCGCGACGGCGCATTCGTCTCCGAGCTAGGCGCCGGTATCCTCGAGTGGCTGGCGGCCCAACCAGGCGAGCGCATTCTCGACCTCGGCTGCGGCGACGGAAAGCTCACCGAGCGCATCGCCGCATCGGGTGCGATTGTCACCGCGATCGACGCCTCGGCGGAGATGGTCTCCGCTGCTCGTGCGCGCGGAATCGCCGCCGAACTAGGCGCCGCAGAATCGCTGCCCTATTCCGATGGCGTCTTCGATGCAGTGTTTTCCAACGCCGTTTTGCATTGGGTGCGCGGCCAGGACGAGATGATGCGGCAGGTGCGGCGCGTGCTGCGCCCCGGTGGGCGATTTGCCGCCGAAATGGGCGGCCACGGCAATATTGCCGCCATTCGCGTGGCGTTTGCCGCGGTGCTCTCGCGCCACGGCTTCGCTGAGCTCGGCGACCGAGGCAACTACTATCCCACGCCGGAGGCCTATTCGCGCCGGCTCGCATCCCATGGTTTCGCAATCGAGAAAATCGCGCACTTCCCTCGCCCGACGCCGCTCGGCGACCGCGGAATGCACGGATGGTTACGCACCTTCTGCCGCGGCGCGCTCGAAGCGCTCCCCGAAACTCTGCGCGAAACCGTCGTCGAAGAGACGGCGGCCCTTCTTGCCCCGGCATTGCGCGACGAAGACGCCCTCTGGACCGCGGACTATGTTCGCCTGCGGTTCATCGCCCGCGCATAGCGTATCGGCCTGCTTGCGGCCTTGCCGTGATCGAGCAAACTCAGACAGTGCGTTTTCGAGGCAACCCAAGGAGCCGCGCATCGGCGGCCGATCCCCACATATTTGGCACGTTTCTCAGTCCGCTTCCAGCAGCTTGATGCGGAAAAGCAATCCCGCCACCAGGCCGCCCAGGCTGGGAAAGACCAGGAACACCCAAAGCTGCTGCAGGGCTTTACCGCCTACGAACAGCGCCGGGCCGAGGCTGCGCGCCGGGTTCACGCTCGTGCCCGTAATGCGAATGCCGAAGAGATGGATGGCGACCAAAGCGATCCCGATAGCCAAGCCGGCAAAGCCCGCGGGCGCGCTTTTCTGGGTTGAGCCCAGGATCACGATAACGAAGATGAGCGTAGCCAAGAACTCGAACAGGATTGCCGATTCGAGGTTATATTCGCCCTGATAGCCCGGTCCCCACCCGTTTTGGCCGAGGCCGTTGACCGCGGAGTTGTAGAGAGTGGTTCCGTTGGCGATTACGGATAACAGAAGCGCCGCCAGAATCGCTCCCGCAAACTGCCCCACCCAATAGCCGATCATTTCGCCGGTCTTCATCCGGCCCGCGGCCCAAACGCCCAGGCTGACCGCGGGGTTGATATGGCACCCGGAGATGGGGCCGATTCCGTACGCCGCCCCGATGAGGGCCAATCCAAAGGCGAGCGCGATACCGACAATGCCGACCTTGTCGCCCGCGGCCACGGCCGTTCCGCATCCAAAGAGCACAAGAATGAAAGTACCCACAAGTTCCGCCAAATATTTCTTCATGGTTCCTCCTTGCAGCTTGCCTAACGAGTGAGTGAGGGGGAAATGAGACGTCCCGTACTGCGACTCCCGAAGTGTTGTAACGCGCTCGGTGCGCGCAGGAAGTCTTGCAGAATGCCGGTCGCAGAGTCAAGGGGAATTGCGCGCGCAAATCCAACTGCATCTTCGTGGGTTGCCGATCCATGCCGGTTGGGCTGGCCGCTCACTCAAGCGGCGAACGGGAACTCCGCGGCCCGTCCGCGCGCGCTATGCTAACGTTCAACCGTGGGAGTGCGAGGGCAAGGCGCGTCGACACCGGCAAGGCTGGCGTTATCGGCAAAGCCGCAACCGCGCCGTCTACCCGGGTTGGCCGCGAAAGACGGGCTGATCCGTCACCCCTTCGATCTCGAGTTTGGCGTTCGCACCAGCGGGCTGGTCGCCGGTCGTCATCTCAACTGCGGGCATCGCCACGACCGGCACATCACCGCCTATTATGCCGTCGCGCCCTCCTTGTTCCGGGCGATGATGGTGCGCTGGCGCCGCTGCCGGCCGCTCGCCCCGATCGACCAATACACATTCCTCGACATCGGAGCAGGCATGGGCCGCGCCACGCTGCTGGCTGCCGAGTATCCCTTTCGCGCGGTCATCGGCATCGAACTGCACGCCTCTCTGGCGCGCATCGGCCGCAGAAATATGGCCGTGTGGCGCGCGGCCGGCCGCGCCCGCGCCGCGATGCGCATGTGCTGCCGCGACGCCGCGGAGTTTCCCTTGCCGGCAGGCCCCTGCGTGGCTTTTCTCTTTAACCCGTTCGGTGCTCCGGTGCTGCGCAGCATGCTGCGGAGCTGGAGCGCCACACTGCAAAAAAGGGCCTATCCGCTGGATATCTTCTACATGAACAACGAGCAGGAGAGCGTGCTGCGGCGCGCGCCGGGCTTTGAGCGAATCTTTCATGGGCAAGTGAGGCGGTCGCACGCCGACACCGTCACCGACCGTCAAATCCTGAGCAGCCAACCCGGAGGCGAGTACGCCGCGGCCGCGTGGGAAGACTGCTCGATCTACCGCTGGAAGGGCAGCCAGTAGGCAAAAGACAATAGCGAATAGCCGGTAGCCATCGAGCGTATGCGCCGAGGCTCAGAGAGAGTGTGTGGCTTAGTCGGGTTGGCCGCACACAGCTGCAAACATCGAACGAAGCGCTGCTGGCTATTGCCTACTGGCTGCCGGCTGTATTTCCAGCAGCGAAGCGAAGATCCCCCACCCATCCCGCGAGCCCAGCAGTAATTCGCTCGACCGGTCGGGATGCGGCATCATGCCCAGCACATTCCTGCCCTCATTCAAAATTCCCGCGATGTTCGAGAGCGACCCGTTCGGATTCGCATCGCGCGTGATCTCACCCGCCGGCGTCGCGTAGCGGAAGGCGATCCGGTCCTCGGCCTCCAGCCGCCGCAGCTCTTCCGGCTCGCAAAAGTAGTTGCCTTCCATGTGCCCGATGGGAATCTGCAGCACGCTGCCCTTCGTAAGTTGATTGGTGAATGGGCTGTCCGCAGTCTCCACGCGCAAATGCACCTGCTTGCAGACATATTTGAGCCCCGCGTTACGCATCAATGCTCCGGGCAGCAGCCCGCTCTCGGTCAGTATCTGGAATCCGTTGCAGATGCCCAACACCAGGCCGCCGTCCGCGGCGAACTTCTTTACCGACTGCATCACCGGCGAAAACCGCGCAATGGCGCCGGTGCGCAGATAGTCGCCGTAGGCAAAGCCGCCCGGAACCAGCACAGCGTCGACGCCCTGCAAGTCCTCAGAGTCATGCCACAGAAAGACCACCGGCTGTCTAGCTACTTCGGCAATTACGTTGTAGGTGTCGTGATCGCAATTCGAGCCGGGAAAGACCAGCACGCCGAATTTCATGATTTCAGGGTAACAGCTGGAGGGGGTTGCAGCGCCGGCTAGTAGATGGTCTTTAGCAGACGGTATCGGTCGAGGGTGATTTCGGCACGGATTGCGGGAACGGCGCCAGGATAACGGAGACGCGCAAATGCGACCCAGGCATCGCGGTAGGTCTCCCAAGTTCTTTCCACTCTTGAGACATTGCTGGGCGTAACGGCGCCCTGATCGATCTCATCCTTTGGCTTGGTTCCTAATTGGAGGAGCTTCTGCTTGTATTCGCGCCGGAACAAGGCATCGGTCGTCGTGATTTGACTGCCGGAAAGCGCGGGCCACTTCTTGCGCTCGAAGTGAACTACCTCCGTATGAAAAAGATCCTTGAGGATATTCATAGAGCCGATGGTTCGGATACCGCGGATGGTGCCTTCTTGATCGACCTCGGAGGCATGCGCCGCAATGTATGCATTCTGGGCTGTGAGAAGCCTTTCGAACGCGGCCTTTTGCTCCGGAGTCATTGAGGATTTCAATGAATTGTAGTAACGGCTTCTGCGGTCGTCTTCGATTTCGGATGCGTAACCACTGCAGAAGTTCATGGTGATGGTTGAGTCCGCGTAGTCGCAGAATTCGAAGGGTCCATGAGCACCGGGTGAGCCGTTGAGTTTCACGATGTCCGGCAGGGCAAGCTTAGCCATGCCTTCTTCGGACTCGCAGGCGAAGCGCATGGCAAGCGGAATGTTGCGCTTGACTCCTGCGCCGTTGAAATAGATGTCTGCCAGGATGAGCGAACCGCCGACGATCCATGCGTCGGGCTCAGCCTGATTTTGTCCGAGGTCAGCGTCTTGCGCAAGCCGCTCCTGCCACGCACATGCGCGGGCCTTCGAGTAATCCACCGGGCGGCCAATACCGCGATAGGAACGGAAAGAAGCGCAAGCAGGGGGTGATTTGGGGACAGCAGCGTTTTCTGCTTCCGCAGGCAGCGGAATGGATGCGTATGCGGAACAGTCCGCGGGAAGTTCGGGTGCAGTGGTCTGGCCGAGAGCGGCAGTCACAAGCGCACAGCTTGCGATGAGGATCGTTGTCTCGTGAGCCATGAGTTTCATGCAGAGATAGCGTGCGTGCGGCATTCGTGGGAAGTATATGCCAAGCGGATTGGACGTTGGCGCAGATCAGGCGCGAATCGATGCGTCGTCTTGGAGCGATTCCTGTGGCGCGGCAATTTGGCGCACGGCCCATCCGGCGATGAGCAGGCTGGGCGCGGCCACGGGCTGTGTCTCGCCCAAGGCGCCCAGCGTCGTGCGCTGAATCTGTTGATCAGGCTGCCCGGCACGCGATACCACCACGCAAGGCA
>Ga0209415_10015841_pt1 | contig 12183 bp, 9 predicted proteins | sample PeaSoiSIISIP2007_FD_187696 | JGI IMG/M metagenome (GOLD analysis project Ga0209415, IMG submission 187696) | Peat soil microbial communities from Weissenstadt, Germany - SII-SIP-2007 (SPAdes) (version 2) | ecosystem: Environmental > Terrestrial > Soil > Wetlands > Peat | place: Germany... | reverse complement strand
TCCATCGTCGGCAACAACCCCTTCATCATCATGTTCAAGGAGTTCGCGACCAACGCCCAGTACGAGCTCTATTCCGACCGCCTGCTGAAGGGGCAGATCCGGACCGGCTTCGGACTGACCGAGCCCAATCACGGGTCGGACGCCACCTTCATGGAGACGCGGGCGGTGCGCGAGACGCGCGACGGCGTCGATGGCTGGCTGATCAACGGCGAGAAGATGTGGACGACCGGGATGCACGTGGCGAACTACTGCATGGTGTTCGCCCGCACCTCCGGCAAGGACGGTGACGCGACCGGCATCACCGTCTTCCTGGTGCCAGCCGAGAGCCCTGGCGTGAAGATCGAGGAGTATCTCTGGACCTTCAACATGCCGACCGACCACCCGCGGGTCAGCTTCACGAACGTCTGGGCGCCGGAGGAGGCGATCTGGGGCGTCGAGGGCAGAGGGCTTGGCCTCGGTCAGAGCTTCGTGCACCAGAACCGCATCCGCCAAGCCGCCTCATCGCTGGGCGCGGGCGCGTTCTGCATCGACGAGAGCGTCAAGTATGCACGCCAGCGCAAGCCGTTCGGCAAGCCGCTGTCCGACAACCAGGCCATCCAGTGGCCGCTGGTCGAACTCGCGACCCAGTGCGAAATGTTGCGCCTCTTGATCCGCAAGACCGCCTGGGAAATGGACCGCTTGCCGCACAAAGAGATCGAGCGGCAGATCTCCGACAAGGTCTCCATGTGCAACTACTGGGCGAACCGGCTGTGCTGCGAGGCGGCCGATCGCGCCATGCAGGTGCACGGCGGCATCGGCTATTCAAGGCACAAGCCGTTCGAGCACATCTATCGCCACCACCGCCGCTACCGGATCACCGAAGGCTCGGAGGAGATCCAGATGCGCAAAGTGGCGGCGTACCTGTTCGGCTACGCGGGCCCCCGGCGCGCAATGTTCAGGCAAGAAGAAGCCGTCAATGCTTAGCAAGGCCGACGATTTTCCGATCCACCAAACGCCGGAGCCGATCGCCTACGCCGGCACCGACCGCAACTTCTACGACCGCTATTTCTTCAACGGCTACAACCCGGACGGCTCCGGCTTCTTCGCGGTGGCCTTCGGGACCTATCCGCACCTGAACGTCGTCGATGCCCACGTCTCGCTGATACGGAACGACGTCGAGTACTGCGTGCACGCCTCGCGCATCCTCAACATGGAGCGGTTCGACCTCGAGGTCGGGCCGATCAGGATCGAGGTGGTCGAGCCGTTGCAGCGGCTCCGGGTGACGCTGACGCCGACCGACGGGCTCGCCGCCGAACTGACTTTCGACGGCCGCGCCTTTCCGATCGAGGAGCCGCGCTTCATCCGTCGCAACGGCCCGCGCACCTTCATGGACTACACGAGGCTGACCCAGAACGGCCGGTATACAGGCTGGATCGAGATCGACGGCAAGCGCGAGACGCTCGCGCCCGGTTGTGTCGGGACGCGCGACCGCTCCTGGGGCGTGAGGCCGGTCGGCGCGCCGGACTCTCAACCGACGCCGAACACAGCCCCGCCCGGGTTCTTCTGGCAGTGGACGCCGATGAACTTCGCCGACAAGAGCGTCTTCTTCCACTTCACGGCCGACTCGTCCGGCGTCCCGTGGAACACCCGCGCAGTCATCGCGCCGGACGGTGCGAGCACGAGCGAGCTCATCGAGGTCGAGCACGCCGACATGGCGGTTGTTCTTCAGGAGGGCACGCGGCACGCGAAGACCGCGACGCTGACGGTGCCACTGCCGAATCAGCCGGACGTCCGGATCGAGTTCACCCCCGTCCAAACCTTCCTCATGCGCGGCATCGGCTATACCCATCCCAAGTGGGGCCACGGCCGCCTACACGGCGAGCTCGCTTTCGAGCGTGAGGACATCGGGCTCAAGGACCTCAACCTGGCTTCGATGGAGAACCTGCACATCCAGGCGCTCTCCAAGCTCACGCTCCGCCAGGACGGCCGCCCCGACCAGGCCGGCATGGGCGTCTTCGAGCAGCTCTGTTTCGGGCCATATCCGCCGCTCGGACTGACCTGACCGGCCATTCCCTCGCGTCAGGAAGCGGCGTATAGTCGCGCATAAGGCGAGAGGAGGCCGGATCATGATCAGGATCGCTACTTTGGCGGGCGTTGCTGCGTTCGCCGCTGCCGGAATTGGGGCCTTCGCTGCCGGCCAGGCCAAGGCGGCGGTAACCGTTTACGGGTCTGGCTTTGCCGAGCAATGTTTTCACGCGGCGCGCGACGGCGGCGACATCTACGCTGGCATCGTCGACTGCGACCATGCGCTTATCGAGGATCAGCTCGAGGGGCGCGACCTGGCGGGCACCTACGTGAACCGCGGCGTCCTCCACATGGCGGTGAATGAATACGCCGCCGCCCGCTCCGACTTCGAGAAGAGTATCGCCGTCGATCCCAACCTGGGTGAGGCCTGGGTCAATCTCGGCGCGCTCGAGATCGCCAACCATCAGTTCGCCGCCGGGATCACCGACATCGACAAGGGACTGGCGCTCGGGGCAGGCGAGCCGGAGAAGGCCTATTACAACCGCGGGCTCGCGGACGAAGGCTTGGATAACGAGACGGCGGCCTACTACGACTACACCAAGGCGTCGCAACTGAAGCCGACCTGGGCGCCGCCGCGCACCGAACTGACACGCTTTACGGTCCGCCCAGCCACCTAAGAGCACCGTCCGCCTAGGCGGACGCGCCGGCGCCCGCAACATCGCAAGCGACGTCAAGTCGTTGCAAAACCCCGCTACAGCCTTCAGGCAAATGAGGGAGACTCAGCGTGGCGCGATCAGGTGCGGTCGGTTGGGCGGCGGCTGTCATCGCCGCCGTCCTCGCGGGGCATGCATCGGCGCGTGGCGAAGAGGCGACGCCGACCGGCCAGGCGATCACCCCTGCGGCGGCGACCGGCGCGCTGTTCCAGACGCTCGATCCTGAGCTGTCGCAGTTCCCCGGCCACTCGGCCGGCGACGCTTCGGCGTTGGCGCTGTCGCCCGACGGCAAGACCCTGCTCATCCTGACCAGCGGCTACAACCTGATGTTCGGGGCTGACGGCAAGCCGATCCCTGACGCCTCGATGGAGTACGTCTTCGTTTACGACGTGGCAGGCCCCAGGCCGGTCAAGCGGCAGGTGATCCGCCTGCCGAACAGCTTCCTTGGCCTCGCCTGGGCGCCGTCCGGCCAGCGCTTCTACGTCTCTGGCGGCGTCGACGACGACGTGCTGGAGTACACGGCCGGCGCCGCCAGTTTTGCGCTCGCGCGCACCTTCGCGCTCGGCCACAAGCAGGGCCTCGGCTTGAAGGTGAAGCCCGAGGCCGGCGAGCTCGCGGTCAGTCCGGACGGCGCGCGGTTGCTGGTCGCCAACTTCCAGAACGACTCTGTAAGCCTGATCGAGCTTGCGAGCGGCGAGGTGACCGAACAGGACTTGAGACCCGGCGCGCTTGACCCGGCGCTCGCGGGACGCCCCGGCGGCAGTTTCCCGCGCGCCGTGCTCTGGACCGCCGACGACAAGGCATATGTAACCAGCGAGCGCGACCGCGAGATCATCTCGCTTGGGATCACCGGCGGCCGAATCGCGATCCAGCAGCGCCTGCCCACCCGCGGCCAGCCGGTGGCGCTGGCCCGCAACGCCACGGGCTCCAGGCTCTACGTCGCCCTGGACGACAGCGACGGCCTCGTCGTCCTCGACACGGCCAGCAATCAGGTAGTCGAACGCGCTTCGACGCTCGCGCCGGCCGAGGTGAGGCCGGTGTCCGCCCACCGCCTCGGCGGCGCCGGCTCGAACGGGCTCGCGCTGGCGCCGGACGGTCGGACGCTGCTCGTCACCAATGGGGCGCAGAACGATGTGGCGGTTGTTCGTTTGAGCGCGGCCGCCGCGGGCGCCGCCGCCTCGCCGGCCCGCGATCCTGACGGGGACGAGGACGAAGACGATCGGGCGGCCGCCGACCGCTCGGCGGTGATCGGGCTGATCCCTACCGGCTGGTATCCGACCGCGGTCGCGATGGCCGCCGACGGCGGGCGCATCTTCGTCGTCAACGGCAAGAGCAATACCGGGCCTGTGCCCGACGCCTGCCGCGTCAACCTCAGCATCGCGCCCGACCACGACAACGCCTGTAAGGCGGCAAACGAGTATGTCTGGCAGAAGGAGCTCGCGGGTTTCCTCGTGCTGCCGACGCCGTCGCCAAGCGAACTCGGGCGCCTGACCCGCCAGGCCGCCGAGAACAACCGCTATCGCGCGGCGCCCGATCCGGCCGATGCAGCGACGTTCGCCTTCCTGCGCCAGCACATCCGCCACGTGATCTACGTCATCAAGGAGAACCGGACCTACGACCAGATCCTGGGCGACCTCGAGGTCGGGAACGGCGACCCGCGGCTGGCCATCTTCCCGCGGGCGATCACGCCGAACCAGCACGCACTCGCTCGTCAGTTCGTCGACCTCGACAATTTCCTCGACTCCGGCGAGAGCAGCAACACCGGCTGGACCTGGTCGACGGCGGCGCGGACGAACGACTTCACCGAGCGCGAGGGGCCGGTGAACTACGCCGAGCGAGGGCTCCAATACGACCAGGAGGGCGACAACCGGCAGATCAACGTCGGCTACGCTACCTCGGCTGAGCGCGTAGCGGCCAACCCGCTATCGCCGTCCGACCCCGACGTGCTGCCGGGCGCAACCGATGTCGCCGCCCCCGACGGGCCGGACGGCGCGGCCGGCCAGGGTTACATCTGGGACGCCGCGCTGCGCGCGGGCCTGAGCGTCCGCAACTACGGCTTCTACGGCGACCTGTCGCGCTATGAGCCCAGCGCCGGGGCGGCGCAGATTCCGCTCGACCGCGAACCCTACAAGACAAACCACCAGGTCTTCTACGTGGCCAAGGCCGCGCTCATGCCGCTGACCGACCCCTACTTCTGGGGCTTCGACCAGGCCCTGCCGGACTATTGGCGCTACAAGGAGTGGGAGCGCGAGTTCGACGGCGACGTCGCCCGTGGCGACCTGCCCAACCTCACGCTGCTCCGCCTGCCGCACGACCATACGGGCAGCTTCGAGGCGGGGATCGACGGGGTGAACACCGTCGAGGCCGAGCTTGCCGACAACGACTATGCGCTCGGCCTGGTCGTGCAGAAGCTCGCCAACAGCCGCTATGCCTCCGACACGCTGATCTTCGTGCTCGAAGACGACGCCCAGGATGGACCCGACCACGTCGACGCCCACCGCTCGCCGGCGTTCGTCGTCGGCCCTTACGTCCGCCAGGGCGCCGTCATCTCGCGCCGTTACACCACAGTCAGCCTACTGAGGACGATGGAGGCCGTGCTGGGCCTGGAGCCGATGGGCCTGAACGACGCCCTCGCCGAGCCGATGGCTGCGGTGTTCGACGTCCGCCAGCCTCCCCAATGGACCTATGCGGCGCGGGTCCCGCCGGTGCTTCGCTCGACCGCGCTGCCGCTGCCGCCGCCCGCTCGCGCCGAGGCGGGATGCCCCACGGCGCCGCGCCGCTCAGCGGCCTGGTGGGCGAAGGCGATGGCCGGGCAGGACTTCAGCGTCGAGGACCACCTGGACACCGCAGCCTTCAACCGGGCGCTCTGGCTGGGCCTCAAGGGCGAGACGGCGTTTCCGACCGTGCGCGGCGGACGCGACCTGCGCTCGAACCGCGCGCGGCTGTTGGCGGCGGCGAAGCTTTCGCCGTGCCGGGCTTGAGTGTGGGCGCCGCCTGCTGCGGCGGCGCGGACGCCCTCTCCCTGACCGTCGCGACCGCATCGAGCGCCGGCGCGTCCGGCGTCTTGCGGGCGATGGGCCGCTGGTTGGTGAACTCGAGCAGTCGGTCCTTGCCCGCGTCGTAGTGCGGCCAGGCCGGCCGGCCGCCGCCGTTCGGATCTCCGGTCTTGGCGAAAGCGACCCAATAGGCGCTCATGGTCGCCGCCGCCGCCTCGTCCACTTCGGTCGTGGGCCAGGTGGAGGCGCCCAGCGTACGGAAGACGTATTGGCGCTCGGCGGCGTGCGGCGTCCCGCGCAGCGTCGAGGCCAGCGCCTTCGACAGCACCGAGAAACGATAGAGGAATGCCGGCGCGCCGGCTTGCGCGTGCATGGCGCACAAATGGCGGGCCGGCTCGCCGAAGATGAAATCGCTGACCACCCGCGCCTTGAACGCCCCTTCGCTCGGATAGGCAGCCTTGAGCGTGTCGCGGTCCGCCTCGGAAAGGCGGGTCAGGCGCTTGAACGCCGGCTCGAACACCCGCTCGGGGATCGGGAACTCCAGCGCATTCGAGCCGGCGACGTAGGGAACCTTGGCCTGGTCGCCGTTGGTGAATGCGGGTGAGACATCGTTGGCCAGGAGTTTGCCGTCGATGATCGGTCCCCAGCCCTGGCCCACGTCCGGGTCGCCAGCCGCCAGGATGGTCTCCGCCGGGAGGGCTCTCAAGTCTTCCACGGTCTCCGCGACCACGCCGAGGCTGTCGGCGAACGCCTTACCGTCGTCAGCGGCCTTGGCCAGCGGGGTCGAGGCGTCGCGGCCGGCCCCCGACTGGCTGATCGCCTTGTGGAACAGCCCTTGGGCCAGCGACGAGATCATCAGCCGATTCACCGCCATGCCGCCGGCGGACTCACCGAACAGGGTGACGTTGGCCGGATCGCCCCCGAACGCTTCGATGTTGCGCTGGACCCACTCGAGCGCCGCGATCATGTCCATCAGGGCATAGTTGCCCTTGAGCTCGTCGGGCTCCTCGGCGCTGAGCAGCGGGTGGGCGAAAAAGCCGAACCGCCCCAGTCGGTAGTTCACGCCAACCACCACAACGCCCTGTCGCGCCAGCGCCGCCCCATCATAGAGCGCCGCCGTCGCCGAGCCGTTCACGAAGCCGCCGCCGTGGATCCAGACCATGACCGGCAGGGGTCCGCCGCGCGCCGTCGGCGTCCAGACGTTGAGCGTCAGGCAGTCTTCGCTCATCGGCAACGGCCCGACGCCGTTGTCGTCCGGCTTGTACGCCTGCAGCGCGATCGGGCCCAGGCGGTCGGCCCGACGCAGGCCGCGCCAGGCGGGGTGCGGCTTGGGCGGCCGCCAGCGAAGCGGCCCGACGGGCGGGGCGGCATAGGGGGCGCCCTTGAAGGCGATGACGTCGTCCTCGATCACGCCTTCGATCCGCCCGGTGTCGAGCTCGACGATGGCGGCGCCTGGTTTGGCGCGCCTTGCCGCCGCGACCATGAACGCCGTCACCGCCGCCAGCCCCACAGACGCCACGGCGATCGCGCCGGCACGCTTGACCATTTCGTCGCTCCTCGATTCCGTCTTCGAAGACTCATGTCGAAAAACGGCTTGATCGAGGCTTAACTCAAATCCCGGCGTACCACTCGTAGCCGCGATCTTCCCAGAAGCCGCCTTTGCCGCCCTGGATGTTGTCGAGCCGGTCGACGGCCTCGACGCCCATGACGAACTTGGCCTGCTTGTAGCCCAGCTGCCGCTCGACGCGCAGCCTTATCGGCGCCCCGTGGCCGACCTCGAGCGGCGCGCCGTTCAGGGCGTAGGCGAGGATCGTCTGCGGGTGGAAGGCGTCGATCAGGTCGATGCTCTCATAATAGGGCGCGCCGGGCGCGAGCTCGTCGGCGCAGTGGAAGACGATATAGCGGGCGCCTGGCATGAGCCCTGCGGCGCTAAGGAGAGGCCCCAAGGGGGCGCCGGTCCACTGACCGATCGCGCTCCAGCCCTCGACGCAGTCGTGGCGCGTGATCTGGGTGCGCGACGGCAACGCCTTCAGCTGGGCCAGCGTCGCCTGAAGGGGATGAGCGACCAGGCCGCCGACGGTCAGGCGGAAGCTGGCGAAGTTGTCGGCGACGAGCGCCTTGTAGGCCGGAGCGCCCGGCTGAATCGACCCGTTCAGCTTGAACACCGGCGAGATGTCGCGGGGCGAGAACTCGGGTGCGAGCGGCTGGTCGAGTTGCAGCAGCCGCTGCGCGCGGTAGGTCAGCCCCTCCGCGGATCCGAGCAGATGCTGAAAGGACGGAGCGCGAGATAGCCGGTCGCATCCCTCAAGCAGGAGCCCGCCGAGGCCGGCCGAAGCGCTCGCGATCAGGCCGCGGCGGGAGACGATCAGGCGGCGCGTCATGGGTGGTCCGGCGGCACGGCGTAGCGGCCGGTTATCATCGAGCCGATCTCGTTCACAACCCCAGCCAGAAAGACCTCGATCACGTGCACCAGCACGAAGAAGACGATCAGGTTGGCGCAGATGAAGTGGATCGCGCGCGCCGACTGGCGGCCGCCGAATAGGGTGAGCAGCCATGGCGCCACGGCGTCGATGCCCGGCGACATCGTCAGCCCGGTCGCGACCATGAGCGGCAGAACCAGGAAGATGATCGCGAGGTAAGCCAGTTTCTGCAGGATATTATAGCGCTTGGCCTCCTCGCCGGTCGGATGCTTCAGCCGGATGTGGTCCGAGACGCTCGCCCGGATGTGACGGGGGCGGATCTGGTCGCGGCCGGGCGCGATATCGCGTCCGAAGTGCCCGCTCAGGAACCCGAACACGAGATAAATCAATCCATTGGCCACGAAGAGCCAGGCCAGGAAGAAGTGCCACCGCCGCCCGATGGCGAGGTCGCGCCAGCTCGGGACGGTCAGCCAACTGGGAAATCCGCGCACCTCCTGCCCGCCGCCGGGACCGTTCGAGACGCCGAAGACGCCAGTCGTGTCGAACGTCAGCGGGCCGATCGACGTCCTGCCCACCAGCCGCCCGTTCGGGCCGTTCCAGGCCCCCATTTCGAAGATCGGTTTGTCGGCGTCGGCGCCGTAAGCGCCCCAGTACAGCCGGGGGTGGGCGTTGAAGATCTGTGCGCCGCTCGTGATGAGCAGGCTGATGAGCAGCACGTTGATCCAGTGGGTGACCCGCACGACCAGACTGTGCCGATAGATCACCTCGCGCGGCCGTCTGACCCGGGCCGCGGGCGGCGCGGCTGGTATGGTTGCCTCGCTTGCCGACATTCGTTTGTTCTCCGCCCGCCGCCGGCGATCACGCTCTGGTCTGTAGCGTCGCAAGTGCTGGCCGTCACCCCGGATACGCTGGGCCACATGCGATGGATTAATCGTCTCGCAAGCACCCACAGCGCAGGCTCGGCCGATGCATCGCTGGGGCGCGGGCAACCCATGACGGAGGCGTTCGACTATTCGGCCACGGCCGCGCGAGCGTCGCCCGCGACCGACCCCCCGTCGCCGGCGCTCGCGTCGGTGGACGCTCTGCTCGTCGACGGCGGCGATGCGCGCATCCGCCGCGATCGCGCCACCGGTCTCAATCAGTACGGCTGCTCGCCAAGGCCGGAGGAGAGGCTCTCCGATTTCGCCTCGTCCACGGCGTCCAGCATCTCGCCGCGCGGCTACGCCGCGGCGTCGGCTCTGCGCGAGCGGCTCGCCGCCCGAACCGGCGGCGAACCGCCGGCCTCGGCCTATGGCCGCGAGCTTGCGCGTATTCGCCACGAGCTCGTTCGGCTTTGCGGGCTGGAGCAGATGCCCGGCCTCGACATCATCTTCGCGGCCTCAGGCACCGATTTGCACCTCCTGGCCGCGGCGCTCGTCGGCGGCTCGCCCGAACGGCCATTGCTTTGCATCGACGTCGAGCCCGAGGAGACCGGCAGCGGCGTGCCCGCGGCGCTGGCCGGACGTCACTTCTCGACGGTCACCGCGCTCGGCGAGAGCGTGGTGCAGGGCGACCCGCTTGGCGCGCACGGCGAGTTCCGCGCCGTTCGTGCGCGCGATCGGGACGGGCGCTTGCGGGCGACGGCCGACATCGAGGCCGAGCTCGACGCGGCCGTGCATGCGGCGGCAAAGGCCGGTCGGCGCGCTCTGCTGAACCTCGCCGACGTGTCGAAGACTGGCCTGATCTCGCCCGCGCCCGAGACAGCGATGGCGCTCGCGCGGCGGTTCCCCCGCGCACTCGAGGTCATGGTCGACGCCTGCCAGTTCCGCCTGTCGCCAGAGACGCTCAGGGCCTATCTCAAGCAGGGGTTCATGGTCGCGGTGACGGGTTCGAAGTTCCTTACCGGCCCGACGTTTGCGGGCGCGCTGTTTGTTCCCGAGCGCGCCGCCGACCGGTTGAAGAGCCGCCTCTTGCCCAAGGGCCTCAGCGCCTACTCCGCACGCGCCGACTGGCCGCAAGGCTGGGTGGCCGCGGCCAGCCTGCCGGAGGCTGCGAACTTCGGCCTCCTCCTCCGCTGGGAAGCGGCGCTGGCCGAGCTTTCCGCGTTCCGCGCCCTGCCGCAGCCCGAGGTGGAGGGCTTCATGCGCACCTTCGCGCGCATCGTTCGCCAGCGCCTTGCCGACGATCCAGCGTTCGAGCTGCTGGCGACCCGGCGCCTCGACCGGGGCGCGATCGGCGCGTTCACCAGCTGGGACCGCAGCGCCACCATCTTCCCGTTCCTGCTGCGTCACACCTCCGGCGGCCGGCGCGGCCCGCTCAGCCTGGCTGAGACCGAAGCGATCTATCGATCCCTGGCCGGCGTCGGGCGCACACGCTTCGGCCAACCCGTGCGCGCGGGCGAACGCGACGGTGCGCCGGTGGCGGCGCTTCGCCTCTGCAACAGCGCGAGGCTCGTGACCGAGGCGCTCGGTCCGGGCGGCGATCCGGCGGCGGTGCTTTCCCGAGCGCTCACCGCGCTCGACCGGGTTTCGCGCGCCGTCGACGGGCTCCCCGGCTAGACGTCGGGCGCGCCGGCAGCGGCGAGCAAGGCGCCCAGTGGGGCCCGTGGTAGGCTGCGGCGGCGGTTCAGGGGAGACTTAGGGATGCGACCGATGAACGGCGCCCCGCCGGCAGGCGCGTTGGTCATGGGGATCCTGCTGCTGGCAGGTTCGCCCGCGACCGCCGAGCCGGCAGTGGGCGCCGGCGTCGGCACGTACAGCTGCAACGAGTTCACCCGGGCGTCGGCGGCCGACGAACAGCGCGAGTTGCTCTACTTCTCCTGGGCGCGGGGCTGGATGACCGCATGGGACCTGGATCAGATGCAAGCCGGTAGGCCCACCCGCGATCTCAGCCAACCCTCCGTCCCGGACCAGCGCGCATTCCTCTCCAAATGGTGCGCCAGCCACCCGAGGGAACTCTACATGAAGGGCGTCTACGAGCTCTATCTCACCCTCAGCCTCATGCCCGCCAAGTGACCTTCACCAGCGAGGAGGCGTGAGCGCGATGCTGAGTTGGCAAGTGGGCCGAGTGAAGATCACCCGCATCGTCGAGATGGATTTGCCGGTGCCGGCCAGGTTCATGCAGCCGGCCACGTCCGCGGCGCTGCGCAAGTTGGCGTGGCTCTATCCGCACTTCGTCGGCGAGGACGATACTCTGAAGCTCAGCATCCACGCGCTGCTGGTCGAGGCGCCGGGGCTGAAGCTGGTCGTCGACACCTGCATCGGTAACGACCGGCCGCGCGAGATCACCGGCGGCCAGCCGTTGGCGACGCCGTTCCTGCAGCATCTTGGCGAGGCCGGCTGGTCGCGAGACGGAGTCGACGCGGTGGTGTGCACGCACCTGCACGTCGACCACGTCGGCTGGAACACGACGCTCGAGAACGGCAAGTGGGCGCCGACCTTCCCGAAGGCGCGCTACCTCCTCGGTCGGCGCGAGTACGACTTCTGGAGCGCCCACGATGACGAGGAGCAGCAGGCGATGCTCGGCGATAGCGTCAAGCCGATCTTCGACGCCGGCCTCGTCCAGCTGGTGGAACTGGACCACGTGATCTCGCCAGAGATTCGGCTCACGCCTTCCACCGGCCACACGCCCGGCCACGTCAGCGTGATGATCGAGTCCGAGGGCGAGCGGGCGGTGATCACCGGCGACATGACCCACCATCCGTGCCAGCTGGCGCACCCCGACTGGTCGCTCGGCGACAATGACCCGAAGGCCGCCGCGCTCACCCGCTTGCGCCTCTTCGCCGAATGGGCCGACCAGTCGATCCTCGTCATCGGCACCCACTTCGCCGCGCCCACCGCCGGCCACGTCGTCCGCGACGGCGCAGCGTTCAGGTTTGCGGTGTGAGGGCGGCGAGCCCGCTGCCGCCGCTGTCGACGCCACTCACTTAGGGAGCAGGCCGAACGCCGCGAGCAGCCCTAGAGCCGTCGCTCAGGTCCTGTAGCTAGGGTCGAGCCGGTCGAGCTTGCGGAGCAGGGCCGGCCAGTCGAGCACGCCGAAGGGGCGGCGCACGTGGGGCTGGTAGTCCTGGAA
>Ga0209415_10015840_pt1 | contig 12185 bp, 14 predicted proteins | sample PeaSoiSIISIP2007_FD_187696 | JGI IMG/M metagenome (GOLD analysis project Ga0209415, IMG submission 187696) | Peat soil microbial communities from Weissenstadt, Germany - SII-SIP-2007 (SPAdes) (version 2) | ecosystem: Environmental > Terrestrial > Soil > Wetlands > Peat | place: Germany... | reverse complement strand
GGCCCACGTCCAGGTCGGCACATCCCTCGGGAGGGCAGCCCCGGTTGAGTTCCCAGCCCCATAGTCCGGACAGATCGGGTTTGCCATCGGCGCTTCTAGGAGCGGGAGCGGCGAGGTTCGGCTTGCCGTCGGGCGTGCGCGGAATGCCCGGCGTAGCGTAGTTGATCCACTGCGCGGCCAGCGGCCCGCATAGCCCTGCGCAAAGCCCTACTGCGGCCAGCGCGGCGATCTTAGTCATTGAGCGTCCTTCAAAGAAGGATACACCGTTGTGTGTTGGTGGGGCAGCGCCATGCGCTGCCCAGCCCTGCCGTCCGTGCCGGCGCGAACGCTCTATTGATTAGTCGATTATTCCTGCGTTGCCTCACCGAACCTTGTGCCATAATGTCCTTTCAGTACTCTCAGTACGTTCTATAGATGGCGGTTGCTTCCGGCCAAATAATTGCTTATTCTAGACGCGACCGCGGGGTTCGAATCATGCCATTGGGAAGATGGTTTTGCGGATTTTGCGCCGGCGTGGCGCTGATTAGTATGCCCGCGCACGCTCAACCCGATCCTCACGCCCCCAGTTGGACCCGTTCCTCCACCGCTGACCAGCCAACGGTTCGATCCGCATATGCCATGGTGTACGATGCGGCACACGCTCAAGTCGTCCTTTTTGGCGGCGTTCGGGATTCCAGGTGGCTGGCGGATACCTGGCTCTGGGATGGCATCCGCTGGAACTCCGCGTCTCCCGCCAACAGTCCTCCGTCGCGCGTTGGCGCTGGGATGGCATACGACGCAACCAAAGAGAAGGTGGTCCTGTTCGGCGGCTGGGCCCACTCTGTTCTGGGTGACACGTGGGTGTGGGACGGGAATAACTGGAGCCAGCAGTCGCCCCGGCGTCATCCTCCCGCTCGTCTCTATCCCGCGATGGCCTACGACCGGGCTTCGCGCCGCATCATCCTGTTCGGCGGTTACAGCGCTACCGAAGTCGGCTATCTTGCGGACACGTGGGCGTGGGATGGAAACGATTGGACTGAGCTGTCGCCTGCGCATCACCCGGCCGTGCGCTACGCCCCGGGCATGGCTCAAGATCCCAAGAATCGCGGTCTGGTTCTGTTTGGAGGGTTCAACTACAAAGGCTTCCTGAGAGACACCTGGGTGTGGAATGGCAAGGACTGGATACAGCAGGCTCCTACCCAGAATCCCCCCGCGCGAAACTTCCACGCGATGACCTACGACGCGAACGACGATTTGGTAATTTTGTTTGGCGGGTTCAACTACCATTTCCTCGCGGACACCTGGCAGTGGGATGGCAGCAACTGGCGGCAGGATTCTCCCGCGCAGAGCCCCATGCCGCGAGACCACACTTCGATGGCGTATGATGACCGCTCCCGCGCCGCGCTTTTATTCGGCGGTAACGACGAGGGCAATCGCGCGCTGGGCGACACCTGGGAGTGGGGACATCCTGTAAAACTCGGGCTTAGCATCGGCCCGAGCGCGCATCCCTGAGCAGCGGGGTTCGGGTCGGCATCCTGCGTATGTTCGCTAACCCAGACCGTCACTTTCTTGGCGGACGATCCTCAGTGGCGTATATACTTTTTGCCCAGGAAGTACTTTGACACTGATCCCATCACGTACTACCAATGGTTTATGGATGAAATGTAATATTCATTACGTCGGTAGCCGGGGTGCTACGTTTATAGGCATGTGCTTTCGTGCACTGTTATTACTTTTTATCCCCGCTCTATTCGCTGCCGATGAACAGCAGCTTGCGCTGGCGTTGCGCGCGCAAACCGACTTTGACCGTGCCGCGCTGGCCGCCATACCTCAGCTTCCCGATGCGGCGCGCTGTATCCAGTCGCAGGCTGCTTTGCTTTCGGTCGCCCGTCCGAGTGAACTTTCGCTAATTCACTATCGAAAGGGTTTTTGCACCCTGGCCGGCGCCACTGTCACCAACAGTGCCGCGGAGTTCCGCGATGCCGCCGGCGAGTTCGATAAAGCCATCGAGACGTGGCCGGATCGGGCCGTCGGCAACCCCAAGAACGCCATTCCGGAACCGGTATCTTCCGGTTTGCGCGTGCTCGCCGCTCTGGCGCGTTTGAAGGCCGGCTCCGATCCGGCCATCCAGGATCGGGAGCGGCAAGAGATTGCCGCAGCGGATCAGCCGCCGGCTTGCGCTTCCAACATCATGTCGGCAACATACTGCCTGGGCCTCTTGCAAACCGGGCGGGACTGGCTGGGCTGGAAGGCCTTACTGAGCGACAACCTCCTTGACGCCGCGCACGATTTCGCGGCCGTCCCGCAGCTGCCCTGGGCTCAATGGACGGCTGGCCGTCAAGCCTTCGCGGATCGCCAATATAAAGACGCCGCCACGCATTATCGCCGCGCCGTGGACCTTTGGGTTGCCGCCCAGCGCGATCAGTCGGGCTCGATTCGCGAACGCCTCGAACCGCCACCCGATATACCGGAAGCGTTCACGGAGTTAGGAGGCGCACAACTTCTTAGCGGCGATCTCTCGGGAGCCACCGTCAGCTTGGATGCAGCCCTCAAGGCCGATCCCAGCCTGGCGCGTGCGGCCTACCTGCGCGCCCGCGTCGACGAGCTGGCCGGAAATGCGGCGCAGGCGATGGCCGGCTACAGTCTCGCCAGCCGTACCGCATTCGCCAACGCCAAGGAGCTGGCTTCGGGAGAAGCCCACCTTTACCGCGGCATCCTGATGTACCGGCGCAAAGACTACGGGCATGCCGAGGACGAATTCGCCAGCGCGCTCAACTTCGACATCTCCCCGGCGATGAAGCCCGACGCTGTGGCGTGGCGTCACATGTCGGCGGTTGCCGGCGGATCCTGCACTGTGTCGCGACAATACCTGGAACAGTCTCTTGCCCAGGTCTCCCCGTATTTTCCGAAGGAGGAAGCGCGCCGGGTGGCGGCTTCCTGTCCGCTGACGGGCGGAGGCGCAACCGCCAGTCTCGATATCAGATAAGCGGCATGGCGCTGCACAGGTTGTGATACAGTTCAGGATAATATGGCAACCCGAAGCGTCAACAAAGTCATACTGCTTGGACATCTGGGCAAGGATGCCGAGACCAAATTCACTCCCTCGGGGACTTCGGTTTCGAATTTCACGCTGGCCACCAACCGGCGTTGGAAAGACCAGCAGACGGGTGAATGGAAAGAGGAGACCGACTGGCACCGCTGCGTGCTGTGGCGCTCCGAGAATCGCGCCAACTATCTGCTGAAGGGCACGCCGGTCTATGTGGAAGGCCGCCTGCAGACCCGCAGTTGGGATGACAAGGACGGACAGAAGCGTTACACCACCGAGGTGGTCATCGAAGATCTGATCTTGCTGAGCACCCGCGGCGGCGATTCTTCAGCCGGGTCGGGCGAATACTCCCAGCCCGCATCCGCGCCGCGATCCGCGCCCCGCTCGCAAGCCGCAGCATCGGCGCCCCCGGCCGACGATTTCAGTCAGGGCATCACCGACGACGACGTGCCCTTTTAGGGTGCTGCCCCGCGTGCCCTCCCACGCGAGCAGTGGCCCGACCTGAAGTAGGACACACCGCAGATAGAGCAGGCTGCGCAGTCTCTTCCTCTGCGTCTGTCGTGGCAACTACTCTCCAAGTCGCTGTACCGTAGATGTAGGATGTCGATGACAGAGATGCGAATCGGTGACCAGACGATCCGATGCGATCGTGACGCAACGGCGGCTGTATATGGAAGTCTGGAGCACGGCTACGCGGAACATTGTGGTTGTATCTTCTGCAAGAATTTCGCCGCCCAGCGAGATCTGGTTTATCCCGCTTCGTTCAAAGCGGTCCTTGAACGTCTAGGCATCGATCCGAGCAAAGAAGGCGAGGCATTCGAATATGGACCGGTTGCAGACGGATGCCATCTCTATGGCGGATGGTTCTATTTTGCGGGAGAAATGGTCACTGCGGGTGAGTACAACTGCAACGCTCCGGATTCCCACCATTTCGACTACTTCTTCACCCAGTCGCACCCCAACGCCGAGGCTTTTCGTGGTGGACCGATACTGGCAATCGAATTCACAACTCACGTCAAGTGGGTGCTTCCCGAAAATCCCCAGTACAGAACAACGTCTGGGAAGACACTCGGCCTCCGTGAACTGGGAAAGTGAACGCTTGATGTCGGCTTGAACGCGGCAAAATCCGCGTAAAACCGTTCTAGGCTCGTGGCCCGACCTACGAACCAGTTTTCCAGTAGTCTTCGGGCCGAAATCGCAGTGAGGATGAGACCGCAGCCCTGCCGTCGCTTCAGGCGCGCTTCTTGCCGCCGGCGCCGTCGTCGCGTGGCGTCTTGCGAGTCACTTTTTGCGGACCGGACCCGTTGGAGGGACGGCCGCGTCGCCGGCTGCCGCCATTCTGCAAACGTTCCAGGCTTTCGATCGCCCCATCCAGGTTCCGTAATTGTTCGTGTAAGTCTGCTAGCACCTTGTCAAAATCCATACCCAGCCCTTGACGAATTTGTCCCCTCGTACTATCAGGCCAACGCTGTAGTGTTACTGATGTTGCCGTTCCGCCATGCCGCGATTCGGTCCGGATTTATACAGGCTTTTGAAGAAATGCGGCTGCAGGCACTTCCGCCACTTCGGATGATTGCAGGGAATCCAACGACTCTAATACCCGCTCCAACAAGCCGTCGGTCTGCGAGACGGTGGTCTTGAGCACTTCAATAGAGTGCGCTTGGGCGGTGAGCCTCTCATCTAAATTGGCCATGGTCTTGGAGAGCAATTGCTCCATGGCCGCAACGATTTGCGAGGTGGACGGCACATCCGCCAGTTTGCCGGCGTGTTCGTCTAGTCGGGTTTCGATCTGCGTCAGACGGCCAGCGGTGGCGGATTCCTGGGTGGCGAGGCGGGTTTCCAGTTCCGCTAGGGATTTTTTCAAATCCTGCACTCCGGCCGCGGAGCTTCCCCCCTCTTTGCGCCCACTGGTGAGGACCCCGGCGGCAACTCCGGCCAGGAAAATCGCTACTCGAGGAACAGCATTCCAGACGCGTGCCATCGGTGATTCCCTTATAATACGTTTCGGATCTCTATGCAAGTAGTGGATTTAGTAATGCGCGTACTGGGCCAAAGTGGCGTTGCAGTATACGGATTTAGCTGGCATGCTTGCTAAGAAACTTCCTAGGGGTGGGGGCGACATCCGCTTGAGCCAAGGTTCGGAGACTGGTCCGTCCGACATTAATCGCGTACGCTATCCATTCCTATTGGAGTGCGACACCCAGGGCCGCGTGCTCTGGATGGACGAAAATACACGCAACGCGCTGGGCCATGCCGAAAACCTGATCGACACCATTCCCAGCCAGCTGTTTGGAAGTCCGGCCCACCCACTGCTTGCCGAGTTGGCGCTGACGCGCATTTGGGAGGGAGGCGGACGAGTCCTCCTGGGCGCCCGCCCGTTGGAGTTGCCGCGAGAGAACGGCGTCCTGCTGCGTCTCGAAGGCAGCTTGCTGCGGAACTATGTCCGGTTGCAAGCCGCCGAACGAGTCCTTTCCCTTCGCGCGCGCCAGCGGCGCGGGAGCGGCACCGGTAATCCGATTCGGCAGATCGAAGCCGAGCGGCAGCGTTTGGGGCGCGAGCTCCACACCGGCGTGGGACAACTCCTCACGGCGATTCGTCTGCAACTGGAATTGGTCGCTTCGCAGCTTCGCGAGCCCGTGCCCAGTGTGCAGCAGGCCCTCGATCGGATTTCCATTCTGACGGCGGATGCCCTGGAACGGGTGCGATCGATTGCGCAGCGTCTCCATCCGCCCGAATGGCAGCGCTTTCCGATCGAAGCGGCCATCCAGCAAATGTGGGACCTGAGCGGGATTCCCCAGAGCTTTGACGCGCGCCTGGAAATTGGCGGTTTGCCCCAGCAGCCGGACCTGGACGCCAAAGTGTTGCTCTACCGCGCGGCCCAAGAAGCGGTCTCCAATATCGTCCGCCATTCGCGCGCCACTCGCGTAGACGCCAGCTTGCAACTACGGGATGGCAGCCTGGTATTGCGATTTCAGGACAACGGCGTGGGCTTCGATGTTTTGCAATTGTTCTCTTCGCCGCCCAGTCTGGCCGGCGGAATAGGGTTACGCACCATCCGTGAGCAGGCCGAAGCGTTGGGCGGAATTCTCCTGGTGGAAAGTGGACCGGATGGCACTAAACTGGAACTTACGGTTCCATTCCAGCCCACGCCCTCGTGAGGCGGCGGGACGCATGAAGGAGAATATGCAAGCGTTGCCGGAAACCACCGTAGTGCTCGCCGATGACCACAACATCGTGCGCGAAGGTTTTGCGTTGGTGTGCTCGGACAACGGCCTGCGCGTCCTGGGACAGTGTTCCGACGGCCGCGCGGCGTTCGAAATGATCAACTCTCTGCGGCCGGACTTCGCGCTTCTCGATCTGCAAATGCCATTGCTGACCGGCGTCGAGGTGATCCGCAAGCTGCGGGCCGCCGGCTGCACTTCCAAACTGATGATCCTCTCGATCGTCCGCGACGAAGCTTCGGTGCACGAGGCGTTGAGCGCCGGCGCTGACGCGTACCTGTTGAAGGATGGGCCGTCGCGCCACCTGGTCGATGCCATCAACTATGTCCGCGATGGCGGCGTATACCTTTCACCGTTGCTGAAGGGCTACGGAATGTTCACCAAGGGCGACGAGAACCGTCAAAGCGATCTCCTGTCCACGCTGAGTCCGCGGGAAATGGAGGTCTTTTCCTATTTGGTGAACGGCATGCGCGCCAAGGACATCGCCGATCTGCTCAATATCAGCCCCAAGACCGTGGACACGTACCGCGCCAGCTTGATGCGGAAACTCAATGTCCACGACCTGGTGGGACTGGTTAAATTTGCGATTGAGCGAAACCTGACGACGACCTCCGCACAGCGCTGATGTCCAGGCAGACGGCGCGGCGGTTGGTGTTGGCGTCCTGGTAATCCTCGAGCGAACGGATCAGGTTTTCGACTGCTTCCCGTCGCCGGTACAACCTTTCTAACGCCTGGCGTCGAAGAGCATCTACAGATCCTGCACGGTTTCTTTCGGCAGAAGTGGGGGAGGGGAGCGCAAGCGGCATCATCTACCAGAATTCTCCTAGGTCGCGATTTTCACCAGATTTTGCTTAGTTCTGTTTAAGACATTTCCTAATGTAAACACCTAGGCCCAACGAATCAAGGAAAAAGTAAGTAACAGTTGAGTGACAGTCGGGGATTTCCCAGGGGGCAATGGCCGCGTCAAATACCAGTAATAGTGGTCCTGGAAGACTGACCACCTCTATCTGCCAATTTATACGCAGATGGGGGTAGTGTGATACCCCCAAAGATTCCTAAACCTCATTTGTATCGGGGTCGTCTTAGAGGCATTAATATCGTGGTACGATATAATCGTTGGCCGGAAACTTGTACGACGACCTGACCTCAGAAGACTATCGGGCGCTAGGAGAATTCCGCTATCGCATTCGCCGATTCCTGCACTTCAGCGAAGAGGCGGCGCGTGAGGAGCAACTGGAGCCGCAGCAGCACCAGATGTTATTGGCCATTCGGGCAGTGCAGGAACGTGCAGGCCCGACCATTGGCGCGCTGGCTGAGCACCTCTTGATACGCCATCACAGCGCAGTCGGTCTGATCGATCGGTTGGAGGAGCACGGCCTGGTGGCGCGAGCGCGCGGCGAGGAAGATCGGAGGCAGGTCCGCGTGCACCTGACACCCGAAGGGGAAAGGAAGCTCCAGCGGCTTTCAGCCATCCACCGTGCGGAGTTGAGCAGCACGGGGCCCTTGCTGGTGGAAACGCTCCACGCGCTGCTCCAGGGTCTGGGTCTGCCTCCTCACGCCCCGGGAGGGCAGAAGACAGAATGACGCATACGGCGGAGGCTTCCCGCACACAGAAGCTAGGGGACTTCACAACCACCACTCGGATGCTGTGGATCTCAGCCCTGGCGATCGCCATAGGTCTGATCAGCGCTTACGTGGCCTTTGCGTTGTTGAAGCTGATCGGCCTGTTCACCAACCTCTTTTTCTACCAGCGGTGGGGCACGGCTTTGGTCTCACCGGCGGGCAATCACTTGGGCGTATGGGTGGTGCTCGTTCCCATAGTGGGTGCGTTAATCATCGGCCTGATGGCGCGCTACGGTTCGGAGCGCATCCGCGGGCATGGCATTCCGGAGGCGATTGAGGCCATCCTGATCAACGGCAGCAAGGTGGAACCGAAGGTCGCGATTCTGAAACCGCTCTCCAGCGCGATCTCCATTGGTTCGGGCGGACCCTTCGGCGCAGAGGGGCCCATCATCATGACCGGCGGCGCGGTCGGTTCCATGATCGCGCAACTGTTCCACCTTTCCAGCGTGGAACGCAAGACCCTGCTGGTGGCCGGCGCCGCGGGCGGCATGTCGGCAACTTTCGCCTCTCCGGTGGCTGCGGTTTTACTGGCGGTTGAGCTGTTGCTGTTCGAATGGAAACCGCGCAGCCTGATTCCCGTCGCCCTGGCAAGCGTAACGGCGGGTGCGGCACGGCGCTACATTCTCGGACTCGGCCCGCTGTTTCCCACGCCGCCGCACGCAGTATTCATCGGACCGGAGGGCCTCGCTGGCTGCGTGGTGGCAGGCCTCCTGGCGGGCGCGCTGTCGGCGCTGCTGACGATGGCAGTCTACGCATCCGAGGATCTTTTCAAATTGCTGCCGATTCACTGGATGTGGTGGCCCATGATCGGAGGCCTCGCCATCGGTTTGGGAGGGCTGATCTTCCCGCAGGCCCTGGGCGTGGGGTACGACACCATCGGTGCGCTTCTGCAGGGCAGCGTGCCGCGAAACATGATCCTGGGCATTCTGCTGGTGAAGTCCGCCATCTGGGCCATCTCGCTGGGCTCGGGAACCTCCGGCGGCGTGCTGGCGCCGCTGCTCATGATGGGTGGCGCGCTGGGCGGCATCGAGGCCATGTTCCTGCCCAATGAAGGCGCCGGTTTCTGGCCGCTGGTGAGCATGGGCGCGATCTTGGGAGGGACCATGCGATCGCCCTTCACCGGGGTCATCTTCGCGCTCGAGCTGACGCACGATGTGAACATGCTGGTGCCGCTGCTGTTGGCCGTGACGATCGCGCATGGCTTCACGGTTTTGACGCTGCGGCGATCCATTCTCACCGAGAAGGTGAGCCGCCGCGGCTATCATCTCAGCCGGGAATACGCCGTGGATCCGCTGGAGATCCTGTTTGTACGGGAAGTGATGCGCAGCAACATCGTCGCGTTTCCGGCACAGGCTACGCCTCATGAGCTGATGACTTCCGTGAATGTCGATCACCAGCGCCGGGGCCAGATCCTTTATCCGGTCATTGGCCCGGAGGAACGCCTCGTGGGCGTGATCACGCGCCACGACCTGCATGAGCTGCTCGAGAACGGCCATGGTGACACGCGCCCGCTCCGGGAAGTGGCGCAGGGCGGTCCCGTGGTGGCTTATGCCGATGAGCCGCTGCGCGTGGTGGTCAACCGCATGGCCGAAACCGGATTTACACGGCTACCCGTGGTGGAGACTCCGGATTCGCGCAAACTGGTAGGCTTGATCTCACTGTCCGACCTTCTGCAGGCCCGTACGCGCGCATTAGAAGAGGAGCGGGACCGGGAGCGGGTTCTGCGCATCCGTTTGCCGTTCCGTTCCCGTGCTGCCGGCGTGGATGCACCTTGAGATTTTCATGCTGACGATCGGCCACTCGAATCGCCCTCTCCCGGAATTTCTGGAGATGCTGCGGGCCCATCGCGTGGACCTGCTGGTGGATGTGAGAACCATGCCTCGCTCCCGGCACAACCCGCAGTTCAACCGCGATGCGCTGCCCGATTCGCTCGCGGCCGCCGGGATCGCGTATGAACACATGCCGGGGCTGGGCGGGCTGCGGCATGCGCGGCCCGATTCGCCGAACACGGGCTGGCGGAATTTGAGCTTTCGGGGATACGCCGATTACATGCAAACGCCAGAGTTCGCCAGCAACCTGCAGGCGTTGCAAGATCTCGAAGCGGGCCGGACGGCGGCGATCATGTGCGCCGAGTCGGTGCCATGGCGATGCCACCGTTCGCTGATCGCGGACGCGCTGGCCACGCGGGGAGTGCCGGTGGCCCATATCATGAGCGCGACCAAGATCAACCCCCATCAGCTCACTTCCTTCGCTCTGGTTGAGGGTACGCGGATCACCTACCCGGCTGCGAATCTGTTGCCATTCGGCAACTCGATTCCGCTGACGTAGGCAGACGGAAAAACGCTCAGTCAGTTTTCGCGGTTGGCGTGGCGCTTGACTTGAGCATTGAAGCGGTGATATCGTTAATCGTCGAATGGCTATGAGAGTGGGCAAAGTCCCCTAACTCAGAACCATCCTGGAACGAAGGAGGTTCTCATGGTTTGTTACGAATGCCAGCAAGCAGGCAAGAGCCGCGAGACTGTCGCTCTTTGCCACCACTGTTCTGCGGCGCTTTGCTGGGAGCATGCTCTCGTGCTAAGCGAGCCAGTCACCATGCAATACCCAGTGTGCAAGACGGTGGTTCTTCCACTGCGGGCGCGTCTCTTTTTGTGTGGCACATGCCGGGACGCTCTGCAACAGAAGTTTGACGACTACCTCGAAGGGGCCGCCATGCCCGATGCGACGGCCAAAGTGCGAGAGGAGCATGCGGTGAGCGCCTGACGTGATGATCGCGCGCATTCCAACTAGAATGGCTACAGAAGAAATCGCTCCGCAAGACCCCATGTGCTGCGTTCCGGTTGAGCCGCCTACGCAGCCGGAACTCCAAGGACTTGAAGGGCCCGAAGCCGATGACGAACTTGCGAAGCTCGCCAAGGCGATTGGCCATCCGGCTCGCGTCCGCATTCTCCGGATGTTGTCGCAGAAGGAGGCGCGGGTTTGCAGTCAGATTGTCGGCGAATTGCCGCTGGCACAATCGACGGTTTCCGAGCACCTCAGGATACTCAAGGACGCGGGCTTGATTCGCAGTAATCAAGACGGCCCTCGTGTTGGGTATTGCATCAACTACAACGCGCTTCGAAAGCTGAAAGCTCTAGTAGCCATTATTTGAAGCATTTTTTTGGGCTAATCAATCGCCTTTCGACGAAAGGCGAAAGGAATAGACATGAACAAAGTTGAAGTCTTCGATCCCCCAATGTGCTGCTCAACGGGTGTGTGCGGCCCGAAGGTCGATCCGGCGCTCGTGAGATTCACGGCGGATCTCCACTGGCTGGCAAACCAGAAGATTGCTGTCGAGCGCTATAACCTCGCCCAGCAGCCGCAGGCATTCGCTGCCCGCGAAGTCGTCAAGACCGCCCTCAGACAATATGGGAACGAGTGTCTGCCTCTAATCCTGCTGAATGGTACGGTCATCAGCCAGAGCTGTTACCCGACTCGGGACGAGTTGGCGCGACTGGCTGGCGTCGAGCTGGAGCAGCCGAGCCAGGCGCAGGCAGGCGCGAAACTGCCAGTGATAAACACGAAGTGCTGTTAGGAAGGTCGACATGACAACCGAGAGCATGACCGGCTTCCTGGAGCAGGCTACACGCATTCTCTTCTTTACAGGGAAGGGCGGCGTCGGAAAGACATCGCTCGCGTGTGCGGCGGCGGTGTCGATGACTCAGAAGGGCCGGAAGGTCTTACTCGTCAGTACGGACCCGGCATCGAATCTTGATGAGGTCCTGGGTGTCCGGTTGTCAGGTGCGCCGACGGCGATTCCCGGCGCCGACGGACTGTTCGCGCTCAACATCGATCCGGAAGCGGCCGCGAAGGCGTATCGGGATCGGGTGATCGGCCCGTACCGTGGAGTGCTCCCCGACGCCTCCATCAACAGCATGGAAGAGCAGTTGTCGGGAGCCTGCACGGTTGAGATCGCCGCCTTCGACGAGTTCACCAAACTGCTTGGCGATGTCCAGGCGACGGCCGGATTCGATCACATCATCTTCGACACGGCTCCGACGGGACACACACTTCGATTGTTGCAGCTTCCGGCCGCATGGACGGGATTCATTGCCGAGAACACGACAGGCACCTCATGTCTTGGGCCACTGGCCGGCCTCGAAACTCAGAAATCCCTCTACGACTCCAGTTTGCAAGCCCTCACCGACGCATCAACGACAACACTGGTTTTGGTAAGCCGTCCCGAGCGCTCCTCACTCGCCGAAGCGAATCGAACAAGGGCGGAGCTGGCCGTAATGGGTATCGGGAATCAGAGATTGTTTCTCAACGGCCTCTTTGTT
>Ga0209415_10015839_pt1 | contig 12185 bp, 7 predicted proteins | sample PeaSoiSIISIP2007_FD_187696 | JGI IMG/M metagenome (GOLD analysis project Ga0209415, IMG submission 187696) | Peat soil microbial communities from Weissenstadt, Germany - SII-SIP-2007 (SPAdes) (version 2) | ecosystem: Environmental > Terrestrial > Soil > Wetlands > Peat | place: Germany... | reverse complement strand
CCGCCTGGCGGCGCGGTGGTGGGTCTGTGATGCGATACCGCAGCGCAACTGTGGCCGATTCCCACGGCCTTCCCTTTGGATCCCGGAAGATGCGAGAAAGAACCCAGGCGACGCGTCTATCAGGAAAGGCTGGAATGGGCGCAAGCACAATCATATCAATAAATACAGATTTCTTGATATGATGCTTGCCAACCCGCCGCGAATGCGTTGCCTTTGCATCCGCTCCCGAACTCATCATCCCCCATGGCCACCACCCGAGAATCCGGCTCGTTCGCCGCCCTGCGCAGGCTCTTCGAGTCGCGGATCGCGGTCCTCGACGGCGCTATGGGCACGATGATCCAGGCGCAGGGCCTCGGGGAGGCCGACTTCCGGGGAAGCCGGTTCGCGCGCCATCCCCGCGACCTCAAGGGCAACAACGACCTCCTGTCCCTCACGCGGCCCGACGTGGTCGAGGCCATCCATTCGCGGTACTTCGCGGCCGGGGCGGACATCGTCGAGACCAACACCTTCAATTCGACTGCGGTCTCGCAGGCGGATTACGGGACCGAGGCGCTCGCCGCGGAAATGAACGCGGCGGCGGCCGCGGCGGCCCGGCGCGCGGCAGACAAGGCCCGGGAGGCGGACCCAGGCAGGCCGCGGTTCGTGGCGGGGGCGATCGGCCCGCTCAACAGGACCCTGTCAATGTCGCCCGACGTCAACCGGCCGGACTTCCGGGCGGTCACGTGGGACCAGGTCGTGGCGGCGTACCTGGAGCAGGCGCGGGCGCTCGCGGCCGGGGGCGTCGACGCGCTCCTGGTCGAGACCATCTTCGACACGCTCAACGCCAAGGCCGCGCTCTTCGCGATCGAGACCCTCTTCGACGAGACGGGCGTGCGCCTGCCGGTGATGGTGTCGGTGACGATCACGGACGCGTCGGGCCGGACCCTCTCGGGCCAGACTATCGGCGCGTTCCACGCGAGCATCGCCCACGCCAGGCCTTTCTCCGTCGGGATCAACTGCGCCCTGGGGGGCAGGCAGATGAGGCCGTACATCGAGGAGCTCTCCTCGATCGCCCCATGCTTTGTCACCTGCCATCCGAACGCCGGCCTGCCCAACGCGTTCGGCGGTTACGACGAGACGCCGGCCGACATGGCCGCCGTCCTCGGCGAATTCGCCGGCAACGGCTGGCTCAACATGGCCGGAGGGTGCTGCGGTTCGACGCCCGAGCATATCGCGGCCATCGCGGCCGCCGTCCGGCCCTTTCCTCCGCGCGGGCTGCCTAGCCGTCCCGCCGCGCTGCGCCTGAGCGGCCTCGAGGCTCTGGTCGTTTCCTGAAGGCGGGCGGCCCACCGATGTCGAGCGAAACCCGGCCATCCGCCTCGCAGTTCATTGTCATCGGCGAGCGGACGAACATCACGGGCTCCCCCAGGTTCGCAAAGGCCCTGAAGGCCGGCGACTGGGACGCCTGCCTCGCCATTGCGCGCCAGCAGATCGAGAATGGAGCCAACGCCATCGACATAAACGTCGACGAGGCCCTGGTCGAGGGCGAGGCGACCATGGTCAAGTTCCTCAACCTGATCGCCGCCGAGCCCGAGATATCCCGCGTGCCCGTGATGCTCGACTCCTCCAAGTGGAGCGTCCTCGAGGCCGGCCTCAAGTGCGTGCAGGGAAAGGGCATCGTCAACTCGATCTCGCTCAAGGACGGCGAGGCAGAGTTCCTGCGCCGCGCCAGGCTCGTCCTGCGCTACGGAGCCGCGGCCGTCGTCATGGCCTTTGACGAGCGGGGCCAGGCGTCCACGCGCGACGAGAAGGTCCGAATCTGCACGCGCGCCTACCGCCTCCTGACCGGGGCCGCCGGCTTCCCGCCCGAGGACATCATCTTCGACCCGAACATCCTGACCGTCGCGACGGGAATCGAGGAGCACAACAACTACGCCGTGGATTTCTTCGAGGCGACGAGGATCATCAAGGAGACGCTCCCGCGCGCCAAGGTCTCCGGCGGCGTCTCCAACGTCTCGTTCTCCTTCCGCGGCAACAATCCCGTTCGCGAGGCCATGCACGCGGTGTTCCTCTACCACGCGATCGCTGCCGGACTCGACATGGCGATCGTCAACGCCGGCATGCTCGGCGTCTACGAGGAGATCCCGAGGGACCTCCTCGAGCGCGTCGAGGACGTGATCCTCAACCGCCGCCCGGACGCCACCGAGCGCCTCGTCGCGTTTGCCGACGGGCTCAAGGCCTCCCAGGGCGGCGCCTCGAGGATTGAGAGCCGGGAGGACCTCGCGTGGCGAGACGCCCCGGTCGAGCAGCGCCTTTCGCATGCGCTCGTCAAGGGCATCGACGCCTTCGTCGAGCAGGACACCGAGGAGGCGCGCTCCGACACCGCCCGGTACCCGCGCCCGCTCGCCATCATCGAGGGGCCGCTCATGGACGGCATGCGCGTAGTCGGCGACCTGTTCGGCGCAGGCAAGATGTTCCTTCCCCAGGTCGTCAAGTCCGCGCGCGTGATGAAGAAGGCCGTCGCCTATCTGACGCCCTTCATGGAGGAGGAGAAGCGAAGGCTCGTCGCCGGCGGCGGCACCGCGCGCACCCAGGGCAGCATCGTCATGGCCACCGTGAAGGGCGACGTGCACGACATCGGCAAGAACATTGTCGGTGTCGTCCTCGCCTGCAACAACTACGAGGTCATAGACCTCGGCGTCATGGTGCCGTGCGAGAAGATCCTGGCGGCGGCCCGCGAGAGGAAGGCCGACATCATCGGGCTGTCCGGCCTCATCACCCCCTCGCTGGACGAGATGGTGCACGCGGCCAGGGAGATGACGCGCACCGGCCTCACGATCCCCCTCCTCATCGGCGGGGCGACCACCAGCGCCGCGCACACCGCCGTGAAGATCGCTCCCGAGTACGCGCCCGGCGTCGTCCACGTGCTCGACGCCTCGAGGGTCGTCAACGTCGTCAGCTCGCTGCTCTCGCCCGAGAACAAGCCCGGCTTTATGTCCGAGGTTGCGGCGCGCCAGGAGAAGCAGCGGGGGGAATTCGCGGCGCGGAGGGCCCGCAGGCCGCTTCTGCCCCTGGCGGCCGCCAGGGAGCGCCGCCAGAAGTTCGACTGGGCCGGCGTCGACATCCCGCGCCCGGATTTTCTCGGGGCCCGGACCTTTGCCGGCGTGGCGCTCGCCGAAGTCGTGCCCTTCATCGACTGGGGCCCGTTTTTCAGCGCGTGGGAGCTCCGCGGGCGGTTCCCCGACATCCTGAAGGACGCGACCGTCGGGGCCGAGGCGACCAAGCTCTTCGCCGACGCCAAGCGGCTCCTCGCGCGGATCGTCGATGAGAAGCGCTTCACGGCCAACGCGGTCATCGGGTTCTGGCCGTGCAACGGCGTCGGCGACGACGTCGAGGTCTACGCCGACGAGGGCCGCGGGGCCGTGGCGGCCACGTTCCACATGCTGCGCCAGCAGCAGGAAAAGCCTGCCGACCAGTTCAACCTGAGCCTCGCCGACTACGTCGCGCCCAGGGAGAGCCGTCGAATCGACTACATCGGAGGGTTTGCCGTCACGTCCGGTCACGGCGTCGACGCGTTCGCGGCGCAGTTCAGGGCGGCGTCCGACGACTACAGCGCGATCATGAGCCAGGCCCTCGGCGACAGGCTGGCCGAGGCGATGGCGGAGATGTTCCACAAGAGGGCCCGCGAGGCCTGCGGATTCGGGCGCACCGAGAACCTGGGCTACGGGGACCTCATCCGGGAGCGGTACCGCGGCATCAGGCCCGCTCCGGGCTATCCGGCGTGCCCCGACCACACGGAGAAGCCGATACTCTTCAGGCTCCTCGGGGCGGAGGCCGCAACCGGCATAGCCCTAACGGAAAGCTGCGCGATGGCGCCCGCAAGCAGCGTGAGCGGCTGGTACCTAAACCATGCCGAATCCAAGTACTTCGGCGTGGGCAGCCTGGGCCGCGACCAGGTGGAGGATTACGCCAGGCGAAAGGCCTGGACTGTCGCCGAGGCCGAAAAGTGGCTTGGACCCTACCTGGACTACGAAGCCGGCTAGGCGGCGCCGGAACATTGGCCCCTGGCCTGCGTCTTACCCAATTGATGGATTTTCAGCACCTCTACCCTGGATTGATCCGAATCGGGATCGCGTGCGCCGCCATTGCGCTCGCGCCTGCGGCAAGGGCGGCCGAGCCCGGGTTCAGCAAAGGCCTGTCGGCGGAGGAGCGGGCGGCTTGCGGGATCCCAGGGCTCACTGCACCCCAGGTCGCCGCGCTGGACGCGCTGGTCGAACACGATGTGACCCTCGCCAGGCAGGGCGGCGTCACAGGCTTCTCGTCGGCATTCGCGGCGCGGCACACGGAGCGGGAGCGCGCCGCAGCGGGGATCGACCGGCTTTCCGAGAAGGAGCGCTCAGCGCTCGATTCGCTGGCGGCCCGGGCGATCGCCATGGGGCCCCCGCCCTCGCAGGCCTTTGAATACGTGCCGGCGCCCCCGACCCCGCCGGAGCCCCTGGTCTCGGCGCCGCCCGCCGCGCAGGTGCACGGCGACCTGTCGTTCACGGTCGGAGGGGGAAGCCACGGATCCGGATTCTACGGGGCCTCGATGGACATGTACGTCACCGACCCTTCCGGGAGATTCACGGTGGGGGTAGGGGTCGCCGAATACCGCGGGCGTGGATTCCTCGGGCCCTACGGGCCCTACTGCCCGCCGTACGCGGGCCCGTTCCTGCCGGGCTTCTGAGCGCGGCCGCCTCACTTCTCGGCGGCAAACGCCGCGTAGCTGTGCGGCATCAGGGGAACGAGGAAATGCGACTTCCTTGACTCCTCCGGCGCGCGGCGCCGCCACGGCGACCTCGGAACCTCCGGGATGTACGAGGCGATGAGCTCTCCGGTCTCCAGGTTCCGGAGCGTCGAGTATTCGCCCTCGACGGTGACCCTGACCGTCGCCGGGCCCGGCAGGAACGACTCGGCGACAAACGTGTTGTTGTCGTAGGCAAAGAGGGAAACCTGGCTCGGTCCGTCGATACGGACGAAGAAATCCTTCATCAGGACGTCCCTGATGGCGGTCGTGACGTCGGCGGGCAGCGCGTAGAGGTTGCGGAAGTTGTCCGGGATCGCCCACACGTAGAGGCTCCCCTTGGCGTACCTGTCCACAAGCATGATCGGGTATCCGTTGCCGTTCTCAAGGGCGCTCACGAGCCCCCACGCGTCATTCGTCAGGAAGCGCACCTCGGGGAAGAGGATCGGCTGCTTGCGCTCGCCGGTGCCGAGATCCGTGCGGTTTCCCGAGCCCATTCCGGTCGAGTAGTCGCTCGCGAGCACCCTGCTGTCCGACACCTCGGCCTCGCAGATGCCCTCGATCCCCTTGCCCTTGAGGGCCCGCAGGAGGCCGGAGGTGATGACCACGGATTTGCCGTCCTCCAGCTGCTTCTTCATCTTGGCCACGATGTCGGGGTCGAATTTCGCCGACTCGGTCAGGAGCACGAGCTTCGCATCCGTGGGGAACTCCGGGAAGAGGTCGATCGGAATGCCGATCATGCCGATGTAGTTGTGCAGGAAGTCCTCGCCCGTGGACTGATAGGGCTTGTAACTCTTGATGCCGATCGGCTTCCCCAGCTTGCCGACGACCGCGTCGACCCGGCGGAGGGAAACGCCGGCAATCGTCCCCCACGAGGGCGTTGCAGGCGCGGCCCAGCCGGCGGGGCTGTAATCCTTCGCGACCGCGTTGAAGTTGAGGCTCGTCGGCAGATACTCCCATTCCTTCCGGTCCCCGGCGTGGGCCGGCCAGAGGAGCAGGGCCCAGTTGAAGAGCGTGATCTCGCGGGCCTTCGCAAACATCGTGTCCCAGAGTTGCTCCGCGTAGCGGTCCACGTAGCGCACACCGTACGTGTCCACCCACCCGCCGCCATTTCCGCCGGGCTTTACGTTCTCAAAGTAGCGGATGATCTGGTAGCTCTCGTACTGCTGGAGGAACTGGTCCGTGTAGACGGGATCGCGCGTCTCCGTGCCCGTGTAGATCCCGTCGAATATCCTCGGCTCCCTGTCCAGGTCGAAGCCGAGGCCCTGAAAATGCTCGTACCAGTTCGGGAACTTGATGACCACCTTTATCTTAGGATTGACGTCCTTCGCCGCCTTGACGACGAGGCTTGCGCCGGCCTCGTCCATGAGGTCCAGCCTGAAATCGGTCCACGACCGCGCGCCCTTGGCCGCGATGTCGGAATCGCGCTTCGTGGTGACAAAGAAGAAGTCGTCCAGGATGTACTCGTCGAAATGGCGGGCGGCCAGCTCGGAGGTCTTCCTGACGAACTCGCGGTCGGCCGGGTCGGTGTAGCAGAACGACGTGTACTGGTCCGAAACGTTGTCGGAGAACGCGCTGCCGCCCGCCACCTGGACGCCCCGGTCGGTGAAGAACTTTTTCACGTCCTCGAGGAGCTTCTCATCGGCCAGCAGCCGGTCTCGGTGGACCTCGATGTAGACCTTGTCCACCTTCACCTGGCTGCTGATCATCTCCCATTGGGACTCCAGGACCTTCGGGTCGGCGAAGGTCCTGACGATCTGGACGGGAATATAGATGGCCACGCCGAAATTCTGGTAGTTGCCGGCGCCGGCGCGTGAGAGCGCGGCCGCGCACAGAAGGATGCAGGTGAGTCTCTTCATGGATGGGGCACCGCCCATGGAATCCTATAATCGCGGCTTCTCAAGCGGCATTCCAACTCGTGACAACGTTCGGTTGCCTTCCCGCTCCCGGGTCTGGCACCTTCTCCGCCCATGTTCGCGAGGTACCTGCTGCTCTTTCTCGGCGTCTTCGCGTGCTCGACCTCGGCGGTGCTCATCAGGATGAGCGCGACCAATCCCTTCGTGCTCTCCGCGCTGCGCCTGCTGATCGCCGCCGGCTTCCTTGCGCCCCTTTTTGTTGCCGAAATGCGCCGGCACGGGGCCGCATTCACGGGGGACCATCTGCGCCGCACGCGCCTGCCCGCGCTGGTCCTAGCGGTCCACATGATCTCGTGGACACTGGGTGCCCGGATCACGGCCGTCGCCCAGTCGAGCCTCATCGTGAACCTCGTTCCGATCGCCCTGCCATTTCTCCTCTTCTGGATCGCGAGCGAGCGGATCAACCGGGCGGAGGTCGCGGGCACCGTCCTCGCGGTAATCGGGCTCATGATGCTCTCGGCAAGGGATGCGCTGACCGCCGGGGGCAGCCTCGCGGGCGACACCGTGTGCTTTGTCTCGATGCTGCTTTTCGCGCTCTACCTGGCCCTCGGCCGGAGGAACCGGGACTTCCCCTCGGTCTGGCTCTACGTGATCCCCGTTTACGGCCAGGCTGCCCTCATCTGCCTCATCGTGGCGCTTCCCTGGATCCGCACCTTTGACATAGGGTCCTGGCGCGAATGGTCGATCATGGTCGGCCTGGCCGCGATTCCCACCGTCTGCGGCCACTCGCTGCTGAATGCGGCGATGCGGCGGATCCGCGGGCAGATCGTCAGCCTGTGCAACTCGAGCCAGTTCCTCTTCGCGGGGGTCATGGGCTACCTCCTTTTTGGCGAGGCCCCGCGGGCGATATTCTACTTGGCGAGCGCGATCGTCCTGGCGGGCGTCGCGATCGTCGTCTTTTCGACCCCAGCCGAGTCCGGGGATCCCACTTAACGCTCAAACCGGGGCGCGACAGGGCTGCTGCCCCGCTAGGTAAGTGGTTAGTGCAACGGGTGCCTCCGAGGTATTCTCAGGCATTGCCTCCATTGTCACAGCTCTACTTCCCGGTCCTTCCCTTTATCTCGTTCGACAGTCGGAGGCCTGGTCAATTTCGACCACCAATCCGGGTCCACTGGATGGGCCGTTGATTCGGATCGGCTCTTGCCATTCCGAATTGAATTCATTTCCAGCGCAATTTTGCGGACGACCGGTTGCATCCCAACAAAGATAGTTCGCAGCTCTGGAGCCTCCAGCGGTCTCGAGCTCGCAAAGGCCATATCCAGTTCAGATTGGCTGATTTCCCCCTGGCTAATTATAAAGCGAATATCTTCCAAGTCCTCCCTGTCGTTCCGCATCATTTTAGTTAAGATTAGATCGAGAGACGATGGGCGGAAAAGAAGAAGAAATCGGTAACCGCCGGATGGTATCGCCACGATCCTGTCGAGCCCGTTCGGGGTCAGCGCAATTTGGCGGTCTGTAAAGAGATGAGACAAATAAAGCCCGGAGGATTCCAAGCTCTTGTTCGTAAGTTCAATAGCCTTCCAGAACTGGCCATCCGACTCGATTCTCGCCATCTCTGCCGTCGGCAATATGGCGTCCACATCCTGAGTCTTGCCGAAGCGAGCTCCACTACCGCCAAAGCCGAGAGCGAGGGCCGCCCGTCCAAAAAGGACTCCTTGTTTCCTTTTCGAGGAACGAATCCAGCGTCTGAAGGATCCGTTGCGGGTTATTTATTGGCAATGTAGCCATTGCACGCTGCCGCCGCCTGACCTCGTCACGCCCGTTTGCGAAACGAATCGGCTCCAGTGCGGCAGGATGCCATCGGTGATGGGAGGTTGTTCTCCCAAGCGATTCAGCAATTCATCCCAAAATTTCTTATGCGACAGATCATGGGTACACCCGGCTCTCGCGATGTACGCGAGCGGCCGACTCACTCGTTCACGCTTTGCAGCGCTCGCCAATCGATCCACATCGCAACGGCCAGCCAACTGAGCAGCGCATCGAATGGCAATTGGCTCAAATTCGTTGGATCCGAGGAGCAAGAGCGAAACCAAATCCTCGTTTGAGATGGATGCGACGCCAGGATCGAATTCCGATGGGGGAAAGGATGGTGCGTAGTGCCGACATCCCCTAGCTACGGCCAGTCGGATAAAGTCGGTAGTCGAATTGAGGCCCACTCTGCGAGCGCTCCTAAGCAATACGGAGCAATGGCTGGTTTCTCCAAGTTCTTGTGCCAAGGTTGCCATCGTTAACCTTCCCTAGGAAATGGAGCCAACTTACGAATGGGGCGCGGTACTGCAAGCGGATCCCTTGGGCGAAACCCGTTCAACCTAATCCGCCGATGCGACAGCCTTAATAAACGCTAGAACCAGCGGCGGCGCCACGCCTCTGAGCGCGGCACGCTCGGGTTGGAAGAGCACTCCGGCAAAGAAGGGATGCGAAGGAAGCTCGGCGCCGCGGATGTCGCCTGCGTCATCCCACGCCGTGAACCTGAGGCCTGCTGTCTCGAATGCCTTTCTGTATGTGGGATTGAATCCGTAGCTGCATCGATATCCCTCGGTCGCGCCAGCGCTCCCATATGCCGAGTGAAGCAGGCTTCCCTCGGCGAAATGGATCCCTCCCGTCTCCTCGACGAGCGAGCAGCTTAGCTTCGTCACGACGAGCGCGGATACCTCCGGGTGGATCTCGGCGTGGTCGGCGTCCGATATCCCGGCGACGTTTCGCGCGAATTCAATGAGCGCGTGCTGGAATCCCCCGCAGGTCCCGAGAAAGGGCCGCCCGCCCGTGCGCGCCCAGCGGACGGCGTCGATCGCGCCCTGGGTGTTCTCGTAGGGGCTGGCGGGGACGAGCCATACGGCGGAATACTCCGCAAGGTCGCGCGCGGCGTCCGCGATCCGCCGGGTCCCGACCCACTCCCAGCGGACCTCCGCGCCCGAGAGGTCGCGCGCAAGCTCGAGCGCCTTCGGGATCGCGCGGTGGGCCGCGTGCCGCTCGGAATAGTCCCCGACGAGCGCGATGGCGTTCCAGCTCATTGCCTCCCCTCCTCAGGCAGGGCGCCGGTGGCGCCCAGCAGGACCGTGCCCACGAAGGCCATGCACGCGCAGACGACCACAAACCAGTCCCCGTGCTCGACGTAGAAGCTCTCCTTGCCCACCCAGCGGCGGTCGCGCGTCACGTCGACCGTCGCGGTGCCCCGGAAATACACGCTTCCTTTTTCATCCGTCAGAACCTTGCTCTCGTTGCCGAATTCGTCAATCCACCCGCTCCATCCGGCATTGCCGCACCGGAGAACGGGCCGGCGGGTCTCGACGGCGACGAGGACGGAATGGGCCGCGTGCTGGTAGGCGGCCGCGCCCTCGCCGTACCAGGCGTCGTTGGTCACCACCACGAGCGCATCCGCCCCGCAGAGGACCTCGTCCCGCGCGAGCTCCGGGAAGACGTCCTCGTAGCAGATGAGGACCCCGAGCGGCGTCGAGCCCTGCTTCAAGGGGACGAGGAGCGGCGACGGGTCGGTCCCGGGGGAGAAGTCGTCGCCCAGCGGCGTGAATTTCCCAACCCAGCTGAAGAGGGGCCGCAGCGGAATGTATTCGCCAAACTGGACGAGCCTGCGCTTGGCGTAATAGGCCGTCTGGACGCCGAGCAGGGGGTCGACGACATAGGCGGCATTGTACCATGTCTCGTGTTTCGAATCGGGCCTCTCGATCGCGTCGGCCCCGATGAGCATGGGCGCCTTCACGCGCGCCGAAACCTGCTCCACGAACCGCCTCATAGACGGGTCGCCGCCCCTGATAGCCCAGGGAAGCGTCGATTCGGGCCATAGGATCAGGTCGGGATGGGTTTCTCCCGCGGCGAGCGTCGTCGACACGATGGCCTGGATGATCTCGGGCTCCTTAGCCGGGTCCCACTTGACCGCCGTCGGGATGTCCGGCTGGACAAACGCCACCCGGGCGAAGGGCACCGTGAACTGCGACCGGTTGACGGCCTCCTGGACGTGGACCGAGAGGCACACGAGGAGCAGGAACAGGGCGAGCAGGAACTCCTGGCTGCGCCTGCGCAGACCGACCTCGCCCTCGCGGAAGAGCCGGTGGGCGAATGCCGCAAGCCCGATGTTCGCTGCGACGACGACAAACGACACGCCGCCGGCTCCCGTGAACGCGGCCACCTGGAGCACGCTCCTCGTCTTGAGGTCGCACTGGGTCGCGGCGAGCGGCATCCACGGGAATCCCCCGAAGAGCCAGGTCCGCGTCCATTCAATGACCACCCAGACGCCGGCGAGGCCCAGCATCGCCGCCAGCCGCACCGGCGTTGCCCTGCCGGCCATCCTCGGCATGGCCCACCAGGCCGCGAGGTACCAGGATCCCGTCCAGGCGCCGACAAGGGGGCCGAGGATGAGGAGCCCGGCCCAGGTGACCGGGTGCAGCCAGCTCAGGTTTACCGTCCAGGCGACCGCCTGGGCCGCGAACATCGTCCAGGCGTACGTCCTGAGGCGCGGGCGCAGATAGGCCCAGAAGATCCCCGGGGCCAGGCAGGCGTACGCGGCCTCCGGCGAATGAAACGGAGGGAACGCAACCACCAGGAGGAACGCCGTCAGGACCGCCGAGACGACCGGCGCGATCCATTCGCGATGCCGGTCCCAGAAGGTCGGGACGGGGTCGTACGGGTCCGGGCTCACGGAGGGTACGTCAGGCTCCGTGGCAATGCTTGTATTTCTTGCCGCTTCCGCAGGGGCACGGGTCGTTGCGCCCCACCTTGGGGGTGTCGCGCCGGAGGGTCACCTTGGGCAGCCGCAACTCCGGCTCGGCGGGCTGCGGGCCCGGGCCGACGGAGCCGTTAGGCGCCGGCGCCGCCGGGGCCCTGGGCGCCGGGACGGCGGTTTCCGGGCCCTGGGTGCGGGCGCTCCGGGCGAGGATCGAGAGCATGTTCTCGAAGGACGACAGGTTTGACGCGCTTCGAAACAGGCCCGTGCAGATCTGCAGGCGCACGTTCGTCATGAGCTCCTCGAAGAACCTGTACGCCTCGCCCTTGTACTCGACCAGGGGGTCCTTCTGGCCGTAGCTGCGCAGGCCGATCGAGCGGCGCAGCTCCTCCATCTCGGTCAGGTGCTCCTGCCAGTGGTGGTCGATCGCGTTGATCACGACGTAGCGCTCGAGCGCGCCGAGGGCCTCGGGGATCTCCATCGCCTCTTTGACGGCGTAGGCCTTCCTGATCCGCTCGAGGATCATGGTCTTGAGCGCGCCGGCGTCGTCGCCGGTGAGCTCGTCCACCTTGAGCCCGATCGGGAAATGGGTGTTGGTCCATCCCACGAGGCTATCGACGGCCGCGGGATTGGAGCCGCCCTGCTCGCCGAACCCGGCGACGGAGAGGCGGTTCGCGATCTCCTCCTCCACCTGCTCGAAGATGATGTCCTTCGAGCGCGGCGCGTGGATGGCCGCGTTCCTGATGCCGTAGACGACCTCGCGCTGCAGGTTGAGCACGTCGTCGTACTGCAGGAGCCTCTTGCGGATGGAGTAATTCTGCTGCTCGACCTT
>Ga0209415_10015838_pt1 | contig 12186 bp, 9 predicted proteins | sample PeaSoiSIISIP2007_FD_187696 | JGI IMG/M metagenome (GOLD analysis project Ga0209415, IMG submission 187696) | Peat soil microbial communities from Weissenstadt, Germany - SII-SIP-2007 (SPAdes) (version 2) | ecosystem: Environmental > Terrestrial > Soil > Wetlands > Peat | place: Germany... | reverse complement strand
TCTACACCAGGGCGTTCCCGCCGGTGCTGTCCAACCTGGCATGGTACAGCAATCCCACGACGGATGCGGCGATCGAGGAGGGGCTTAGCACCACCGACCCGGTGAAGCGCGCCGCCGCCTATGCCAAGGCGCAGGCCCAGGTGTGGCACGACGCCCCGTGGATCTTCCTCGCTGTGGACCACAACCTTGCGGCATACTCGAAGAACCTGACCGGCGCGTTCATGCGACCCGATCAGCAGTTCCACCTGACCGAGGACGCCGATCTGAAGTGAACGCGTGTTCGAATACCTGATACGCCGGCTGACCGGGACCATTCCGGTCCTGCTGGCCGTCACCATCCTGGTCTTTCTCTTCGTGCACTTGTTGCCCGGCGACCCCGCGCGACTGGTCGCCGGCCCGGATGCATCGCCGCAGGATATTGCGGCGGTTCGTACCGAGATGGGCCTGAATCTGCCGCTGCCCATGCAATACCTGCGCTATCTTGCCGAGACCGTGCGCCTGAATTTGGGCCGGTCGATCAAGACCCACCAAACGGTCGCCGAACTGATCGGCGAGCGTTTTATGCCGACGTTATTGCTCACTGTGTTCGCCATGCTCTGGTCGGTGACCGTCGGTGTTGCGATCGGTGTGCTCTCGGGCGCCAAGCGAGGACGCTGGCCCGATCAATCGGCGATGGTAGTTGCGATCTCCGGCGTCTCCTTTCCCGGATTCTGGCTCGGGCTGCTGTTGATCGATCTGTTTTCGGTTCGGCTCGGCTGGCTGCCCACCGGCGGCTACGGCTCGTGGCAGCATTTCGTGCTGCCCGCCTTCACGCTGGGTGTCGCCGTCGCGGCGGTGATGGCGCGTTTCACCCGTTCGGCCTTCGTCGAGATTACCGCCGAGGACTATGTGCGCACGGCCCGCGCCAAGGGCGTACCCGAGCGTGGCGTGGTGTGGAAACACACGCTGCGCAACGCGCTGATCCCCGTTATCACCCTGACCGGCCTGCAATTCGGTTTCCTGCTCGGCGGCGCGATCGTGGTGGAGACGGTGTTCGCCTGGCCAGGCCTTGGGCGCCTGCTGGTCGATAGCGTCGCCTTTCGCGACTACCCGGTGATCCAGGCGGAAATCCTGTTGTTCTCGTTCGAGTTCGTGCTGATCAACCTGATCGTCGATTTGCTCTATGGGCTGGTCAACCCGGAGATCCGCCTGCGATGAGCGAGATTGCGCTCAGTGCGCCCTCGTTGCGCTCGCCGTCCACCGAATTCTGGCGTCGGTTTCGTCGCAAACGCGTGGCTGTCGCGTCCGGCTGTGTGCTGTTGCTGCTGATCCTGACGGCGATCGCCGCGCCGTGGATCGCACCTTATGGACCTGCTACGCCGGATTACGACAACGTATTGGCGCGACCATCGCTGCTGCATCTCTGCGGCACCGATACGTTTGGTCGCGACATATTCAGCCGCATCCTCTGGGGCGGACGCATTTCGCTCACGGTCGGATTCATTTCGGTGGTACTGGGTGGGTTGGTGGGTGTGGCGCTTGGTCTGGCAGCCGGCTTTTTCGGCGGCATGATCGACAGCTTGGTCATGCGCATGATGGACGTTCTGCTGGCGTTTCCTGGCATTCTTCTAGCAATCGGCGTGGTGGCTTTGCTCGGGCCTGGCATTGCCAACGTGATCTATGCCATCGCCACGTTCAGCGTGCCGGTCTTTGCGCGCCTGGTACGCGGCAGCACCCTGGCATTGAAGCGCACGCTTTATGTGCAAGCGGCCCGCAGTATCGGCGTGCGTGCGCCGCTACTGATGCTGCGTCACATCCTGCCCGGCACGCTACCCAGCGTCATCGTGTATTGCTCGCTACGTGTCGGTACCTCGATCCTCACCGCGGCAGCGCTCAGCTTCATCGGCCTCGGCGCGCCGCCGCCAAGCCCGGAGTGGGGCGCCATGCTGGCGGAGGGGCGCAGCTATCTGGGCGTGGCCGATCAGATCATGCTATTTCCGGGCCTCGCCATCTTTGTGACGGTGCTGGCGTTCAATCTGCTGGGCGACGGACTGCGCGATGCGCTCGATCAACGGTTGCGGTAGAGACGATCCGACCAACTTACCACCAACATGTGACGTGGCAACGCCGATTCGCACAACAGCCTGAATGGATGGCCTTCCCTGCCGCCGGACTCGCTACGCTACTCCCATGTCCAGCGCCCCGCCCCCGATCCGCGTCAACCGCGCCCCGGTCCTGACCCTGTGGGCAACCGTGGTCGCCGAGCGGCTCGGCTTCCCGTCGGAGAGACTGCCCTGACCCTCGGCCGGTTCGTGGCGGGGTCCAGCGCCCGCGCCAAGGCCCGCCGCCTGGGCATCGTCGAAGAGACGCAAGAGGCGGAGGAACGCCGCGCGCGGGGTGCCGAGTTGAAGCCCCGTCGGCAGACCATCCACCTGCTCGGCCGGGACATTCCGGTGCTGGCGGCGGACGATGGCACGCTGCGCGCCGACGATGGCCGCAAGCCGGCATCCGCCAAGAGCGTGCAGTCCTACATCGCGCGGGCGTTCGGGGACCGGCTGACCGAAGCCGGTGCCGCCATGGAAGCGCTTGCGGCGTCACTCCCGCCATAGGAACTGAACCGCGCCGGGTTCCGGGTTAGAAGACTGTTGATCTATCAAACGGAGCTAAGGGTGCCCAATAGCTTACAGTCCGACTCGAACCGAATTCAGAACGCAGGCAAGCTCTGGATTTCCTTGAGCAGTGAATCGACGCTCCCGAACGCAGCGCCGGGCCAAGCTATTGAAAGGACTCTAGATTTTTCCATTCCGTCAGAGTTCCGAGACGGCCTCTTAGTAAAAGTCCGTTTCGTTTCCGACAATCTATTGACCACATGGTGGTAAACCGCTTCCAGCGTCTTTTTGCCTGCCGCAACCCATTCTGCCAGTCGAACATATTTGCGCCACCCCCGGCTCGGAGCCGAGGCGCCTCCGGACAGCCCGAGAAGCATTTTTGATGTGGTCACTCTCGACAGGCAACGAACTTTGCCGCACCGCTGGGTGGCCAGCATGGCCAAGCGCGCGCCGACAAAATGTCGCTGCGTGCCAGGCCACCGTGCTGGGCGATACGGGACGATCGAACCGTGCGTCCCGGCTACCCTGCGTCGTTCGATCTGCAAAGGTGGAGGCCCGAGGTTGAGACCTCAAGCGGGACCGCGCCGCCTCAACCATGCCATGTCGCGGGACTGCTCAGCTTTATCAGAGATGAGCACGTCCCAGCGTCGCTGACCCGGCAACAACTGGGCATAGAGCCGGCCAGTGTTGTCCTGCCCATCGCTGACGTGCCGCTCCCACCATCCGGTTGCTCCCTGCACCGCCTTCCAGTTGGCCGGGAGCCGTCCTTCCCCGGCGGCCAGCTCCGTCAGCGCCCGATAGAGCGACTTGCGGCTGGCATATTCCGACGCGGCGACCGTGAGGCTATCGCGGAGCAGGTTCAGGTTCGGCAGCAGGGTTTCCAGCACAACCGAAATCTCGTCCTGCAAACGTGTACGCGGTAGAGCCTGGCGGGGCGAAGCCGGCTCCGCACGCGCGGTCTCAAGCTCCGCACGTGCGGCCGCAAGTTCTGCCTCCGCTTCGACCCGGGCAGCCTCTGCCTCATGCCGAAGCCGCTGCTCGCTGCCGAGCTCATTCCGAAGACCGTCGCTTTCGCTGGCAGCGGCGGTGCGGCTAGCTATAGTCGCTTTCGCCCTTGCCAATTCAGATCGTAGGCTGGCTTCGCGGTCCCTCGCTCGCACAAGTTCGTCCTGGACCAGCAGGAGGCGGGTTTCGGACGTGCTCTCCGTAGGAAGGTCCTGCCTCACTCGCTCTCGGCCAAGCACTCGGGCGAGCAGGATGTCGATAGGTTCCTCTGAACCTGGTTTCTCAAACCGGACGAACCAGTCCGCCGGGAAACCGTCAACCGGATCGCCAAGATAGCGCCCTGTGCGGATCACGGAGATCCCGGCAGACCGCAGGCTAGCGGCAGCCGCTTCCCGCGCTGCAACGGAACCAGACAGAAGCAGATAGGCTTCATCGATACCCACGATCGATGCGAATCTGGGGCTATCGGGCGGTGTCGCTGCCTCAGAAAAGCATGCGCCCGGGGGGAAAGCCTCGCCCGCAATGTCGATGCCGTTTCCATCGTGGATCGGATATACCAGCCCGCGCCAAAGTACGCCCGCGCGCCCGTTCGGCAGCAACATGGTCCGGCAACGCCGCGTTTCCAGCGTGTTGAGGCCATCGCGAACAGCGATTTCAATATTCTGGTCTGCAAGCGTCATTGTGGTAGGGTGCCCGGGGAAGACTAAACCAGTCTCGCCCTAAGAAGGGAAACGCGCCAGTGGACTACCTCGGTTCTCTAATTGTTCACCCAGTGACGATCTGGGTGGTCGCACTAGGTCTTGCAGTCTGGGCTATCCTGTCGGGTATCGATGCCTCGCTCAAGTTGAACCGACTGAAGCAAGACCTCAGACGGGCACGCGCCCGAATCAATCAAGCGGCTGATGCCCTACAATTTGCCCGCGATTTCGAATCGATCTCGTCCGACTTGCTTGCGATTCGTTTCGTTGGACCGCGATGGCGCGAATTCCGGGAAACGCTGATAGTCCCAAGCACACCTGGGCGCCCCATCCGTACAACGGCCGATGCTGAGAACTGGTTCAATCTGTCTCTCTGCGGCGAGGCTGGCGTGGACCAGCGTTACCATGCGGTGCTTCCCAACCTGCTGGTAGGGGCTGGCCTGCTATTCACATTCTTTGGACTTGCCGTTGCGCTGAAGCTGGCTGGCGGAATGGTCGCCGAAGGGATTACACAAGCATAACGGAACTTTGAACTTCAAAGATTGCTTGATACTGCTTCTTTCAAATTTATTACTTCTCTGTTTGGGCTTTTTCTATCGATTGGCTATGCATTGTTTTGGCGGAAGATCTGCTTGCGCCCGACAGAACGCGTGCTAAGTGGATTCCTCGCCAGTTTGGAGAGCCGAGCGCCCCTGCGGACACCGACCGCCGCACAAGATGAAACGAACGAACTCGCACAGCGCCAGCTTACACAACTTGAAACATTCTCCAATGACCTGGCAGTTTCAATGGCGTCGGCCCTGGATGGCGCATTGGACCAGCGGCTTGGCGATCACATCGGCCCGCTCACAAGGGCGATGGAACAGCTCGCCGCTGGCATGGCGACGCAGAACCAGAATGCGGTCGGCCACATGCTCGATGCGTTCCTGCAAAAACTGCAAGGGGGAACAGGCGACAAGATGCAAGAGGTCGCGGAACGCCTGGCAACGGTTGGGGACAGTCTTCAGGGTCTACGCGCCGGATTGCAGGAGACCGCCACACGCATGGCGGACTCGGCCGAGCTGATGGCGCGGCGCATGGGGGAAGGCGCCGAGGAGGCCCTCTCGCGCATAACCAACCAGATGGGTGGGTTGCTCGATACTCTGCGCCAGGTAGCGGAGCAGTCTCGCAGCGCCGGTGCAGATGCTGGCCGCGATATGGTCACACGGATCGAACAGGCGGCGAATGGGTTTGAGTCGGCTGCAAAGAGTGTCTCCGAAACGCTGGCGCAGGCGACACAAGATTTGCAGCGCCGGATGGCCGAGGAGACGGCCTCCGCGTCCGCGCGGCTGTCCACCCAGTTCGAACGGATGATCGAAGAGCTGCGGGAACTCTCGGACTCCAGCCGCCAGACTGGCGATCAAGCATTCTCTGTCCTTGCCGAACGAATCGCGGCAGCACCTTCCGGGTTCGAGGCGAGCGCGGGCCGTGTGGCTGATGCCCTGGCACAATCGGCAACAAGCACTGGTGCGACGTTTGGACGAGGTGCCGAGGACGCCGTGCAGCGCATTGCGGCAGCGACCGAGGGAATGCGTTCGGAACTACAGGCGATGCTCGCGGAGTTCCGCACGACACTCGGTGGTGCGGGCGATGTGTTGCGGCAGGGCGGTGCAGATGGAGCGGCTGCCTTTACCAACTCGCTTGGTGGCGCTGGACAGGACTTGGCGGGATCAGTAGCAGGCGCTGCATCTGCCCTGCGGGAGGCGGGCGACGCAGCGTCTGCCGCGCTTCGGCATGGAGGCGACAGTGCAGGCGCGCGGTTAGATCAGGCCGCTGGTGACGTTGGGTCTCATGCGGCGGCACTTGCACGAGAAATCGCTGCACTCGCGGACGCTGCGGCCGAACTTCCAACTCGGATCAATGAGTTGCAACGCGCGGTTGGGGAGGCAACGCCACCCTTGGCAAGCAGCGCAACCGATCTTCGCGCGGCAGGGGAAGCAGCGCGGGCCAGTGTGCAGCCATTGCGTGACGTGGGTCAGTCGGTCACCGCTGCGGTCGAGCAAATCAACGGGGCGGCGCAACGCCTGCAAGGCGCTGAGGCCAGTGCGCAGAGCCTGGCCCAGGGGCTCACATCGGCCGCCCAGCGATTTGAAGGTCTGGATCGCGAGTTGCCCGGATTGTGGAGCGATTGCAGAACGGGCTCGAGAATTTCACCAGACAGGTCAGCGCATTTGTCTCTGGAACCGACCAGAATATGGCCAAGGCGGCAACCCAGCTCCACGGAGCGATCAAGCAGCTTGAGGACGCACTTGAAGATTATGGCCCGCGCCAGCCTACGCCAGTGAGGACGCGATGAAACATTTGCGGCATACGGCTGACGAGGAGGGCGAGGGCTATTTCGCCTCGGTCAGCGACCTGATGGTCGGTATACTTTTCGTGTTCTTGCTCATGCTGACTGTGTTCGCGCTGAACTACCGCCAGGCAGAACAGGACCAGCTGATTGAACGCAGCCGCTATGAACGCCTGATGACACAACTAGAACAGCAGAAGCTTGAGACCGAACGGCAGAAGGCGGAGGCGGGACGACAGCGGGAGGAGGCCGATCGGCAGCGCCGCGAGGCCCAGGTGGAGCAGCAACGAAACCAACAGCTCCGGGGGCTGCTGAAGGACGCACTCGATCGGCTAGAACAGGACATCGAGCAGCACGAACAGGCCCGGCAGAGCCTGCTGGCCAGCCTGGACCAGCAGCTTCGCGCTCAGGGTGTGCAAGTAGTGGTCGATCAGCGCTCGGGCGTGTTGCGCTTGTCCGGCGACCTGCTGTTTGCGACGGGGAGCGCCGCGCTGAGCACAGACGCACAGCGGACCGTTCACGTACTCGCCGATGTATTGCAACGGACCCTGCCCTGCTATTCGGAGGAGCAGCCGGCTATTGACTGCCCGTCTGGGGCCGTGCCGGTGCTGGAGACTGTGTTGATCGAAGGCCACACAGATCATCGGCCGATCACCGCAAATGGCCATTATCGCGACAATGACGAACTTTCCACCGAACGGGCGCTCGCGGTATTCGCTGAAATGCGTAAGGATCAACCGGGATTGGATGCCATTCGCAATCCCGATGGCCTGCAACTGGTCGGCGAGGCCGGCTACGGCGATCGCCGACCTCTCTCCGATGCCTTGGGGTTGACCGATGACGATCTCCGTAGGAACCGTCGTATCGACATCCGGTTCGTGCTGACCTCACGCACATCGGATGAGCTGAAGCGGCTGCGCGAACATATCCTGGAGGCGATCGGCAAGCCGTGAGTGGGTACTTTGCCGCAGCGTTGACGCGACTGGAGGCGGCGATCGCCTCGCTTTCGCCTCGCTTGCCGCCTGAGGCGCCAACGGTACGAATGGTGCGGGTGCTGAATGCAGCCGAAGCCGCACCGAAAGAACCGGAGCCGGCAGTTCTTGAAGGCGTTCGGCGACGCCTGAGGCAGGCACTATCCAGCGGCGGTAATCCAGAGAGCAAAGACCTCAAGCGGGCACCGTGGGTCTTGTGGCAAGGCGAACCACCGGCAATCAGCTTTCCGGGGCTCCTCGACATGGTGGTTGCCCAAGCGATGCGCTCTCCTCGCGCCTTGCGGTACTTGATCGAGGCTTGGCTTCGGGACTTCTCGCCACGGACTCCCGGAATTGCGTCTGCCGGCTTGGCCATTCAACGGTTGTTGGCGGACAGCCCTGACACGAGACTTAAGGTATGGCGTGATGCCCACGATAGATTTCGCCTTTTCGATGCTGCGGAGGGTCCGGCAGCACTCGCCACGGCGATCCTGAACCCTACGCAACCTGTCGCGGCAGTGCTGGAGACAGCCGGCTTCGCGGACCAAGTGCGAGCAGTCAGCTCGTATCTGCGCGCAGTCCAGTCGGAGCTACTGGCGCGGCTACCCGTGGCATTGGAACGACCGCGGGCTCGCGACCGTTCCGCGAGGGTCTGCGAATTTCTGAGCAACGGGAAGCAGTTGCGGTTTGATGACTCACGAGCCGCCGTTGCACGGACACTTTGCACGCCGTGGTCCAATGTGGCTCATTTGCCGGATATGGAACTGCAACGTGATATCAGAGATTTCCTGGTAGATCGAATTGGCAATCCGCAGCTTAGGCCAGGCCGTTGGGTCGGCGCGGAGAGCGAAGCCGCTCTGATTCGCCGATGGCTTGCACGTGCTTCGCTCAAGGTGTTCTTTGAGCTTATCGCGGATTACGCACGTGATGAGCACTGGAAGTACCGCGAGGCATTTTGGTCGGCATGTTTGACGAAGGGTGCGATCGATGACGCTTGGCTGGCTCTTGGCGCGAACGTCCATGCCTCCGCACGGGCGCGGCAAGACCTGGGTAGTGCATTCGCGCGGCTGGAAGGGGCCGGTGCTTCCGCCGATCAATCGGTTCTCCTGCTTCGGATTGGCCCATTATTAATTGCGGAATGGAGCCACAATGGCAGCATGCGTGCTTGGCTTGCTGACGAGGCGCCGAAGCTAGGTCGAAGCAGTTATTTGCGTAGCGACCTGGTTAGTCCGTGTTTGCCGTTTCCACCTGACCCGATTCGCCGCGGCCAACAGGACAAGGCAACCTCGGGCCTCAGACACATGGGATCTGCCTCGGGAGCCTGGCAGCGCAGGGCCGCAATGTTGCTCGCCCGCTACGCGAACGTGCGTTTGCAGTCGATGGATTGGCGCCTTCGATGAACTACCGCTTTGAACATGTCATTACGACGGACTTCACTGAGCTCCGACTGATCGGGCCGGCAGGCGCGGTTGCGGTGGACGATTGGGCGATCGAGGCGCCAGCAAATCTGCTCCATGGCGTCGATCTGGTCACTCGGCTCCGCGCTGCTGATGCTGCGATTGACGACGGCCCCGTCCTGTTCGTCGAACATGGCCCAGTCGCCGGTTTAACCGCGCGCGAGGCAGAGGCGATTGGTTTGCCACCTTTGGTCGATGCGGTAGCGGCCGTGAGCACGCGCGGACTCATTAACCGACCAGATTTCACCGCCGACCTGGTTTGGAAGCGTTCGACCGGCCAAGTTATCGCGGGAGCCGAGCGGTGCGGCGCTTGGCTACGGGTAGGGGACGAATGGCGCCGCTTGCCGGACGTGTTGTTTGACTTGGCTCAGAAGATCGACCAACTACGAGCGACCGCGCCGGACGATCTCGCCGCCCGCATGGCGGCGCTGGCTGCGCTTCGGGACGTTCTGCCGCCTGCCGAGGCCGCCGGCAAGGCAGACACCTCTGGGCTGATCCGCGCGATGACGATTGCCGTCGCGGACGCGTTCTCACTCGATCTTGCGGGAGAAGGTGAGGCTAGCCGACTCGTGCCCATCCTGCATCGCGCAGACGCCCGGAACGATACACCACTGTTGCTGGCCGAGCAGCAACGCGCGTTTGGTGAGGATCAGTTCAACCGCTTTTCTACGGTCCGCTCGCTCTATGCGATCGGCGGCGGCACCTACGTCGTACTCTCACCGCCGCTACGATCGGCCCTCGCTGAAGTGCGGCGCGTGCAAGGCGCTTCGTTGGCGAACAAGCGCGCTTTGCTGGCCTCGCCGCGCGCATTCCTGCGACACGCGCTGGGGAACGAGGTCGATACCACGATCATCGAGAATGTGTTTCGCGAAACACAACCCTATTCCGACCGGGTTCGCGGCCTGGGACTGTGGCAAGCGCGCATCTTGCCTTGGATTGCGCTTCCAACCAACGACTGGTTTGGCGCCGGAGCCGAGGATAGGCGCAAAGCCCCCGATGAAAGCCCCCGCGCGTGTGGGCTTCTGGTCGACGACCGCACAGTCCCACTATCCCCCGGTGAGGCGGACAAGCTACGCACGGCCACAGAGGCCGCATTGGCGACAGGGGACCAGACGGTTAGCTTCACCAGTAACGGCGAGACTTTCGCGATCCCGGCGACTGCCGAAACGCTCGTGGCGCTGGCTGCGCTGCAAGACGCGTATTGTGCGCCGCCGCCATCACTGCCACAGAAGGATGTCGGAGAAGCTGAGCATCTGCTGATCCAGCCAAATGAGGAGGCGGTCGATGTCGAAGCCGTTTGGACGCCTCGGACCGCCGAGGCATCCGTCCCACCAGCTTGTCTCTGCACACCGCTCAAGACGCATCAGCAGAAGGGATTGCTGTGGTTGCAGCAATCGTGGATTCGTGGCCAACCAGGCGTGCTGCTGGCCGATGATATGGGGCTAGGCAAGACATTGCAGGCACTTGCGTTCCTGGCGTGGCTGCGGGAGGGCATGCAAGCTGGCAAGATCCCGCAGGCACCATTATTGATTGTCGCCCCGACCGGGCTACTGGAGAACTGGCGCGAGGAACACGATCGGCACCTCAACTCCCATGGGTTAGGCCGAATGCTAAGGGCATACGGCAAGGAATTGGCGGCGAATCGCACCACCGGCAGCGATGGACGCCCGAGCGTATCGTTGGAAGCGCTGCGAGATGCAGACTGTGTGCTGACCACCTACGAAACCCTACGTGACTATGATCGCGACTTCGGTCAGGTCCGGTTCGCCGCTGCCGTTTTCGATGAAGCCCAGAAGATCAAGACCCCGGGCATTCGCCTAACCGACGCCGCGAAAGCAATGAACGTGGAGTTCCGGCTGGCAATGACCGGCACTCCGGTCGAGAACCGGCTCGCCGATCTCTGGTGCATCGTGGATACGGTTCATCCCGGCTATCTTGGTGAATTGAAGGGGTTCAGCGCCCGCTATGAGCGGCAACCCGATGAAGCCGAACTGCGGTCGCTTAAGGATCAGTTGGACCGTTCGCACGGTGGCCGGCCGCCCTTGCTGTTGCGGAGGTTGCGCTATGACCACCTGCCTGATCTGCCATCCTATGACGACGACATCCTCGGACAGCCAATGCCAGAGCCACAACGAGCAGCGTATGAAGAGACAATCGCGGAGGCTCGTAATTCAGGGACCCGCGGTGCCATGCTCTCTGCTCTGAACGAGTTGCGGCGGATCAGTCTGCACCCCTACCCTGAAAGCTCCGACGGCGACGCAGACTTCATCAACGCCTCGGCGCGGCTGATTCTGCTTTTCCAAGTCCTGGACACAATCCAACAACGCGGTGAACGCGCGCTGATCTTCCTTGATGATCGCGCCATACAGGCTCGGCTCGCCGGACTAATCCAACGGCGGTATGGTCTGGCGGCGCCCCCGATGATCATCAACGGTGCGGTGCCAGGTGCGGCACGCCAAGCGCGAGTCAACCGGTTCCAGGCTGCCGGCTTGGGGTTCGACGTGATGCTTCTGTCCCCGCGCGCCGGCGGGGTCGGCCTTACCCTGACCAGCGCAAATCATGCGGTCCATCTCGAACGCTGGTGGAATCCCGCAGTAGAGGATCAATGTACCGGCCGCGTCTTGCGGATCGGCCAGACTCGCCCGGTAATAGTTCACATCCTCCTGTCGGTCTGCCCTGGACGCCGCTCCTTCGACGAGAACCTGCACGCCCTACTTCAGCGAAAGCGCAAGCTTGTGGGGGACACCCTAGGGTCCGGTGAGGTGTCGGAGGATGAAAGCCTGGCATTGCTGCGGGAGACGATATCCTGATCCTGCAGTATGACTCTCCGTAATGACTCGTACCGGCCCGACAGTCCTGTTGGGCGTCGCCCTTTACAGCATCGCCTCACAGTGGCACCTGGACGAGAGCATGGCTGTGGATCAGCGCTTCAATATGTGCTCTGATCAGCGCAACAAACGCTGGTACCGCGATCAGCACGCCGATCTCAATGTTTCGCTTCAGCGCCGCCTCGGTAAGATTCGCCGAACCGATAAGCGCACGCGATGAATCAGCCACGATAACTTTTGCATGCAGGACAGACCGTTCTTCCGAACTCCGTGCAAGCGATCGCGGGTCGTAGAAGAGTCTCGGCAGGCG
>Ga0209415_10015837_pt1 | contig 12187 bp, 8 predicted proteins | sample PeaSoiSIISIP2007_FD_187696 | JGI IMG/M metagenome (GOLD analysis project Ga0209415, IMG submission 187696) | Peat soil microbial communities from Weissenstadt, Germany - SII-SIP-2007 (SPAdes) (version 2) | ecosystem: Environmental > Terrestrial > Soil > Wetlands > Peat | place: Germany... | reverse complement strand
GAGACGATGGTGCTGGTGGTGTTCTTCCCGATGTGGATCATCTTGGTGCCGGTATCGGCCTGCTGCCAGTTGTTGGTCAGGGCCACGGAGTAGAACTCGCCCACCGAATTGTCGCCGATCAGGAGGCAGCTCGGATATTTCCAGGTGATGGCGGAGCCGGTTTCCACCTGGGTCCACGAGATCTTGGAGTTGACGCCGCGGCAGGCGCCGCGCTTGGTGACGAAATTGTAGATTCCGCCCTTGCCTTCCTTGTCGCCGGGATACCAGTTCTGCACGGTGGAATACTTGATCTGGGCGTTGTCCAGCGCCACCAGCTCGACCACTGCGGCGTGGAGTTGATTGGTGTCGCGCATGGGCGCGGTGCAGCCTTCGAGGTAGCTGACGTAAGCGCCTTCGTCGGCCACGATGAGGGTGCGCTCAAACTGGCCGGTGTCCTTGGCGTTGATGCGGAAATAGGTGGACAGCTCCATGGGGCAGCGGACGCCCTTGGGCACGTAGCAGAAAGATCCGTCGCTGAAAACCGCGGAATTCAGGGCCGCGAAGAAGTTGTCGGAAGTGGGCACCACCGAGCCGAGGTACTTCCGCACCAGATCGGGATGCTCGCGCACGGCTTCCGAGAAGGAGCCGAAGATGATGCCCAGGCCCTTCAGCTTCTCTTTGAACGTGGTGGCGACGGAGACGCTGTCGAAGACCGCATCCACGGCGACGCCGGCCAAGATCGCCCGTTCCTGCAAGGGGATGCCGAGCTTCTCGTAGGTTTTGAGCAGTTCGGGGTCGACCTCGTCGAGGCTCTTGGGACCGTCCTTTTTAGCTTTGGGGGAAGAGTAATAAATAATGTCCTGGTAGTCGATCTTAGGATAGTGAACGTTGGCCCAGGTGGGCTCGGTCATGGTCTGCCAGTGGCGGTAGGCCTTCAGGCGCCAGTCGAGCAGCCAGTCCGGCTCGTCTTTCTTGGCGGAAATCAGGCGAATGACGTCCTCATTCAGGCCGCGGGGGATGGTATCGGCATCGATATCCGTGACGAATCCCCACTTATATTCCTGATTCGCAAAAGTTTCGATGGTGTTGGTGGAATCGCTCACCAGATGTACTCCTAACCTATTGTTCTATAACCAGATTAGCTAATCTGCACTTTTTAGTCAAGATTACTCGTTTAATGGATGCAGGGAGGGGTCGAGCGGGTTCAGGGAGGGGGCGAAGGGTGACAGTGGTGACGGTTTTGGAGCCGTTTCCGCACACATTCTTTTGTGCCTGGTTAACTCTTTTGGTTTCTTTTGGCTGCGGACGCCGACCGAATTCGGGTGACGGTTGGGAGGCCCTTTTTTCGCTCCAACTGTCACCCGAATTCGGCTTGGTTTGCGGGATGCGGCCATCGGCGATGCGGGCGGTGTATGCGCTGCGGTAGAAGGCCGGGGGCGCAAATTTGGCGGGTGTGCCAGTTCTATTTTCGTGACGCTTTAAGTCCCTCTGTTTCTGTTGGTTGCGAGGAGTGCTCGAAATCGGGGGGCGCAGATCGAGGGTGGTTTTTACAATTTGCGCCCCCGCCTTCGCCGGGGCGCACCTGGGGCCGACGGCCGGGAAGCGGGGATAGGGTCGATTCATCGTCATAGCCGTGAAAGTGACGCACCGATGCGTCGCCTAAGAAATGCAAGCCACTGAAATGAAAGGGAATTGGCCAAGAAAAATGACGCAAGTTGCGTCATTTTTGGTTCGGACCCGGCGCGCCAAAGGAGCGCCATTCCTCTTCCTGACCTTAGTCTAACAGGATGACATGACGGAACCTGGTTTGAGAAGGCCCGAGAGGGGTCGAATTCGGCTGGTAAGTGTTTATAATCATAAGGCAAGTGCAGGTTGAAAAAATAGTTCGAAAACACGTGACTCGGATTTTCACCAATACACGTCCGGGTTACAATCGGGCACATGCGGTCTGCAATCGGAGGATTACTGCTGGCGATTAAGGGCATCTTTGAGGCGGGACGGGGGCCAAAAAAGTCTGGGGTCACTCAAAGTTCAGGGCAGTCATCGGATCGACGCGGGTGGCGCGGCGGGCCGGATACAAGCTGGCGAGCATGGCGATGCCGATCCACGCCAGGCAGGCGGCGGCGAACGCGATCGGGTCGAATGGACTCAATCCGTACAGAAATCCGCGAAGCAGGCGCACCGTGGCGGCGCTGAGCAGCAATCCTACCGCGATGCCGATGGCTGTAATGCGCAGTCCGTGCGCCAGGACCATCCATTGCACATCTAAAGGCGCCGCGCCCAGAGCCATGCGGACGCCGATTTCGCGCGTGCGCTGCGCCACCGAGCACGCCACCACGCCATAAACGCCGATAGCCGCGAGCACGATGGCCAGCAATCCCAGTGCGGCCAGCAGGGATGCTTGCCACTTTACTTCCCAGAGCGTAACCGCCACGGCATCGTCCAGCGTTCCGCTATCGTAGATAATCATGCCTCCGCCCCGGCGTTCGACCAGATCGAGCACTGGTTTGATCCATTGGCGCGGATCGCCCGCGGTGCGAACGATAAGGGAGTAAAAGCCATTGCCGCCGGGATCTTGACGGCGCGAGACGTAATAGAAAGCCTGTGGTTCTTCGCTGAGCCATTGGTACTTCGCGTCCCGGGCGACGCCGATCACCGTTCCCGGTTTGGGAACATCGCCATCGCAGCCCTCTAGCCACACGGTCTTGCCGATAGCGTCCGCCGCCGGCCAAAATGTCCGCGCCATGGTTTGATTGACGATCACGTTCGGCATACCGGCAGACGATTCCGCGGGCGCAAAACCTCGGCCTCTCACGATGGGAATCCCCATCAAGTCAAAATAGTTGGGATCGACAGTGTTTGTCAGCGTTTTTTTCGCCGTTTCCCGCGACGCGCCGGCGCAGCTAACACCGACCATGGGAAACACCCCCCAGGCGAGCGTCGCGTCTTCCACGCCGGGCAACTCGCGAGTTTGTTGGACCAGATTGGAGAAGACCGAGGCCGAGACTTGTTTGTCGGCCCCACGGTCTGGCGCCGAGAGGTTTACGTGGAGCCGGTGACCGGTGGCAAAGCCCGGGTCGACGCTTTGCACGTGCTGCAAGGCGCGTACCAGCAGGCCTGTGGCAATCAGGAGCGTGAGCGAGAGCGCCACCTGGGCCACCGAATAAATTTCCCGCTGGCGAGAATTCCGGCTGTCGTGGCCCTTCATCGCGGGATTCAGGGCCTGACGGCTGCAGGCGAAGGCGGGCGGCAAGCTAAAGAGAACAGCGCAGCCGATTCCGGCGAGAGCGAGGAACAGCGCCACCCGCCAATCGATTCCGAACAGGAGCCCTTGGTACAAGGCGAAGGGGACGCTGGGGAGAGCCCACTCCAGGGCGGACCCGGTCCAATGGCCGAACAAAATTCCCAGCAGCAGACCGCCGGCAGCCAGCACCAAGCCCTCCGCCAGAGTCTCGCGAAATAGCCGCGCACGGCTCGCTCCCAACGACCGCCGTACCGCCATCTCACGCCGGCGCACGGCGGCGCGCGACAGCAACAGGTTGGCCACATTGACACAGGCGATCAGCAATACCAGTCCGGCGACCGTGCTCAACAACATCACGATCGGCCTGAGAATCTCGCGGCCACCCTGCCACAAGAGGCCGGAGGCGGGTTGAACTCGCACGGCGCCCTGAAGAAGCTGATCGCCGGGATAGGCCGCGCGCACTTGCGCGCCTACCACGCCGAGCTCCGCAGCCGCGTTCGTGAGAGTGGCTCGCGGCGCCAGGCGAGCGATCAGGTCTACCCGACGGTTGAGAGAAGCCGGCAGCGGAACCCAGACATCGATCCTCAAGGGAGAAAACGTTCCCGTGAATTCGCGCGGCGCCACGCCGGCAATGCGAAAATCGCTCGTCAGGATGCGGACCTGCTTGCCAACGACGTTGGCGTCGCCTCCAAAGCGGGTCTGCCAGAGACGGTAGCTGATGACCGCTTCGGGTTCGTCCCCGGCCGCGCCATCGAGCATCGTATTTGCGTCCGCCCGAAACCAGGCGCCGATGGTTGTGCCCAGGCGGAGCACTTGCGGGTAGTTGGCCGAGACACCTTCCACCTGGACGCGAAAAGTTGTGTGGTCGACTTCCATAGGGTCAACGGACCGTTCCTTGGCGGCCGCCTGAACGGAGCGCAAACCATCGCGAAACCCCAGAAATCCGCGCCAGGTACAGAAGTCCCCGAATTTGCGGTCGATTTGCACGATCCGGCCGGCCTCGGGCACCGGCAGCCGGCGGAAGTAGAGGCTATCGAGAAAACTGAAGAGGGTGGTGTTGACACCCAGCGCGAGCGCCAGGCAGAGCATGGCCGTGAGGGCGTATCCGGGATTGCGGCGAATGCGGCGCAGGGCGCGGCTGAAGTCCGTGCCGATGCCGGGGACTGCGCGGCGGTAGAGCGAAAACCGCACCGCCATACAACTGAGTGCCTGCCACCAATACCAGAACCGGCCGCCGCCGCGCGCTTCGAATGATTCGCGCAGATCGCCGGCCACCGCGTCGGCATCGCGCCCGCCCACCAGGCGCCGCAACAGCCACTCGGCGCACTTCGGGGGTTCAGACATGGAGTCCCTCCCACATGCGGTCGAATACAGCCTTCGATCCGGAGAGCGCCTCCACGCCTGCCGGCAGGAGTTTGAAATAACGCTTGGAACGGCCTCCGCGCTGCGGGGTGGCGTCGGCGAACCAGGAATGGACCAGGCCCTTGGCTTCCAATCGGTCAAGCGTGGCGTAGAGCGCGCCTACAGTGACCTTACGTGCCGCGCGATTTTCGATTTCGGCGCGAATGGGTACGCCGTAAGCCTTCTCGCCCAATCGCAAAACCGCGAGGAGAACAATCTGCTCGAACTCGCCGAGGTGGACAGGAGGCATTTGTTCTATATAGTAGACTAAATCCCAATCCATCACAAGGGCAGAATTCTCTTAAAGTGAACTTGCCATGCTTGACATTGTGCAACACCCGGCAATCTGGGGTCGAAGGCGCTCAATATGGCGCTGGGAATCAATAACCAAGGCCAGGTGGTAGGTGTATCGGCCCTTAATGACCAGGCCACTCCGGCGCAGGGGCATCACGCTTTCCTGTGGACCAGCGGCACTGGGATGCAGGATCTTGGCGCGCTTCCCGGCGGTGCTACCAGCGTGGGATTGGGAATCAACGAAGCGGGCGATGTGGTCGGACAGTCGATGGATGCGGAGGGCAATCCCCGCGGGTTCCTGTGGCACAACGGCGTGATGAACGACTTCAACGGCCTGGCTACCGGTTCCTCGTTGTATCTGTTGTTCGCGGAGTCCATCAATGCCCGTGGAGAGATCGCGGGATTTGGCGCGACGGAAAAGGGCGATGTCCACGGATTCGTGACAGTGCCGGTCAACGGGTCCCACGCTTCGTGGCTAGTGGCGGAGAGCGTGCGGATAGCGCTGCCGGAAGACGTTCGCAAGCTGGTTCGCGAGCGGCTGCCGGTGAGCCGGTTCGGGCGGCCGGTGCGGTAAGAGGGCGGGCGGGGGACGGTCCTTTCGGAGCGTCTCTGGCGGCAGGAACCTCCGTGATCGAGGAGCGCCGGCTGAAGCCGCCCCCAGAGGGGACCCCGAGCCAGGATTGGCTGCCCCACTGGAACGGTTGGCAGGCGGAAGCGCCCGCCCCACCAAGACTGGGCAATCTGTCCAGCAAGGCAGGCCACAAAAAACGATGGCCTGCCCCACAAGCAGGTCAGAATCGGTAGGTTGGCAGGGAGTTGGCAGGCGGAAGCGCCCGCCCCACCAGGACTGGGCAATCTGTCCAGCAAGGCAGGCCACAAAAAACGATGGCCTGCCCCACAAGCAGGTCAGAATCGGTACGTTGGCAGGGAGTTGGCAGGCGGAAGCGCCAGCCAACCAAGTTAGCGGGGCGTGGCCGCCAGGGTGCGGTAGGGCTTGCCCACTTCCTGGGCGTCCACGACCGCCACTGCGGCCACGTGAACGATGTCGTTCACTTCGGAGCCGCGCTGCAGAACGTGCACGGGTTTCGACAGGCCGGTGAGCAGCGGGCCGATCAGCTCCGCGCCGCCGATCCGCTGCAGCAGCTTGTAGGCGATATTGCCGGCTTCCAGGTTGGGGAAGACCAGCACGTTGGCGCCGCCTTTGAGCGTGCTGAAGGGGTAAGTCTCCTCGACGATATGGGGCGTGACGGCGGTGTCGGCCTGCATTTCGCCATCGATCATCAGTCCGGGGGCGCGCTGGCGAACCAGGTCCACCGCGCGGCGGACTTTGTCGGCAAGGGGGTGGCGCGTGCTGCCGAAATTGGAGAACGACAGCATGGCCACGCGCGGCTCCTGGTTGAAGCGGCTGGCCTTTTCGGCGGCCATGATGGCGATCTCCGCCAGGTCCTCGGAGGTCGGCTCGATGTTGACCGTGGCGTCGGCCAGGAAGTAGATGTCGCCCTTGGGGGTGATCAGCACGTACACGCCGGCCACGCGGCGCATCTCGGGCCGCACTTCGATGACCTGAAGCGCCGGACGGATGGTATCGGGATAGTGGGTGGTGAGGCCGCCGACGAGCGCGTCGGCATCGCCCAGCCGTACCATCACGCTACCGAAGGTGGTGTGGTTGAGGATGGCCTGTTCGGCTTCGGTGCGGGTGATCCCCTTGCGCTGGCGAAGGCTGTAGAACTCTTCGGTATACTCCGCGAGGCGGGGGAAATGGAGCGGATCGACGATCTGAACGGCGGCCAGGTGCAAGCGCAGCTCAGCGGCCTTGGCGCGGATCTTCGCCTCGTTGCCGAGGAGGATGGGCTTCGCGATCTTCTCATCGAGGAGAATCTGGCAGGCGCGCAGGATTTTGCCCTCCTCGCCTTCGGTGAAGACCACGCGCTTGGGCTGCTGCTGCGCCTTGTGGATCATGGAGCGCATCATTTCGTGAGCCTTGCCCTGGCGCTTTTCCAGTTCCTCGCGGTACTGCTTGATATCGACGGGCGTCTGGGCCACGCCGGTGTCCATGGCGGCTTGGGCCACGGCGGAAGCCTCCCAGACGAGCACGCGCGGATCGAAAGGCTTGGGGATGATGTAATCGCGGCCGAACTCCATGCGATCGACGCCGTAGGCGCGCAGCACGGAGTCGGGGACGTCTTCCTTGGCGAGAGCGGCAAGCGCGCGCGTGGCGGCCAGTTTCATCTCGTCGTTGATGGTGGTGGCGCGGACATCGAGCGCGCCGCGGAAGATGGACGGGAAGCCGAGAACGTTGTTGACCTGGTTGGGATAGTCGGAACGGCCGGTGGCCACGATGGCGTCGGGGCGCGCGGCCAGGGCTGCCTCGTAGGTGATTTCCGGGTCGGGATTGGCCAGCGCGAAGATGACCGGATTGGGCGCCATGGGGAGGATCATTTCGGGCGTCACGCAGCCGGCGGTGGAAAGGCCGAAGAAGACGTCGGCGCCAACCAGGGCGTCGGACAGCGTCCGCGCGGTGGTGTTGGCGGCGAAACGGGCCTTGTACTTGTTCATGCCTTCGGTGCGCCCCTCATAGATCACGCCCTTGGTGTCGCACATGAGGATGTGCTCGCGCTTGACGCCCAGGCGGACGTAGTGCTCGGCGCAGGAGATGGCGCTGGCGCCGGCGCCGCTGAAGACCACCCGGATGGCCGCGATATCCTTGCCGGAGATTTCAATGGCATTGAGGAGCCCGGCGCCGGAGATGATGGCGGTGCCGTGCTGATCGTCGTGGAAGACCGGGATTTTCATGGTCTTGCGCAGCTCTTCCTCGATATAGAAACATTCGGGCGCCTTGATGTCTTCGAGGTTGATGCCGCCGAACGTGGGCTCGAGGATCTGGCAGGTGCGGATGACTTCCTCGGGATCGAGGGTGGCCAGCTCGATATCGAAGACATCGATATCGGCGAAGCGTTTGAACAGGACGCCCTTGCCTTCCATGACGGGCTTTCCGGCCAGCGGGCCGATATTGCCGAGACCGAGGACGGCGGTTCCGTTGCTAATCACGGCAACCAGGTTGCCTTTGGCGGTGTACTTGTATGCCAGGGTGGGATCGCGTTCGATCTCGAGGCATGGAACGGCGACGCCCGGGGTGTAGGCCAGGCTCAGATCCCGCTGCGTATGGCACGGCTTGGTCGGGGTAACCGAGACCTTGCCTGCCGGAGATGCGGAATGGTATTCCAGAGCATCTTCAGGACGGATTTTCATGTAGTGCGACCTTTCAAGACAATTGTAACTGGTTATCTGCTTACTGCCTATTGTGAAGCTCCATTTGTATCACGCGGCGTCGGGCGCTGGGACCCGATGACCCGACGACGTATCATCTGATCGATCATATTGGGTATAATGATACGGATGATGGAACCACGTCACATCGGAGAGGTCCTGGGCGGCCACCGCGTTATGGGAAGGCGCGTGACGTCGATACTGGAACTGAATGACGCCGTCGAACGCGGCTTGCCAAAGGCAACCCTTCGCAACGTGGCACGCCGCGTCTTTTCGGACGCCGCCGGACAACGCGCCATGATGCACCGGATCGTCCCGGAGGGGACGTACAAACGGCGGCGGGAGCGGTTGAGTCCCGCGGAAAGCGAACGGACGGAGCGGTTAGCGCGGGTTGTTGCCATGGCCGAAGACGTCTGGCAGGATCGCGAGCAAGCGCGGCGCTTTCTGACGACCGCTCACCCGGAGATGGGGGGTAAGACACCCCTCGACGCGGCTCTGACGGAACTGGGCGCGCGGCAGGCCGAGGAGGTCATGGTCCGCATCGTTTATGGGCTCCCGGCGTAGCGGCCCGCTGCGGGCGTTCCGCATAGCCGATATGCGGCATACCATTTTCGACGGGAGTGGCGCAATGCTGCACGGGGCCCGCTGGAATTCTCCCGGCCGGCGCGTCATTTATGCCGCCGAAACGCATGCGGGTGCGTTATTGGAGATCCTGGTCCACGCCTCCGGAAGCGTCCCTCGGAGCCAAGGATATATCGAGATCGAGATTCCGCCCGGCCTGCCCATTGAAGAAGTCGCGCACGACGCAGTGCCCAACTGGGATTCACCATCGTTTGAAACAGCCCGAGCCTTCGGCGACCGCTGGTACGACGAGCGGCGTACGCCGGTCCTGATGGTGCCTTCGGTGGTGACGCTCGTAGAACGCAACGTTCTCATCAATCAGGAACATCCCGACTTCGCCCGCATCCGGGCGAGTCGTCCAATGGCGGTACGCTGGGATGCGCGGCTCTGGAGGAGGCCGCAGGGCAAGCCGATTTAAGTGGTACGCTCGGACAGATTCGGACTGCCAACCTTCTGGTTCGTAGTTCGAAAGTACTTTGTATATTAAAGTGAGCCCTGTCTATCATCAGCTACGTGATTCCCTTCAGCGGTGCAATCGTGCTATTTTCGACACGGACGTATGAAATCCGCTTCACGACGCAACTTTCTGGCTGCCGGGCTGGCATTGCCCGCGGCCGGCTTGGCAGAGCCTTCGGAACCGGAGCAGGTTCCCGCGCAATCCCCAACACTCACCTATCGCACCTTGGGCCGCACCGGCCTGAAGGTTACCTCCATGTCCTTCGGGTGCATGACCACCTCGGATGAATCCGTCATCCGGCGCGCGGCGGACATGGGGATCCTCCACTTCGATACGGCCCGCAGCTACCAGAACGGCAACAACGAGCGAATGGTCGGAGTGGCCCTGAAGGGCAGACGGAAGCAGGTCATCGTTTCCAGCAAGACGCTGGCCCAGACGCGGCAGGAGGCGATGGACCAGTTGGACACCAGCCTGCGCGAACTCGGCACGGACTACCTGGACATCTGGTACCTGCACGCGAGGAACTCGCCCGCGGAGGTGACCGACGATCTGCTGGAGGTTCAGCGCGCGGCGAAAAAGTCCGGGAAGATCCGGTATGCGGGCGTGAGCACTCACTTCAACATGGACCAGATGCTGGCTCACCTGGTGGAGCGCGGCCAGACGGACGTGGTGCTGACGACGTACAACTTCTCGATGCAGAACGTGGCGGCGGCGGGCGAGCAGGCGCGGAAGACCGACATGACGGCGGCTATCCAGTCGGCGAGGAAGGCCGGCATGGGGATCGTGACGATGAAGGCGATGGCCGGCGGGGTGGCGCGAGTGGGGCGGGGCGACCGGTTGTACGGGGCCGATGCGGAGGCCCTGAAGGGGATCCTGGGCAAGCCGGGAGGAGCGCTGGCCGCCATCAAGTGGGTCCTGCGGAATCAGTCCGTGGACACCGCGATCGTCTGCATGACCGACCACGACCAGTTGGAGGAAAACCTGCGCGCGATGGCCGAGCCGTTCGGCAGCCGGGACGAACAACTGTTGCGATCGCTCGTGGCCTACATCGGCCCGAGCTATTGCCGGATGTGCGGTTCGTGCAACGGCGTGTGTGCCCGTGGTGTGCCGGTTCCGGACGTGCTGCGCTTTCTCAGCTATGCCGAGGGCTATGGCCAGTTCGCCATGGCACGGGAGCGGTTCCTGGAGTTGCCGGCGGACGTGCGAGCTACGCGGTGCGAGGACTGCAGTTCCTGCTCGGTCGAGTGTCCGAACGGCGTCGAAGTGCGCCGGAATGTCATGCGGGCGCAGGCGATGCTGGCGTAGGCCGGCCGGTTTTTCGGGTTCGACGCCACATTCCCGCCAGACGATCTGCCACGTACAGCACTACGCAACAAAGGCAGCAGTCAAACAGCAGATGAAAGAAAAACAGGTGCCGCCGGTGATCCATTCCATCCGCTAGAGCTGTCACGAAGAAGGTGCTGATTGCCAACGATCCGAGCACCACATAGCCGAGCGCGCAGGCGCTTTTGCGCCTGATCCCGAGGAACAGCGCCGCCGGTATCGTGATCAGAAAGAACCCTTGGATCATCCGGGGGCGGCCGATCCAGGACCGCATGGAGTCCCACAAGGAGAAGGCATGCGCCCTGCAGGGATAGCCACGCCCGCGCTCGAAATTCCCCAGGTCTAGAATCTCATTGGACATCGCACTATCCGTAATAGCCTTGGCAGCACGCCTGGCGAGATACCTTGGGCGGAGCAGATAAAAACCAAACAGCTTCGGATATGTCGCCGTACCGGGGAAAAGCGAGGGTCCCGCTCTGTTCGGCATAAATGCGTTTGTGCCCCTGTAAGCTTGGGCGGCGGGGTCGATTCCAATGGCGGCCAAATCCCGGGCGGGGTTCTCCGACTCACGTAACAAGCCGTTGAAGATGGTGTTATACAACGGACTCATTTTCAGGGGGTTGCCAACGCGAACGCTGACGAGCACTGCGGCGCCGACGATTGCGCCGGCGGCCAGACAAAGCCGCAGATGCCGGCGCCAATCCGGAGCAACGAAGGGCAACGTCATGAGGCATGAGCCAATGACGACTCCCGTGGCTGCGTGTTGGGGCTTCGAAGTCACCAGCAGAGCGGAACTCACAGCCAGAAGCCAGATGGCCCGCGCCGATGGATTCCTGAGGGATTGGAACAGGCAGAGCACAAACGCGATGCCAAATAGAAACACGGCGGGCTCACAGTAGAACGTGTTAAAGAACGCCAGATTCCGCAAGTCCGTGACGACCAGGGTCACCAGGACCAGACCCGCGACGCGTCCGCGTCCGCCGATCTCCTCGACCAATCCGGCAAGCCGCCAGAAGAGAAACAGCAATACGGCGAGCTCAACGGTGGAAAGAGCGCGGATATCGAAAGCTCCGGGTTTGGATAGGAGATGGTTCAGCTCATAGGCTATACTCAAAAACAGCAATTGACTGGTGAGGTAGGGCTGCGATTGGGGTCGAGTCAGGATGAAATGAACGTCGGTGAAACACCGAAAGTGTTGCTCCACAGTCAGGTTCGGAGGGTAAGCGATTCCAAACGGGTCCATGAGGCGGGCAAAGTCACTTTGGTTGGCCAGTCCGATCACCGGTGGGACGAAGAGAATATAGCTGTCGATCAAAGCAGCGAGGATTAACAACCCGACACGTAATCGGTGGTAGGTCATTCCAGGTTTCCAGTGTACCCCCTTCTCCGCCCACGTCCCACGAATTGCGAACGGCCGCGAACGGTGACGTTACGGGTACGGGCGAGGTGCAATGGATAGAGCGCAGGTGGAAAAAACGGGCCACGCCCGTCATGACGCCAGCCATCTGATATTTTGGGATTTAAGTGGTGCGCCCGGACAGATTCGAACTGCCGACCTTCTGGTTCGTAGCCAGACGCTCTATCCAACTGAGCTACGGGCG
>Ga0209415_10015836_pt1 | contig 12187 bp, 7 predicted proteins | sample PeaSoiSIISIP2007_FD_187696 | JGI IMG/M metagenome (GOLD analysis project Ga0209415, IMG submission 187696) | Peat soil microbial communities from Weissenstadt, Germany - SII-SIP-2007 (SPAdes) (version 2) | ecosystem: Environmental > Terrestrial > Soil > Wetlands > Peat | place: Germany... | reverse complement strand
TGGTATGGATGCTCTAACGGGCAGGTTCGCTTCCGTCATCTCACTAATACAGCCGCCAATTTCCTGTACTGTGACGGCCACGTCGAGTCGCATTCAATTGGTAAGACGGATGCAGCGGGCAACGTCACGTGCGACCTGCTGGGTCGAAACGTCAATGTGAGCTATTGAACGCTTTGTCACCGCAGCGTCCACGCAGACAGCGCAATTCAACCCTACAAAGCAGACTTGATGGGCCGGAATTGCAACGTCAACCCGTAGGCGGGTGTTTGGCCGCCCCACGTCCCGCCTAGCACGAGAGGGACCGCGAATCCTCGCGGACCCTTTTCTTCTTGGACGTTTCAAATCACCGGTAAAACCCAATGCCGTTCAATGGCGTTAGGTGCCTCTTTCCGTTCGCCCCCGCTTTGGCGGGGTTTGCGTGAGAATGGATCGGTCTTTTCGCTCAACATGGATTGCCCTACGTTCACCACCGAAAACCCCGGCAAAGAGCTTGGCAAAAAATAAAATGGGCAAATTGGCCGAGCCACTTTTTACCCGCTGGTTGCGTCAACTCCCTCCGGTTGATGGGGATCGAAAACCCCGTTTCGCAAGTCGGTCCATTATTTCGCAAACTCAAAGCCGGGGGCTAGGGCGTAACTTGGGCTAATGCACCCTTAACCCTATGTTCGTCGGAGAAATTCCTACGCTGAAAGAGGTGGCTTGTCCTATAGCAAATTCCCCGCGCCTATGGTGCACTACAAAATAGGGAAACAGTTCGCGCCTGCCGCGATGGGTAGCGCGAGCTCACTGATACCTATTCCGGCGAGCCGCTTCTCCCTGTTCATTGCGGTACCGTGATGAAAACACACATCTCTCGCGGAAGGAGAAAAATCGTGGCCAGGATCAATAGAACACTGCGTTCGGCGGCCGCTGTTACCGCCGCAGCTTGCGGTATCGCGGTCCTTCTACCGGCAGCCGCCAGGGCACAAGAGCCGCCACCACAGCCCGGCCAATCCGTCTCGGTGACTAGCATCACCGGAGGCAGTTGGACGGCAAACCTAGGCACGTTAGGCGACGGAGGCTAAGGGGGGCGACCAACCGGGGGGCGTTGGAGGCGACGCGATCTGTAGCGTCAGCGGGTCGAACTTCGCAGGAGCAACCGCCCAAGGAGGCGGTGGAGGCGAATCAGGAGCTGACGAGCAGTCGATGGCGCAGGGAGGAAATGGCGGAGGCGCCACTGCGGCGGCCTTCGCCGTTGCCCAGGATTCGTCGGGCGCCTCGGCCAACGCCGTGGCAGACGGGGGATACGGCGGGCCTGCTACTGGAACGCAGGTAGCGGGAGGCGAGGGCGAGCCCGGTGGAATTTCAGGCACGGTCACCGCAAGCTCCGATTATGGCGGCAATGTGAGCGCAAGTGCATCCGTCACAGGCGGGGCCGGAGGTGGGGTTCTTTGGGGGGGCTCACCCGACCCGCTGGGTTACGGCGTTGGAGGAAACGGTGCGAGTGAAACTCTATATAATCAGGTCTCGGGATATAGCACGGGCGGCACCGTACAACTGACGGAGAGCGCCACTGGCGGGGCGGGAGGGGGGGGGGGTCCCGCGGCTCCTGGGCCTTGGCTTTCGGGACCGGTTGGCGGCGGCGGGGCAGGGGGTTCCGCCAGTGCCTACCTGAACACTTCTTCCTCCTACGGTGAGACAAGTTTCACCGCTAGCACAAACGCGGTCGGCGGCTCCGGGGGCAGCGGTGGAATCGGCGGTGCCGCCGGCTTCGGCACTGCGACCACGATACTTACAGGCTCGGGTGCAACCTCGCTTACGGCCAACGCCACCGCAACCGGCGGAGAAGGAGGAGTTGGTGTGGTGGCCGCCGCTGGTGGCGGTAACGCAATGGCCACGGCTACGGCTGTGTCGTCGGGGTCTGGCACCGCTACGGCTAATGCAGTCGCCGTGGCCGGCTCGGGCGGCACGGCAACGAGCACAGCCACGGCAAACAACCTCACGATGAGCATAACCGACGGACCCGGCGGCTCGGGCGGCGGGAGTGATTCGGTCAATATAACTTCCAGCCCTACCGGAAGCTCGTACACCGTTAGCACCGGCGGGAATGTTATCAACACTGGCAGTCTCACCGTCGGCGACGGCGGTGGCGGACCGGTGACCCTCGGCGATGGCACGGACCCCGTCACGCTTCAGTTACCATCGTACAGCGGCGTAACCTCGGTCGGGTCGTTGACGATCAATGCCAACTCAATGCTGGATATCACCAACAACCACATGTTCATCAACTACGGCTCGGGCAGCGATCCCATCACGACCATCGCCGCCTACATCAAGTCCGGCTACAACGGTGGAGCATGGAACGGTGCCGGCATCATTTCCTCGGCAGCGCAGACCTCCACCGATGGCCTGCTATATGGCGTGGGTTATGCCGACGGGGCCGACAACGTAGTCTCCGGCCTGAGCTCCGGCCAGATCGAAGTGATGTACACTTTGTTGGGGGATGCCAACCTCGACGGGCTTGTGAACGGCGCAGATTTCAATATCCTGGCCGCCAACTTCAACCAGAGCATCACCGGCTGGGACCAGGGCGATTTCAATTACGACAGCCTGGTCAACGCGGCCGACTTCAACGTTCTGGCGGCGAACTTCAACCAGGGCGTAAGCGGCGCCGACGTATCGGCCGGCGACATCGCGGCGTTGGACGCCTTTGCCGTGGCCAATGGATTGTCCATACCGACTTCCAGTGTGCCGGAACCGGCGTCGATGGGAATGGTAATGCTGGGCGCAATCGGCATGTGCTGGCGCCGGCGGCGGCGGCCAAGCAAGGCAAACCCCCAAGCACCGTAGCGCCGTCCAATGATTTGGGCATTTTGAATTCGGGACTGGAAATCAAGTTGCCGGGGATGCGTCATTCCTGGGTTCCGAGGCAAGGACCGGAAGGCACCGCCCTCATGAACCGAGCCCTCAAGGACCATGCCAACGACCCGACGTTGGACTTGGTGATCGCGGAGTGAAATGTGCGGCGGCGCACAACCCTTCAACCGCGGCATTTTCCTGGACGTCGATACGGTGCCTGGCGACGCCCCGCTGCACTACTCGTGCCATCCCAGGCTCATGCCCAATGTCGGCCCACTCCCCCGTGGTTCAGCTCTCCTTTATGACCAAACTGCCACTCACGGCATTGTTCCTTACAAGATTGGCAGCATTCAGCATTCGGCCGATATCGTGCTGATTATGGACGGCACGCAGATTAAAGATAATCCGGTCGCCGCCGGCGGAGGGGATGACCCGAATTACTGGGGCGCCAGCGCTACCGCGTGGACTATCGACGGCTGGCGATTCACGGGGGGTGATATTTATTCTCCGGATTTTCTGCTTTCCGGCAGACCCACGTCGGATGATGGCGCTCCCATCAATCCCGGTTTCAACAAAGAATACAACGGCAGTACGGTCGACGGCAGCTTCGTTGTCGGTGTTTCCACGTTCGGCGACATTCGCTGGCGACACCTCAACAACACTGCCGCGAACTTCCTGTTCGTCGACGGTCACGTCGAATCTCGCTCGATCTCCCCGAACCCAACCGGCGGCGCATATCAACCCTACAAAACAGACCTGATGGGCCGGAATATCAACGTCAACCCATAGGTGGGCGATTGGCCCCTCCTCCCCCGCCTGGCACAAGAGGGACCGCGAACCAACGCGGTCCTTTTCTCATTGTACATTTGCAAATCGCCCGTCAAATCGCGGCAAATTAGCACATGTGGCTTTCTGCCGCTCCGCGCCCGCACCACAATCCCGACGACCTCGACTTTGCCGCATTTCATGAAATTATTTACGCAAAAAAGGATGGTCTGCTTTTGCGTCCGGATTATACTTGAAATCGTCAATGTGGCGCGGTTGCCACTGAAACGAGTAAGTTCGCCGTGTGTGGGCCGGTGACCGTTTGAAGCTCAAATCTTTGGAGGATGGAATATGCGTATCGGATCCCGTTCATTTGCGCGTCTTTCAATCGCCGGCGTCGCATCGGCAGTGGCCTGCGTGCTGCTTGGCGGTGTGAATCATGCCAGGGCAAACGTCATCGTCGGTGTTGATCCAGCCCAATCCTGGATCGGCTACATGAATGTTTTCGAACTCCCCTCCAACGGGGGCGGGTACGATTTTGGCAGCCCCTGGGGCACGGCCGACCTTCCTGCCGGCTTTAGCGGCGCCGTTGCGACCCTCGCCCCCAATATCAACATCGACCAGACTGATCCAATCGATTCCTATTGGTGGCAACCGCCCAACACCGGCACAAGTCCGGGAAATCATATCATGGAAGCCAGCTTCTACGTTGAGAACCCGACCTTGAACGGCCAGACCGTCACCTTCGACGGTGACGTTCTGTCGAACACATTGGTTAGCCCCTATACCTCCGTCGCGTTCATCGACGACTTTACTCCGTCATTTAGCCTCGTAAACACGATCACCACGCCGCTCGTTCCGGGCAACTTCAGCATCAGCCTGCCGATTAATCCAGGCGACATCCTTCAATATGGCTTCATTACTACCGGTCCCAATGCCCGAGTCGCCGCCGAGCCAGGGCTGGGTAACGTGCAAGTCACCGCCGTGCCCGAGCCGGTAACGCTGGGTCTTTGGGGAGCAGTGGCGATACCGATGCTGGCACGCCGGCGCCGGGCCTAATAAAATGACTCCACGGGTCTTGCCCGTGCGCAGTTGGGACAGCCGCTCTGTATGAAAGTCTCACGCGGGATTTTCACACAGAGGGCTGACCCTTGCCGGAGGATTCGATGTTTTTGTTCCGCCGGTTTCTGGTCGGCTTGGCGGCCTTCGTCGGAATTCTGATCGCCAACTCATCGCATCGCGCCACCGCCGCCCAGGCCAACGGACCCAGCCACGTTGAGTTGCGTCAGACCGATGGCAACTGGCAACTCATCTGCGATGGACAGCCGTTCTTTATCCAAGGGGCCGGCGGCGATGCCTCCCGGGAAATGCTGAAAAACTGTGGCGGAAACTCATTCCGCCTCTGGGGCGCGGATAATATCGATGGCCAACTGGACGAGGCCAACCGGTTGGGCCTGAAAGTCGCCGTCGGCATCTGGCTCGAGCACACAGGCGGGCCCAAGCATTTCAGCTACCACAATCCCAATCAGGTTGCCGAGCAGTTCGAGCGATCACGCCAGGCTATCCTGAAATACAAGAACAATCCGGCGGTTCTCGTCTGGGGCATCGGCAACGAGATGGAGGGCGAAAATGGAGACGACCCCGCCATCTGGCACGCAGTTCAGGACATCGCCGCCCTTACCCATCAACTCGATCGCAATCATCCGACCATGACGGTGACCGCGGAGATCGGCGGGCAGCGCATCCCCTCCATCAACAAATACTGCCCTGACATTGATATCCATGGCATCAATTCCTACGGCGGGATTCTGAGCGTTGCCAAGCGCTACCGCGATCTCGGCGGGACTAAGCCGTTCATCATTACCGAGTTCGGTCCAGCCGGGGCGTGGGAAGACGTTGGCCGAACGCCCTGGCGCGCGCCCCTCGAGCTAACCAGCACGGCCAAGGCCGATGTCTATCGCGCCGCGTATGCCAAGACCATCCTTTCAGAACGAGGCAAGTTCTGCCTGGGGTCTTATTGCTTCCTCTGGGGCCACAAGGAAGAAGCCACCGCCACGTGGTTCGGCATGTTCCTTCCTGACGGGTCGCGCCTCGAAGCCGTTGATGCCATGTCCGAACTCTGGACGGGCAATCCTCCCGCCATCCCCTGCCCAAAAATTCTCTCCCTGAAAGTCGACCACGATCAAGTTCGGCCCGGCTCACCAATTCATGCCACGCTCGCCACCGCCAATCCCTCCGGCCTTCCGATGACGGTGAAATGGGTACTGACCGTTGATCCGGCTCGCTACATCACCGGCGGCGAGTTCAGCGCCCCCGCCCGCGTTATCGACAACGCGATCAGCAATGGCAATCTCCAGGGCGCCGACATTCAAATGCCCGCGGAGAGCGGACCCTATTGGCTTTATTCGTATGTCTACGACGGACAGGGTCGCGCCGCGACGGCGGTGGTGCCCGTGCGGGTCCACGCGAGTTCCGCCGCCGGAGCCGGGCGCCCCGAGGCGCCGCTGCCGGCGGTCGTTTACTCGGCCGCAACTCCCAATGCGCTATATGTCCCGTCGGGTTGGATGGGCGATGCCAGCGCCATCGCGCTGGACGACAAATGCCCCGAAACTCCTCATTCCGGGGACTTTTGCATGAAATGCCAGTTCAGGGCGACCAAGGGCTTTGGCGGCGTCGCCTGGCAGAACCCGCCCAACGACTGGGGCGATTTGGAGGGCGGATATGACTTGACCCGCGCCTCGAAGCTCACCTTCTGGGCGCGCGGCGCAAAAGGCGGTGAAACCGTCTCTTTCAAACTTGGGATTCTCAACAACGAAAAGAAGTATCCGGATTCCGATCATGCCGAATTGTCCGATGTGGTGCTCAGCCCGGACTGGAAGCAGTACAGCATCGATCTAACCGGCAAAGATCTGACCTGCATAAAAACCGGTTTTGTATGGGTATTGGCGTCCCCAGGCGAACCTGTAACGTTCTATCTTGATGACATCCAGTATGAATGAATCCTAATATTCTAAGGAGACGGACCTCTGCCGGTCCCCGTCAACACGCGTGAGAAAGGCAATTCAATTTCGGAAAGCCGTTTCGCGCATCCTGTGCGCGGTCGAGCCGCTGGAAAGCCGGCTGCTTCTGTCGTCCGCGCCGCCGGCAATTCCAACGGGGGTTTTGGCGTCCAATGGAACGACGCCGACTGATATCGACGTGACATGGAATGCGGCCTCGGGCGCGACTTCCTATCAGGTTTGGCGCAACACCAGCGCCACCACGGCTTCAGCAACGGATATCAATTCCAATGTCTCGGGTACGTTGTTTGACGACACCTCGGTGACGGTCGGAACCACTTACTTTTATTGGATCGTAGCCTCCAACGAAACTGGAAACAGCGGCTACAGCACGATCGCTAGTGCCACGGGGGGAACGATGGTCTTCGGCGATACGTTTGGGTCGGCGGGCGTGACATCGGCTTGGGGGGCCTTCAACGCGACCGATCCGAATAATCCAAACGTCATTTACACGAACACCACGCCCGCGAATTCCAATTCGAATAACCCCACGACGATGCAGATAGCCACCGATTCACAGGCGACCAATGGACAGGCGCTGGCCATGTCGTTAACCCCCGCGCCGGGAAAGAACGGGTATTACGATTCCGCGGAAATCTGCACGGAATACGATCCATCCGGGGCCGGCAACAGCCTGGAATATGGTGAGATCCAGGCGCGCATCAAAATCCCGGGCGGAAATAACAGCGGCGCCATCTGGCCCGCTTTCTGGTTGCTCGGAGACAACATCACCTCCGTTTCCTGGCCCAGGTGCGGTGAAATCGACGTCATGGAAAACGATGGCGCCAATCCGGGGACAATCTTCTCGACCATTCACGGCCCGATGTCCGACGGCTCGGACTACAACGGGGGCGCCGGCGTCGGCTCTTCCGACACGTTGTCCGGAGGGCAGGATTTTTATTCCAGCTACCATCTTTTCGCCGTGAACTGGGGACCTAACTCGGTCACGTTTTCCGTCGACGGAAAGGCCTTTGCCACTTTGACTCCCGCCAATCTTCCGGCGGGAGGCAGTTGGGTATTCAACGGCCATCCGTTCTACGTGATTCTCGACGTCTGCGAGGGTGCGCCTTTCGCTCCCGGTACAATCACAAGCACCCAAACAATGTACGTGGATTACGTTCGGGCCTATAGCTTCCCGGCTCCCACAGGGATGGTGGCGTCGTCAGCAACGAATTCAAATCCCGCTCATGTCACTTGGGCCGCCGTCAACGGCGCCACGTCCTATGAAGTCTGGCGAAACAGCAGCTCCAATGTCTCCTCGGCAACTGAAATTAACAGCGACGTTACGGGCACAGCTTATAACGATACGTTGGCAACCTCCGGCGTGAATTATTACTACTGGACTGTCGCGGCCAATGCCTCGCAAACGAGTGGTTTTAGCGCATCGGTACTCACTAAGCTTCCCTCCTCGGTAACCCTTCCATCGCCGCCATCGAATATTCCCTATGACGGCAAGACAGACGTGACCAATTGGGTGACGCCCACTGTGACCGGGGTAAATGGTTCGCCCGCGCCGATCGGAACCACCACCCTGGTTTACTACAGCGGGACGACCCCGACGGGCACGCCGCTGAGTTCGTCCCCGATTTATCTGGGGACCTACACGGTCGTGGCAAATTACTCCGGGGACAACAATTATGTGCCCGCGCAGAGCGCGCCGGTGACTTTCACCATCAACAATCCGGCGGGACTTACGACCAGCGTTGGCGCGCAGTACACGATTACGTGGACGGGTGGACTGCCGACGCTTGACGTCTCGGCAGGCACTGTGACTCTGAGCGAGGATATGTCCACGACATTCGCCAACTACACACTCTCGATTGAAACCGGCGCCAGCGTTTTGCTCGATAGCGTCCAGCATGTCGGGCAGTTGCACATCGTCGGCACGGGTAGCCTGAACATTCAGTCGTATGGGGTGATTATCAACTATGGCAGCGGTTCCGATCCTATTACGTCAATCGCCGGATACATCGCCTCCGGCTACAACGGAGCGGACTGGAATGGCCCCGGCATCATTGCCACGGCCGCGCGAATACCCACCAACGGCCTGTCCTACGGCGTCGGTTACTCCGACGGGAATGACAACGTCGTCGCCGGCCTGCCGTCCGGTCAGATCGAAGTAACTTACGCCCTGCTGGGTGACGCCAATCTGGACAGCCTGGTCAACGGCGCGGACTTCAACATCCTGGCGGCGAACTTCAACCACGGCATCACCGGCTGGGACCAGGGCGACTTCAACTATGACGGGCTGGTCAACGCGGCCGACTTCAACGACCTGGCCGCGAACTTCAACCAGAGTGCCAGTGGAGCGTCCGTGGCATCATCGGCCGCAGTCCTGGCCGCGCCCGCCATCCCCGCCGTCGTTTCGGCAAGTCCCTCGGTCGCAGCCGTCACCACTGAGTCAACCGCCCCAGCGCCAATAGCACCGAAGTCCAAGCCACTCAGCGTTTCCAAGGCAGCCAGTGATAAAACCAACTGGACACGGAAGGCTCGCCCCGGGAGCGTTTATGCGGCCACCGTTATCACGATCCCGTCCGCTGGCTCCGCCGACATTCCCCAGAATATGAATAAGGACGCCAAGTTTCTCGCGGATCGATGACGCCTTGTGAGTTGATTCCCGCCCAACGGTCCTCGAGGAAGAACGTCGCAATGGCGTTTCAGCGATTCTTTTGACCGATCCTGCGTCGGACCGACCACAGGCTATCTTTCGAAGAGGCGAAAACCTCGTTTTTGGCCGAATTTCTCATGGGCAGAGCCGGAATTGAACCGGCGACACATGGATTTTCAGACCATTAAAAACCGCGCTTTTCGCCTCACGAACGCGGTTTCATTTGCATACAGATACCCTGAAATACATCCGAGAACAAAGAAACCTGTGTCAGGACACAGGAATTGCTTATACCACCGGAAAATAAGCGTTCGGCTCGGTAGCCACCATCCTGGCTCGACATGGCGTTCAATTTTTGCGGAGCTAATGGAATATCCTTAGGCTTCAAGAGTCCCAAAGCGTTCGAGGCCAGCCACAATTGACGAACCCGCCGCGCCCACCATTCGTGGGGAAGGTCAAACAGCACATTTTGTTTCTCCCCGCCCCAAACCCATCGCATCTGACGGCAAATGCCCGAATAACATTCGCCGAGCCTTGGACAAAGCGCCAGTAAAGCGATTGATAAATAGAACAGGCTTGTTATACTAAGGTCTAATGTTGACAGGGCCCGACTGGGTTTGACTATCGGCAGGCGATGATCTGAATTCGAGCTAAGCATATGAGTTGCGAGCACTGTTTACTGAATGATAAACCGGCGGTGGTTCCGTTGTCTTCGTGAGCAATGGCCAGTGTTGTAAGAGCGCCCGAAGCGCCAGCGCTAAGGCAGTAAGGAGCGGTGATGAAAGTGGTCCGAGTTCTCCCGATTGGGTGCTTGGTCAGTCTGCCCTGTCCACTGCTGGCCCAGTCCGCTCCCGTACCCAAGACCAATCCCATTCCGGTCTACGTGCAATTGATGCCATGGTTCCAGACGCCGGAAACGCTGGGGGGCACCAATTGGGGCTGGCACTGGACAATGAATAACTGCAACCCCAACACTATTGAGCCCAACGGCGAGCGGCAAATCGCTTCGTACTATTACCCGCTCATCGGCCCCTACGATTCCAGTGATCCGTACGTCATCGAATACCAGATGCTGCTGATGAAGGTCAGCGGAATCGCAGGAACGATTGTTGATTGGTATGGCGAGGAAGGTTCCAACGGGGACGAAGCTTCGCTCCTGAGCGCTTCGAACAAGATTGTCAGCGCAACGCAAACTTACGGACTGCAGGCCGGCGTTTGCCTCGAAGATCGATTTGCGACTTCGACCAGCGAAGTTACCACCAATATCAACTACCTTGAGCAAAACTACGCGACGCAGTCCAACTACATCAAGGTCGGATCGAGCAATCAGCCGCTGATGCTGCTGTTCGGCCCAATTACGTATCAACAGCCGAGCGAATGGAACACCATCCTATCCGGGGTGAGCCAGGTTCCGGCGATTGTGCCGCTGCAATACCAAGCATCGCAAGTTGGGTCCGCCGCCGTTGGAGAATCCGGCTGGGTCTATCAGGATAAGGGGACCTCGGATGACCTGACAGTTCAGAAGAACTTTCTCGCGAATGAGGCGCCGAAGTTCACCAATTCCATCGGTGACGCCTACGTAGGTTACAACGACTACTACGCCGCCGGCGGCGATCCATCCGCCGCCGCCGGTTTCGTCATACCGGAGAGCAATAGTAGTGGGTCGACCCTGGCCGAGACTCTGGCGCAGGATCAGACCTATTCCAAAAACATCAGCGCGATACAAATTGCCACCTGGAATGATTACGGCGAAGGCACGATGATAGAGCCAACCGTCCAGAACGGCTTTAGCTCCCTGGAGCAGATCCAGCAATTTACCGGCGTGCCTTATGGTCTTTCGCAATTGCAACTGGTGTACCAGCTTTACGAGGCACGTGTAGGACTCAAAGGGAATACGAGCGGCGAGGCATTGCTTGATCAGGCATCGAACGATATCAATCAGCTCGACTTCACGGATGCCCACAAGTCGCTTGCGGACGCGGTAGCATCAGTGCCTGCCACTATCAACACGATCAATTCCCTGACCCTCACCGGCACCGCGGGCTTCGATCTCACCAACGACAAACTGATCATATCCTACAGCGCCAATTCCGACCCCGTCACCACGATCGCCGGGTACATCAAGTCCGGCTACAACACCGGCGGCTGGGACGGCCCGGGCATCGACTCCTCCTACGCGGCCGCCAATCACGCCTATGCCCTCGGCTACGCCGATGGCGCAGACGGCGTCGTCGCCGGCCTGACGTCGGGCCAGATCGAAGTAATGTACACCCTGCTCGGCGACGCCAATCTTGATGGCCTGGTCAACGGCTCGGACTTCAACATCCTGGCGGCAAACTTCAACCAGAGCATCACCGGCTGGGACCAGGGCGACTTCAACTACGACGGATTGGTGAACGCGGCCGACTTCAACGCCCTGGCGGCAAACTTCAACCAGGGCGTCAGCGGCGCGGCGTCGGCCGGCGACATTGCGGCCTTGGACGCCTTCGCTGCGGCCAATGGGTTGTCCCTGCCAACGTCCAGTGTTCCGGAGCCAGCGAGTGCGGCGATGATAGTGATGGCTGGATTAGGAACTCTGCGCAGGCGGCGACGATCTTCGAGCCGATCTAGAGAAGCAGTTTGAATTCGTCAATAGTTTTCTCGCAGGGCGCGGGTGAGCTTCTTGGAGGAGTCCACTGAAAGTCTTAACCCGAATCCTTCTCGGCCGATTCCCGCTCCGCGGCCCGCGCCGCGATCTCTTGAAGCCCACACAACTCCTCGCCGCAGGCCATCGGCGGTTGACCGGCGGGGATCGGCTCCTCGGGGCATCCCTGCGGCTGCGAGGGTAGGCCATATCCCGTTCTCAACGTCCGTCGATGTTGCAATATCTGCTGCATGTCCCGCTTGGCGCCTTTTACGGGCAGGCCGTTGGCGATGG
>Ga0209415_10015835_pt1 | contig 12187 bp, 12 predicted proteins | sample PeaSoiSIISIP2007_FD_187696 | JGI IMG/M metagenome (GOLD analysis project Ga0209415, IMG submission 187696) | Peat soil microbial communities from Weissenstadt, Germany - SII-SIP-2007 (SPAdes) (version 2) | ecosystem: Environmental > Terrestrial > Soil > Wetlands > Peat | place: Germany... | reverse complement strand
TCTTCGGGCGCTCCAATTCGCTTCGCCATTTGGAAAACAGCGAAATTAACAGCGAGTTTTTGAGAAATCGCCGGTCGATGGCGCGAAGCCGGCTAGCGGTCCCAATGGCTTGCGGCGAAATTCCCTGTGCGACCGAACAGCGAAGCCAATTCGCCGTAACAGGCAAAGAATTCGCAAAGATCAGCGAATCCGTCGAGTCGGAACAGCGAATCAGCGAATTGGACCGGGAGGCCGAGCCGCACATTTTTTGAGCGGAACCACTGGAGCGACATCAGCCGGAACGCTTACATTGCCCAAACGGCCAATGGCAAGATCCCCGAAAGGTGATGTAGTGCCGGCTTGATCGCCGGGATTGCGATGACAGGAGAAACGTCATGACCAGCTTGAGCCGACGTCAGGTGGTTTGGGGATTGGGCAGTGCGTGCTTCACCGGCGCTCTCGTCTCGATGACGAGAGCGAGCCTTGCGGCCGGCACCATCAAGATCGACGACAAGAGCGCCCTGATCGTGGTCGAAGTGCAGAACTGCTTCCTGCCGGGCGGAAGCCTCGCCGTGAAGGACGGCGAGCAGGTCATTCCGGTCATCAACCGCATCGCCAAGGGCTTCGCCAACGTGGTGATGACGCAGGACTGGCATACGCCCGACCACGTCTCGGTCGCTTCCGCCCATGCCGGCAAGAAGGCGTTCGACGTGATCAACCTTCGCTACGGCGACCAGGTGCTGTGGCCGGACCATTGCGTGCAGGGCACCGCCGGCGCCGATATCGGGAAGGACATCGCGATCCCGCAGGCCGAGCTCGTGATCCGCAAGGGCTATCACAAGGACATGGACAGCTACTCGGCGTTCCTGGAGGCCGATCACGAGACGCCGACCGGCTTGGACGGCTATCTCAAGCAGCGCGGCCTGCAGACGGTGTTCATTACCGGCCTCGCCACCGATTTTTGCGTCGCCTGGACCGCCATGGATGCGCGGCGCTTCGGGTTCACCACCTACGTGATCGAGGACGCGTGCCGCGGCATCGATATCCAGGGTTCGCTCGCGGCCGCATGGGCCGCCATGGAGAAGGCGGGCGTCAAAAGGATCAAGTCGGAAGATTTGGCCGGGTGACGTTGGCCGATGAGCGCGGTAGCCCGCCGGTCCCTACAAAATGAACCGGCTCAGGTCCGCATTCTTGGCGAGATCAGCGACGCGGCTTCTCACGTAGTCGCCGTCGATCTTGACCGCGTCGCCCGAGCGGTCCGGGGCGCCGAACGAGATTTCGTCGAGCACACGCTCCATGATGGTCTGCAGCCGCCGCGCCCCGATGTTCTCGACGGTCGAATTGACCGAAACCGCGACATCCGCGATGGCATCGATGGAGTCGTCGGTGAATTCGAGGGTCACGCCCTCGGTGGCGATCAGCGCCACGTATTGCTTGATCAGCGATGCTTCGGGTTCGGTGAGAATGCGCTTGAGGTCGTCGCGGGTCAGCGGGTTCAGCTCGACCCGGATCGGCAACCGGCCCTGCAGCTCCGGCAACAGGTCGGACGGCTTGGCGAGATGGAAGGCGCCTGAAGCGATGAACAGGATGTGGTCGGTCTTCACCGCGCCGTGCTTGGTGGATACCGTGGTGCCTTCGATCAACGGCAAAAGGTCGCGCTGCACGCCCTCGCGCGATACGTCACCGCCGACGCGGCCGTCGCGGGCGCAGATCTTGTCGATCTCGTCGAGGAACACGATGCCGTTGTTTTCAACCGTCTTGATGGCTTCCTGCACCAGCTGGTCCTGATCGAGCAGCTTGTCGGATTCCTCGTTGACCAGGATCTCATAGGAATCCTTCACCGCGACGCGGCGAGTCTTGGTGCGTCCGCCGCCCAGCTTGCCGAAAATATCGCCGATCGAGATCGCCCCCATCTGGGCGCCCGGCATGCCGGGGATCTCGAACAGCGGCATGCCGCCGCTTCCGGCCTGCACCTCGATCTCGATCTCCTTGTCGTCGAGCTCGCCGGTGCGCAGCTTCTTGCGGAACGTCTCCTTGGTGGAGGCGCTCGAGGTCGCGCCGACCAGGGCGTCGACCACGCGATCCTCGGCGGCGAGGTGGGCCCGCGCCTGCACGTCCTTGCGCTTCTTCTCGCGCGTGATGCCGATTCCGATCTCCACCAGGTCGCGCACGATCTGCTCGACGTCGCGGCCCACATAGCCGACCTCGGTGAACTTCGTCGCCTCCACCTTGATGAACGGCGCCCCGGCGAGCTTCGCGAGCCGCCGCGAAATCTCGGTCTTGCCGACGCCGGTCGGGCCGATCATCAGGATGTTCTTCGGCATTACCTCCTCGCGCAGCTTGTCGTCGAGCTGCAACCGGCGCCAGCGGTTGCGCAGCGCGATCGCGACCGCGCGCTTGGCGTCGCCCTGGCCGATGATGTAGCGGTCGAGCTCGGAAACGATCTCGCGGGGGGAGAAGTCGGTCATGGATGACGTACCATCAGGAACATTCGTATGCGAGCGTCATGCTCAGGCAGTCTTCAGCGTCTCGATGGTGACGCTGGTGTTGGTGTAGACGCAAATATCCGCCGCGATCGCCATGGCTTTGCGGACGATCGCCTCGGCGTCCATGTCGGTATCGATCAATGCCCGCGCGGCCGCGAGGGCGTAATTCCCGCCGGAGCCGATCCCCATGACGCCGTTCTCGGGCTCGAGCACGTCGCCAGTGCCGGTCAGTACCAGGGATACCTGGGGGTCGGCGACCAGCATCATGGCTTCGAGGCGGCGGAGGTAGCGGTCGGTCCGCCAGTCCTTGGCGAGTTCCACGGCGGCGCGCATGAGCTGCCCCGGGTACTGCTCGAGCTTGCCCTCCAGGCGCTCGAACAGCGTGAAGGCATCGGCGGTCGCGCCCGCGAAACCACCGATGACGTCGCCTTTGGCGAGCCGGCGGACCTTCCTGGCGTTGGCTTTGACGATGGTCTGGCCGATCGACACTTGGCCGTCGCCCCCGATCGCCACGGTGCCTCCCTTGCGGACCGTGAGGATCGTGGTGCCGTGCCAGACATCGGACTGTTGGGGCTGCATGGGCAAGACTCGAGGGGACTACCGGGGTCTTGATCTATGCACTCGGCGGCGCCAACGCAAATCCGGCTTGGGTGTGGCTTACTTGGGGGTGGCTTGGGGCGATCGGTTAATCGTACGATGCCGGCGGCAGTGGCGGGGGCCGCCGACCCCTGATACAACCCGCGCGGAGTTGGCTCGGAGAACACCGCGCATGCGCAAGGCAGCGGTCAAACGCACCACGAAGGAAACCGACGTCGCGGTCGCCATCGACCTCGACGGTAGCGGAACCGCATCGATCACGACCGGAATCGGCTTCCTCGACCACATGCTCGATCTGCTTGCGCGTCACTCCCGCTTCGACATCACCGTCAAGGCCACCGGCGACCTGCACATCGACCATCACCACACGACCGAGGACGTCGGCATCGCGCTCGGCCAAGCGGTAAAGCAGGCGCTCGGCGACATGAAGGGCATCATCCGCTATGCCGACGTGCATGTGCCCATGGACGAGGCGCTCACCCGTGTCGCCGTCGACATCTCGGGGCGGCCATTCCTGGTGTTCCGGGCGGCGTTCGGCCGCGACAAGATCGGCACCTTCGATACCGAGCTGGTCAACGAGTGGTTCCAGGCGTTCGCCATGAATGCCGGCGTAACGCTGCATGTCGAGACCCTTTACGGGGTGAACGATCACCATATATCGGAATCGTGCTTCAAAGGGCTCGCACGCGCCCTGCGGGCCGCGGTTGCGATTGATCCGCGGGCAAAGGACGAGGTGCCGTCGACCAAGGGCTCGCTCGGCGGTTGAAGGCATCAGGGCGGGACGCCAGGTCGAGCGACGCGGCGAGACGCGAGCGCGATAGCCCGCTTCCCCGGGACGGCTCGCCGCGCTGAATACAGGATGAGATCATGCCAGCCTATGCGGTATTGGAACCCCCGAGGCGCAATCGCAGCGCCAGCGATCATGCCGACCGGTTCGTTTTCCTCCGCGAAAAGTTCAGCCTCGCGGCTTTCCTGTTCGGCCCGTTGTGGATGATCCGGCGGCGGTTGTGGCTGGTGTTGGTCATCTATCTGGTTGTGCTCGGTCTCGCCGGATATGGCCTTCAACGCATGGAAATCGTGTCGTGGGCAGGGGCGGTGGTGTACATCCTGATCCAGTTTCTGGTCGGTCTTGAAGCCATCAGCCTGCGGCGCTGGACGCGTGTGCGGCGGGGATGGCGCGATTGCGGCGTCGTGATTGCCGACGATCTCGAGACCGCGGAGCGTCGATTTTTCGACGCCAGAGCGGCCCGCGCCCCGACCCCCAGCGGGGTTGCGATGCCGGGGGTCCCGCCGCTGCTGGCGGCCCAGGTGGGAGGGCCGCTTCGTCCCGACATCGTTGGTCTGTTTCCGGAGCCCGGAGGCGGTCGGTGACGGTCGCCATCATCGATTACGGGTCGGGCAATCTGCATTCCGCCGCCAAGGCGTTCGAGCGTGCAGCCCGCGAGGGCGGCACGTCGCAGCCGATCGCGGTGACGAGCGACCCGGAAGCGGTGCGAGCTGCCGATCGTGTCGTGCTGCCGGGCGTCGGCGCCTTTGCGGATTGCCGGCGCGGGCTCGATCAGGTGCCCGGCATGGTGGAGGCGTTGAACGAAGCGGTCTGCCGCCACGGCAAGCCCTTCCTCGGCATCTGCGTCGGCATGCAACTCATGGCCGAGCGCGGCCGCGAATACGAGGTGACGAAAGGATTGGGATGGATCGCCGGCGAGGTATGCCGCATCACCCCGGGTGATCCGACGCTGAAAATTCCGCACATGGGTTGGAACACGCTCGACGCGCATCGGCCGCACCCGTTGTTTGACGGCATTCCGCTGGGGCCGGCGGGCTTGCATGCCTATTTCGTGCACAGCTACCACCTGCGCGTCGCCGATCGGGCCGATCTGGTCGCGGATTCCGACTACGGCGGGCCTATCACCGCCCTGGTGGGAAGGGACAATTACGCCGGCACCCAGTTCCACCCGGAAAAGAGCCAGAAACTAGGGCTTGCCTTGATCGCGAATTTCCTCAAGTGGAAGCCGTGACGCATGCTCGAACACGGGCCTGGCCGCGCGCTGCCGAATGATCGAAGAGCAAGTACCTTGATCCTGTTTCCCGCAATCGACCTCAAGGACGGTGTATGCGTGCGCCTGGAGCAGGGCGACATGAAGCGGGTGACCGTGTTCAACCGCGATGCCGCCGCCCAGGCGTTGGGCTTCGAGGCGGATGGGTTCGAGTACCTTCACCTGGTCGATCTCGACGGCGCATTTGCAGGTCATCCGGTCAACGCCCATGCGATCGAGCGCATCCTAGAAAGCGTGCCGTTGCCGGTCCAGCTCGGCGGCGGGATCCGCGACATGGCGACGATTGCGGGGTGGCTCGAAAGGGGCGTCGATCGTGTCATAATCGGAACAGCGGCGGTGCGCGACCCAACCTTGGTAAGACAGGCGGCGCGCGACTGGCCGAACCGCATTGCGGTGGGGCTCGACGCGCGCGACGGCCATGTGGCGGTGCAGGGCTGGGCGGAAACGTCGGAACTGTCCGTGCTCGAGATCGCGCGCCGGTTCGAGGACGCGGGCGTCGCCGCCATCATCCATACGGATATCTCGCGCGATGGTCTCCTCAAAGGGCTCAACCTCGATGCCACCATTGCGCTGGCCGACGAGGTCGCGATCCCGGTGATCGCGTCGGGCGGTCTGGCTTCCCTGGACGATATCCGCCAGCTGCTGGAGCCGCGCGCGAAAAAGCTCGCGGGCGCCATTGCGGGCCGCGCGCTCTATGACGGGCGGCTCAATGCCAGCGAGGCGTTACGGCTAATCCGCAACGCCAGGGTCCAGGTGAGGACGGCACAGTGAGGACAGCGCAGTGAGGGTCGGGTGCTGAAGGTTCGCGTCATACCCTGCCTCGACGTCAAGGACGGGCGTGTCGTCAAGGGCATCAATTTCGTCGACTTGCGCGATGCCGGCGATCCGGTCGAGGCCGCCATCGCGTATGATGCCGCCGGCGCCGACGAGCTGTGCTTTCTGGACATCACGGCGAGCCATGAGGATCGCGGCATCATCCTTGATGTCGTGCGGCGGACCGCCGAGGCCTGCTTCATGCCGCTCACGGTGGGCGGCGGCGTGCGCACGGTGGCCGACATTCGCGCGCTGCTGCAATCGGGTGCCGACAAGGTCTCCATCAACACGGCGGCCGTGAACCGGCGCGCCTTCGTCAAGGAGGCGGCGGAGAAGTTCGGCGATCAATGCATCGTGGTGGCGATCGACGCCAAAAAGGTGTCGAAGCCCGAGGTGTCGAAGCCCAGCGATCCTGATCGCTGGGAGATCTTCACCCATGGGGGCCGCAATCCGACCGGGCTCGATGCCGTCGACTATGCCAGGGAAGTCGTGGCGCTCGGCGCCGGCGAGATCCTGCTCACCTCGATGGATCGCGACGGCACCCGCCAGGGCTTCGATATCGGGCTGACCCGGGCGGTCGCGGACGCCGTCGTGGTGCCGGTGATCGCCTCGGGCGGTGTCGGCAATCTCGATCATTTGATCGCCGGCGTGCGCGACGGCCATGCGGCCGCCGTTCTGGCGGCGTCCATCTTCCATTTCGGCGAATACAGCATTGCAGACGCCAAGCGGCACATGGCGGCGGCCGGGCTGGCGATGCGCCTGAATACCTAGTTGACGCCCAGGTATCCGACGTCCCTATCCGTATGCGGGCGGAGGTGATATTGGGGCAGGCTATGAGCGAATTCTCCGTCTACGATCTCGAGCGCCGCATCGACGAGCGCTCCACCGAAAGTGCCGACGTCTCCTACACCCGCAAGCTGCTCGATCGCGGCGTGGCGCAGTGCGCCAAGAAACTCGGAGAGGAAGCCGTCGAGCTGGCGCTGGCGTCGGTCGGCGAAAGCCGCGAACGGCTGACCGAGGAAGCCGCCGATCTCATTTATCACCTGCTGGTGGTGCTCAAGGCACGCGACGTCAAGCTCGCCGAGGTCGAGGCCGTGCTCGGCGCCCGTGCCAACCAGTCCGGGCTTGCCGAGAAGGCCTCGCGCAAAGGCGGCTGAAGGACGGCCGGAGCGGCACGGTTCTTGCGCGCGGTTCTTAGGATCGCATATCTCACAACACGGATTGTGGTGATGGAGCAGCGCACCGAGGACGGGCTTTCACCGTATCAGGTGTTTTCGCGCGCCGCGTGGGCGGCGCTGCGCGAAGACACCCCGATGACACTGACGCCTGACGAAGTCACGCGGCTGCGTTCGCTGCATGATCGTCTCGACATTGCGGAGATCGAGGACATCTACCTGCCGCTGTCGCGCCTGCTGTCGCTCTATGTCGCCGCAACCCAGCGTTTGTTCCGGGCCCAGCAGCGCTTTCTCTCCACCGAGGACGCCAAGATGCCGTACGTGATCGGCGTCGCCGGCTCGGTCGCGGTCGGCAAGTCGACCACCGCACGCGTGCTGCAGGCGCTGCTGGCGCGCTGGCCCAACGTCCCCAAGGTCGACCTCGTGACCACGGACGGCTTCCTCTACCCCAACGCGGTGCTGGAGCGCGAGCACCTGATGGAGAAGAAGGGCTTTCCGGAAAGCTACGACCTGCCGGCGCTGCTGCGGTTCCTGTCCGACATCAAAGCGGGGCGCCGTCCCGTGCGGGCGCCGGTTTATTCGCATCTCGTCTACGACGTGATGCCCAGTCACTGGATCGAGATCGACCGGCCCGAAATCCTCATCGTCGAGGGGTTGAACGTGTTGCAGACCGGGCGTCTGCCGCGTGACGGGAAGGCGATCCCCTTCGTCTCCGATTTCTTCGACTTCTCGGTCTACCTCGACGCCGACGAGGACGTCCTGAGACACTGGTACGTACAGCGTTTCCTGGCGCTGAGGGAGACCGCGTTCCGTGATCCGAAATCCTACTTCCACCGCTATTCGAAGCTCAGCGACGATGAGGCCACTGCGACCGCAACCTCAATCTGGATGCGGATCAATCTCGTCAACCTGCACGAAAACATCCTGCCGACGCGGCAACGTGCCGACCTCATCCTGACGAAGCAGGAGAGCCACACGGTTCAGGAAGTGGCGTTGCGCAAGTTGTGATCAAGCCTCACGCCGCGTGGCGCTCCGCACCCGGCCCGAAATGATCGACGTAGCGCGAATTGATCGCCGACACCGGCAGAATGATCAGCACGTCGGTGGTGCCGAACTGGCGGTCGATGACGGCGCCATCGCCGACGAATGCGCCAAGCCGCAGATAGCCTTTGATCAACGGCGGCAGGAGCGCCAGCGCGGCCTTCGGGGCGACCGCCGCCTTGGGCATGCGGTTGAGCTCCAGGTAGCGGCGCGGCAGCGCGGCGGCGCGCCACGGCTCCGGCGCCCGCGCGTAGTGGTGAAGGAAGGAGAGCGGCAGCGCCAGCCGGTCAGGATCGGTGCCTTCCAGGCTCGCGCACCCGATCATCACATCGACGCGGTGTTCCAGCACGTAGGTCCAGATGCCGTGCCACAACAGCTCGACGGTGCGCTTGTTGCGGTAAGGCGGCAGCACACAGGAGCGCCCGAGCTCGAGAAACCGCAGATCGCGATGGCGTGCCACCAGGGAAGCGACATCGTATTCGCCGGCGCTGTAGAAGCCGCCCTGGCGCTCCGCCACGTCCTGGCGCAGCAGCCGGTAGGTGCCGACCACCGCGGGGGCTTTTCGCAGCGTCGGGGCGGCATGGTCGATCACCAGCAGATGGTCGCACACGGCGTCGAACAGATCGATGTCGCGTCTGGCGAAGTAGGCGGCCGTGTCCGCCACCGCGGACATCTCCTTGTAGAACACGTCGTACCGGAGCTTCTGAGCGCGACGGATCTCCGCCGCCGAGCGGGCGAGCCGTACTTCGAGGGCGCCGATTTTGCCCAATGTCCTGGGATGCTTGGCTCCGGGTGCGGTGACCCGAAACCCGCTATAGGCCTTGAAGACCGGAACGACCAATCTGCCGGCAAGGCGCAGCGACGCGTTGAACCGGCCGATCGGCTGGCTGGGATTTTTGGCGCGGGAAAGCATGGCGACCGATTGCCCCCGTTTCGCCCGGCTCGCGGAGCCGCGCGATGTCGCGATCGCGAGGTAAGCGAATCAAGCTACCCATTCGGGTATCAATAATCATCCGGCGTGCACAGAATTGTGACAAGGCGGCCGAAGGTCGTCCAGAGTGCAGCCAAGGCAGGATATGGTTAAGCCGCGCGCGAAGCCGCCGGGGCGTGATCGGCCAGCGCCATCGCAAGGTGCTCGCGGTCGAGCGGCTTGGTCAGGAAGCCGTCCATACCGGCGGCCAGGCAGTCGTCGCGGTTTTCCGGGAACGCGTCCGCGGTGAGGGCGATGATGGGAGTGCGCGGGGCGTCGCTTAGCCGTTCCGCGACACGGATGCGCTCGGTGGCGTCGATCCCGTTCATGCCCGGCATGTGGAGGTCCATCAGGACGAAATCGAACGGCGTCCCAAACGAATGCGCCGTCACGTAGGCGGTGACGGCGTCGCTGCCGTTGGTCGCGACGATGACGCGATGGCCGAGCTTGGCCAGGAGATTGCGGGCGAGCAGCGCGTTGATGTCGTTGTCCTCGGCGACGAGGATAGCGAGGCCGCCCCGCGTCGCGGTCGGGCCCGGGATGACGGAGGCCTCGCTCGTCCGTTCGGTGCGGGCGCCGGCGCCGAACCGCGCCGCCAGCGAGGCGGTGCGGACCGGCTTGACCAGGTAGCCGTTGAAGCCCGCGCTCTTGAGCGCCGGAAGATCGTTACGATCGGCCGGCGTCACCAGCACGAACTTGCGTTCCACGCGGGGGTTGGTCAGCTTGCACAGCCACGCGGTGGTGTCGCGGCCGAACGCCCCGTCCACGATCACGGCGTCCCACTGAAGCGTGGTGAGCAGTTCCTGCGCCTCGTGTTCCGTCGCGGTGATGCGCGTGCGGGCGCCCCAGGCCTTCAGGCGCCGTGCCACCAGCGCGGCCTCGATGGTGCCGGGAGAAATGATCAGCACGTCGTGCCGTACCAGGTGCGGCAGCGCCTCCGCCGCGACCTCGCGCGCCTCCGCGTCCGCCGTCGCCGGCAGTGGAATCGTGCAGCTGAATGTCGAACCTTCACCAGGCGTGCTGTCGACGCAGATCTCGCCACCCATCGCCTCGACCAGGCGCTTGGAAATCGCGAGCCCGAGACCGGTGCCGCCGTAGCGGCGGTTGGAGCCGCCGTCCGCCTGCTCGAACTCCTCGAAGATGCGCCCCTGCGCCGGAGCCGCGATGCCGATGCCGGTGTCGCGGATGTGGAACGTCACGCCGCGCTTGAGGCCGTCGAGACAGTCCGTGGCCCGCTCGACGATGAGCGAGACGCCGCCGCTCTCGGTGAACTTGATGGCGTTGCCGACGAGGTTGAGAAGCACTTGGCGCAGGCGCGCGGCGTCACCCACGAAGCCGCGCGGCACGCTGTCGTCGACGAACGCCGCAAGCTCGATGCCTTTGGCCTGTGCCCGCGGCGCCAGCAGTTCGACGGTGTCTTCGACCAGCGGGCGCAACGCAAACGGCGCCGGATCGAGGTCGAGCCGGCCGGCTTCGATCTTTGAAAAATCGAGGATCTCCTCGATCAGCGACAGCAGCATGCCGCCCGACGACTTCACCGCCTTCGCATAGGTGGCCTGATCGGGCGACAGCGGCGTATCGAGCAGCAGGTCGGCCATGCCGAGGATGCCGTCGAGCGGTGTGCGGATCTCGTGGGACACCATGGCGAGAAATCGGTTCTTGGCATGGTTCGCGGCGTCCGCCGCGGTCCGCTCCCATTCGCGGTCCGACAACGCCTCGATGCGCTCTTCCAGCGCGTCGTTGCGCCGACGCAGGTTTCGCTTGGCGCGATGAAGCGCCGCGATGACGCCGGCGGCCGCGATCAACAGCACCCCGAAAGCAATCGAAACCCCCTTGAGATCGGTGGGGCGCACGCCGTAAGCCGTCACGGCCGCCCAGGTGGCGAAGCCCGCGAACGCCACGCAGGCGATCCCCAGCACCGCATGCACGAGCGCGCGCAGGCGCCTCCATCGCGACGGCGGCAATCCGGGGTGCAGTGTGTCGGCGTCGTGTCCGATTTGATTTAAATGCGCGGTCATGACCCGGCATTGTGGTCACGATTGCTTGCGATTTCTTCCACGGACGGGCGAATCGGCGCCGCTTGTCGTCGTAAAGGTTGACGGGCGGTTAACGGCGCGGGGTGTTGAGGGCTTCGTTCATGGCTTCGGGTCGCGATCGTTCGCGTCATGGAACGGTCAGCCTCACGCCGCTCGCCTCAGCTCATCCGTGAGCGCCCGATACGCCAGCGCCTCGGCAAAATGCACCCGCCGCACCGGTTCCTCGCCGTCGAGGTCGGCGAGCGTGCGGGCGACGCGCAGCACGCGATGATAGCCGCGCGCCGACAGGCGCATGGCTTCGGAAGCCTCACGCAACAGAGCGAGGCCGCCGCTGTCGGGCTTGGCGGCGGTCTCCAACGTTGCACCACTGGCCTCCGCGTTGGTGCGCACCGTTAGGCCCAGCGCGCCATAGCGCTCGGTCTGGAGGGTGCGGGCGCGGGCGACGCGGGCCCGCACTTGGGCGCTGCCTTCGGCCGGCGGCGGCAGGATGAGGTCGGCGGCGGTGACGGCCGGCACCTCGATATGGAGGTCGATGCGGTCGAGCAACGGGCCGGATAGCCGCCCCTGGTAGTCGGCGGCGCAGCGCACATTGGCGCCGCGCCTGCACATGAAATCCGGCTCGTTGGCGCGTCCGCAGCGGCACGGGTTCATGGCGGCGACGAGCATGAATCGTGCCGGGTAGGTGACGCGGTGGTTGGCGCGGGAGATCGCGACCTCGCCGCTCTCCAGCGGCTGGCGCAGCGAATCGAGGACGCGGGCGTCGAACTCCGGCAGCTCGTCGAGGAACAGCACGCCGTTATGGGCGAGCGAGATTTCGCCGGGCTTCGCCCGCAGCCCGCCGCCGACCAGCGCCGGCATGCTTGCCGAATGATGCGGCGCGCGGAACGGGCGCTGGTTGGTGAGCGCACCGCCCTCGATCACGCCGGCCACCGAGGCGATCATCGATACTTCGAGCAGCTCCGCGGGCGACAGCGGCGGCAGGATCGACGGCAGCCGCGCCGCCAGCATCGACTTGCCGGCGCAGGGCGGCCCG
>Ga0209415_10015834_pt1 | contig 12187 bp, 15 predicted proteins | sample PeaSoiSIISIP2007_FD_187696 | JGI IMG/M metagenome (GOLD analysis project Ga0209415, IMG submission 187696) | Peat soil microbial communities from Weissenstadt, Germany - SII-SIP-2007 (SPAdes) (version 2) | ecosystem: Environmental > Terrestrial > Soil > Wetlands > Peat | place: Germany... | reverse complement strand
GTGTTTTCCGTGTTTTCCGTGGTTCCCCTTCAATCCCTTCCTGCCTGGGTTCCGGCTTTCGCCGGAATGAGCGGGTAGAATGGGAAATCAGATCGCGTCGAAGCACCAGGCGAGGATGGATTTCTGGGCGTGGATGCGGTTTTCGGCCTCATCCCAGACCACCGACGCCGGCCCGTCGATCACGGCCGCGGTCACTTCCTCGCCGCGGTGGGCGGGCAGGCAGTGCATGAAGAGGGCGCCCTTGGCCGCCAGCGTCATCAGCGGCTCGTCGACACGGTAGGGCTCGAGCGTGGCCAGGCGCTGCGCGGCGTCCTTGTCGCCCATCGACACCCAGGTGTCGGCGATCACCAGGTCGGCGCCGGCGACGGCCTCGCGCGGATCGTCGGTCACGGCGATGCGGCCCTGCTGCTCGGCCGCGCGGGCGAGGTCGACCCGGTCCGGCGCGTAGGCGGCGGGGCAGCCGACGTTGAGCTTGTAGCCGAACTTCGACGCGGCCTGGATGAAGCTGGCGCAGACGTTGTTGCCGTCGCCGATCCACGCCAGGGTGCGGCCTTCGAGCGAGCCGCGGCGCTCCTCGAAGGTCATCAGGTCGGCGAGGATCTGGCAGGGGTGGCCGGCGTCGGAGAGGCCGTTGATCACCGGCACGCTGGCCGTGTCGGCCAGCTCCTGCACGTCCTCGTGACGGTTGGCGCGGATCATAATCGCATCGACCATGCGCGAGAGCACCCGGGCGGTGTCGGCGATGGTCTCGCCGCGGCCAAGCTGCATGTCCGCGTCGGTGGAGATGATCGAGTGGCCGCCGAGCTGGCGGATCGCCGCGTCGAACGAGAACCAGGTGCGGGTGGAGTTCTTCTGGAACACCATCGCCAGCGTGCGGTCCTTGAGCGGCGCATCGGCGTCGGCGCGGCCCTTGGGCCAACCTACGCGGGCGGCCTTGCGGCGGTGCGCGTCCTTCATGATCGCACGCAGGTCGGCGGCGTCGAGGCTCCACAGGTCGATGAACGAACGCGGCGGCGTCATGGGCAGACCCCGATCGCCGGGCGAGATGCGCCGGAGGGAGCCAGTCATGCGGCCGCCGCCGTCGTCTTCGCAACCTCGCAGGCGCGTTCCAGCTTCTCCACCGCCTCGCGCGCCTCTTCGCGGGTCAGCAGCAGCGACGGCAGCAGGCGCACGCAGTTGTCGCCGCCGCCGGCGATCAGCAGCTTCTGGTCGCGGGCGAGCGCCATGAAGTCGCGGTTGCTGGTCTTGAGCTTCAGCCCGATCAGCAGGCCCTTGCCGCGGATGTCCTCGATCACCTCCGGAAAGCGGTCCTTCAGCCCCGAGAGCTGCTGGGCGAAGTAGCCGGTGATGTCGCGCACGTTGGCGAGGGTCTCAGGGCGGGTCAGCTCTTCCAGCGAGGCCAGGCCGACGGCCATGGCCAGCGGGTTGCCGCCGTAGGTCGAGCCGTGCGAGCCGACCTTCATGCCCTTGGCCGCCTCGGTGGTGGCCAGGCACGCGCCGACCGGAAAGCCGTCGCCGAGCGCCTTGGCGATGCACATGATGTCCGGCCCGGCGTCGGCCGCCCATTCGTGGGCGAACAGCTTGCCGGTGCGGCCAAGCCCGCACTGGATCTCGTCCAGGATCAGCAGCGCGCCCTTCTCGGTGCACAGCTGGCGCAGGCGGGTGAGATCGGCTTCCGGCAACGCGCGGGCGCCGCCCTCGCCTTGCACCGGCTCGATCAGCACCGCGCAGGTCTGCTCGGTGACCGCCTCTTCCAGCGCCGCCATGTCGCCGAAGGGCAGCGTGCGGTAGCCGGGCAGCGGCGGGCCGAAGCCCTCGGTGTAGCTGGGATTGCCGGCGGCGTAGATCGCCGCGTAGGTGCGGCCGTGGAACGCGCCCTCGAAGCCGATGATCTCGATCCGCTCGGGCTGGCCGTTGGCCCAGTGGTACTTGCGGGCGGTCTTCAGCGCGCACTCGATCGATTCCGCGCCGGAGTTGGTGAAGAACACCTCGTCAAGCCCGGTCGCCTCGCACAGCTTGGCGGCGAGCTTTTCCTGGCCGGGGATGCGGAAGATGTTGGATACGTGCCAAAGCTTCTCGCCCTGGTCCTTCAGCGCCTGCACCAGCTTGGGGTGGGCGTGGCCGAGGCCGGTGGTGGCGATGCCGGCCAGGCAGTCCAGGTACTCTTCGCCCTCGGCCGTATAGAGGCGCGCGCCTCGCCCGCGCTCGAACGACAGGGGCGCGCGGTTGTAGACGCCCATGATGTGATCGTTCGAAACGGTCGGCGAAGCTCCCTCGGCCATCACAGCCTCCAAAACTGAGAAATCCCCGCACGGGGTTGTACGGGGACGCTGGAAAGCGCGGCGTATGGGTCCGAAGGGGCGTCGTTGTCAATGCGGTGGGGGAGTTCCGGGGACTGGATACGCATCCCTAGAGCCAACCGCCGCACCGACGGCGGGGATGCGTATCCTGTCCCCGGAGCCCTACCCCGGCTGGAACAGCTCCACCACGTTGCCCGACGGGTCCTCGCACAGGATCTGGCGGCCGCCGGGCCCGCTGACGACCTCGTTGCGGAAGGGGACGCCGGCCGCCCGCAGCGACGCGGCCAGCGACTGCAACGCGTGGGTCTCGATGACAATCCGGCACCAGCCGCCCGGCTCGGGCTGGCGGCCGTCCGGCATCGGGCGCGAGGCGGAGGCGGCGGGCCCCGCCAGCCAGAGCGTCAGGTCGCCCAGGCGCACGATCGCCATCGCCGGCCCGTAGGCCTGCACCAGCTCGAAGCCGAGCTTGCCGACATAGAAATCCGTCGCCGCCGCGACGTCGCGCACGATGTAGCGGACCGTCGCCATCGCTACGCCGCCAGCGTCACCACCACCGGTCCGCTCCGGGTCGCGACCAGGGTGTGCTCATACTGCACGGTCGGATGCCCGCCCTCGGCGCGCAACGTCCAGCCATCGCCGGTCTCTACCGCCCAGTGCGCGCCGGTCGAGAGGAACGGCTCGATGGTGAAGACGCTGGCTTCGCCAATGCGGCGGCGATCGCCCGGCTCGTGCCAGGTGGCGATCTCGGTCGGGTCCTCATGCAGGGCCGTGCCGACGCCGTGGCTGGCGAGATTGCGCACCAAGGTATAGCGGCCGCGATCGGCAAAGGCCTGGATTGCGCGGCCGATGTCGTTGAGCGGACGGCCAGGCCTGACGGCGCGGATACCGGCCCACATGGCGCGGCGGCCATCGCGGCAGAGGGTCTGTGTGCGCGGTGCAATCGGCGGCACGGCGAAGCTGCCGACGGTATCGGCGAAAATGCCGTCGATCTCGGCCGAGACGTCGATGTTGACCAGATCGCCCGCCGCGATGCGGCGATCGCCCGGGATGCCGTGGACGATGTCCGGAAACACCGAGATGCAGGTGGCGCCGGGGAATCCGTAGGTCACCTCCGGCGCCGACCGGGCGCCTTCGCGCTCCAGCATGGCGCGCCCGAGGTTGTCGAGTTCGCCGGTCGTGATCCCCGGCTCCAGCTGCGCGGCCATCGCCTGCATCGTCCGTGCGACCAGCGCGCCGACCGTCTTCAATCGCTCGAACTGATCGTCGTTGCCGATGGTCATCGCCCGCGCCTCAGGTCTTGAGTTTGTATCCGGTGACGAACATCCGCCAGGTGATCGCCCACAGCACCACCACCAGCGCCGCCGTCAGCACGACGCCCACCATCAGCGAGCCGTCGGTGTGGCCGGTGAAGCCGTAGCGAAAGCCGGCGATCAGGTAGAAGAACGGGTTGTACTGCGAGATGGTGCGGAACGGCTCGGGCAGGCGCGACACGAGATAGAACGTGCCTGAGAGGAACGTCATCGGCATGACGATGAAGTTGGTCACCGCGGCGATGTGGTCGAACTTCTCCGACCAGATCGCCGTCATCGCGCCCAGCAGCCCCATGATCAGCGCCGCGCCGACGCTGAAATAGACGATGGCCCAGACGTGGGCGAAGCCGATTTGGGCGAAGGGGAAGATCGCCAGGGCCGCGACCGCGCCGACCAGGATCCCGCGGGTCAGCGCGCCCAGCGCAAACCCGGCCACCAGCTCGCCCGGCGACAGCGGCGGGGTGAGGAAATCGCCGATCAGCCCGTTCATCTTGGCCTGCAGCAGCGATGAGGACGAGTTGGAGAAGGCGTTGCCCAGGATCTGCATCATGATCAGGCCAGGGGCGATGAAGGCGCTGAACGGCACCCCCTCCACCGTCGGACGCGTGCCGCCGACGGCGACGACGAACACCATCATGTAGAGCAGCGCGGTGACGATCGGCGCGGCCAGGGTCTGCAGCCCGACCTTCCAGAAGCGACGCACTTCGCGGATGTAGAGGGCGCGAAGACCGTCCCAGTTCACGCCTCGATAGGCGCGCGGCTCGGGCGGCAGGACGGTGTCGACGCTGAAGGGCATATCTCGCATTGCGCCCCTCATGTGCGCTGCGACGCCGCACCACGCAAGCGGGTCAGAATCACGCATCAACATATAGTTCCTGTGGACATCTGTCCTGGCGCCTATTGTGGTTCTTCATCGTTTGTTTACGATTAGTGGTAGGTCGTCGTCGCGGGACGCGGCTGGGGCACAACATCTAGCGTGTGGTCCGTGGGGACGGGCCCGACGCTGATGCGCGGGAGATCGTCATGGGCTGGACAGACGAGAGGGTTGAGACCCTCAAGAAGCTTTGGTTGGACGGGCTCTCCGCCAGTCAGATCGCCAAACAACTGGGCGGGGTGACCCGCAACGCCGTAATCGGCAAGGTGCACCGGCTGGGGCTCTCGGGCCGCGCCGCGCCGTCGCACCCGAGCCGACCGACGTTCAAGACGCCGAGGCCGCCGCGGCCGATCTCGATGCCGGCGCCGCGGGCCCGGGCGCTCGAACCAAGGGCCCACGCGGTCCCGGCGGTCCAGCGCGCGCCGTTCGTGGAGCTGCCGGGCACGGCGACGGTGCTGACGCTCGGCGCCCACATGTGCAAGTGGCCGATCGGCGATCCGTCGAGCAACGACTTCACCTTCTGCGGCCGCAGGGCCGGCGAGGACGGGCCGTACTGCAACGACCACGCCCGGCTCGCTTATCAACCGCCGCAGGGCAAGAAGAAGTCGACCGTCGCCGAACTCACGCGGTCGCTGCGCCGCTACATCTGACCTCCCGTCAGGGCTCGGGGGCGCTTAAGTTGGCGACATGAGTGACGTCGCCGCCCCCGAGTCGGTTTCCGCCGACCCCACCTCCAACGCTCACGCGTTCAGCGTCTCCGAGCTGGCGTTCGCGCTGAAGCGGACCATCGAGGACCAGTTCGGCTTCGTGCGTCTGCGCGGCGAGCTCAGCAAGGTCACCTTCCACTCCAACGGCCACGTCTACCTCGACATCAAGGACGAGCGCGCCTCGATCTCGGGGGTGATCTGGAAGACCCAGGTGCGGACGCTGGGCGTGCGGCCGCAGACCGGCCTCGAGGTGATCGTCACCGGCAAGATCACCACCTACCCCGGTCGCTCGCAGTACCAGATCATCATCGAGACCATGGCGCCGGCCGGCGTCGGTGCGCTCCTCGCGCAGCTGGAGCGGCTTAAGGCCAAGCTCGCGGCCGAGGGCCTGTTCGAGGCCGCGCGCAAGCGGCGCCTGCCATCGATGCCGGCCGTGGTCGGGGTGATCACCAGTCCGACGGGCGCGGTGATCCGCGATATCCTGCACCGTATCCGCGAGCGCTGGCCATGTCGGGTGATCGTGTGGCCCTCGGTGATGCAGGGCGACGGCGCCGCCGCCCAGGTGGCCGCCGCGATCGCCGGCTTCAACGCGCTGCAGCCCGGCGGCCCGATCCCGCGGCCGGACGTGCTGATCGTCGCCCGCGGCGGCGGCTCGGTGGAAGACCTGTGGCCGTTCAACGACGAGGCGCTGGCCCGGGCGGCGGCGGCCAGCGCCATCCCGCTGATCTCAGCGGTCGGGCACGAGACCGACACCACCCTGATCGACTTCGTCTCCGACAGACGCGCGCCGACGCCCACTGCGGCCGCGGAGATCGCCACCCCGGTTTTCGCCGAACTGGCCGCCAGCCTCGCCGACCACGAGCGGCGGCTGATTGCTTACGGCGCGCGGGCGATCGAGCAGCGCCGCACCCGCCTCTCCGCCGCCGCGCGCGGCCTGCCGCGGCCGCAGGACCTGCTGGGCCTGGCGACCCAGCGGCTCGACATCGCCGCCGGACGGCTGGCGGCCGGACTGCAACGCAACGTCTCGGTTCACGCTCAGGCCCTCGCCGGGCCCGCCGCCGCGATGAAGCCGGGCCTGCTGCAGCGGCCGATCGCGCTGAAGCGACAGCGCCTGGCCGAGCTCAGCGCGCGCCTCGCGCCCATCGTCACGCGCCGCCTGCAGCGCGAGGGCGAGCGGCTGGCCTCGCTGGAGCGCCAGCGCGTTTCGCTCAATCCGGAGGGTCCGCTGGAGCGCGGCTACACCCTGATCCGGCGCGCGAACGGCCGGCTGGCCACCTCGGCGCGGGAGCTGGCGCCGGCCGAGGCGGTGCGGCTGCGGTTCAAGGATGGCGAGCGTAACGCCATCATTGACGGCGCGCCGGGCCGCAAGCTGTCGCGCACGGCCGGGAACTCGGACCAGGGCGATCTCTTCTAAACGCCGCCGCGGCGCGCTAGATTTAGCCGATGAACGCCCACGACAAGGATTTTGGCCGGACCAACGACCTCGCCCTCGTTCGCTATGGCGATGGCGAGATCGTCGTGCTGCGCCCTGGCCGCTACGTGCTCTGCGCCGTCACCGGCAAGAAGATCCCGCTCGAGACGCTGCGCTACTGGAACCCCAAGCTGCAGGAAGCCTACGCCAGTCCGGCCCAGGCGCTGCAGCGGTGGCGGGAGCTGAATTCGTAGATCGGTGTCGCGGCGAGAACCTCGCCTCAGTACCCCTCCTTCGCCAGGGCCTCGTACAGCGCATCGGGAAACCGGCGGTGCACCCACCAGTATTCCCAAGGCCTGGCGCGGGCGCGATCCTCGATGAAGGCGTTGATCGCTCGCAGTCCCTCCTCGACGTCCGCCGCAGAGCCGCCCTCGGCTGGCAGCTCGATCGGCTCGGCGACGAAGACGCGGAAGCGTGCGCCCTTGGTGCGCTCCACCCAGCCCGGCTGCAGGTGGGCGCCGAAGCGCATGGCGAAGCGCACCGGCGCGTGCTGGGTGCGCACCAGGTGGCCGAAGAACGGGATCAGCGGGCCCTCGTAGTACTTCTGGTCGGCCAGGATGCCGAGGCTGAGGCCGCCCTTCAGCGCCGCCATCGCCTCGCGCCCGCCCTCGACGCCCTTCGGCGCGAACAGGTTGACGCCATAGCGCCGCCGGCTCTCGCGCATCCGCTTGTCGATGTAGGGGTTGTTGGCGCCGCGATAGGCCAGCACGCCTTCGATCCCGGCCTTGACCTTGGTCGCGGCCATGATCTCCCAGTTGGCGAAGTGGCCGCTGACGAACACCGTCGGCCGGCCCGAGGCCTTGATCGCCTCCAGCCGTTCCATCCCGATCAGCTCGACCCGGCCCGGGTCGGCTATGATCCGGTCCATCAGAAAGAACTCGAACAGCACCCGGCCGGCGTTCTCCCACTGCCGCCTGGCCATCGCCTGTCGCTGCGCCTCGTCCCATTCGGGGAAGGCTAGGCGCAGGTTGCGCAGCGCCGTGCGGTGGGCGCTGGTCAGCGGGCCGAGCCACTGGAACAGGGCGCCGCCGAAGGCTGAGGCGCCGTCGATCGGCACGACGCGCATGATCGCGGCGACGAGGTCATACCCCACCGTCTCGAGCCGCCACTGCAGGTCCTGGAGCCGTGTCGCCATGCCGCGCGTTCCTAGGGCCTCGGGGTGTGGCTTCGCAATGGCGGCACGCCGCTTGCCGCGTTCGCGCCAGACGTGCCGAAACGGCACTTGCGTTAACCAATTCTAAGCACGGCGGGCGCGCGGCGATGAGCGACGAGATCGATTTCCACCTCGGCAAGCGGATGCGCCGGCGTCGGCGCCTGCTGGGTCTGACCCAGCAGCAGCTGGCCGAAGCGTGCGGCGTACGCTTCCAGCAGATCCAGAAGTACGAATGCGGCGCCAACCGCGTCTCGGCCGCGCGGCTGTGGCGCATCGCCATCGCGCTCGAGGTGCCGGTGAACTACTTCTTCGAGGGTCTGAGCGACCCGCCGGTCCTGGTTCCAGGCCCAACCCGGGACGAATCCGCCGACCTGGTGCGCACCTATCACTCCCTCGGCGAGCGCCCGCGCCGCCGCCTGCTCGACCTCGCCCGCACCCTGAACCGCGACACCGACGCGGCGTAACGCCGCGCTCTGCCCCCCACCAACGCCGGTCATGGCCGGGCCTTTTTCCCGGCGATCCATGCACGCGGGCCAATGGGTGGCCGCGCCGAGCGCGGCCACTGCGCCGTCGGTGGTCTTGGATAGCCGGGACGCAGCCTGCCCCGGGCGGGCCGCGCCGCGGGCGCGACCCGGGGCCCGGCTATGACCGAGAGATTGGGAAGGCGAAAGGGGGTCGCCGCCCTTCCAGCAGCCTGATCCTGCAGCTATCACCCCCCGCATGCTGTCCGACGCCCTGGCCGCCGAGCTCGACGCCTTCATCCTGGAGCTGAACCGCGCCAGCGCGGCGGTGATCCTGCCGCTGTTCCGCGGCGCGCACGGGATCGAGAACAAGTCTAAGACCCGCCACTACGACCCGGTCACCCTGGCCGACAGGGGCGCGGAGGCCGAGATCCGGCGACTGATCTCGGCGCACTATCCGCAGCACGGCGTGATCGGCGAGGAGATGGGCGAGGATCGGCCGGACGCCGAGTTCGTCTGGGTGCTGGACCCGGTGGACGGCACACGCGCCTTCGTCGCCGGCCTGCCGGTCTGGACCACCCTGATCGGGCTGCGCTTCCAGGGCCGGCCGGTGGTGGGGTCGATCGGCCAGCCGTATCTCGGTGAGGTGTTCGTCGGCGGACCGGCGGGTTCGCGGCTGGTGTCGCGGGATGGCGAACGGCCGCTCAAGGTGAGGACCGGACGATCGATTGGCGAGGCCATCATCGCCACAACCGACCCCGAGGCCTGCTTCAACGGCGCCGAACTGGGCGCGTGGCGCCAACTGCGCGCCGCCGTGCGCCTGGCCCGGCTGGGCTGCGACGCCTACGCCTACGCCATGGTCGCCGCCGGGACGATGGACCTGGTGGTCGAGGCCGGGCTGAAGAGCTGGGATGTCGAGGCCGCGGTGCCGGTGATCGAGGGCGCCGGCGGCCTGGTCACCGACTGGCGCGGCGAGCCGATCGGCCGCCACGGCGGCCAGATGGCGATCGCTGGCGACCGCGCGGTGCTGGACGAGGCCCTGGTGGCGCTGCGCCGCGCGGCGAGCTGACGACGCAATCCTGCTCCCCTCCCCCTTGCGGGGAGGGGTTGGGGGTGGGGGTATCGACCGTGCCGCGGGGATTGGCGTTCTTGGGGATCGAGCGGCAAGCAGCCAGTTCGCACCCCTACCCCTGACCCCTCCCCGCAAGGGGGAGGGGAACTAAGGCGCGACGTTCGCCGCCATCGCGTCGAATTCCTTCCAGAACACCGCGCGGATCTCGTCGGTTTCCTGCAGCACCTCGTGGTAGGCGCCGGGGGCCTCGACGTAGCGGCCATGCGGGAGGCGGGCGGCGACCAGCCGGGCGCCCGCGGTATCGACGATGCGGTCGGCGCCGGCGGCGACGATCGTCACCGGGGTCTCGATCCTGGGGACGCCGGGTCCCGTCTGCAGTTCGTCGATCGCGGCGAAGGCGAAGGCGAGCCAGCCCCAGGTCGGCGGCCCGAGCGCCAGGTCGGGGCAGGCGATGGTCTGGCCGACGTTGCGGGCGTAGCGGCGCGGATCGTGGGTCAGGCGGTTGGTCTCGAACGACTCCGAGCCGCCGCCCGGCGTGCTGGCGCCGCCGCCGCCGACCAGGGTCAGCGTCCGCGCCAGCAGCCGCGCGATCGACGGCGGCACGGGCGAGGTGTGCAGCCCCAGCATCGGCGCCGAGAACACCGCGCCGGCGAACCGGCGCTCGCCCCGCGCCAGGGCCAGGGCAGTCAGGCAGCCGCCCATCGAGTGGCCGACCGCCAGCCAGGGCTTCGGCAGCCGCGTCTCGAACGCCGCCAGCAGGGCCGAGTAGTCGGCGACGAAGTCGTCGCCGCCCGCCGCGTGCCCCTTCAGCCGGTCGGGCAGCAGCCGTTGCGAGAGGCCCTGGCCGCGCCAGTCGTGCGCCAGAACGACGAAGCCGCGCGCCGTCAGCTCCTGCGCCACCTCGAAATACTTCTCGATCGGCTCGGTGCGCCCGCCGCTGAGCACCACCGAGCCGCGCGGCGGGCTGGCGCCATCAGTGGGAAACAGCGCCGCCCTCAGCTTCGCGCCGCCTGCGCCGTTGAACCATTCCGCGACCGCGCCCTGCGGGACCGGCGCCGCGTCCGTGGCGCAGAGGGGAGCGCACTCGGCCAATCGGCTAGCTGATCTTCGCGAACAGCGCCTGCATCTTGCCTTGCAGTCCCATGGCGACGCCCATGTCGGACAGGCGAAGCGCCCCGGTCATCACCGCGGTCATCGGGTCGAGCTTGCCCTGGCCCATCGCGATGAGGTCTTTGATCTTGATGGTCAAGGTGAGGTCGGCGGGCTTGTCCTCGTTGGTCACGGAGCCGCCGTCGATGTAGATGTACCCATCGCCCTTGAGGTCGAACTTCATCGTCTTGCCGAGGCCGGAATCGGTCCCGACCGCGATCCGCATGCGTTCGGTGAGGTCCTCAAGCTCCGTCATCGCCATCCTCGCGTGTCCTGGCCGCCTCGTCGTCGCGGTGCAATTATTTGGCTGGGCCCGGCGCAAATGTAAACGATGCTCAGTCCGCCCGGCCTCGACGCGCGGCGCCCGTCTGCTTACGCTCGCGCCAACCAGACCCCAAGCCTGCCCAGGAGGACGTCCATGCGCCTTGCCGCGCCCCGCATCGCCCCGCTCAAGGACGAGGAACTGACGGACGACCAGCGCGCGGCGCTGGCGCCGATGACCGCCGGCGGCCGCCCGCTGCTGAACATCTTCCGCACACTGGCCCGGGCGCCCAAGGCGCTGACACGTTTCAACGAGTGGGGCGGCTACGTGCTGTCGCGCCGCAACAGCCTGCCCACGCGGGAGCGGGAGATCGTGATCCTGCGCGTCGGGTTCCTGTGCAAGTCCGGCTACGAGTTCACCCAGCACACCCGGATCGGGCTGGCCGAAGGTCTGACCGCGGACGAGATCAGCCGCATCAAGGCGGGCGCCGATGCGGGCTGGTCGGCGGCGGACGCGGCGCTGATCCGTGCGGCGGACGACCTGGTCGGCGACCACTTCGTCAGCGATGCGACCTGGGCCCAGCTGAAGGCGCATTTCGACGAGAAGCAGTGCATGGACGTGGTGTTCACCGTCGGCCAGTACACCCAGGTCTCGATGTTCCTGAACAGCTTCGGGGTGCAGGTCGAACCGGGCCAAACCGTGGATCCCGATCTGAGGGCCTAGTCGCCGCAGGCCCTTGAACCCGCGAAACCCCCACCTACCTCATCGACCGAAGGCGCTGGATGTCCGGGCCTTTCGGGTCACGCGCGAGGCCATTCGGCTCGCGACCGATCCGTACACATCGCAACCTTGCTCCTGAAGGAGGATGCTTCATGCGTACCGTCGATTTTTCCCCCCTTTATCGTTCCGTGGTCGGCTTCGATCGCCTGGCCGACTTGCTGGATTCCGCTGCGGCGGAATCCGCCACCGGCTATCCGCCCTACAACATCGAGCGCACCGGCGATAACGAGTACCGCATCGAGATCGCGGTGGCGGGCTTCAAGCCCAGCGAGCTCGATATCCAGGTCAAGGAAAGCGTGCTGACCGTGCAGGGCCGCAAGGCGGCCAATGACGGCGAGCGCCGCTTTGTCCATCGCGGCCTGGCCGAGCGCAACTTCGACCGGCGCTTCCAGCTGGCCGAGTATGTGGTGGTGACCGAGGCGAACCTCGCCGACGGCCTGCTTTCGATCAGCCTCAAGCGCGAACTGCCCGAAGCCCTGAAGCCCCGCCGCATCGAAATCGGCGCCGGCGCCGGGACGCTGATCGAAGACCAGAAGGCCGCGTAAGGCCTGGCTGACTACCGCAAACGACGGAGGGCGGCGCTCGCAAGGCGCCGCCCTTTTCTTGCCTCCGTCTCCCCAAGAATCCTTCTCCCCTTGTGGGAGAAGG